>Ga0265780_10007807_pt1 | contig 13088 bp, 8 predicted proteins | sample P1T30metagenome_FD_192432 | JGI IMG/M metagenome (GOLD analysis project Ga0265780, IMG submission 192432) | Plant litter microbial communities from East Loma Ridge, Irvine, California - P1 T30 | ecosystem: Environmental > Terrestrial > Plant litter > Unclassified | place: USA: California...
TCACCGACAAGGAACTCAAGATGGCGATGGCCCTGGTGCAGGGCATGGCCGAGGACTGGGACCCCGAGCAGTACCACGACACCTACCGCGAAGACGTGATGGCGATGATCGAGAAGAAGGTCAAGGCACACCAGACCAAGACCATCACCATGCCGGAAAAGGGCGAGCCGAAACGCGAGACCGGCAAGGTGATCGACCTGGTCGCGCTGTTGCAGGCCAGCCTGGGCAAGAAATCCGGCAAGGCCGCGCCGGACGACGACGACGACGATCCGCCGCCGAAGAAACGCCGTCCAGCGGCGGAGGACGACGAGGAAGAGGAAGCGCCGCCGCGCACCCGCAAGACCGCGGCGCACAGCAGCGACCGGGTTGCGGCCAGCGGCGCTGCGCCCAAGCGCAAGGCGGCCGCCAAGCCGGCCGCAAAAAAACCTGCGGCCAAGCCGGCTGCCAAAGCTGCCGCGCCGGCGCGACGCAAGAAGGCGGCCTAACGGATGGACGAATTCATCGACTTCCTCCAATGGCCGGCGATGCTGGTCACTTTGCTGGCCGCCTACCTGATCGGCTCCACCAATCCGCGCCGCCGTGTCGTCGGCTTCTGCACCTTCATCGTCAGCAACGCCCTGTGGATCATCTGGGGCATCCACGACGAGGCCTGGGCCCTGATCGCGCTGCAGGCCGCGCTGTGCGTGACCAACGTGCGCGGCATCTTCAAGAACGACAAGACCACGAGTGGCGGCAAGGTCAGCGAGACCGCGTGACGTGGGCGTCGCGCGCCGCGTACCAGCCCAGCGCCGCCTCGATCACGCGGCGGTAGTCGGTATCGATGTGGGCCGGCGTGCAGCGGACGTACTGCTCGGCCTCGGCACGCTGCTCCGGCGGCATGGCGTCGAGGGTGGCGACCACCTCGCGCGCGCTCGGCACCCGGCCGGACACCTTGTTCGACTTCGCCGGCAGCGCGGTCCAGACCGCGGCATCGATGCGTTGGTCGCGCAGCCAGGCGGCGATGCGGGCGTCTTCCTGCGCGCCTGCCATGCTCGGAATGCTGCCGATCCAGTCCGGCCGCGCCGGCGTGATCTTCTCGCGCGCGCCGACCATGGCGCGCGCCTCGTCCAGGTCTTGCGTGGCGAGATAGGCCCAGTAGGTGGATTGCAGGCGCGCGCCTTCGCACAGCACCAGCGCCACTTCCGCGCTGTCGTCGCTGTCGCGCACGAACTCGATCGGCAGGCGCGGGCCGCCAGGGTGCCAGGCGGAGGCCAGCTTCAAGGGTCCGGGCTTCCACAGCAGGGAGCCCCAGGCGATACATACGATATTCATGAGTAGCTTGATATAGTCAGTTAATTGCAGTCTAGTCTGCCAGCGAAAAGGGCTGAGCACGGGACACGGCCCGGCTTTGCCCCGCACAAATGCGATACTGGAGACGTCATTCATTTCATGAGCCAGACCATGCGCTTTCTCGTATTGACACGCGCCGGCTTCGACGACATCGCGCAGCGGGTCGATCTCGGCAAGGCATCGCTGTTCCTCAATCCCGGGCTGCTGCAGGAAGAAGAAATCGCGCGCCTGCGCGAAACCGGCAGCGCAGTACACGTGATGGCGACGGCGGTCGATCCCGGCAATGCGCGCGACATCCAGGAAGCATTGATATTGACGCGCAACGAGCAGGGCAGCGTGTGGGTCGAGCACAGCGCCCCGCGCGCCCAGGCCACGACCGAAAAGCTGCAGCCCGCCACCTCACCGCTCACGCCGGCGACGCCGCTGAGCCGGCGCCTGGCCCGCACCGCTGGCCAGCTGGCGAGCGGCGCCATCCGCCGCCTGCGCGCACCCGAGCGTGGCCGCGCCCTGATGGCGGTGCCCTACCTCGGCTTCGGCAATGCCCGGCGCATCTGGCTCAAGGGCCGCCTGCTCGACGAAATCGCCTTCCGCGAGCAGAGCGTGGCCGACAGCGGCTGGGCCAACCTGGTGGCCCTGTACCAGCGTCTCGAATCCGACGAGGTGGCCGACGCCCGCGTGGTGGCGTGCCTCGACGGCAAGAGCGCCGAAACCCGCACCGATAGTGGCGGCTACTTTTCCTTCGACCTCGCCTTCGACACGGTGCTCGCGCCCGGCCATCACCAGGTCGAACTGAGCTTCCCCGACAACATCCAGCCCGATGGCCAGCCCTTGCGGGCGAGCGCCGAGGTGATCGTGCCGGCGGCGACGGCGCGGGTCGGCATCATCAGCGACATCGACGACACGGTCTTGTGGACCAACGTCACCAACAAATTGAACATGGCGCTGATGCTGGCCCGCACCAATCACCACACCCGCAAACCCTTCAAAGGCGTGGCCGGCTTCTACCGCGCGCTGCGCGACGGCGCGAGTGGCGCCGAGGACAACCCGCTGTTCTATGTGTCGAGCAGCCCCTGGCATTTGTACGGGCCGCTGGTGGACTTCCTCAAGCTGCAGGACATTCCGCTCGGCCCCCTGCTGCTGCGCGAACTGAGCGTGCGCCAGGTCCTGAACATCAACCAGCACGGCAACCACAAGCTGGAGCAGATCGAGCGCATCCTGGACTTTTATCCGGACATGCAGTTTGTGCTCATCGGCGACAGCGGCGAGCAGGATCCGGAAATCTATGCCGAGATCGTGCGTCGGCACCCACAGTCGGTGCGCATGATCTACATCCGCAATGTCAATCCCGACCCCGCGCGCATTGACGCCCTAGACCGCCTGATCGAGGAAGTCAGCGCCACCGGCATCCAGCTGGTGCTGTCGCCCGACAGCGTGTTCGCGGCGGCGCATGCGGCGGCCGAGGGCCTGGTCGCGGTCGACCGCTTGGGCGCGGTGCGGCAGGACAAGCGAGAAGACGATGCCGCCGCGCCGGCGAAGACGGGATTATGAAAAACTATTGAATTGATAAAATCAATCAACTTCTACAATTGCTCAGCAGCACCTAGAATCTCTCTCATTGCAAGAACGCACACACTGAGGAGATTCACGATGCGCCAACCCCGCCTGACCACCGCCTCCGGCATCCCGGTCGCCGACAACCAGAATTCGCTCAGCGCCGGCCCGCGCGGCCCGCTGCTGCTGCAGGACTTCCACCTGATCGAGAAGCTGCAGCACTTCAACCGCGAGCGCATTCCGGAGCGCGTCGTCCACGCCAAGGGCTCGGGCGCCTACGGCACCTTCACCGTGACCGCCGACCTGCGCCCCTACACCAAGGCCAAGCTGTTTGACGAGGTCGGCAAGCAGACCCCGGTGTTCCTGCGCTTCTCCACCGTCGGCGGCGAAAAAGGCAGCGCCGACACCGAGCGCGATCCACGCGGCTTCGCCCTGCGCTTCTATACCGAAGAAGGCAACTGGGACCTGGTCGGCAACAACACCCCGGTGTTCTTCATCAAGGACCCGATCAAGTTCCCGGATTTCATCCACACGCAAAAACGCGACCCGCAGAGCAACCTGAAGTCGGCCAACTTGATGTTCGACTTCTGGAGCCAGGCGCCGGAAAGCCTGCACCAGGTGACGATCCTGTTTTCGGACCGCGGCACCCCGGACGGCTACCGCCACATGGACGGCTTTGGCAGCCATACCTATAGCCTGATCAACGAAGCGGGCGAACGCGTCTACGTGAAGTGGCACTTCAAGACCCGGCAGGGCATCAGGAATTTGAGTGCAGCGGAAGCGGTACGCATCGCCGGTAGCGACCCCGACCACGCCCAGCGCGACCTGTTCGACGCGATCGCACGCCAGGATTTCCCGCAGTGGGACGTCAAGGTGCAGGTGGCGACTGAACAGCAGCTGGTCGACTGGGAAGGCCGCACCGGCTGGAACCCGTTCGACCTGACCAAGGTCTGGCCGCACCGCGACTTCCCCATGCTCACCGTTGGCGTGCTGGAGCTGAACCGCAATCCGGACAACTACCATGCCGAAGTCGAACAAGCCGCCTTCTCGCCGGCCAACGTCCCGCCGGGCATGGGCTACTCGCCCGACAAGATGCTGCAGGGCCGCCTGTTCGCCTACCACGACGCCCAGCTGTACCGCGTCGGGACCAATCACCAGCACTTGCCGGTGAATGCGCCGCGCTGTCCGTTCCACAACCAGCAGCGGGATGGGGCGATGGCGATTGCGAATGGTGGGGCGGCGCGCAATTATGCGCCGGTCGATCCGGTTGGACGTGGAGCGCTGGGGATGGGGCATGGCGAGCCGGGGCTGCCGATTGGCGATTCCGCCGGGCGTTACGATTTTCGCGGGGTGGAGGACGATTACACGCAGGCGGGGAATCTGTTCCGGCTCATGTCGCAGCAGGAGCGGCAGAATTTGTGCGATAACCTCGCGGGGCCGTTGTCGACGGTGGATGAGGATATCTTGCTGCGGCAGTTGGGGCAGTTTGATAAGGCGGATGCGGAGTACGGACGTGGGGTGCGCGCGTCGTTGAAGGCGCTCGGTCGTAACGTCGACTAAGGTTTAGGTTAACGGCTACGGTGCTAAATTGGGTTCCGGCCTTCGCCGGAACGACGTATCAAACGGTGGCGGTACAAACAGCATCTCCATGCACCACCAGCCGAAAAACCGTCATCCCGGCGAAGGCCGGGATCCAATTTTGCACGCACACCACAAACCCTCACTCCTCCTCAAACCCCAAAATCTTCATCGCCTTCGTAATCCCCTTCCCCGCCTTCGCATACCCGCTCCACGGCTCGTTCCCCTTATCCAGCCGCGTATGCACATTCATCACCGTCCACTGCGCGCTCGACTTCAAGGTCTCCAGCTCGTCCCACGCCAGCGGCACCGAAATCCCCAGCCCCGGCCTGGCCCGCGCCGCCCAGGCGCAGATGGTGGTCGCCCCGCGCCCGTTGCGCAGGTAGTCGATAAAGATCTTGCCGACCCGGTTCTTCGGCCCGCTCTTGAAGGCGAAGCGCTCCGGCAAGGTGCCGGCCAGGTGCCGCACGATGGCTTGCGAGAAAGCCTTGACGGTGTCCCAGCCGTATTCGGGCTTGATCGGCACCACCACGTGCAGCCCCTTGCCGCCGCTGGTCTTCAGGAAGGACGGCAGCCCGAGTTCGTCGAGGAAGGCGCGCATGATCTGGGCCGCTTCCTGCATCGCCTTCCACTCCACGCCTTCGCCCGGGTCGAGGTCGAACACCATGCGGTCCGGCGTTTCATAGGCCTTGGCGACCGCGTTCTGGGTGTGGATCTCGATTGCGTTCCACTGCGCCACCGACAGGATGCCCTCGACGCTGACGATTTCCAGCATCGGCGGATTGCTCGGGTCGAGCGCTGCGTCCATCTGTTTCACGCCCGGCAGCTTCTTGACGTCGGCGTGCTTCTGGAATACCTGCTCGGCGCCGATGCCGGCCGGCGCGCGCACCAGGGTGACGGGGCGGCGCTTGAGGTGTTCCATCATCAGTTCGCCCACCAGCGCGTAGTAGCGGATCACATCGAGCTTGGTGGCGCCGCTGGACGGGTCGACCACGCGGTCGGGATTGGTCACGCGCAGGGTTTCGGGCAGCTTGCCGTGCAGGCCCGCGGGCGGCGGCGATACCGGCGCGTCGGCCAGCGCCGGCTTCTCGACATCCTCGATGTGGCGCGGCTCTTCGCGCGTGATGCCCTTGGCCGGCTTGTCCTCGCGCAGGCCCTGGAACACCGGGTGGCGCACCGCGCCGGCGCTGGTCCATTCGGAGAAGCTGACTTCGGCCACCAGGGTCGGCTTGACCCAGTGATGCTGGCGGCCCGGCACCGCACGCGGCGGGAACGGGCTCTTGTCGGTGGCCAGCGCTTCCAGGCGTTCACGGATGTCCGTCAAGGTGGCGTGGTTGAAGCCCGAGCCGACGTTGCCCGCGTAGCGCAGCACGCCCTCACGGTCGTAGGTACCGAGCAGCAGCGAGCCGACGCCCTTGCGCGAGCCTTTCGGGTCGGTCCAGCCGCCGATCACGAATTCCTGGCGCAGGCCGCATTTGAGCTTGATCCACTCGGGCGAGCGGCGCGACACGTAGCGCGAATCGCGGCGCTTGCCGATCACGCCCTCCAGGCCGATGCGGCAGGCGGCCACCACCAGCTCTTCCGGGTTGTCGCCGAATTCGGCCGAGAAGCGCACCCGTTTGGACTTCGCGCCTTTCAGGATCGCTTCCAGCGCCGCGCGCCGCTCGATTAGCGGCACCTCGCGCAGATCGTAGCCGCCGCAGTAGGGAATATCGAACAGGAAGTACTCGATGTCGGCCGTGCGCACGCCGTCGAAGGCCAGCTGCAGCAGGCCGAAATTTGGCTTGCCGCTGTCGTCGTGCACGACGATCTCGCCGTCGTACCAGCCGTCCGGCAGTCCCATGCGCTCGAGCTCCTCCTTCAGCGGCAGCAGCTTGTCGGTCCAGTCGTTGGCGTTGCGGGTGATGAGGCGTGCCTCCCCGTTCTCGATCCGCGCCAGCATGCGGTAGCCGTCAAACTTGACTTCGAAGATCCAGTCGGCCGGGTCTTGCGGCGGGCTGTCGACCAGGGTCGCCAGTTCGGGTGTGAAGGCCTCGGGCAGCTTGGCTTTTTTGGCGCCCTCCGGCATGCCTTTCGGCGCGGCTTTGGCGCGCTTGGCAGCAGGCTTGGCGGCAGACTTGCGCGCCGGCCTGGCCGGCGCTTTGGCCTCTTCCTTCAGCGCCGCCACCTTGGCGCGCGCGCGCTTGGGCATCGGCAGCGCCTTGACGCTGTCCGGCATCTCGTCCACCACCGAGAACTCGTCGGCCGGCCGCGCATGCTCGTCGTTTTCCTTGATCAGCAGCCAGGCTTCCTGCTTCTCGCCGCGCCCCTTCATCCGCACCAGCACCCAACGCCCGTGCATCTTGTGGCCGTGGATCTCGAACTTGAGGTTGCCCTTGCGGTAGCCCTCGTGCGGGTCGCCGATCGGGGTCCAGGTGCCCTTGTCCCAGATGATGACCTTGCCCGCGCCGTACTGCTTGGGCGGGATGGTGCCCTCGAAATCGGAGTAGGAGATCGGGTGGTCCTCGACGTGCACCGCCATGCGCTTGTCGTGGGTGTCGTAGCTGGGGCCCTTGGGGACTGCCCAGCTTTTCATGGTGCCGTCGAGCTCGAGGCGGAAATCGTAGTGCAGGCGCGTAGCCCAGTGCTTCTGGATGACGAAGGTGAGCGCCTCCGTCCCGGGAGTACCGCCCTCGGCCGGTTCCGAGGTGACGTCGAAATTGCGTTTGGCTTTGTAGAGTTTGAGCGCGTCTGGCATGACCCCTCCGGGCTGTCGGTGTCCACCGAGTGTAGGCGGGCATCAGGGGAACGACTGTACGCCAGCTAACCGTGTTGCCGGACTTGTAAGAGATTGTAAATACCGTCAACCGCGTGATTCCGACTCGCGTTGATGGCTTAGTAACACGGAGTCCCCAGTCACTCAACCTGAAGAGGAAATCGCTATGCGCAAAATCGTCGCTACCCTAATCGCCGGCCTGTTCGCTGCTTCCGCGTTTGCCCAGACGGCCGATACCAAAGCTGAAGCGAAAGCCGCCGAGAAGGTCGCCAAAGCCGACGCCAAGCAGGAGAAGAAAGCCGCCAAGGCGGACGCCAAGGTAGCCAAGGCCAATGCCGAAGCGAAGGAAGACGTCGCCGAAGCCAAGGCCGATGCGGCAAAAGACAAGGCCAAGGCGAAGAAGGACGCCGCCGAGAAGAAAGCCGACGCCAAGGCCGACAAGGCCGAAGCCAAAGCCGACGGCATGACCACCGCCAACGCTCATAAATAAACGTCGAAACCGCCGCCCAGGCCCCATATGCCAAAAGACAGGGCGCGTCCCTGTCTTTTTTCGTTGGCGACTACAATGCGGAGATCCCTCCGCCATTTGCGAGCCGCCATGCACAAGATCGTCTTCCTCGACCGCGACAGCCTGCAAGCCAGCCTGCGCGACCTGCCCTCCCCGCACGACTGGACCAACTACGCCGGCACACATGAAGCCGAGGTGGTCGAGCGCCTGCGCGGCGCCACCGTCGCCGTCACCAACAAGGTGCCGCTGCGCGCCGCCGCCCTCGAGCAGCTGCCGGACCTGAAGATGGTCGCCATCGCCGCCACCGGCACCGACAACGTCGACCTCGAAGCCTGCCGCGCGCGCGGCATCGTGGTGTCGAACATCCGCGACTATTCGGTGGTCTCGGTGCCCGAGCATGCCTTCACCCTGATCCTGGCGCTGCGCCGCAACCTGCGCGCCTACATGGCGGACGTCGAGGCCGGCCGCTGGGAGCAGTCGAGCCGCTTCTGCCTGCTCGACCATCCGATCGGCGACCTGGCCGGCAGCCGCCTCGGCGTTGTAGGCTACGGCGCGCTGGGACGCAAGGTGGCGCAACTCGGGCGCGCCTTCGGGATGGAAGTGGCGGCCAGCACGCGTTCGCCGATCGCGGACGACGACGTCCTCCGGTTGCCGCTCGACGAACTTCTGGCGACGTCCAGCGTGGTGAGCCTGCACCTGCCGCTGAACCCCGACACCCGTCACTTGCTCGGCGCGCGCGAACTCGGGCTGATGCAGCCGGGCGCCATCCTGATCAACACCGCGCGCGGCGGCCTGGTGGACGAAGCGGCGCTGGCGGCAGTGCTGCAGACCGGCGCGATTTCCGCCGGCTTCGACGTGCTGAGCAAGGAGCCGCCGCTGCCGGACAATCCGCTGCTGCGCCTGCGGCTGCCGAACTTCATCCTGACGCCGCATGTGGCCTGGGCCAGTGGCGGGGCGATGCAGACGCTGGCCGATATGCTGGTCGATAACATCGCGGCGTTCATCGCCGGCCGTCCGCGCAACGTCGTCGTGTGACACATCAGCGGTCGGCGGATTCCGGTGCATGCAGCGGCAGTTCGAGGATGAAGGCCGTGCCCTGTCCCGGACTGCTCTCGACCCGCACCGTCCCGCCCAGCAAGGTGGTGACGATGTTCCAGCTGATGTTCAAGCCTAATCCGGTGCCGCCCTGCCCCATGCGCGTGGTGAAGAAGGGGTCGAAGATGCGCGCCTGGTGTTCGTCGGGGATGCCGCGGCCGTCGTCGCGGAACACGATCCGCACCAGGCCGCCGTCCACCGGCGCGGCTTCCAGCCGCATGCGGCCGCCCGGCTCCTCGTAGGCGTGCAGCAGCGCGTTGTTCACGAAGTTGATGATCACCTGGCCGAACGGGCCGGGGAAGCTGTCCATCACGATCCCGCCAGGGACCGCCAGCTCGATCCGGTGGCCGGCCAGGCGCACCGTGTTCATCATGGTCGCCACGATCTCCTGGCAGGCTTGCCCCAGGTCGAAGCGGCGGCGCTGGGCGCTGGCCTGGTCGACCGAAACCTGGCGGAAGCTGTTCACCAGTTCCGCCGCGTTGTGCAGGCTGCGCTGGATCAGGCCGGTCGCATCAAGTGAAGCGGCCATGTACTCGGCCAGTTCCGAGCGGCGCAGGTTGGCGGTCTCGAACGCGGCGGCGACTGCGCCGGTGCGCTCCTGCAGGGTGCTTGCCATCAGCAAGCTGTTGCCGATCGGGGTGTTCAGTTCGTGCGCCACGCCGGCCACCAGCGAGCCGAGCGAGGCCAGTTTTTCCTGGGCCGCGAGCTGGGCCTGGGTGTCCTTCAGCTGGCGGTAGGCGGCGGCGTTGTCGATCGCCACGCCGACGTAGGCGGCCAGGGTTTCCAGCATGTCGAGGTGGACCTGGCCGTAGGCCTGCGGCGCGCGGCTCTGCACCGTCAGCGCCCCCAGCACCCGCTCGCCGACCATCACCGGCACCAAGAGCAGCGAACGCGGATGCATGCCGGCGCGTGCGGCGCAGGGCAAGGCCGCCGCCAGCGCATTCGACGACTGCTGCGCCAGCTGGGCCGGCAGGGTGCGCGCCAGATCCTGCTCCAGCACTTCGCGGCCCTGCACGATCGACCACGAGGCCAGGTGGGCCTGCGGTTCTTCCGGCACCTCGAACGGTTCGACCCGCTCGCCGTCAACCACCGCGTGCACGTATTCCACCGTGCCGCGCTCGGGCCGGCGCAGCACCGCCGCGAACAGGCTGGCGTCCATCAGCGCGGCGACGTGGCCGTACAGGGTGCGCATGATGGCGCCGGTGTCCAGGTTGGCGGTCAGGGTGCGGCCGATGTCGGACAGCTGGGCGATGTTGCGGTGGGCCTGCTCCACCACTTCCTTCTGCTCTTCGACTTCGCGCTTACGCCGCTCGGCCGACTCCTTCTGGCGCCGCAGTTCGTCGGTGCGGGCGCCGACCTCGCGCTCGAGCAGGTCCTTCTGGCCGACCAGCGCGCGGATCCGCAGCCGGTAGCCGGCGGTGCCCAGCGCCAGGATGGTGATCGCGGCCAGCGCGCGGAACCACCAGGTCTTCCAGAATGGCGGCGCGATCGTGATGCGCAGGGACGCGGCATCGGGGCTCCAGACGCCGTCCTTGTTGGCGGCGCGCACCCGGAACACGTAGGGGCCCGGATCCAGGTTCGTGTAGGTGGCGAAGCGGCGCCGCGCGTCGGCCTCGACCCAGCCGGCGTCGAAGCCCTCCAGCTGGTAGGCGTAGCGGTTGCCGTCCGGGTCCGCATAGTGCAGGGCCGCGAATTCGAACGAGAAGACCGCGTCCTTGTACGACAGCGCCAGCTCGGGCAGCGCGTGCAGGTCGGGGATGCCGCGCGAGCGGTTCAGGACCAGGAAGTCGGTGATCGCCACTTTCGGCGGGTAGGGGTTGTCGCGCACCGCGTCGGGCTCGAACGAGGTCATGCCGTTCACGCCGCCGAAATAGAACTGGCCGTCCGAGGTGCGCAGGCCGGCGCCGACAAAGTATGCGCCGTCCACCAACCCATCCTTGGCGCTGTAGTTCTTGACCTGGCCGCTGCCGGGATCGAGCCGGGTGAGGCCGGAGGTGCTGCTGGCCCACAGGATGCCGTGGCGGTCTTCCAGCACCGCGCCGATCGCCAGCGCCTCGCCGCCACGCGAGAACGGATAGTAGCGGAAGCGCACCCCGGCCGCGTCCTGTTCCATGCGGTGCAGGCCGCCGGCGGTGCCGACCCACAGCTCGCCGCGCGCCGACTCCATCAGGTAATACACGCGGCTGTGGCGCAGGCCGTTCGGGTCGGCGCCGTCGTGGCGGTAGCGGGTGAATTCGCCGCTGGCCGGGTCGTAGCGTTCCAGGCCGTTCTCGGTGCCGATCCAGACGATGCCCTTGCGGTCTTCGAGCACGGCGAAGCAGTAGTTCTCGCCCAACGCGGCGGGGTTGTCGGCGTCGTGGCGCCAGCTGCGCACGCGCGTGCCCCCGGGCGCCAGCGCGGCCAGGCCGCCGCGCGTGGCGATCCACAGGGTGCCGCTGCGGCCCGCATGAATCGACTGGACGTAGCTGGCGCCGGGCTGGGTCCCGAGCGGCACCGCGCCGAATTCGCCGGCGGCGTCGCGCCACAGCAGGCCGGTGGGGGTGCCGATCCAGGTGCGCCCGCGCGCCACCGCCAGCGCGGTGACCAGATCGCCCGGCCCGCCCTTCCCGTCGGGGATGCGCTCGATGCGCCAGCCCGGGCGCTCCAGGCGCAGCAGGCCGTCGCCGGTGGTGCCGATCCACAGCGCGCCGCTCGGCTCCTCGACGATGGCGCGCACCTTGGCGCGGCCCAGTCCCTCGGCGCCGGCATAGCGCACGAAGCCGCCGCTGGCCAGGTCGGCGCGGCTCACGCCCCCGTACTGGGCGCCGGCCCACAAGGTGCCGGTGCGGTCCACCAGCACCGCGCTGACCTGGTTGTCGGCCAGCGTGTGCTGGTCGGCCGGATCGTTGCGGTAGGTGACGAAGCGCCCGCCCGCCGGATCCAGCCACTTCAATCCCTCGAGATCGGTGCCGACCCACAGCGTGCCGCCGTTATCGTGGTACAGCGAGAGCACGCGCACCTCGCCGATGCCTTCCGCCTCGCCCAGGCGGCGGCGCTCGGGCGCGCCCGGCCCCAGGCGCCAGGCTTCCAGGCCGGCGGCGCTGCCGATCCAGAGCGTGTCGCGCGGGCCCATCGACAGCGAGAGCACGGTATTGCGCTGCGGGTCGTGGGCGTGGACCACGTGGTGCTCGAAGCGCTCGGCGCCGGGCGCCAGTCGATCCAGGCCGGCGCCGGTGCCGATCCACAGGTTGCCCTTGCCGTCCATGGCGAGCGCGTTGACGCGGTCGTCGCCCAGGCTGTGCGGGTCGCCCGGGTCGTGGCGGTAGGTGCGCACCCGGCCACTTTCCGGATTCACGTGCAGCAGGCCGTCGCCGGTGGCCAGCCACAGCCCGCCGCCGGGCGCCGGCACGATCGCCAGCACGCTGCGGTTGCCGGCGCGGCGGGTCGCTTCGTCCGGAGCGGCGTAGCGCACGAACTTGCCGGTGGCGCCGTCGAAACGCGCCAGGCCGCCCTTGGTGCCGAACCACAGGCGGCCCTGGGCATCTTCATACGATGCCGACACGTAGTTGTCGGGCAGGCTGTCGGGAATGTCCGGGTCGTTGCGCCAGGTGGTGATGCGGTAGCCGTCGTAGCGGTTCAGCCCGGCCTGGGTGCCGAACCACATGAAGCCGCGCCGGTCCTGCAGGATGCTCAAGACCGACTGCTGCGACAGGCCCTGCTCCACCGACAGGCGCTCGAAGCGCAGGGTGCGCGGGGCGGCCTGGGCGGGCGAGCTCCAGGCAAATAACAGCAATAACAGCGCCAGCAACGCCGCGGCCGGGCCGCCACGCGATCCCGGTTGAAAAGCACACATAGAAGTTCCAGCTCCTTCGATCTGCTTAATCTACCAGAGCTTGTTTGCCTGTGGAAAAATTTGAGACTTACATAAACGATATTGCGCTGCTATAATGCGTGCATCGGGCGGCTGTAGCTCAGCTGGATAGAGTACTTGGCTACGAACCAAGGGGTCGTGGGTTCGATTCCTGCCAGCCGCACCAAGAATATGAGGGACCAGATTGCAAAATCTGGTCCCTTTTTTCGTTGCGCAAACACCGGGGTCAGGTCTGACAAACGGACACGGCCTCGACCGTATTGGCCGGAAACGGCTGGGCTCGTGTCCGAATGTCAGACCTGACACCGCCTCGGGATGATAGGGGTTTGCCAACGGAAAAAGCCCTGCTATAATGCGCGCATCGGGCGGCTGTAGCTCAGCTGGATAGAGTACTTGGCTACGAACCAAGGGGTCGTGGGTTC
>Ga0265780_10007808_pt1 | contig 13088 bp, 10 predicted proteins | sample P1T30metagenome_FD_192432 | JGI IMG/M metagenome (GOLD analysis project Ga0265780, IMG submission 192432) | Plant litter microbial communities from East Loma Ridge, Irvine, California - P1 T30 | ecosystem: Environmental > Terrestrial > Plant litter > Unclassified | place: USA: California...
ACGTGGGCCAGCACCGCAAGGACGCGGTCCGGGTCGACGAGATCGAAGCGCTGCTGGTCGACCTGCCGGGCTACGGCTATGCCGAAGTCTCGGGCACCGCCAAGCTGCACTGGCAAAAGCTGCTGGGAGACTATGTCCAGCGCCGCGACCAGCTGGCCGCGCTGATCCTGATCATGGACTCGCGCCGCCCGTTCACCGACCTGGACGTGCAGATGCTGGAATGGTTCGCCCCGACCGGCAAGCCGATCCACTGCATCCTGACCAAGGCGGATAAGCTCAACCGCAACGAATCCACCAACGCCCTGCGCGAAGCGCGCGGCGTGCTCGACAGCTATGTGGATGAAGACGGCAACGGCTTCCCATTCACGGTGCAACTGTTCTCGGCACTGAAGCGCATCGGCATCGACGAAGCCGACGCCAAGATCCTCGAGCTGGCCGGCCTGACCGGTGGCGACGACGAATTCGACGAAGAACCAGAGGAAGACATCGGCAACGAAGAAAGTGCTGCGCCGTCGGCGGACGACGATAACCCTGCCGCCTGATTCAGCAAAGGACCAACACGATGACCATCATAGCTTCCGCCTACCCGGCGGCCCGCCCGCGCCGCATGCGGCGCGATCCTTTCTCGCGCGCCATGATGCGTGAGAACACCATCACCGCCGCCGACCTGATCTACCCGGTATTCGTGCTCGAAGGCGAGAACCAGCGCCAGCAAGTGGCGTCGATGCCGGGCGTCGAACGCGTCTCGCTCGACCTGCTGCTCGAGGTGGCCGAAGAATGCGTCGCGCTGGGCATCCCGGCGCTGGCCCTGTTCCCGCTGGTCGACCAGTCGGTCAAGACCTACGACGGGATCGAGGCGACCAATCCCGACGGGCTGGTGCCGCGCGTGGTGCGCGCACTGAAGAAGCACTTCCCGCAGCTGGGCGTGATCACCGACGTGGCGCTCGACCCGTACACGACCCACGGCCAGGACGGCTTGCCGGACGACAGCGGCTACATCGTCAACGAACAGACGATCGAGATGCTGGTGAAACAGGCGCTCACCCACGCCGACGCCGGCGTCGACATCGTGGCGCCGTCGGACATGATGGACGGGCGCATCGGCGCGATCCGCCATGCCCTCGAAGCGCACGGCCACATCCACACCCGCATCATGGCGTATTCGGCCAAGTATGCGTCGGCGTTCTACGGCCCGTTCCGCGACGCGGTCGGTTCGTCGGCCAACCTGGGATCGGGCGACAAGAACACCTACCAGATGGATCCGGCCAACAGCGACGAGGCCCTGCGCGAAGTGGCGCTCGACCTGGCCGAAGGCGCCGACATGGTGATGGTCAAGCCGGGCATGCCTTACCTGGACATCGTGCGCCGCGTGAAGGACGAGTTCAAGGTGCCGACCTTTGCCTACCAGGTCAGCGGCGAATACGCGATGCTCAAGGCGGCCGCGATCAATGGCTGGCTCGATCACGACAAGGTCATGATGGAATCGATGATGGCGTTCAAGCGCGCCGGCGCGGATGGGGTGTTGACGTATTTCGCGCTGGATATCGCGCGCAAGCTGAAGGCGGGCTGAGCGCTTCAAGCTCGTCAACGATCCTGTCGTGACATGCCAATGGTTCAAACCGGGTGACGAAGCCGCATCTGCGAAGATGAACATCGCATGCCGTGGATTGGCTACAGTGCCGCAATCTCGTCGAGCAAGGCAGGATTGCGGTCAATCAGGCTCAGCAAAATGACGGCCTGGGCATTCGGCTTGGCAGTCCCCTGCTCCCAGTTCTTGATGGTCTGAGGCTGAGCACGCAACTGGCGTGCGAATACCGGCTGGGACACGTGAAGTTTTTCACGTACTGCGCGCACCTTCTCTGGTGTCATTTCTGGCAGGGCCTTCAGCTCCGCGACGGTTGTCCGAAGCGTGCGCTTTCCTTCCCGCTCCTCTTTCAGAGCGTCAAAGCCTTCCATCAGCTCGGAAAAAACATTTCGCTTGCTCATCTTTTTACGCTCCTCGCCTTGATTTCTCTTTCCAGGACTTGCTTCAACATCTTGCGTTGATCGACTGTTAGATCGTCCGCCTGATCCTTGTCGTAAACGGCAAAAAGCCAGAACTGGTCGTCCGCGCTTTTCCAGAAGTAGATTACCCGCAAGCCGCCACGCTTGCCCTTGCCGCGACGCTTATCAACGAACCGGAGTTTTCTCAATCCTCCGGTATCCTGAATCAGATCGCCCGCCTCGGGATCCTTCATCAGTGCGTTCTGCAGATTCTTGAAAGTATGATCGTCGAAATATTGCTCGCGCAAGCGTTCGAATGGCGGAAGTTCCTTGAACGTCGCTTTCATAAGTGTACCCAAGTTGAGCAGGCGTCAGGAAATTATCGCCTGTTTGGGTACAGAGCGCAGCGCTTTCGGCAAATGCGTGGCATGTTCGGAAAGCGAACGTCGCATCGTCGATGTTCGTTACCTGCCAGGCATCGGCCTGTAATCTGGGAACATTTCCTTGTACAGGAACGTCATCAGCTGATCCGTGTCCTGCGGCCGCGCGCTGAGCTTGACGACGCGCCCCAGCCGATGCGAATCCCACTCGAAGTCACCGGTCTTCTCACGACGGATCAGCTCGATCATCTTCTTGATCACCGCGGTCTCGATATCGCGCTCGCTGCCCTGCTCCACCGTCACCGCGGTCAGCCAGCGCCGCTTGAAGCTCGGGTTCCAGCCGCGGAACTTGAGGTCCATCGTATTGAAGGTCTTGTTCGTGACCGAGAAGATGCCGCCGGTCTCGTTGCTGTCGTCGCGGCCTCGGCCGTTGATGGCGGCGATATTCGCCAGCGCGTTGCGGGTGCCGCGCGCGGCGTCGCTTTCCGGGGCCTCGACTTCGGCGCCGGTCGGCGCCCCGCGGCGCTCGCGCTGGGCCTTGACGTAGGCCGCCATGTCCATGCCCGGCGGCACTTCGCTCTGCTGCTGGCGTGGCGGCTGCGGCGGTTGCTGCGGCCGCGGCGGCTGCGGCGCCTGCTGGCGCTCGTCGGGAATCGTGATCGTATCCGGCAGGCGCTGGACGATGATGCGCTCCGGCTCCACGCGCGGGATCGGCGGCGCCGGCAAGCTGCGCGGCGTCGGCCGCGGCGATGGCTCATTGACCGAGGTATCCTGCAGCGGCGCCACGTAGACCACCTGGCTGTCGCCCTGGTCTTCGGACGCCGGGCGCGCCGTGCGCTGGTCCTTCTGCTCCGGCTCGTACCACCAGAGCAGCAGTAGCAGCAGGTGGACCGCGATGGTGCCGGCGATGCCGAGCCGGTTCGGGCCCTTGCGCCCATAGTTCACGCCGTAACGCGGCCCCGGCGGCAGCGGCTGTCCGCAGTGGGAGCACACTTCGCTGTCCTGCTCGTAGGTATGGGAATGGTCACGCAAGGTAGATCAGGTTCCTGGAAGCGACGTCTGAAAAAACGGCAGAGAGCCCGCAGTCTAACCGTTTTGTGGCGCTACCGCATCACGCTAGCGGTGTCGCCTGGCTTAAGCTGCCATTGATCGTTGTTACCAAATGTTTCCGGCCGCCAGTACCAGGTCGTCGACGATCCGATCTTGGCGGCCGGTGGCCTGCTACCCCGCGCTGGCGGGCCTCAAACCGGGTGCGCCGGATGGACCGGCGGCGCCACGTGGTCCTCGTCCGCCTGCGCAATCTGCTCGTCGGTCATCGGGCCGGTGCCGCTGTAGCGGTCCAGGTACAGGTAGATCACGGGCGTGATGTACAGCGTGATCACCTGCGAGAAGATCAGGCCGCCGCACACCGCCAGGCCGAGCGGCTGGCGCAGCTCGGCGCCGGCGCCGATGCCCAGCGCGATCGGCAGCGCGCCCATCAGCGCCGCCAGCGTGGTCATCAGGATCGGGCGGAAGCGCAGGATGCAGGCCTCGCGGATCGCCGCCTGCGGCGTCATGCCCAGGTTGCGCTGGGCGTCGAGGGCGAAGTCGATCATCATGATCGCATTCTTCTTGACGATGCCGATCAGCATCAGGATACCGATCATGGCGATCAGGGTCAGGTCCATGTCGAACAGCCACAGCGTGAGCAAGGCCCCGACCGCGGCCGACGGCAGGCCGGCCAGGATCGTCAGCGGGTGGATATAGCTCTCGTACAGCACGCCCAGCAGCACATAGATGACGCCGATCGCGGTGATGATCAGGATCAGCTGGCTCGACTGGGTGTCCTGGAACACGGCGGCGTCGCCGCCATAGGTGGCGATGACCGACGCCGGCAGCTTCATCTCGCGCCCCATCTGTTCGATGGCGGCGGTGGCGTCGCCCAGAGAGACGCCAGGGGCCAGGTTGAACGACAGCGTGATCGCCTGCAGCTGGCCCTGGTGGTTCACCTGCAGCGGCCCGACCGTGCGGCGCACGCTGGCGATGCTCGAGAGCTTGACCAGGTCGCCGGATGTCGAGCGCACCGAGACCCGCGACAGCGCCTCGTCGTAGTAGCGGTCGCTCGCCGCCGCTTCCAGGATCACGTAGTAGCTGGCCGCGGTCGAGTAGATGGTCGAGACCTGGCGTTCGCCAAACGAGGCGTACATCACGGTGCGGATATCGTCCATTTCCACGCCCAGCAGGGCCGCCTTGTCGCGGTCGATGTCCACGGTCGCCTGCAGCGCCTTGTTCTGCGAGTCGCTGTTGACGTCGCGGAAGCGCTCGTCCTTGCGCATGCCATCCAGGAACTGCTCGGCCCAGCCGCCGATGTCGCCGCCCGACACGCTCTGCAGCGTGTACTGGTAGCGCGCCTTGCTCTGGCGCCCGCCCAGCTGCAGGTTCTGCTGCGGCGACATGAACACCTGCACGCCGGGCACGGCGCGGGTGGCCTTGCGCAGGTCGTCGATCACCAGGTCCATCGGCGGCCGCTCGCCACGGTCCTTCAGCACCAGGAACATGCGGCCGGTATTGCCGCCGCCGCTGAACGAGGTGATGTCCTTCACGTAAGGATTGGCGCGCACGATGTCAACCACCTTGCCCTGCAGCTCGGCCAGCGCCATCGACGAGGTGTCTTCCGAGGCTTCCACGCTGACGCGGATCTGGCCGATGTCTTCTTCAGGGAAGAAGCCCTTGGGCATGGTGGAATACAGCACGCCGGTCAGAACGAAGGTGCCCAGCGCCAGCATCAGCACCACGAAACGGAAGCGCAGCGCCAGGTCCAGCGTGCGGCCGTAGCCGTTACGCAGCCGCGTGAACCCGGCCTCGAAGCGGCGGCCGATCCAGGACATGTCCTTCGGGTCGACGTGGCCGCCATCCTTGAGCAGGCGCGAGCACAGCATCGGCACCAGGGTCAGCGACACGACCGCCGAGACCAGCACCGCCAGGCCGACCACCACCGCGAATTCGCGGAACAGCAGGCCGATCACGCCCGGCATGAAGAAGATCGGGATGAACACCGCCACCAGCGAGATCGAGATCGAGATGATGGTGAAGCCCACCTCGCGCGCCCCGATCAGGGCCGCCGCCATCGGCTTCTTGCCCATTTCCATGTGACGCACGATGTTTTCCAGCACCACGATGGCGTCGTCGACCACCAGGCCGACCGCCAGCGTGATGCCGAGCAGCGAGATGTTGTCGAGGCTGTAGCCGAACCAGTACAGCAGCGACAGCGCGCCGAGCAGCGAGATCGGCACCGTCACCGCCGGGATGAAGGTCGCGGCCGCGCGGTGCAGGAACAGGAAGATCACCAGGATCACCAGCAGCACGGTGCCGGCCAGCGTCAGGTTGACGTCGTGGATCGCCTCGCGGATCGACAGCGAGCGGTCGTTGACCAGCTCGATCTTGATCGAGGCCGGCAGTTGCCCCTCGAAGCGCGGGATCAGTGCGCGCACCGCGTCGACCACCTGCACCGTGTTGGCGTTGGGCTGGCGCTGCACCATCAGCGAGATCGAGCGCTCGCCGTTCAGGCTGCCCATCGCCTTGACCGACTGGTAGCTGTCCTGCACCTCGGCGATGTCGCGCAGGCGCACCGGCAGGCCGTCGCGGGTGGCGATGATCAGGTTGGCGAAGTCGGCCGCCTTCATCAGCTGGCCGCCGCCCTGGATCGTCAGCGCCTGGGTCGGGCCGTCGAGGATGCCCAGCGGCGTGTTCGAGTTGGCCGCGCGCAGCGCCGCCGCCAGCTCGTCCATCGAGATATTGCGGGCGTTCATCAGGTCGGAACGGGCGCGCACGCGCACGGCGAAGCGCTTGCCGCCGTTGATCGAGACCTGGGACACGCCCTGCACGGTCGAGATCGCCGGCGAGATCAGGTTTTCGGCATAGTCGTTCAGCTCCGACAGGTCCATCGACGGCGAGGTCAGGTGCATGAACAGGATCGGCGCGTCGGCCGGGTTGACCTTGCGGTAGGCCGGCAGTTCGGTCATCTCGAGCGGCAGCCGGCGCTGGGCCACCAGCAGCGCGGCCTGGACGTCCACCGCCGCCTTGTCGACATCGATCTCGTTGTCGAATTCAAGGGTGATATTGGTGTCGCCCTGGGTGTTGCTGGAGGTGATCAGCTTGATGCCGGCGATGGTCGAGAATTGCTTCTCGAGCGGCAGCGCGACCGACGAGGCCATCGTTTCCGGGCTGGCGCCCGGCAGGTTGGCCGAGACGTTGATGACCGGCGTGTTATAGCTGGGCAGCGCGGCAACCGGGATCTTCATGTACGACAGGATGCCGACCAGCACCAGGCTGAGCGACAGCAGCACCACCATCACCGGGCGGCGGATACACAGTTCGGACAGATTCATGCCTGCTCGCCCTGCTTGGCTGCGGGAGCGGCCGGCTTGGCCTGCGCCGCCACGCGGACCTTGCCGCCCGGGCGCAGGTTCTGCTTGCCCTCGGTGACGACTTGCTCGCTGCCCTTCAGGCCGGTGACGGCGGCGCGGTCGCCGAACGCATACACGCGCTGCACCGGCACCTGGCGCGCGCTGGCGCCGTCGCCCAGCACGTACACGAAGGTGCCGCTGGTCGAGGTGATGATCGCGCTCTGCGGAATCACCACGGCGTTCTTCAGCGTCTGCACCACCACGCGCGCGGTCACGTACTGCCCCGGCCACAGCGCGGTCGCCCCGTTGGCGAACTCGCCTTTCACACGGATGGTGCCGGCCTGGGCATCGACCGCATTGTCGATAAAGCTCAGGCGGCCGGTCACTTGCGGCGCATCGGCGCCGGCCTTTGCCCGCACCTCGACATTGCCGGCCTTCTGCGCCGCCAGCAGCGCGCCCAGCGTCGATTCCGGCAACGTGAACGAGACATTGATCGGATCGAGCTGGGTGATCGTGGTGAGCGAGGTGGTCATCTGCACCAGCGAGCCCGGGTGGACATCGATGGCGCCCACGCGGCCCGACATCGGCGCGCGGATCGAGGTGTAGCTGGCGCTCACGCGCGTGGCGCGCGCCGCGGCCTGGTTCGACTGCACCAGCGCGCGCTGGGCCTCGACCTGGCTGAGCAGGGAATCGAGGGCGCTCCGGGCCAGGAAGTTCTGCGCCACCAGTTCCTGGCTGCGTTTGTACTGGCGCTCGAGGTCGGACAGGGTCGCGGTATCGCGCGCTACCTGCGCTTCGGCTTGCGCGACATTGGCCAGGTCGGCGCGGTCGTCGAGCGAGAACATCAGCTGGCCTTCCTTGACGAATTCGCCTTCGCGGATATGGACCTTGCGGATGGTGGTGACGGTTTGCGGATGCAGGTTGACGGTGCGTACCGGGGTCACGGTGCCGTTGGCAAACAGCTCGACGCCGACGTCGCGCTGCTCGGGCGCCACCACATTGACGGTCACCGGCGGCTGGCCGCCGCCCTGGCCCTTGTCGCCCTCGGCCTTCGCATCGTTGCCCTGGTTCAGATACCAGCCGCCGGCCACGACCAGCGCGGCGATTCCGGCGATGACGCCGACATTCTTCTTGTTCATTCTCGTCTCTCGCCGCCCATTCCGGCGACGCTCTCATCGATTACGGGGAATTGCCCATGCGCAATAAATCCGGCGCCGCATTGTCCCACATTGTTATTACAGCTTTATTTATTTATTCGGGTAATACGCCGGCAGCATCAGGGTGACTTCGAGGCCCCCTTCCGGGTGGTTGGTCAGCGTGATGCTGCCGCCATGCTGCTCGGTGATGTTGCGCGCGATGGTCAGCCCCAGGCCGGTGCCGCCCGACTCGCGCGAGCGCGAGGTCTCGACCCGGTAGAAGGGGTCGAACACGCGCCCCAGCTCGCTGCGCGGGATGCCCGGCCCGCTGTCGCGGATGCGCACCCGCGCAGTGCCGTTGATGCGGTCCACGCACACCCGCGCATCGTGGCCGTACTTGACCGCGTTGTCGATCAGGTTGCCCAGGCAGCGGCGCAGGTCGAGCGGCCGTCCCAGTACCGCCATCGTCGCCCTGCCCTGCAGCGTGACGGCCTGGCCGGCGTCGCTGGCGTCGGCGCACACGGCCTCGAGCAGCGAGTCGAGGTCGAGCATGCGCATCGACTCGGTGGTGTCCATGCTGCGCGCCAGCACCAGGCCTTCGCGCACCATTTCCTGCATGGCCGACAGGTCGCCGATCAGGCGCTCCTGCAGTTCGCGGTCCGGCACTTTCTCGAGCCGCAGGCGCATGCGCGTGAGCGGCGTCTGCAGGTCATGGGTGATCGCGGCCAGCATCTGCGTGCGCTGGAAGATGTACTGGCGGATGCGCGCCTGCATGGCGTTGAAGGCGGCGCTGGCCTGGCGGATCTCGGTCGCCCCGAGCAGCTCGAGCGGCGCACGGTTGATGTCCTGGCCGAGGTCTTGCGCAGCCTGCGCCAGTTGCCGGAACGGCCGCGCGGTCATGCGCGCTACCAGGTAGGCCAGCACCGCGATGCTGACCAGGAACAGGGCGACCACGGCGCGCAGGTCGGTATCGCTGGCGATCAGCGACGAGCGCGGCGGCAGCACCGACAGGCGCAGCTCGGCCCCGTCGCGCAGGCGCACGTGCAGCGACTCGCAGGTGCCGCGCCACCTCAGGCTGACCAGGCCATACATCATCGGCTGGCGCTGGGGGACGTCGCAGGCGGGCGGGCGAGAAATGGCGGCCTCGACCCGGTAGCCCTTGCCCAGGCGCACAGCCAGCGCCCTGGCGAACGAGGTCATGGGGCCATGCGGGTCGGGTGTGTCGGTGACCTCGAGTTCCAGGCCGGGACGGTTGGCCACCTCGAGGTAGATCGAGCGCGCCGAGGCCGGCACGATCTCGGTGGCCATGATCAGCTGTTCGGCGCGTTCCAGCAGGTGCTGGTCGCGCTGGCGTTCCCAGCTGCGCAGGCTCTGGTAGTCGGCCGCCAGCTGGGTCAGCGCGGCGGTGGTCAGCATGCCCAGCAGCAGCGTAGCGAACACGCGGCCGGTCATCGACCCGAAGAAAGCCTTCACGCCGGTGGCTCCACCGCCACCTGGCCGGCCAGCACGTAGCCGCCGTTGCGCACCGTCTTGATGATCTGGGGCATGCGCGCGTCCTCGCCCAGCTTCTGGCGCAGGCGGCTGATCTGGATGTCGATCGAGCGGTCGAACGGGTCGGCGTCGCGGCCCTGCGTGAGGTTGAGCAGCTGGTCGCGGTTGAGCACGCGGTTCGGGTGCTCGAGGAACACGCGCAGCAGGCGGAATTCGGCGCCCGAGAGCATGATCACGATGCCGTCCGGGTTGAGCAGGTGGCGCGCGGTCAGGTCGAGGGTCCAGCCCGAGAAGCGCATCTGCTGCACGTTCTCGGACGGCGTGTTCGATGGCATCGCGTGCGAGCGGCGCAGCACGCTGCGGATGCGGGCCAGCAGCTCGCGCGGTTCGAACGGCTTCGGCAGGTAGTCGTCGGCGCCCATCTCGAGACCCAGGATACGGTCGAGCGGTTCGTTGCGGGCGGTCAGCATGATGACCGGCAGGGTCGAGGTGGCGCGCAGCTTGCGACACAGCGTCAGCCCGTCGTCGCCCGGCATGTTCAGGTCGAGCACGACGAGGTCGGGGCGCGTCTCGTCGAGCGCCTTCCACATCGCGCCGCCGTCGGCGGCGGCCAGCGTCCGGTAGCCGTTCGACTCGAGGTAGTCGGCCAGCAGGGTCCGGATGTCGCGGTCGTCGTCGACGATCAGAATCGTAGAGGGAGTATCCATAACCACAATTATCCGAGTTTATGGCAAAGCTGGATAAGCATTTTGTATCGCTGTGTATATGCCCATAGGCGCGAAACATATTGATACAAAGTGTCAGACAGGGGACATCCCATGGTTACAGTTTAAGCCCAGCATAGGTCCTGTGCAGCGAGCGTTTCGGATGCACGAACAAGCAGACTCTCTCACCAAAGGAAGAACCATGACCACCATTCGCAAACATCTCGTGATCGCCTTCACCGCCGCCGGTTTGCTGGGCGCCACCCTTGGGGTTCAGGCCCAGACCGCGGCGCCAGCCGAGGGCCGCCCGGCCCTTAGCGCCGAGCAGCGCCTGGCCAAGAAAGCCGAGTGGCAGGCCAAGGCCGGCGAACGCCACGTCAGGATGCAGCAGCACCGTGCCGAACGCCAGGCCAAGCTGCGCGATTCGCTCAAGCTCAACGCCCAGCAGCAGCCGGCCTGGGATGCCTTCGTGGCCAGCCAGGCGCCCGGCAAGAAAGGAGAACGCGCCGGCCGTCCGGACCGCGCCGCCTGGGCCAGCCTGAGTGCGCCGCAGCGCATGGAAAAGCAGATCGCCATGCAGAAACAGCGCACGGTGCAGATGGAGGCGCGCCTGGCGGCCCTGAACAACTTCTATGCCGTGCTGACACCAGAGCAACGCAAGACGTTCGACGAGCAGGCGAAGCACCGCAAGGGTCCGCGTCATCACGGCCATCATGGCCAGCACGGCCAGCGTGCGAGCGCATAACAGGTAGACAGACCATGGGCGGCCATGCCATGGATGGGTAAGCAACAACGGTGGACGGCGCAGGCCGCCCACCGTTGTTGTCATTGGTCGAGCCGCTGTAGCGAACCGAGGAACTTCTCGGCGTTCTGGTAGCCGATCACCCGGCTGTCGGCGATCTCCCTGCCTTGCCCATCGAACAGGATGATGCCGGGCGGGCCGAACAGGCCAAAGCGTTTCAGCATGGCCTTGTCGGCGGCGTCGTTGGCCGTCACGTCGACCTGCAGCAGCACCGTTTGCGCCAGCTTCTGCCGCACCTTCGAATCGACGAAGGTGAACTTCTCCATCTCCTTGCACGACACGCACCAGTCGGCATAGAAATCGAGCATGACGGTCTTGCCGGCGTTGGCCGCCAGCGCCGCGTCGAGCTGGTCGACGGTCTTGATACGGGTGAACACCAGGCCATGGTCCTGCGGCGCGCCGGCCAGGTGCGCCAATGGCGAGAAGGCGTCGCGCCCGCCGCTGGCCACGCCGACCAGCTGGCCCACGCCCAGCACCGCCAGGCCGGTCCCCAGGGCCATCGACGCGAAGTGGCGGGTGTGGCGCAGCAGATAGAAGCCGTAACCCAGCAGCAGCGCGGCCCACAGCAGCATCTGCGCCGCCGCCGGCAGCACCGGCGACACGAGCCACAAGGCCATCGCCAGCATCAGCACGCCGAACAGGCGCTTGACCGACTCCATCCATGGCCCCACGCGCGGCAGCAGCGAGCCGGCCGACAGGCCCACCAGCAGCAGCGGGATGCTCATCCCCACCGCCATCGCGAACAGGGCGACGCCGCCGATGAAGACGTCGCGCGTCTGGCTGATGTAGACCAGGGCGCCGGCCAGCGGCGCGGCCACGCACGGGCCCACGATCAGGGCCGAAATGGCGCCCATCGCGAATACGCCGAGCAGCCTGCCGCCCTGCTGGCGGTTCGATGCGGCGGCCAGGCGGGTCTGGAGGGCGGCCGGAAGTTGTAACTCGTAGAAACCGAACATCGACAGCGCCATGGCCACGATCAGCGCCGCAAAGGCGCCCAGCACCCAGGGATTCTGCAATGCCGCAGCCAGGCCTTCGCCGGCCAGGCCGGCGGCCACGCCCAGCAGCGTGTAGACGATCGCCATGCCGAGCGAATAGGTCAGCGACAGGATGAAGCCGCGCGAGCGGCTCACGCCACGGCCTTCGCCGACGATGATCGACGACAGGATCGGCACCATCGGCAGCACGCACGGCGTGAACGCCAGCCCCAGGCCGAGCAGGATGAAGGCCGGCACGATGGCAATCAGGCTGCCGCCGCCGAGGATGCCGGCGATAGTCGTCAGGTCGGATGGCTGGCTGGCAGCAGGCGCCACCGGCGCGGCCGACGCGTCCACTGGCGCGGCGGGGGTGTCCATTTGCGGCGCCGATGACAACGGGGCCGCGAAGCCGCCCTGCCCGGCCCCGGCGCCGATGGGCAAGCTGGATGCGGCCGGCGCGCCGCCGGCGCCGAGACTGGCGCTGTGGTCTTGCGGCGGGTAGCACAGGCCGGCATCGGCGCAGCCCTGGCTGGTGGCGGTCAACGTGAACGGGCCGCTGCCTTCGACCGGAATCCTGATCGTCAGCGTGCCCTTGTAGGTCTCGACATCCTTCTCGAAGGTCTGGTCGTACTTGACCTTGCCCGGCGGGATCTGCGGCTCGCCCAGCGTGACGCCGGCGCCGCTGGCCCTGAAGGCGAAGCGCTCCCGGTACATGTAGTAGGCGGGCGCGATGACGTAGGTGACCTCGGCCGTTTGCGGATCGGCCATGCGCGCCGAGAAGCTGAAGGCGACGGCCGGGTCGAGGAACGCCTCCTCGGCACGCGCCGGCGAGGCGATCAACAGGGAGAAGGCGGCGAACAGCGTCAGGCAGGCCTGCAGCAGGCGGCGGGCAGAAAATCGAACCATGGTGTCGGAGAGGAGAGTCAGGCGCACCGGCATGGTACACCGCTTGCCTGTTTCGCGCCGGAACTCATCCGGCCGATGGGCGAAAAAAAACCAGGCACGAGGCCTGGTTCTTTTCGAAGACTGTCGATTACTCGGCGGTCGGTGCTTCTTCAGCCGAAGTGACTTCTGGACGGTCCAGCAGTTCGACGTAAGCCATTGGTGCATTGTCGCCAACGCGGAAGCCCATCTTCAGGATACGCAGGTAGCCGCCGTTGCGGTTTGCGTAGCGAGGACCCAGTTCAGCGAACAGCTTCTGGACCATTTCGCGGTCGCGCAGGCGAGCGAAGG
>Ga0265780_10007809_pt1 | contig 13087 bp, 7 predicted proteins | sample P1T30metagenome_FD_192432 | JGI IMG/M metagenome (GOLD analysis project Ga0265780, IMG submission 192432) | Plant litter microbial communities from East Loma Ridge, Irvine, California - P1 T30 | ecosystem: Environmental > Terrestrial > Plant litter > Unclassified | place: USA: California...
AAGAGACCGGCTGCAGTTGGTAGGATTATACGCGCAGATTTGCAGACAGCCTGAGCCAGGCTACAATACTGCAAGGCTCACTCATTGGCGCGTGTCTAACTAGGCGTGGTAAAAGGAGCATCTGCTGGGTCATGTCAAGCCTAAGAGACACAGCCATGAGGCGCACACGGAGGTGACAAGGCCAATCGGGGTGTGCACAGCCCTGGAGCCACTCAACAGGCGGACACGAGGGTTGCGCCTACCCCACCGAAGTTGAACAGCAATTGCTCCAAGGCCCTAGGTTATTTCTGGCCCGACCACGTTCGAGCTTCCTCTCCATCCTTTGCGACTTTTTATTTTCCTTGCATTGCTCTTCTTCCTAGCACGCGCAATTGCAACCTCCTGCGGAATACCTACCCCTCACCGACCCCACCAAGCTGTACGCGCCTGATAGGCATCTCACCTCCGTCTGACATTCAGCCTCGCGCCTACGCAGCAGCTGACGCGCTGCCAGCAATTTGCCCACTATGAGTAGGACTCGTTTTCTTATTGTTCGACACGCATTATCGCATACTAATTCCTCCTTGCAGTGACAAATATGCTCAACAAGCTGCACGGCCAGCCCGACAGCTATGACCGCAAGTGCGTAGCTCACATACCCCGTGCAAACAATCCCATGCTGAGACCACAATCGCAGATCTCGATATCGCTTCGGAAAGACACTGGGAGCCGGCACATATGGCATCGTCCGTGAAGCCGACTGCCCCGAGGGCAAGGTCGCTGTCAAAATCATCCTGAAGAAGAACGTAAAAGGCAATGAGCAGATGGTGTACGACGAGCTGGAGATGTTGCAGCGCATGAAGCACCCACACATTGTCAAGTTCCACGACTGGTTTGAGTCAAGGGTGAGCTCGTTGCAAGATGTGTGCAGTGGATTGGGGCTGACAATTCATAGGACAAGTACTACATTGTGACTCAGCTGGCAACCGGCGGAGAGCTATTCGACCGCATTTGCGAGAAGGGAAAGTTCACTGAGAAAGATGCGGCCGAGACGATTAGACAGGTCCTCGAGGCAGTCAACTACCTCCACGAGAACAACGTTGTGCACAGAGGTACTACCTAGACCTCCTCCAAAGATGCATCGCTCACATGACCCAGATCTCAAGCCCGAAAATCTTCTCTACCTCACACGCGACCCCCACTCATCTCTCGTGCTGGCCGACTTTGGTATCGCCAAGATGCTCGACTCTAAGAGCGAAGTCCTCACTACAATGGCTGGATCCTTCGGATATGCTGCACCTGAGGTCATGCTGAAGAAAGGGCACGGAAAGCCAGTCGACATGTGGTCGATGGGCGTCATCACCTACACACTTCTCTGCGGTTACTCTCCATTCCGATCAGAGAATCTGGCCGATCTCATTGAGGAGTGCAAGAACGGCCGTGTCGTTTTCCACGAGCGATACTGGAAGGAGGTCAGCAAGGAAGCCAAAGAGTTCATCACGTTGCTACTGCAGCCAGATCCGAATAAGCGGCCCACGAGCAAGGTACGCTACGCACTCTTTTGAAGATGCTACGACTAACGTAAATAGGACGCTCTCAAGCACGTATGGCTCAGCGGCGCGACGGCTAGTGACCACAACTTGCTGCCTGAGATTCGCGCGTACGTTGCAAAGGCCCGTCTCAAGCGCGGCATCGAGCTCGTCAAGCTTGCGAACCGCATCGAAGCGCTCAAGATGCAAGAGGACGAAGAGGAGGACGCTCCAGGCCAGGCCGACATGCCCGCCAACGCTCGTGAAGCCGCTGGAGAAGCGGTAGCAGCGCACCACCCCGACAAGATGCCCTCTCCCAAGGAAGAAACCCCTGATACAGGCACTGGAAAGGGACCGGGTCGTCTGAGCAGGATCGCAAAGGGAGCCATCTTCCGAGAAGTGGTTTTGGCCAAGGTACGAGAGATGAAGGAGGCAGAAGCAAGGGCCGAGTTCGAGAAGAAGGCCACGGAGAGTGGGACCAAGAAGGCTTGATTATGTGCTGGGTTTGGGGATATGATTGTGTCTGGTCTTGCTTTACGAACATGGCTGAGTTTGCTGCGGTCTTAGCGATGGTTCCATGACCGCGTGTGCATACCCTGGAAAGCGGTACATAGCCAGGAACTATTACCTAGGAGCCTTTGACTCTATGTCTTCTTATCAATACAAATCATCATGCCACGGCCGAAAGCAGGATGCCAGACTCGTCTTCTAGGTTGCGGCTTGTTTGAATGACATGTTCCGTTCGGATCAAGTTGTCACGATAAATATCCTGGCCCAAAGGTCTATACTAATACAGTACAAACGACAGTGATGGCATGGCGTTGACAGCTTGACAGGCATGTGCCAACAGCTTCGACAGCGTCAACGGTGCCAAGAGCGCACTAGTCGGATCACCTCAACACGGGCCACCTTGGAGAAGCAACCCGTGGACGCGCTTTTGGCAGCACAGCGATAACCGCACCTCAACTGCACCCGCGCACGACCCGGAAGCTGCATCAACCAACATTGGCACCGGCTTGGATAGACTACGCGACCACGAACCAGGCTGAAATGGAAAGCGCGGCCAAGCGCAAAGCTGCCAGCGCGGCAATGGGCGATGGAGACGGTCGCCCTGCGAAGCGCCAGAAAGTGCCGGTACGTGCAGCCCCCCAAGGTGTTGCGAGCAGTGTCGGTGGTGGTCCAGCGAAGAGTGAGTAGTGTCGGTCGCCGGTCGCCGGTCGCGATGCGGGCTGGCTGCTAGATGGAACGCGACGACTGGGTTCGACGAGTAGCCCTTCACACCTCCGCCGCCGGCCCCTCCATGGCGCCGCAACACCACGACCGCCGCCGACGATGCATGCCGAGGCAGAGACGGCCACGGGTGCAGATGCAGTGGACGAGCTTGCTAACAGTGGATCGCGTGCGTGCAGGGCGAATCGAATGCGAACGTTGAGACGGTAGAGACGACGACGACCAAGGGCCTGCTGTTCCTCGACACGCTGAAGCAGGCGAAGGACAAGACGTACGTACCCGGCCCTGACGACTAGCTGATCCCCGAGCAGCTCACGTGCTTCCTTCCTTCACGGCTACAAGCATAAATACTGACAAGATGCAGCGGTCGCCCAATTGCAGACCACTTCCTCACGCTGCCTAGCAAGGTACGCTCCCCAGCTCTCTCCCCGCGTCGACCCCACTGACAGACCGCGCGCAGGCCGAGCTCCCCGAGTACTACGAGCACATCAAGCTGCCCTTTGCCATCGACACCATCGAGGTACGGCCCCCATCTCATACATCGCATCCTAGTATCGCCAGGCCCCACGCTCTGGCCCAATGCGCCAACGAGCCCCCTCTACTAACGTCACGCCTAACACAGCACAGGGGCAGCAGCAGTCATGTAACGCTTGACACTATTCACAAGAACATATGCTGACTTTACCTTATAGAACAAACTAAACCGCGGAGAATACGCTACCCTCGCCCAGGTCGAGAGCGACTGCAAGCGGCTCGTCAACAACGCCAAAGCCTACAACGATAAGAACTCGGCCGTCTACAACGATGCTGAGCGCCTTCGCAAGACCGCCTCGAACTGGATGACGAAGCACAACCCGGCGTACAAAACCAACACCAACTATGTCGCTGTCGCAACACCCATCCCTGGCGAGGAGAACTCCCAGCCAGGCAAGCCCATTCCCCGCATTGCGTCTACTCCACGAACTGCGCATTCGCCGGCCGCCACGCCTGACACCTTCGATCGTCCTCGCCGAGCTGCTGCTGCGGCGGCGGCACAGGCTACACCAGCACCCTCGCGGCTCCGGCAATCAGCGTCGCTCCCACACGATGACGTTGAAGACGGCCCCGAGTTCGATGGCAAGACTTTCCAGCAGGCACAGGAGCAGATAGTCAGGGAACTCATTGATTATGTCGAGCCCGAGTAGGTTGACCGTCTTCAACTTCTGCATTCCTCGCTAACATGTGTACAGGAGCGGTCTTCCAATCTTTGCTCCCTTCCTCAATCTTCCGAGCCGTAGCTTGAAAGACTACTATGCGATCATCAAAGAGCCAATGTCGTTGGCGGCTATCAAGAAGAAGGTGCAAGGCGTAATTGGACGCGACCAGCCCACAGGTCAGACGCTGTTCAAGAGCTGGGATTCGTTCGAAGACTCGATGAGCCTCATCTGGAAGAACGCGCGCGACTACAATGAGGATGGTAGCGACATCTACAACGTCTCCTTGGAGATGGAGGTATGTACCAGATCACTGCAGGCCTGTTTAAGCATGCTAACAGAATTAGGAATTCTTTTACAAGCGCCTCACCGAAGCCAAAGCAAAAGTTGACGAGCCGGCACAGCCAAAGCTCAAGTTGAACATGTCGACTAGTACACCGGCTCCTAAGCAGCAACTAAAGCTGAAGCTCAGGCAGAGTCCGGCTTCAGATCGCAACACACCTGGAGCACGAAGCTCGGCAACCCCTGGGGTCATTGTTGATAGTGATGCACTCTTGCGTCAGCAGCGACATGTCCGCGACAGCATGAACGCACCAAACTCGGCTCGCGCATCTCCACAGGCAAAAGTTGGAACTCCTGTGCCGTCTTCGAATCCTTTCAGTGGATCAAAGGGCGCAGCTGCTGTATTACCGCCACTCACAGTGCAGGCGCGGACGGCCGGATCACCACCAGCTGTCAACGGTGTCAAGCAAGATATGCAGTCTCCCGCATTGAGCGCGATCCGACCGGCAAGTACCACGTCAGATGGCCAGGGTCAACGGCTCAGCGTTCCTGCTCATACACCTCATGCGAGTATGGCTCCGCCGAGGACCAGTGGCAGCCCGTACCCGAACGGCAACGTCGGCCAAGCAGCTATGACTAACGGCCACATTCAACAACCGACCTACTATGTGCCTCCGTCGGCTCTTCGCGAGAACACGATCCGCAAAGCGCCTCTCAGGAGTAAGTCATTCTGGAAGTATACGAAACTTGACTTTGCTGACTCGTCCAGGTTTGGACGAAGCTCTGATTCCCAAGATCACGCTGAACACACATCCGGCGTTGAACCTGCCAAAGCCCTGGTCCGTCGATATCCCTGCGAACAAGCAGAAGACCGAGCACAGCGTTACTGTCGCCGTCTCACCCGTCCACTCGTACCTGCAGATCACGCCCAAGGTCCCCATCGCACTGACCAACCGCCTGTACCGCATCTTCGTCCTAGTCAACGGCAACAAAACGCTCGAGGTCAACCGCGTCCCCGTCACCGCCGGCATCAACGGCAGCAGCCCTGGCCCCGGCATCGAGAGCGGCAAGAAGAAAGGCGAGCCCGTCTTCGAAGCCAAATTAGTCGGTGGCGTCAATCGCATCGACGTCGAGATTGTCGCGGAAAAGGATCGCAAAGACGGCTCGGAGCCCAACGGCAGTAAAGGAGACATCGAGGTCGAGAAGTGCACCATCTTCTTGCACCTCATGCGCCAGTCGTCGTATTAGGGGTCGGATGGCATAGCGGAGGAGGCGTCAAGGGTTTCTTAAAGGGTTCAGCGGCGTAAGGGATGGAATCGGTATGAAATCGGTATATCATGGGATAGGATGGGATTAAGCATTAGCGGAGGAGCACAAGGAACTTCAGTTCTGGGACTTGTTTTTATTATAAGGGGGTTTCAAGCCTGACGAGGACGTCGACGCGTGTGTTTAGCGGAGCGAATACATGCATGTTAAGATATTGTAGCTGGCTGCGAGTCGTGGTGAAGTGAGTGTTCTGTGATGGTGAGCGCTTTGAGATTCTCCGCGAAGTGGCTTTGGGTGCGTTTTTGGGGTGAGTTGAGGATTGGCGATCTCCGGGTTGGGATGGAGGTAGGCGTGGATACAGGCCTCACCAGAGCAGGTACACGGCTGAGCGCCGGCATCGTATTGCAGCGGATAATAGTTAGTTAGCGGCTACACTTCTTGCAGGCGAGTTGAGCTGCCTTGCTCTTAACCTAAAGGTGTTTAAAATTAAATGCAAGAGAAGTTGCCGTAAGGGTAGCACTCTGTAGACAAGACGGCGTTCTCCCTAGGAATCCTCGCAAGATTATCTAGCATCTTCATCGTAGGATCGTGTTGATAGGTGGAGTTGAGTGACAAGGCAGGGTAGTTTGGGACGGTTAGATGTCAGGATACTGCAGGCGAGCTACCTCAGCTGCTTGCTATACATTGATGATGTAGCCACCCAGTCTACTTCTCAATGCAATCATGACTCTCTAGTATGCTGTAGCCTGGTCGATGATGATGTCGTCGGTTTCTATCTAGTATTAGTATACAGCGGGTAGAAGTGTAAGCTGCTTAGCTTTTTTGCTAATGTATGTATGAGAGATTGATGTAGTCGCCTAGCAGTGTTTTGGCGTGGGTGTTAGGCACGCATACGCGAGTTGAACCTCTTCTAGAAGGAATGTTAATCTGCTGTTGAGAGACTCGAGGGACGGTAGGGAGTGTGAGGTGAGACCTCAGTATGCTATCGCTGAATCCCAAGGCGCTTATTGGGGTTCAATAATGATGTGATTTTTGTTTACTCGTGCCATTGTGTGTAGCAGCCAGCGGCAGTGGGTGTCATTTTCTCAACTAGGTTTCTGTATGCTAGGCAGGTTGTTGTACCTGTGAAGGTCACGCAGACCTCGCAGAACCGTCAGTGGCTGCCTGAGAATATGTTTTCGAAATAATTCCTCGCCCCCATGAGCCTTGAGCCTCGTCGCCCATGCCTTTTACGGTCATGTATCCCAGACCGTCCAACATGGCGAGAAGCTCACTCGCGAGAGTTGACCTGGATGGTCTTGCGGCGTCGCCGTCGTCTGCAAAACTCAATCAGCCCACCACTGCTCGCCTAATGTCAGCGATACGACAAGCCTTCGCCAACAGTCGCTTGGAACGTGTCGAGGCGGGCTTGGCACCGTGCGGCTGAGAGTGACTTTGGATCTAGAATCCGTGTGGTCGGGGCACGCTAAGAGCCACGCGACAGCCAGTGTGTCTGGGGCTAGCTAGAATCCTCATCGGATGGGGTTGCGGGAAGAGTAAGTTGTGAAAAGAGGTGTAGATATGCCCGTGTGAAGATTCTTTGGTAGGCTAGTATGCCGTTGAACAGTTGAAGGTCGCCTGGACGGTGGTATCCTTGCTTGCACCGCTTCTGCTTACTTGAAAGAGCAGGTGTAGGTACAAATGCTCCACTTTCGTAGGTTTATATCTGTCTTCATGATCAGTACATGTGTGCATCTGGGACGGGTTGCACCTTGTGCCTAGAGCTAAGGGTTGCCTAATTGGTGATTGGAGTGTAGGTCAAGATGCTGTAGCTACTAGGTTGTACTTGCGATACACCGGAGTTGGGGTCATGGACTAGGGGCCAAACATTCCTCCCGTGTTGAAGCAGCCTTGGCAATCTGCAAGCCATATATTGAATGCAGGCGGCCGGGGTCGTATTGTAGTCGGTCCATCGGGGTGTGCACCAAGCATTTGTAGACCATGATTTTTAAGACGACACAGGAAATACCGCAGCTAAACATGGCGGAGACAAGAGACAGAGGAAGTGAGGAAACTTTGAGAGACATAGAAACAGACGGGTGACATGCAGAAACTGGAAAGTTGACTGGGCAGAAATGGCATCCGAGGCTGATGCTTCCCAACTACATCCTAGCACACTGGTGTGAAAGTTGGCTCCTCCAGACGGGATCGTGTCAGCCAGCCACTTTAACAGCAAGCTTTTCTTGGCTTAGCCTCGTCTTGTCCAGCCTAGTTCGCTACCGAATCTGGAAAGCCAGCTGATGTCTCGCTAGATGTTTTGTGGGGGACAGTCTAGGATCGTGGGGTGATCGACTGCGGCAATCTTTTTAGCCTCCTTACCCAGAAACCGTTTCTGGGCAAATGCAGATGCCCCGACGATGCACAGATGACGTTGGCTGATGCATTGCATGGACGCAAGCAGCTTTGCAGGTGTGATCGTAGTCGACGGATACTACGAATAGTCAGGATTTACATATCGAGGTGGAACAGACATTTTCACGACAAGTCTGAATCGTCCTGAGCTGGAACAGTGGTTGTGGCTTGCGGTGCGTTGTCTGACTGGTCGCAAAGTTCTTTCCGCCCAGTGAATAGGCGAGGATCACGTGCCCTGTATGTGGCTAGTGGACACTAACGATATAGCGTCGATCAACCAGAAGCAGTCCAGAACTTCCTCTACATTTCACTTGTTCATTTGTCGAGAGATACCACAGAGGCGGAGACGAGGCGCCATCGTTTCTGGAGGCAAATCGTGCTATCGACGACGTCGCTGAGAAATCCCTGCTCCAGCTTGCATCGAAACGAGCAAGCCATGAGATGCAAGGATCGTTGTCCGCTGCGCTGGCGCTGACAGTAGGTAGCCTCGATTGGACACCCCGCTGTGATCGCAGGCCGTGTTGCACGTTTATAGAACTAATGTCCACAGTTCGCTTCTCTTCACCTCCTCAGTGTTCAGCTTTAATCAATTTTCGGAGGTTTCCCCATGGATACCCAAGATTCGAGCAGTATCTTCCCGCTGTGAAGTTTCCGCATCGGAAATAAATTGTCCCGTATTGCTTCAAACGGGTAAGATCCTAGCTCAGTGAAACTCACGGGCACTATTTTAACATGGCCGACCGCAAGCCACCTTGAACCGAAATGCCAAGCGTCGGTGAGTGCGAAGTCCAGCCTCACAGACTCAATGCATAATGTCCTCTCAAGCTGGGAGTATCATGCACAGACTCCAGTTGAGTTGGTGGCTAAGTTCTACACAAGCCCCCCAAGCCATGGTTCTGGATTTCATGGTCTACGCGGGACGAAGCTTTGGCTTTACTGCCGCCTAGCAGTACCCGTGTACCGAAGCGACTGTGGCTACCACGTTCAATGGCTTGTTCAAGCAATGTGGTCGTGGGAACTCCGGTGTGAAGCGAATTTGGACGCTAGCTAGGCATTCAAACAGCCTGGTGAGTTGTGTTGGACTGCTCGAGAACCGTGAAAATAGCATCCTGGTCGCATGGGGTTCTAGTTTACTGGGGGCACAACGAGTATAAAGCAATCGTCGGGCTGGCCTCTAAATTTCTCATTCACATCCTCTCCAGCTTCTTTGCCTTTGATTCACCTCTTGGGTATTGCTTCCTTCTTCCTTCTCTTCTTCGCCCCTTCTCACAACATGAAGCACTACATTTCGGCGTGCTTGGCAGCCCTTCTGGCATCTCGAGCCAATGCTGGCGACTCTAAGTGGCTCAGTCCCGAATACAAGGAGATCTTCCAAAACCCTCTGCCAATTCCTCCTGACAAGGCTCCTCAATAGTGAGTTGTACACAACCATATCGTCGGCTTGCCATTCATTTTCCGTAGTACCTACACAAACAAGACTACCGGCAACCAGATTGACTTCTATGAGGTCGATGTGAAGCCTTTCGAACAGCAAGTCTATGCAGGAAAGAAGCCGGCCAGACTCGTCGGATACGATGGTATCTCACCTGGTCCTACCTTCCGTATGACCAAAGGCCGCGAAGCGGTGGTTCGATTCAGGAACTATGGTGACAAAGACCTTTCCGTGCACCTTCACGGTTCTTACAGTCGGGCGGCTTTCGACGGCTGGGCAGAGGACACCACCAAATACGGTGAATACAAGGACTACTACTATCCCAACTCTCAGAGTGCCAGAACTCTATGGTACCACGACCACGCTATCCACCACACAGCAGAAAACGCCTACTTTGGTCAAGCTGGCTTCTACATCCTACACGACCCTGCAGAGGACAAACTTGGTTTGCCATCGGGCAAGTACGACCTTCCATTGGCTTTGAGTGCAAAGCAATACAACCAGGATGGCACCCTCTTTGATCCCAAAGATGAGACTACATCGCTATGGGGAGATATCATCCATGTCAATGGTCAACCATGGCCGTTCCACGCTGTTGAGCCTCGCAAGTATCGCCTACGATGGCTCGATGCCTCTATCAGCCGTACATTCAAGCTCACTTTCGTCGACGACTCCGGCAAAGAAATTCCTTTCCAAATGATCGGATCAGACACCGGCTTGCTCACTAAGCCTGTTATCAGCAGCAATCTTGAGATCTCTATGGCCGAGCGCTGGGAGATGATCTTCGACTTCAGCACCTTTGCAGGCAAGAATATCACGGTTAAGAATGGTCGCGATGTCCAGCACGACGAGGACTACAACAGTACCGATAAGGTTATGCGGTTTGTTGTCGGCAAGGACGCCCCGAAGGATACATCAAACAACGGCAACCCGCCTACCGCCCTACGTACTGTTCCATTCCCTCCCAACAATGGAGGCAAGATTGACAGGACTTTCAAATTCCATCGCAGTAACGGAGAATGGCAAGTTAACGGCGTCACATTTGCCGATGTGAAGAACCGCATTCTCGCTAAGCCACCTCGTGGCGCAATTGAGGTCTGGCAGCTTGAGAACGGAGCTGGTGGCTGGTCCCACCCCGTCCACATCCATCTTGTCGACTTCCAGATTCTCACGCGAATTGGCGGTAAGCGCGGCGTGCTCAACTACGAGAAGGAAGCACTCAAGGATGTCGTGCTCCTCGGCGAGGGCGAAACCGTCACGGTCATTGCCCGCTATGCCCCATACGACGGCGTGTACATGTTCCACTGCCACAACCTCATCCACGAGGACCACGACATGATGGCCGCCTTCAACGTCACCGAGCTCAAGGACTTTGGCTACCCAGAAACAACCCGCTTCATCGACCCCATGGAGGAGCGGTGGCGATCCCGCCCCATCACCGACGCAGACGAGACAGAACACGCCAAGAAAGACAAGTGCGCTTTGTTCGAGTCGCTGGAGGCCTATGACCACGTTGACAAGCTCGAAGAGGCTCTTGAGGACTACTACAAGAACGGACCTAAGAGCTACAGTACGCTGATGACGATGATATCGACTTCTGCTTCGGCTGGTTCATCTGCGGATTCTTCGGCGCCTATGGCAACGGGTACTGTGACGAGCAAGCCTGCTTCTGCTACGATCACGGCTGCGCCTAAGTCGACAAGCACGACGAAGAAGAGCGATGATGATAAGAAGACGACAACGACGAAGAAGAAGAACTAAAGGGTCATGATTCGTACTTGCTTTGTAACATGATAGCATTTTCTGGTCGGTGTTTTGTTCTTTGGCACTTTGGTGTTCAGGTTGGGGAACTGGATGGGGCATTTAGATTCAGACGACATGACGACACTCCTTAGATATCCAACTTGAAAAAGTAACAACGCTTTGATTACTTTCGTGTTTATATCCGAAGATTGTATATGTGATTCAGGAGTATGAAAAAGGCAGACCGACTACTTGTCATCCGACTATGGTGATGATCAGGCCCTAAACAAGCAATGACAATCAGAGAAACCATCTAATCACCCAGATATTGTTTCTTGCGCAACAGAGATCGAAGTGGACTACAGTTCTGTGGTACTCTTGAGGTGTTCAAATGCAGAGTGGTTCAGCATTAATCGCGACCTTCCCACCACCTATTCAACCACTTCCCTCCGCGACATACTTCCCTGACATGTTTAGTATTACCGAAGGTTTCCATTAGAGTATTTCCAGTCCAAATCTCCTGACCCAAGACAAAAGGTTGGAAGTCGACTCTCAAAAGGAAGGGGAAACGAGACCTGATTGACGGACTGGTGTCTGAATCGCTGATCTGGATGCCGGATTTGATAAACCGTACATTGCCTCTCAGCCTCGTCTGCTCGGGTTACCTGGACTGAACCCATCTCCCAAGATCGTGCATCCACATGAAGGTGAAGATGTTCTGCGTGTAGATCAACATGGCGGTTTCACTGTAAATTTGTCGAGAGACTCGCGGCAAACTGAAGCGGTGTTTTTCCGGCTGGTGAAAGGCCTTGGGATCGTGGCACTTCTCAAATTCTTGGTATGGCCTGATTGTATGACCGCATAGGATGTACTCGAAGATCTGGTTGCGAATCTCGGCCGGTAGACGTAACAGTGGCGACTTTATTGAGTTCCGCTCCGTGCTGTGTTTCTGTTAGCGTAGTACTTCGACACATCTGCTATACTTACATCAGAATGTAGTGGCCTGTGGGTGTGACATCAATCAAGCCGTTCTCGAGACGAGGCAAGCCTGGCTTGCTTTGTGCTGCTTCTGATGGAGCCATGGTAGAGTTGAGGCTGGAGCGATGTGCAACTGATTTGCTGTTCAAAGAGCGGTACTTACGTACTCGGGAAGGAGGGATTAGTGCGCGGCGATGACGAAGTACGCACGGACGTATGGGGGGAAGTGAATGGGACTGTCTGATGCCTCGAGCTATGTGCACTGGGGCGAGGCAAAGGGGAGTTACCGCCAGTGAATAGCCTCAGAGTATTCTCAGAATAATAGTATACTCATTGTAAAGACTCAAGGGAGAAGTTATCGAACAATTTTCCAGCAATGTATATACTCGATCTGAGCAAAGCCCCCCTATGTGCGCAATTGACGTAGTCTTGCTACACACAATTGCTCTTTGAACTAGGCGTAAGGACAGATGACTCCGTCTGAAGGGGAAGAGAAATTGAGTATAGAACGCTGTGCCAGTTCTGACAAACAGCCTTTGATGTTCGCTATGCTGCGCTCTACTACAAGCCCGCAAGCCAGCTATTGGTCACCTCCTGCCAAGTACAACTCGTCATGGTCAGCTCTATTTTATGAGCCGTTGCCCAATCCATAATCTCCTTGTCGATTGTGAAATTGTCGTCGTACACAGTGCTGTACATGAGCTGAACGTCGATCTTCTCTAGCGAACAGGACCCTTTTTGAAAGTGAGATAAGAGTAGCGACGTAGACTTGTAGCACGGAAACCGCACATGTCGGACGAGCGCAACCAGCCTGAGTGCATGAGGTGGGGTCATCACCATCCAGTTGAACGCACTGCAGGAGTCGAGAAAGGCGAATGTGCTGAGGGTATACGGGAGACTAGCCGTTTCGGCGTAGACCTGACGGGAGACATGTAACAGACTGAAGCGATGCTCACTGGGTCGTCTAAAGCTACCGAATATACTTTTCATCGATACGTTGTTGTAGCCGTAAAGATCAGGAATATTGTCTCTGTGTCCCATGTGGAACGGCCGGATGATGTTGT
>Ga0265780_10007810_pt1 | contig 13086 bp, 13 predicted proteins | sample P1T30metagenome_FD_192432 | JGI IMG/M metagenome (GOLD analysis project Ga0265780, IMG submission 192432) | Plant litter microbial communities from East Loma Ridge, Irvine, California - P1 T30 | ecosystem: Environmental > Terrestrial > Plant litter > Unclassified | place: USA: California...
GTCGGTGTCGGTCACGGGACCATCATGGACGAACTCGGGGCCGGATGACGCCGTGTTCGCCTCCTGCTGCGTGCCCGCGGCCTAGAACCAGCGGCGGATGACCTGGTCGAACACGTTCTTCGCGACGCCGAGGGGGCCGGGCAGCGGCTCGCCGTCGTCCCGGCCGACCGCCCTCAGGAGGGCGAGCTGCGCCTCCTCGTACTGCTCGGCCTCGTCCTCGGAGAGGTCGGACGGGGCGTCGCGGCGGGCGCGCGCCAGGGCCTCGAGCTGGCGCACGCTCCACCGCATGCCGACGGGCTGCGGCGCGGTCTCGATCAGCTGGTGCAGGTCGACGTCCGACCGGCGGCCCCGCGGGTCGGCGGCCGCGCGGACCAGGTCTGTGAGGCCCTGCAGGCTCGCCTCGGTGCCGTGGGCGTCCTGCACGCGGCGGGCGCGGCTGCACAGGTCATGGAGCAGTCCCTCGTCCATCGGCTCTCCCCTCGTCTCTTCGACATGCAGCATGCCAGAGACGAGAAGCGGCGTCCACGACCCCCAAAGACACATTTGACGGTGGGGCCCGGGCGGCGCACGCTGGGCGCGTGACCGAACTCGACGAACTCCGCGCGACCGCCCACCCGATCCGGCTGCGCCTGCTCTCGCTGCTCACCGGCGTCGCCCTCAGCGCGGCCGAGGCGGGCCGCGAGCTCGGCCTGTCGCAGGCGACCGCGAGCTACCACCTGCGGGTGCTCGAGCGCGTCGGGCTCGTCTCGGTCGTCGAGGTCGTGCGGGTGCGCGGCGGCGACGCGAAGCGCTACCGGCACCGGTCGTCGGCGGAGCCGTTCCCCCTCCGCCCCTCGCCCGCGGTCGCGGGGGGCGACGAGGAACGCGCCCAGTACGTCGAGGCGCTGGCCGACGAGCTGCGTCGCCGCTCACGGCAGCGCGTCGCCGGCCCGCAGGTCTCGACCGACGCCGAGCTGTGGGTCGACCCTGAGACCTGGCAGCGCGTGGTGCAGCACGTCGGCCGGGCCTCGGCGGCCCTGCACGCGGCGGCGCGTCCGCCCCGCACGCCCGGCACCGTGCCGGTGTCGATGACGGCCGCGCTGTTCCCGCTGAGGCGACCGTGACCCGGGACGCAGGAGGCGCCTCCTCGGCCCCCGGGACGCGCACCGGCCGCGCCGGCCCGCTCGCGCGCCCCGCGTTCCGCTGGCTGCTCGCGGCGCGCACGACCAGCGTGCTCGGCAACGCCGTCGCCCCGATCGCCCTCGCCTTCGCCGTGCTCGACCTGACCGGGTCGGCGGCCGACCTCGGGCTCGTCGTCGCCGCGCGCTCCGTGGCGAACGTGGCGGTGCTGCTGCTCGGCGGGGTGGTCGCCGACCGGCTGCCGCGCGACGTCGTGCTCGTGGGCACGTCGCTCGCCGCCGCCGCGACCCAGGGCGTCGTCGCCGCGCTCGTGCTCACGGGGTCGGCGACGATCCCCTCGCTCGTCGTGCTGAGCGTGCTCAACGGCGCCGTCGCCGCCGTGAGCTTGCCTGCGGCGGCGGCCCTGGTGCCCGAGACGGTGCCCGTCGAGCAGCTGCGCCCCGCGAACGCCCTGCTGCGGCTGGGCCTGAACGGCGGCAGCATCGTCGGCGCCTCCGCCGGGGCGGCCGTCGTCGCGGTCGTCGGGCCCGGCTGGGGGCTGGCCGTCGACGCCGCGGGCTTCGCGCTGGCCGCCCTGCTCTTCACGCGGCTGCGGCTGCCGCGGGGCGCTCGGGGCGATGCGGCGGCCGCGGCCGCGGCCGGACCAGGGTCCGGGTCGGAGTCGGGGTCGGGGCCGGAGTCCGGCTCGGCGCCCGCCGCCTCCGCGCCGTCCGTGCTCGCCGACCTGCGCGAGGGGTGGCAGGAGTTCCGCAGCCGGTCGTGGGTGTGGATCGTCGTGGTGCAGTTCGCCGTGCTCAACGCCGCCTTCGTCGGGGCGACGACCGTGCTGGGGCCCCTCGTGGCCGACCAGTCGTTCGGCCGCGCCGCCTGGGGCCTCGTCGTCGCCGCCCAGGCCGTGGGGCTGGCGGTGGGCGCGGTGGTCGCCCTGCGCTGGCGGCCCCGGCGGGCGCTCGGCGTCGGCGTCGCGCTCATGGCGGTGACGGCCGTGCCGGTCGCGGCGCTCGGCCTCGCGCCCGCGCTGCCCGTGCTGCTCGTGGCGTTCGGGCTGGGCGGGGTCGCCCTCGAGGTGTTCGCCATCGCCTGGGACCAGTCGCTGCAGACCAGGGTGCCGCGCGAGGCGCTCTCGCGGGTCTACTCGTACGACATGGTCGGGTCGTTCGTGGCCGTGCCGCTCGGCGAGGTGCTCGTCGGCCCCGCCGCCCACGTGTTCGGCACCGCCCCGACGCTCGTCGCCTGCGCGGCGGTCATCGTCGTCGCGACCGCGGCGGCCGTGTCGACCCGCAGCGTGCGGCAGCTGACGGTCGAGGTGCCGACGCCCTGACGCCGCCCGGGCGGACGGGGGCGGACGGGCGCCGCCGCCCGTGCCCCCCGTTCGGGTACTGGACAGGGGGGTCTTGTTATCGGCGAGGGACGGACGTACGGTGCCGGGAGGCGACGACGACGTCGCCGGAGACGAGACGACCATGCACAGACGCACGCGGACACTCATCGCGGCAGGAGCCGCAGCCACCCTGGTGGGGACGGTGCTGCCGTCGCTGGCGGCACAGTCGGCGCCCGACCCGACCGGGAGCGACCGGCTCTCGGCGACCGCCGCCTCCTCGACGTCGCAGCAGGCGGCCGTCTGGTCGCAGGACTTCGACGGCGCCGCGGGCAGCGCGCCCGACCCGGCCGTGTGGAACCTCGAGACCGGGGGCGGCGGCTGGGGCAACGGCGAGCTGCAGAACTACACGGCCTCCCGCGCGAACTCCGCGCTCGACGGCCAGGGCAACCTCGTCGTCACCGCGAAGCGCGAGGGCGACGGCTCGTACACCTCGGCCCGGCTGACGACGCAGGGGAAGTACGCGGCCCAGTACGGGCGGGTCGAGGCGCGCATCCAGATCCCGCGCGGGCAGGGCATCTGGCCGGCGTTCTGGATGCTCGGCGCCGACCTGCCGAGCAACCCGTGGCCGGGCTCCGGCGAGATCGACGTGATGGAGAACGTCGGCTTCGAGCCGCACCGCGTGCACGGCACCGTGCACGGCCCCGGCTACTCGGGAGGCGAGGGGCTGACGAGCACCTGGCAGCACCCGCAGGGCTGGTCGATCGCCGACGACTTCCACACCTTCGCGGTCGACTGGACACCGGGCTCGATCACCTGGTCGGTCGACGGCCAGGTGTACCACCAGGTCACCCCGGCGAGCACCGGCGGCGACCCGTGGGTGTTCGACAAGCCGTTCTTCATCGTGCTCAACGTGGCCGTGGGAGGCGCCTGGCCGGGATACCCGGACGGCACGACCCAGCTGCCGCAGCAGATGAAGATCGACTACGTGAGGGTCACCTCGCGCTGAGCCGAGGCCGGCGTCAGGGCCGGACGCGCAGCCCGTCGAGCAGGAGGCGGACCATCGCGTTCGGCGAGCCGTCCGCCGACGGAGCCCGGTGGCTGAGGTCGCCGACCGCCTGCAGCAGCTCGAGCGGGTCGACGCCCGGGCGGACCTCGCCCGCCTCGACCGCGGCGTCGAGGAGCGAGCTGATGGCGGGGCCCAGCCGGTCGCGGAAGTAGCCGGGCAGGGCGTCGAACGCCGGGTCGCCCGACCGCAGCGCGGCCGACAGCCCCTGCTTCGTCGCCACGAACGACGTGAAGCGGGTGATCCAGAGGTCGAGGGCCCGCCAGGGGGCGTGCTCGGCCCGGAGCTCGTCGGCCGCGGCCGCCGTGGCGTCGATCTCGGTCGTGAAGACGGCCGACACCAGGGCCGCCCGGTTCGGGAAGTGCCGGTAGAGCGTGCCGACGCCGACCCCCGCCTCGGCCGCGACGTCCCGCGCCGGCGCGTCGACGCCCGCCCGGGCGAAGACGGTGCGGGCCGCGACGAGCAGGGCGTCGAGGTTCTGCTGAGCGTCGGCACGCACGCGACGCGGGGCGGGAGAAGCGGACACGGAGGCACCCCTTGCGAAAGCGGAACAGCGTTCCGTATAGTCGGACGAGAGCGGAACAACGTTCCGCATCCGACTCTACAGGAGGACCCCCATGCAGCACCGCACCCTCGGCCGCACCGGCATCCAGGTGACGCCCTTCGCCCTCGGCGCCATGATGCTCGGCTCGTTCGGCAACCCGGACAGGGAGGAGGGGGTGCGCATCGTGCGCCGCGCCCTCGACGCCGGGATCAACGTCGTCGACACGGCCGACCGCTACGGCGACTCGGAGGAGGTCGTCGGCGAGGCCCTCGTCGGCCGGCGCGACGAGGTCGTCCTCGCGACGAAGTTCTGGGGTCCCGTCGACGACGACGTGAACCACCGCGGCGCGTCGCGGCGCTGGATCGTCCAGGCCGTCGAGCGCTCGCTCCGCGCCCTGCGCACCGACTACATCGACCTCTACCAGCTGCACCGGCCCGACCCCGAGACCGACGTGGACGAGACGCTGTCGGCTCTCAGCGACCTCGTGCGCCAGGGCAAGGTGCGGGCCGTCGGCACCTCGTCGATGCGCGGCTCGGAGATCGTCGAGGCCCAGTGGACCTCGGAGCGACGCGGGCACGAGCGCTTCCGGACCGAGCAGCCGAACTACTCGATGCTCGACCGCGAGATCGAGCGCGAGATCCTGCCCGTGGCCCAGCGGTACGGCATGGGAACCCTCGTCTACAGCCCGCTCGCGGGCGGCGCGCTCTCGGGCAGGTACCGGGCCGGCCAGGCCAACGAGAACTTCCGGGCGAGCACCGGCATGCGGCACTTCCGCGACGAGCGCCGCCTGGCCGCGATCGAGCAGCTGATCGCCCTGGCGGACGAGCTCGGGATGCCCCTCCCGCACCTCGCCATGGCCTTCACGCTCGCGCACCCGGGCGTCACGTCGGCCATCGCGGGCCCCCGCACCATGGAGCAGCTCGAGGCCACCCTCGCGGGCGCCGACGTCAGCCTGTCCGACGAGGTGCTCGACCGGATCGACCAGATCGTGCCCCCGGGCGAGAGCGTCGGCGCGATGGACATGGTCTACCGCGGCCCGGAGGTCGGCGACCCGTCGCTGCGTCGTCGCCCGCTCGGCTCGCGCTCGGCCGCCTGACGCCGGAGGGGCCGGCCCCCACGGCGGCGTGCGACGCCGCGGAGGGGGCCGGGCCGGTCAGCGGCGGGCGACGCGGTCGTCGTGCCCGACGATCGTGCGCACCGTGTCGGTCGAGATGCGGTCGTCGCGAGCGGTGCCCGTCGAGGCGGCCGCCGCCTCCTCGGCTCCCGCCCCCGTGGCGGCGGCGTGGGCCGCCTCGCCGTGGCCGTCGGCGCTCATGGTCGACTCGTCGAAGGGCGAGTCGCCGCCGAGCACGCGCTCGACCTGGCCCTTGTCGACCTCGCCGGTCCAGGTGCCGACGAGCAGGGTCGCGACCGCGTTGCCGGTGAAGTTCGTCAGGGCCCGCGCCTCGGACATGAAGCGGTCGATGCCGACGATCACGCCGACGCCGTCGACGAGGTCGGGCCGGTGCGCCTGCAGCCCGCCGGCGAGGGTGGCGATGCCGGCGCCGGTGACGCCCGCGGCGCCCTTCGACGCGATCATCATGAACAGCAGCAGCGACAGCTGCTCGCCCACGCTCAGCGGCGTGCCCATCGCGTTCGCGATGAAGAGCGACGCCATCGTCAGGTAGATCGCCGTGCCGTCGAGGTTGAACGAGTAGCCGGTGGGCACGGTGATGCCGACCACGGGCTTCGAGACGCCGAGGTGCTCCATCTTCGCGATGAGGCGGGGCAGCGCGACCTCGCTCGACGACGTCGACACGATCAGCAGGTACTCGCGGCCCAGGTACTTCATGACCCGGAAGATGTTGATGCCCGTGACGAGCTTCAGCACGGTGCCCAGCACGCCCGCGACGAAGACGATGCACGTCACGTAGAAGGCGACCATCAGCGTCGCCAGGGCGACGATGGCCGCTACCCCGGTCTCGCCGACGACGGCCGCGATGGCGCCGAAGGCGCCGATCGGGGCGACCCACATGATCATCGCGAGGATGCGGAACACGAGCACCTGCAGGTTGCGGACCCCTTCGAGGATCGTCGCGCCGCGCGCCCCCATCCGCTGCAGCGCGAAGCCGACCAGCAGGGCGACGAACAGCGTCTGCAGGATCGACCCGCTCGTCAGCGACGAGACGAGCGTCTCGGGGATGATGCCGAGCAGGAACGCGGCGGTGCCGCCGGCCTCCTCGCTCGCCGGCGCCTCGTAGCCGGTGTTGCCGACCATGAGCCCCTCGCCCGGGTGGATCAGGTTGCCGACGACGAGGCCGATGGCCAGGGCGAAGGTCGACATGGCGATGAAGTAGCCGAGGGCCAGTCCGCCGACCTTGCCCACCGTCGCGGCCTTCGCGATCGAGCCGACCCCGAGCACGATGGTGCAGAAGATCACCGGCGCGATCATCATCGAGATGAGCGACACGAACGCGGTGCCGATCGGCTTGAGCTGCACCGCGACGTCGGGCGCGGTCAGGCCGACGAGGATGCCGGCCCCCACCGCGACGATGACGGCGATGTAGAGCCAGTGCGACTTCTCGATGCGCCGGAGGCGCGCGAGGGGACGACGGGGAGGCTCGCCCGACGAGGCGGTGCGGCCGGGGCCGTCGGGGCGGTCGCTGCCGTCGGGGCGGGGCGTTCGGGCGGAGGGCGTCTTTGCCATCGGTCGTTCCTCGTGCTGGTGACCGGGACGACGTCGTCGACCGGTCGGCGGGGTGGTCGGGCCATCTTGATCGGCCCGGGCGGCCGGCACGAGGTTGCGTTCATAGTGTTCGCGGCCGCGACGGCCCGCGCGGGGCGTCGGGGCGTCGGGGCGTCGGGGCGTCGGGGCCTGCGTCGACCGTCGGCGTCGGGGGCGGTCGCTAGGGTGTCGCCATGACCGACGACGCCGTGCCCCAGAAGACCGTCCAGCTGCGCCGCTACGAGCTCGCCCCCGGGGTGCTCGACGACTTCGTCGCGTGGTTCAGCTCCCGGCTGGTGCCCGCCCGCACCTCCTCGGGCTTCACGGTCGAGTTCGCCTACGCCGACCGCGAGGTGGACGAGTTCACCTGGGCCGTCAGCGCGCCCGGCGACGCCGAGGCGTTCCTCGCGCTCGAGGCCGACTACCTGGCCTCCGACGCGCGGGCCGCCGCGTTCGCGGGCGAGCCGCAGCGCGTCGCCGTGTCGCACGTGCGGCTGGTCGAGCCCGTCGTCTGAGGTCGGGGCGGCCCTGCCGTCCCGCCTGTCCTGCCCGTCCTGCTGTTCGCCCGCCGCCCGCCCGCACCGTCGCGAGAGGAGTCCTCGATGCGTCGTTCCTCCATCGCTGCGCGGCTCTTCGCCCTGCAGGTCGTCGGCGTCGTCGTGCTCGCCCTCGTCGCGGGCGCCTGGCAGTGGACGAGCGCCCGCACCGACACCGAGCGCGCCGCCGCAGCGCGCTGCACCGCCCTGGCGACGTCGATCGCCGACAACCCGTTCGTGCTCGAGGCGCTCCGCTCCGACGACCCGTCCGCCGAGCTCGAGCCGTACGCGCTCGACCTCATGCGCGACACCGACACCGACTTCGTCACGGTCATGACGCCCGACCGCACCCGCCTGACGCACCCCGACCCGGCCGAGATCGGGCGACCCTTCATCGGAACGATCGAGCCCGCCCTCGAGGGCCGTGCGTTCAGCGAGACCTACGCGGGCACGCTCGGGCCCTCGGTCCGCGCCGTCGTGCCCGTCCGTGACGAGGGCGGCTCGATCGTCGCGCTCGTGGCCGCGGGCGTGACCGTCGACAGCGTGTCCGCGGCGCTCAGCCAGCGCCTCCCCCTGCTCGTGGGCGGGGCGCTCGCGACCGTGGCCCTCGGGGCGCTGGCGGCGTGGCTGCTCAGCCGCCACCTCCGGCGCGTGACCCGCGGCCTCGGCGCGGAGGAGCTCGGCCGCGTGAGCGACCACCACGAGGCCGTGCTGCACTCGGTCGGCGAGGGGCTCGTGCTCGTCGACGACCGGGGACGCCTCACCCTGGCGAACGACCACGCCGCCGCGCTGCTCGGGGAGCCCGCGCTGGCCGCCGACGTCGCGCGGCGGCCCGTCCCCGTGGCCGAGCTCGACCTGCCCGCCTCGCTGGCCGAGCTGCTGCGCGGCGGCGGCGAGGCCCAGGACGAGGTGCACGTCGCCGGCGACCGCGTGCTCGTCGTGAACCAGCGCGTCGCGGCGGCCCCGGGCACGGCGCGGGCGCGCACGGGCGCGGGCCGCCGCCTCGGGACGGTCACCACCCTGCGCGACCACACCGAGCTGCGGCAGCTGACCGACGAGCTGCGCACCATGAGCACCCTGTCGGAGGCCCTGCGGTCGCAGACCCACGAGTTCGCCAACCGGCTGCACACGATCGTCGCGCTGATCGAGCTCGGCCGTGCCGACGAGGCCCTCCGCTTCGCGTCGGACGAGCTCGACCTCGGCCAGGTCCTCGCCGACCAGGTCGTGGCGGCGGTGGACGAGCCGGTGCTGGCCGCGCTGCTGCTCGGCAAGAGCGCCCAGGCGCGGGAGCGGGCCGTCGACCTCAGGCTGCACGTCTCGCCCGACTTCGGCACGCCGCGGGTGCCGGTCCGCGACCTGGTCACCGTCGTCGGCAACCTCGTCGACAACGCCCTCGACGCGGCGGCGCCCCGGGCTCGTGCCGAGGCCGACGCGGCGGACCACGCGGGGCAGGGGCCGGCCGAGCCGGGGCTGACCGCGCCGGGCCTGGCCGCGCCGGGCCCTGCGCGCGCGGCCGTCCGGGTCGCCCTCGAGCGCCCGGTGCCGGGGCTCGTCCGCGTCGCGGTCTCCGACACCGGCCCCGGGCTGCCCGAGGGCCGGGACGTGTTCCTCCGCGGGGTGAGCACCAAGGCGGCGGGCCCCGAGGGGCGTGGCATCGGCCTCGCGCTCGTCGCCCAGGTCGCGCGGCGGGCGGGCGGCACCGTCGACGCCCGCACGACGCAGGACGGCACCACGATCACCGTCGAGCTGCCCGACGACGACGAGGGGCAGGTGCGGTCGTGACCGGCGCCTCCTCGTCCCGGCCCCCGGCCGCTCCCCCGGTGCGCGTGCTCGTCGTCGACGACGAGCCGCTCACCGCCGAGGCCCACGGCGCGTACCTCGCCCGCCTCGACGGGTTCGAGCTCGTCGGCGTCGTGCACGACGGCCGGTCCGCCCTCGACCGGCTGCGGCAGCCCGGCGTCGACCTCGTGCTGCTCGACCTGACGCTGCCCGACATCCACGGCCTGCAGCTCTGCCGGGCCCTGCGCGCGGCGGGCTCGACGGTCGACGTCGTCGCGATCACCGCCGTGCGCGACGTCGCCGTCGTCAAGAGCGCGGTCTCGCTCGGCATCGTGCAGTACCTGATCAAGCCGTTCACGTTCGCGACCTTCGCCGAGCGGCTCGCCGGCTACCTCGCGTTCCGCCGCGGGCTCGACCAGGGCGAGGGGCAGGTGACCCAGTCCGAGGTCGACGCCAGCCTGGCCACGCTGCGCACCGCGACGACGCCCGCGCTCGCCAAGGGCATCGCCCCCGAGACGCTGGCCGCCGTGGTCGAGGCGCTGCGCTCGGCGTCGACGGCGACGGCGACGTCGGCGTCCGCATCGGCGTCCGCATCGGCGTCCGAGTCGGCACCGGCACCGGCACCGGCACCGGCACCGGCATCCGAGGCCTGGGCGAGACCGCCGGCCGACGACGCGGCGGACGTCGATCCCGACGACGGCGCGACCACCCCGCGAGGAGGCGCGCTCTCGGCCGGCGAGGTCGCCGCGGCCGTCGCGGTCTCGCGCGTCACCGCCCGCCGCTACCTCGAGCACCTCGCCGACGCGGGCCAGGTCGACCGCGTGCCCCGCTACGGGGCGCCGGGCCGCCCCGAGCACGAGTACCGCTGGCGCTGAGACGCGACGCCGCCCCGCCACCGGCGCTGCACCGCACACGACGAACCCCGTTCCGTTCACCGAACCACCGAGCAACGGGGTTCGTTGAACGGAACGGGGTTCACAACGTGATCGCCGGGTCCCGGGCGCCGGGCACCGGGAGCCGCGTGCCGGGCACGGAGCCCGGCGCCGCCGCTACGCCCGGGGCACCCGCACGGTCAGCCCGCCCGGCTCGATCCAGGTGCGGAACCCGGTCGCGACGCCGAAGCCGTCGCCGTCGACCTCGATGTCCTCGGGGCTCTTCAGCGACACCTCGATCTGCTTCGCCTTGACGTAGCGCAGGGCCTCGTTCTCGGTGCCCGGCAGCTTGTCGGCGAAGGGCAGGCGGCGCACGACGCCGTTCTCCCAGAACACCTTGTAGAGGATGTGCGCCCAGCCGCGCACGCCCTTCGGGCGCAGCAGCAGGATGTCGAACAGGCCGTCGTCGATGGCCGCGTCGGGCAGCAGCACGATGTTGGCGGGCAGGGCGCCGCAGTTGCCGACGATGATCGTGTGGGCGCGCATGTCGCGCTGCTGGCCGCCGTCGATCCGGTAGCGGAAGACGAGCTGGTTCTCGTCGCGCAGCGTCGCGGCCAGGGCCTTGACGTAGGCGAGCCAGCCGACCTTCTTCTTGAGGTCGTCGTCGGTGTTCGCGAGCATCTTCGCGTCGATGCCGAGACCGGCCATGACCACGTAGACGTGCTCGCTGGTCGAGCCGTCCTCGCGGCGGATCTCGATCATGCCGAGGTCGATCTCGCGGTCCTCGCCGCCGAACGCGGTGTCGAGCGAGTTGTCGAGGTCCTCGAGGGTCAGCTTGAGGTTGCGGGCGAGCAGGTTGCCCGTGCCGCTGGGCAGCAGGGCGAGCGAGGCGCCGGAGTCGTGCACCGCCTCCGCCACCGCCCGGACGGTGCCGTCGCCGCCGGCCGCGATGACCATCGTCGCCCCGGCGTCGAGCGCCTCGCGGGCGGGGCCCTGGCCCGCGTCGTCCTCGCTGGTCTCGAACCAGAGCGTCGTGCCCCAGCCCGAGGCGCCCTCGGCTCGGGCGACCGCGGCCTTGACGGCGTCGAGGTCGACCTTGATCGGGTTGTAGACGACGGCCGCGACGCGCGTGCCCGTGCCGGGGGCGCCGGTCGAGGAGGCGGCGGTCTCGTCGGCGCCGGACGTCGCGGAGGACGTCGGGTCGGTGTCTGTGCTCACCCGTCGATGATGGCACCGCGCCGCCGCGCACGGTCGGGCCTGCGGAGGACTGCGTTCTGTGCACAGTTCAGGGACCCGGCCGGGCTGGGTCCTGAGCCGTGCACGATCCAGGACCGCGCCTCCTGAGCCGTGCGGATCCAGGACTCGTGTTCCTGAACGAGGAGAGGGGACGGGGCTCGGCGATCGGGGGCAGGGCGGGAGCCGAGGAACGGCGGGGCGGGAGCCGAGGAGGGGCGGGTCAGGCCCCGAGGGAGGGCACCGTCGCCGTCGCGATGTCCGTGCCGTCCGCACCGCGCACCTCGACGGCGACGACGTGCTCGCGCAGCACCGCCGCGTTCATCCGGCAGTCGATCGTCACGTCGGTGCCGAGGAACCTGCCCGACTCGTGCTCGACGCCCGCGTCGTCGACGACGACGACCGAGAACGCGTCGCCGACCGGCAGGCCGTCGACGCTGAGCACGGTCTCGGTGCCCCAGGTGTGGGCGACGAGGTCTCCGTCGACGGCGACGCCCGAGGGCTCCCCCGCGAAGGCCACGTGCTCGACGGCGCCGAGCGTGCCGGGCGGACCGGCGACGGGGGCGTCGCGCACGGTCGTGGCGAGCACGCCGCCGCCGACCCCGACCGCGACGCAGGCGGCCGCGCCGAGCACGGCGAGCGCCGCACGCCGCGCACGGCGGGGACGCAGGGGCACGACGGGGGCGACCGGCGCGACGTCCGGCGCCGCCGCGACGCCCGACGCGACCGGCGCACCCGACGCTGTCGGCGCCTCCTCGGCGCGACCCTCGCGGGCCACGGCGGACTCGACGCGGTCGCGCAGGTCGTCGCCGGCCACGGCGTCGCGCCAGGCGTCGACGGGCCGGAGGCGGGCCACGACCCCGCCGAGCGAGGCGATCTCGTCGTCGACGGTCGGGTCGACGGCGCGCAGCGCGTCGAGCTCGACGGCCTCGGCGGGCGACAGGTCGGAGGCCAGGGCGGCGGCGATCAGCTCGGCGCGGCGGTCGGCCGAGGTGTCGGGAGCAGGGTCGGTCACGAGCGGTTCTCCCCGTCGTCGAGGTGGCTGCGGAGGGCGCGCAGGGCGTAGAAGCACCGCGTGCGGAGGGTGGCGACCGGGACGCCCGAGACGTCGGAGAACTCCTGGTAGCTGAGCCCGGTCAGGTGGACGGCGACGACGACCTCGCGGTGCTCGTCGCTGAGCCGTGCGAGGCCCTCGACGATGCCGAGCCGGTCGAGCGGGTCGGCGGCGGGCGCCGCCTGCTCGGGCGCCTGGTCGTCGGGGACGAGCTGCGGCGTTCGCTGCCGGGCGCGGTGCACGTCGAGCACGACGCGTCGCTCGATGGCGAAGAGCCAGGTGCGCGCACCGCCGCGGGCGGGGTCGTACGAGGCGCGGGCACGCCAGGCGCGGAGGAACGTCTCCTGCACGCAGTCCTCGGCCAGGGCCCGGTCGCGGAGCGCGTTGACGGCGAACCCGAGCAGGGCCGAGCCGTGCTCGGCGAAGGCGGCGGACACGTCCAGGCCCGTCGTCGTCCCGCCCATGCGGCTCCCCTCGTGCGTGTCGGGACGCGTCATCACGAGCGGCATCCGGCTCCCCTCACCCTACGGACATCGAGACGGTCGCCTCACGGGGAGTACGTCGAGGAGGCGCCGGGCGTTCATCCGGGGCCGGTCCCGTCCGCCGCCCCGCACCTCTTCGGATCTTTCTCGGCTCGGCGGTGAACGCGCTGGCCCCGTCGCTCGTAAGGCCCTCCGACACGTGTCGTCCGCCTGGGCGGCACCCACATGAGGCAGAGGAAGCATGACGATGAAGCGTTCCGTCCGACACCTGACCATCGGAGGCGCGGCCGCGGCCGCCGCCACCCTGATCGTGGCCTCGCCCGCCGCGGCCGAGACCACCGTGCCCGAGCCGAGCTCGTTCACCAGCGCGTTCACCGTG
>Ga0265780_10007811_pt1 | contig 13086 bp, 8 predicted proteins | sample P1T30metagenome_FD_192432 | JGI IMG/M metagenome (GOLD analysis project Ga0265780, IMG submission 192432) | Plant litter microbial communities from East Loma Ridge, Irvine, California - P1 T30 | ecosystem: Environmental > Terrestrial > Plant litter > Unclassified | place: USA: California...
GGCGGCGTCGGTCACGCGCAGGTCGAGCGAGCTGGCCACGCCTTCGTTGATGATGGTGCGGAAGTAGCGCGGGAACTGCGGCGGATCGAGTTCGCCGGTGCGCACGAAATCCGCCGCCAGCTCGGCCACCTGGGCGTTGATCTCCTCGATCTCCGAATACGTGGTGGCCAGCGCGCCCACCTTGACCATGTCGGCCGAGAAGCCGATCACGCCCTGCTTGCGGCGGTAGGTCGAGAGCAGGATATTGCGCACGTTCTCGGCGTTGTAGATATCGCTGTCGGGCAGCGCCAGCAGGGTCTCGGCGCGCGTCATGCTGTTCAGGGTGTGATTCAGGTCGTCGCCCGGCGCATACATCTGGATCTCGGTGGCGTCGTGCAGCACCGGCCGCAGGAAGGCGGTGTCGGGGCCGAGCAGCACGCCGACCCGCACCGGGCGGCCATACAGCAGCTCGGCCAGGCGCATCTGGTCGATCGGGGCCGGTTCGGCATACACCGCGGTCATGGCCGCGCGGCGCTGCCTGGGCAGGCGCGCGGTGAGCGCGCGCCACACCTGGCTCGAGGTATAGGCCGAGATCACGACGCAATCGCAGCGGCGCGACAGCGCATCGCGCAAGGCGGTCGGGCCGACCGCGATATACAGCATGCGGCGCTTCTGCGCCAGCTCGGTGCGAAACGCGGCGAATGTCGGCACCAGGCGCTTGTACAGGTCGTCGACGATGCGGTGGGTGACCGCGCTGTCGTCGCCGGTCAGGATCTGGAAGCGGAAGCCCTGCACCTCCTCGCGTTCGCGTTCGCCCTGCTGGGCGGCGTGCACGCTGCCGGCCAGCGCCAGCATCAGGGTGAATGCCAGGAGCGGCGTCAGCGCGCCACGGCGCAGGAGGATGGCCATCGCGTCAGGGCTCGATCAGGCCGTGCTTGACCGCCAGCAGGGTGATGCTGGCCTGGCGGTGCACGCCCAGCTTTTCCTTGATCGACTGGCTGATATTGCTGATGGTCTTGGTCGACAGGTCGAGCCGCTCGGCGATTTCGGCATTGGTCATGCCCTCGGCCATCAGCTTGAAGATCTCCAGTCCGCGCTCGTCGAGCTGCGACTGCGGCGTGACTTCGCCGCGCACCGCCATGCTGGCCAGGCGCGAAGCGATATGCGGCAGAAAGTACAGCTTGCCCTCGTGGGCATGGCGCACCGCGGTCGCCAGGTCGGCCGGGTCGCAATCCTTGGTGACGAAAGCGTGGGCGCCGAGACGGTAGGTTTCCTTGATCAGGCTGTCCTGGTCAAACTGGCTGAGGAACACGATCTTGGCCGCCGGGTCGGATTTCAGGATCGCGTGGGCCGCATCCATGCCGGTCAGCTCGGTGCCGAAGCGCATGTCGAGCACCGCGACGTCCGGGTGCTCGGCCGCGTACAACGCCGTCGCCTCGTTCGGGGTCTTGGCCTGGCCCACCACCTGCATGCCGGCCGCTTCCAAAGACATGGCGAAGCCGGTCATGACGATCGGATGATCGTCGGCCAGCATGACCCGGATCGGGACCTGCGTGGATTTGTTCTGTTCTGCCAATTTGTTTCTCCTGGCGTAAGGCCATATGCCTGTTTCTGGCGTTGCAAAGCCGGGCTGGTCGCCACGGCGCAGTGGGGAATTATTTCATACAACGGGCGGCGAAGCGAATGGAAAGGATGGGCGATCCTGGGCATTGGAGAAGGACGCTGCGAGGTCCTTCCTTCCCCTGGACGCGCGAGGGTGGGACGTCGCTACCTCATGCATAAGATCGGCTGGTACGGTAACGCACACACAACTGGAAACAAAATTACCAACTTATGGATTTGCAAATTGCTAGGAGATAGCATATATTGATTCTAACGAGCTGTAGATATGCATTCTTCCAACGTTGCAAAACCTGGCGCCGCACGGTGTCAGGACGAATAAGGAGGCTGTCATGCATTTTTCCAACATCAACGATGGCGCCGGCGGCAAGGCCGGCAAGTTTGCCCTGGTAGCCGGCCTGCACGTGCTGGTGGCGATGGGGGTGATCACCACCATGAATGCGAAGTCGCTGTCGCTACCGGCCATGCTGGATGAGAAGCTGGTCTGGATCCAGCCCGAGACCCCGCCGCCACCTCCCCCGCCAGAGCCGCCCAAGCCCCAGGTAAAAGCCGCGCCGCCCGAAGTGGTGGTGCCCAAGGTCGAAGTCGACGTGGCCGAGCCGCCGCCCGAGCAGGTGATCGAGGCGAGCACCGAGCCAGCATTGGCGCCGGCCGAGCCAACCCAGTCCGACGTCCCGCCGCAACCGGCCGCCCAGCCTTCGGCCAACAGCGGCGCGATGCGTAGCGCGGTGCTGGCCGACGCCAACGGCTGCGCCAAGCCGGACTATCCGGTGCGCGCCGCGCGCAATGGCGAGACCGGCACCGTGACCCTGGCGCTGCTGGTCGGGGCCGATGGCCGGGTGCAGGACTCGCGCATCCAGTCGTCGAGCGGTTCGCGCGAACTCGATCGCGCCGCCGTGAACGCCCTGAGCATGTGCAGGTTCCAGCCTGCGATGAACGGCGGCGCCAACGAATCGGGGTGGGCGCAGCTGGCCTACGTCTGGACCCTCGAGTAAGCCAACGATTTCCTCTTTCAGCCCGCCCTCTTTATCAGGCGGGCTTTTTTTCGCCCCTATGACAGGCGCATAGACGCCTGCTGCCGCACAACCACAACCGATGGAGAGAGAACCATGGAAGCTGCAAGCGCACCACGATCGGCCATACGCATCACGGGATTCATGCATGCCCTCTGCGGCTGCCTCGGCCTGGCGGCCCTGGCGCTGTTGGCCTGGATGGCGCTGGCGCCGCCCGACCCGCCGCCGCCGGCCGTGGAAGTGGCCGCCCGCGCGTGGAACACGCGCCTGCAAGGACATGTGCGCGAGCTGGCGGCCAGAACGCGGCCGATCGCGACCCGGGACAATGCCCGCGTGCGCGCCTACCTGATGGCGCAACTGCGGGCGATGGACCTGGCGCCCACGGTGCAGCGCGCCACCGTGCGCAAGTCGGTCGTCCATTACTTCGGCAGACTCCACAACACGATCGGGATCGTGCATAACGTCGTGGTGCGCATTCCCGGCCATGCGCCCGATGCCGCGCGCCGTCCGGCGCTGCTGCTGGCCACGCACTACGACAGCGGCAACGCCCTGGCCGACGCCCGGCGCGGCGCCGCCACCGCCGCCGCCCTGCTCGAGACGGCGCGCTCGCTGCGCGCGGCGCCGCCGGCGAACGACGTCGTGCTGCTGTTCGCCGACGGCGAACATGTCGGCGCGCTGGGCGCGAAGGGCTTCGTCGAGCAGCACCCGGTGGCGCGGGATATCGGCCTGGCGCTCAAGTTCGACGGCGCCGGCGACGGCGGGTTGCGCATGCTGGAAACCAGCGGCGCGGGCGGCGCTGCGCTGCAGGGCTGGCTGCGCGCCGCGCCCGATCTGCGCGGTTCGTCCCTGGCCGCGACGCTGGCGCGGATGCTGAACGACGCGCCGCATATCGGCCCGCTGGCGGAGTTCGACGCGCCGGTGCTGCTGTTCGCGGGCGGCGAAACGCAGCCGCAGTTGCTAGGCGACGCGATGCTGCGCCTGGCGCGCGCCTATGGCGACGCGCCCTTGGCACGCGGCGCGCAGGCGACGGCCGCCTATTTCTGGCTGCCTCTCGCCGGCCCGGTGCATCATGCGGCGTGGCTGGCGTGGGCGCCGGCCATCCTGTCCTGCCTGATGCTCGCGGCCGCCTGGCGCCGGCTGTTCGGTACGGAGCACGCGACCGAGGCGGCGCAGGGCCTGTTCGGGGTCTGCTTCCTGCTGCTCGCGGTACGCGTCGGCGCCTGGAACTGGCGCGATCAACTCGAGAACGCCGGCCTGCTCGGTGAACACCGGCTGCCGTTGATTGCCGCCGCCATCGCGGCCTGCGCCTTCGTGGCCGGCCTGTACCTGCTGCGGCGCAGCGTCGGCGCCGCAGCGACCGTCCTCGGCGCGCTGGCCTGGGCTACGCTGGCGCTGCTGCTGGTCGTCTTGTTCTTGCCGGGCGCCGCCTACGTGCTGGCCTGGCCGCTGTGCGCGGCGCTCGCGGCGTTCACGCTGCTGCATACGCGCTGGGGCGAGCGCCAGCCGTTCGCGCTGCGCCTGCCGCTACTGCTGGCCGGGCTGGCGCCGGCCGCCGCCATCTTCCCACCGGCGCTGCGCGATGCCTGGCTGCTGCTCGCGCCCCACCACCTGTACTTGCCGCCGATGCTGATGGCGCTGCCGATGCTGTGCATCGCCAGCCTGCCGCCGTTGCTGCGCATCGGGCCCGCCGTCGCGGGCATGCTGGCGCTGGTCGCGGCGGCCAGCCTCGCCCTGCCCGGCCAGGGGGCGACGGCACACGCGCGGCAGGTCGCCAGCGACGGCATCCAGAACCTGGTCTACTACAAGGACATGAGCACCTGGCGCGCCTACTGGCTGCTGCCGGACCAGCAGCTCGACGACTGGAGCCGCCGCCTGTTCGCCGGACGTGCGGCGCCGACGATCTTCGTCGAACTGTTTGGCTGGAACAGCCCGCGCCAGTGGTATGCCGAGGCGCCGCGCGAGGACGCGATCGGCTTCCCCGAATGCTACCTGCTGCGCCACAGCGTGGGCCAGGTGCGCCTGGGCGAATTCACGGTGCGCTCGAACAACCGCGCGCCGCACATCGAACTGCGCATGTACGGGGCCAAGGCGCTGCGCACGCGGCTCGACGGCGTGCCGGTCACGTCGAAGGAAGGCGCATGGTCGCTGTCGCTGTACGGGATGGAAGACCGGCTGCTGCGGTTCGAGATCGAAACCGCCCCCAAGGAGATCTTTGCCATCACGGTACAGGAGCGCATGCCCGGCCTGCCGCGCCATCTGCTGCCGCCGCGCGTCGAAGGCGCCCCGTATTTACCGGAGCACGCCGGCATGACGATGTCGACCGATATCCTGCGATTTTACTGACGAGTTGTCATAGAATGATTCGCGCACGTCACGAGCGTGTCCTTCCCGCGCTCTTTCGCGGCGCCCCGATTAACGAGTTGAACAACACGCAGCAGGATTACATGCACAAGATCGTCTCTTCCCTCGCCCTTTCCGTCCTTGCAGGCAGCCTGGCGCTGGCCTTCCCCGCCCACGGCCAGAACAAGGCCAGGCACACCGCGACCGTCCAGGAAGCGCCGCTGCGCGCGCACATGGCCTTCCTCTCGTCCGATGCACTGGAAGGCCGCGGCACCGGCCAGCGCGGCGGCGAACTGACCGTCACCTACCTCGAGACCCAGGCACTCGCCGTGGGCCTCAAGCCGGGCAACGGCAGCAGCTTCCGCCAGGCGGTCAAGATCGCCGGCGTGCGTTCGCTGCCGTCCAAGAGCAATATCGCCATCAACGCCGGCGGCGCGGCGCTGCCGCTGCAGTTCGGCACCGACTGGGTCTGGGGTCCGGGCGACGGCAAGGCCGACCACACGCTGGACGCGGACCTGGTGTTCGTCGGCTACGGCATCAGCGCGCCGGAAGAAGGCGGCTGGAACGACTTCAAGGGCATGGACCTGAAGGGTAAAGTGCTGGTGATGCTGGTGAACGATCCGGCGCCGACCGCGGCAGAGCCGAACCGCTTCAATGGCGCCGGCCTGACCTATTACGGCCGCTGGACCTACAAATTCGAGGAAGCCGCGCGCCAGGGCGCCGCCGGTGCGATCCTGATCCACACCGACGCCTCGGCCTCGTACGGCTGGAGCGTGGTGCAGAACAGCTGGGCCAACGCCGAGCGCTTCCAGCTCACCGAAGGCACGGTCGGCACCGGCCTGCAGGGCTGGATGACCGACGCCACCGCACGCAAGGTGTTCGCGGCCGGCGGCCAGGACCTGGACCAGCTGCGCGCCGCGGCCGAAGACAAGAACTTCAAGCCCGTGACCCTGAACGCCCGCGTGAAGGGCGACGCGCGCGCCGAAGTGCGTTCGCTGAACGAATTCAACGTGGCCGGCGTGGTGCCTGGCACCGACCCGAAGCTCAAGGACGAAGTGGTGATCTACTCGGCCCACTGGGACCACATGGGCAAGCAGGGAACCGAGGGTGACACCATCTTCAACGGCGCGGTCGACAACGCGTCGGGCACCGGCGCGCTGCTGGCGATGGCCGCCGAAGCCGTCAAGCATCCGGCCAAGCGCAGCCAGATGTTCCTGTGGGTGGGCGCCGAAGAACAGGGCCTGCTGGGCAGCGCCGCGTATGTGGCAGCGCCGCTGTGGCCGATCGAGAAGACCGCCGCCAACCTGAACCTGGACAGCCTGAACTGGGTGGGCCTGGTGAAGGACGTCAGCGTGCCGGGCAGCGAGCGCACCGAACTGGGTGCGATGGCCGCCGCCACCGCGAAGTCGATGGGCCTGGTCATCGCGCCGGCGAAACCCGACCTGGCCGGCGGCTACTTCCGGAGCGATCACTTCAGCTTCGCCAAGGCCGGCGTACCGGCGTTCTCGGTGGGCGCGGGCCGCAGCTGGGTGAAGGATGTCGAGGCGAACAACGCCAAGGCCGCGACCTACGGCAAGAAATACCACCAGGTGGGCGACGAATACGATCCTACCTGGGACCTGTCGGGCATGGTGCAGCAGGCGCAATTTACGCTGAACCTGGGCCGCGCGGTGGCCGATGCGCCGAAGATGCCGGCATGGAAAGCAGGCGACCCATTCGGCAAGGCGCGCGGGGCGAAGTAAATGGCGTGTGGCGAAGTAAGTCGCCGTCGCTAAGCTTCAAAATGCGTTAGCAGCAGCACGTCGTTCCCTCCCCGGCGGGGACGCAGGACAATCAGCTAGCAGTAGCACGTCGTTCCCGCGCAGGCGGGAACCTAATTTGCACGCGTCACGATAACGCTGGCACACTTGGGTTCCCGCCTCCGCGGGAACGACGCATTTGGGCCAACGATTTTTGCGATCCGCCGACAACAGAGGCAAGCCATGAAAGTAGATGACCTGATCCTGAGCGACGGCCGCACGCTGCACTACTACGACTGGAAGCCGCCAGCAGGAGAACCGCAGCTGACGGTATTCTGGCACCACGGCACCCCGAACATCGGCTGCCCGCCCGCGCCCTTGCTGGCCGAGTCGGCGCGCCTGGGCATCCGCTGGATCGGCTACGACCGCCCCGGCTACGCCCGCTCGAACGCGCTGACCGGCCGCGATGTCGCCTCCTGCGCGCGCGACGTGGAGCATATCGCCGACCTGCTCGGCGTCGAACGCTTCGCCGTGATGGGCCACTCGGGCGGCGGCCCGCATGCCCTGGCGTGCGCGGCGCTGCTGCCCCGGCGCGTGCTGGCCGCGGTCAGCGTGGCGGGACTGGCGCCGATCGACGCCGAGGGACTCGACTGGTTCGACGGCATGTGGGGCTCAAGCCAGGCAGCGCTGCGCGCGGCGAGCCAGGGCCGCGCCGCCAAGGTGCATTACGAGGCGCAGGGTTTGCCGTTCGACCGCGAGATGTTCACCGATGCGGACTGGAGCGCGTTGAGCGGGGCCTGGTCATGGTTCGACAGCGTGGTAAGCGCGGCGATGATCGACGGTCCGACCGGCTTGATCGACGACGATATGGCGTTCGTCACGCCCTGGGAATTCGACTGCGCGCGCATCGCGTGCCCGGTGCTGCTGATGCATGGAGAGCAGGACCGTGTGGTGCCGGTGGCGCACGGGGAATGGCTGGCGCAGCGCTGCCGCAATGCGCAGTGGTGGCCGTGCCCGGAGGATGGGCATATCTCGGTGCTCGAGTCGGCGCCCGCCGCACTGGGGTGGCTGCGGGCGAACACCGGCTGAGATGCTGCCGGCGCGAAGACAGGTGCGGTCCCCGCGCCTGACGTGCTTTACTGGATCACGCCGCACGCCATGCGCGCGCCGCCACCGCCCAGCGGCGCCGGGTGGTCGGCGTGGTTTTCGCCGCCAGCGTGGACCATCAGGGCCTTGCCCTTGATGTCGGCCATTTTCAGGCGCGGCGCCAGGACTGGATAGGTGGCCATGCCCTTGGCATCGACCGTCAGGCCAGGGATGTCGCCCAGGTGGCCATCGCCCCATGGCGTGCCGTGCTTGCCGGTCTTGGCTGGATCGAGGTGTCCGCCTGCAGCGCCGGCCGGGACGGTCTTGCCGTCGGCCTGGTTTGGCGCGCAGCTGCCGTTCGCGTGGACGTGGAAGCCGTGCAGGCCCGGTGGCAGGTCCTTCAGGTTCGGAGTGAACACCACGCCATATTTGGTTTCGCTCAGCGTCACGGTGCCGATCTCGGCGCCCTCACCTTTTTCGGTGGCCATTTTCAGATTCACAGTGCTATCGGCGGCACTGGCGGTTGCGCACACGGCGCTCAGTAGAACTGCACTCATCCATTGAATCTTCATTACTCGCTCCTTCAGCAGGGTTATTTGGATATTGAAAAGACAAGTTAGTGTAGACCATTCTATGCACCCGGGGTGTTCTGCTGAATCCGGTACTAAAGCTTTGCCTTAACTTGCGGCGTCTCACCCCGTTGCGATGCAGTCTGTCGCAAAATCCCCAAGCTTGATACAGGATGGGATAGGCAAATGAAAAACTTGCGTGCTGCGTTCTTAATCTTGCTTCCGGTCGCTGCGCTGGCCCTGGCGGACAGCGTGGACGACTCGTTCATGAAATTCTCCGGCCGCTATTGGATCTATGGCGGTTCACTGGGCGACAGCACGGAACCAACACCGAAAGACAAGAAAATCGGTATCGCAGTGCATGGGAGGATGGCGAAGGACATCTTCGACGCGATTGGACCGGATGTGCACGATATTTGCACTGAAGGCAATGGAACCCGCATTCGGGAGAAAGACCATGGCAGTCTGTCTTGCAGTCGCTCGGACAAAGGACGATATCAGTGCAACTTCGGTTTCGATCTTCGTACAGGGAAAAGCATTGGCGGGATCATCTGCTGACACGTCGGATGCTAGTGGCTATTGGTCGCGGCGGATCAGCTCTGCGTCCGTATGGTTTTGCCTAATTGGTTGGCCGATTGCTTCGTTTACCGAAGTCAGCGACAAAGAGCTAGCCGTCTCATCTACCTGGGCGTTCGGCGTGCTCGCTTCGATATTGTGCTTTGCTTCAGCGATGTTCAAGCGGCTGCTTGCATTAGCTCCTCTCGGCTTTGCTTCGCTATGGTTCGTCACCCAGCTGCTTGAAATTCACTCGCCAATTATGTACCGCAATCTGCTGGCCGAACTTGGTATCGCCTATTTCTTGCATGTGTATGCCGCATTTGCGCTGGTGTGGTGCGGCTTTCTTTGTGGTTGGTGCTGGCATCGTCGGAAAAAGGCACTGGGGTGAGGAGTCCTTCTCCAAAGGTACTATTTCTATTAGCATCAGCCAGCGCAAATCGATTGCTTCTCATCGTTATGCTGCTCAGCAGAAGCTCATACAGACCAGTGATCTTACGCCGCCTACATACGTAGAATAGCCAAATCATGCGCCATGAAGATTTAAATGCTATTTAAACAACAACTGGGCAGATAGGGCTGAGGCCGTGTCTGAATGTCAGATGTGACCCCGCCCATGCCGCACCGATGTGACCCCGCCCATGCCGCACCAAGCCTCATCTACTGCGCGGCACAAATAGACGGCATTTCAATGCGTCTATTCTGCGGTTTTTATTATTCAGGAGGCTTAAATGACAACCATCTATTAAACGAATCATCCCCTTCAACTCCCAGTTCTTTCGCAACCCGAGACACATGATCTTTCTTGCTAGCAGTGAAAGTCTCGTATGCTTTCCAGAAATCCTCAATTTCCCTGGTTAACTTAGATATTTCTTCATTTTCCACATACACAGGAACCAAAACCTCTCGGATTACGTCCCATTTGATTCTTCCTCGATTCATCCCAGTAGTTGATGAAAAAATATCCCCAAGAATTTCTTTTGTCCTTAATAAATTCCAATAGAAAATAGCGCACTCTTTAGTTTCGCCAACGAGAATCGTATACTCGTTTGAGACATACTTTCCTGCATGATGCGGAGGAACTACACTAATCGCACCACGCCCGAATCCCATATTTGAGATTAGCAAATCCCATTTATGCACTTTATAAAGCTTGCTATAGGACGACTCTGCACCGTCTAGTATTTCTCCATCGTTAATTTCGCCGTCATAGTTTACAACCAAGAGAGGATACGCATCTTCTACCTCAACCTTAACCGCACGTCCATCAGCAGGAGTTAGTACATTTCCTAAAGAGGCGACACTGTATCCTTTTTCGATCCACTCTGCTGATTTTCTGCCACGGTCATTTATACAGTACTTGACATCCAAGCGGTCTTGACAGTTTACAAAGGGCACAACCATTGAGCCGTCATTTCCATCAAGATACGAATGGTACTGACCAGAAATTAAATCCATTTCCTTCAATTTTTCAGATTCTAAATCCGCGACTTTAATGCCGATACGTTTCGCAGTTTTCGATTCTACCCCGAGATAGATTGAAGACGCCATGAAAATATCACTCTGAGTTTCATCAGCCTTTTTCTTCCGCAATATTATGACGGAAGTCTTTACTCGCGCTGATGCACGCCTAAAGGCATCCCCTGGCAGAGAAATAATTGCCTCGATTATGAAATTCTTACGAATATACTGACGAACGTAAGCATATGACGACCCCGATAACACTGAATCATCGATTACTGCAACAATTTTTCCATTCTCTGATACCAAATCGCGATATCGCTCAATAAACATAACACTGCTAATCAACTTGTTAACGATTTTTCCGCTTGTCCTATCGCGCGATAAAACGTACTGATTAAGAATGCTCTCCTGCTCACTGTTTTCTCTTGTGTATTGCAGTGAAAATGGAGGATTTGAAAGAATAAGATCGAATTTCGTTCCTTGGTCATTTAACAAAGCCCGCAGCTCACTAAGTTGACGGTCAACTTCGACACTTTCGCCTCCAATACGCCCCATTTCCTTATTCAGCGAGTCAGCATAGAAAATATTGCTTCCTCCGTCTCCATGCAAATACATGTTCATTCTCGCTATTTTGAACATTGCCGGCTCACTACCTGCATCGATGCCAAAAATGCTTTGCGTCTTGATTTTATGTTCAAGGTTATACCGCTCACTAGAGTCTAGGCCCCTGATCTTAGCCGCTTGCTTCATTAGGCAATCTAGGGCTGCAATTAGAAACCCGCCAGAACCGCAACATGCGTCTAACACTTTATCTACGTGATTCTTAGAAGCCAATGGCTTTCCAAGTCGGACCATCAAATCAACAACGTCTCGCGGAGTAAAAAACTGACCGATGTCCTTGCCACGAGCTGTGGCATCAAGGAATGCCTCAAACATACGTCCGTGAACGTCTTCCTCCATACCAAAAAGATCGATATGCTCAATCTCTTTTACAATTTTCTTTATAGTTGCTGCTGATAGGTTGATATTCTCGGTAGCGTCAAAAAACCTTTTTTTCTTCCCCGATAAAATGTCGTGCTCCAGCTCGCGCAATAGTCCACGGAAAAGAATGTCATTTACCGGGTTAGGCGTCTCAGTCTGATTCGCAATCCAATGCTGAGAAAGAACAACGTCTTTATATTTTGGCAACGGAGCATTACCTAACTTTAAATGAATTTCCTTATCTTTTCGAATTTTTACGAAGAAAATTTTTATTAGCTCTTGAAACGCCGCACTGGGAAGTTTCTTCTCAGATTGCCAGATTTCTTGGTGAAGACGTTGAAATTTTGTGGCCAACTCAGCTAACGGAATGCTCTTGAATCTAAATTCAGAGCTGTCCATCTCTTCTTTCAAGGAGGTAGCCAGCTTACGCGCAGATGAAGCTGAGATTAGGGTATAAAGAAGCTTTAGATTAAGTTTACCTTCGTTAAAGTCTTCAAAGTCGAGAGTTAAAAGATCATTCTTTTTATCCCATTGATACAAAGAAGTCTTCAATCCATTTGTCAAAAGGAAATATTTGACAGGATTATAGTCGAATTCTTTGTTTATCTCCAGGCAGTATGAATAACACTGATGCTCCCATTCCGATATATCTTCAGAAGGAGATTTAGCATCGATAACAATCGTAGGTATCCCATCAACCTTTAGTACATAATCAGGCCGATAAAGTACCTTTTTTGACCCTTTCCCTACTGCAAGCTCAGAAATAGTGTCCTTAAGAGCAATATCGCGATCTTCGAATCCCAAGTATTTAATCAAACGGTCAACGAAATAAGACTCTACCCTTGCTTCATTAGCAAGATCCCCTGAACTGCAAAAAATATTCTTCAATTTCAATCCTAATTATGCTGCGCACGTACTTTAAGGTGCTGTAATACTAATTGGCAATAGAAACTCAATATAATAACAAGATAAAGTCTTATCGTTAATCGATAGGAGGTGCACTGGATCGTTAAGACTTAGAGAGTTACTGAATAGCCGACAACTATTAAAGTTAATCAGGCTCAACCTCTACATTTGTGCTAAGTAGATTCTTATCAACCAGCTAAAGGTGAAATTTCTCATACCTGGGGTACGGTCAATTCCCCAAACAAAAACGGCACCCTAAGGTGCCGTGTTCACTAACAACTTACGCAATCACTCGCCGTCATTATGCTGCTCAGCCGAAGCCGATGCAGTCTGCTGGTCTTCCATCGCCTGCAGCTCGGCAGCCATATTGGCCTTCTCTTGCTGCAGCAGTGCCTGGCGCTCTTCCGCTTCCCACACTTCCTTCTCCTTGCGGGCGCGGTGGAATGCCAGACCGGTACCGCCAGGGATCAGGCGGCCGACGATGACGTTCTCTTTCAGGCCGCGCAGACCGTCGCGCTTGCCCATGATCGCCGCTTCGGTCAGCACGCGGGTGGTTTCCTGGAACGATGCGGCCGAGATGAACGAATCGGTCGACAGCGATGCCTTGGTAATACCCAGCAGCACGTTTTCGTAGGTTGCCGGCAGCTTGTTCAGGGCCAGGACGCGGTCGTTTGCATCCAGCAGTTCCGAACGTTCCACCTGCTCGCCGACGATGTAGTCGGTGTCGCCGGCTTCGACGATCTGAACACGACGCAGCATCTGGCGAACGATCACCTCGATGTGCTTGTCGTTGATCTTCACGCCTTGCAGACGGTACACGTCCTGCACTTCGTC
>Ga0265780_10007812_pt1 | contig 13085 bp, 10 predicted proteins | sample P1T30metagenome_FD_192432 | JGI IMG/M metagenome (GOLD analysis project Ga0265780, IMG submission 192432) | Plant litter microbial communities from East Loma Ridge, Irvine, California - P1 T30 | ecosystem: Environmental > Terrestrial > Plant litter > Unclassified | place: USA: California...
GGCCAGCAGTTACCCGTAGTTGAGCATCAGGCTGCTATAGCTGTAGACTATAAACCAACTACTAAAAAGCAAAGTGCCGTACCGGTTTGGCTTTTATGGGTTGCCGGTGCAATAGCATTGTTTATCTTGTTATGGCTTACCCTAAAAATGACCAAAGAGGTGCGCAACAATCAAAACCAGGATTAATTTTTTATACCAGTTCAATTTTTATTTTTATTTAGACTGATTCTTATTAACTTCGCTTCCTGTATACTGCCCCTGCTTAAATCATTAAGCAGAAGGTATTAAGCACAATTTAAGAACAGTATTAAAATGAAAAGACTATTGATTGCCGTATCTGCTTTTATTGCATTCTCGGCGCAGGCCCAAACCAATACTTTGTTAGAGCAATCGTTTTGGCAAGGCCAGCCCGATGCAGAAAAAGTTAAAGCTGAAGTAGCCAAAGGCAGCAATCCGTCGCAGTTTAACAATATGAGTTTCGACCCGGTGGTTATGGCTATCAATGCCCAGGCACCTACCGAAACCATTAAATACCTCATAGATCAGCCCGGTAATACTGTTGATAAATTAACCCACGATGGCCGCACTTACCTGCACTGGGCTGCCAACCGCGGCAATGCCGATGTGGTAGAATACCTGCTTAATAAAGGTGCGAAGGTGAACATTTTAGACAGCCACGGCACCACACCTTTGCTATTTGCTGCCGCCAGTGGTCAGCCTAATACCAAGATATACGACCTGCTGCTTACCCATGGCGATAACCTGAAGAAAAACGTTAACCAGGATGGTGCCAATGCCTTGTTGTTAGCTATTGCTAATGATAAAGACCTTGCACTAACCAACTATTTTGTATCTAAAGGTCTTGACCTGAACAGCACCGATGTCGCAGGTAACAACGCGTTTAGTTACGCCGCCCGCAGCGGTAATATTGAGTTATTGAAAACACTGGTTCAAAAAGGTGTAAAACCAAACCAAACGGCCATGCTTATGGCAGCTCAAAGTGGCGGTGGCCGTCGTGGTGGTAATGCCGGTGCGGGTTTGCCGGTTTATGAATATTTAGAAAGCCTTAAAATTAGTCCCGCAGCTACTGGCAAAAACGGTGCAAACGTACTGCATTATATTGCCCGCAAGCCTAACCAAGCAGAATTAGTGAACTATTTCCTGAGCAAAGGCGTAGATGTAAACAAAGCTGATGAAGATGGTAATACCGTGCTGATGAATGCGGCAGCCACTAACCGCGATACTGCGGTAATTGGCTTATTGCTTCCAAAAGTAAAGAACATTAACCAAGCTAACCTGAAAGGCGAAACTGCACTGGCTATGGCTGTGCGCAGCAATTCGTCCGAAACAGTGGCTTACCTCCTTGGCAAAGGTGCCGATGTAAAGGCAATAGATAAGAATGGCAACAATTTGGCTTACTACCTGATGGAGTCTTACCGTCCGCAGGGGCAGGGCTTTGGTGGCCCCGGTGCACCGCAAGCCGGCGCACCTAAACAAGATGAGTTTGAAGTCAAGCTTAATATTTTAAAAGCGAAAGGCTTAGATGTAGTGGCACCGCAAAAGAATGGAAATACGTTGTATCACCTGGCTATTGCCAAAAATGATATTGGTTTGCTTAAGCGTTTGCTGCCTTTAGGGGTTGATGTGAATGCGAAAAATGCCGAAGGACTTACGGCGCTACACAAAGCAGCTATGGTAGCTAAAGACGATGCCATGATGAAATACCTGTTATCTATTGGTGCCAAAAAAGAATCGGTTACAAATTTTAAAGAAACTGCATTTGACTTAGCCAGCGAAAACGAGTCATTATCTAAAAAGAACGTATCTGTTAACTTCCTGAAATAATACTGATGTCTAAAATCTTCAAAATGTCTTTTTTGCTGCTGGCACTTGTAATGATTAAGCCGGCCACTACGTTTGCACAAACCAGCAAATATAAATGCATGGTACAAATGACCAACTACATGGGCGAGGGCGCCTACATTGTGATCTCATTAATCGATAGCAAAGGCGCGTACGAAAAAACCTTATACGTAATGGGCTCTGATAAAAAGTGGTACAACAGCCTGAAAGAGTGGAATAAGTTTTATAAAAAGAAACCCACTAACATTAGTGCTATTACCGGTGCCTCGGTTACCGGGGGTGACCGCAGTGTAAACGTAATTGAGCTGGAAACCTCTAAAATAAATGCCGGTTACAAAATCCGTTTTGAAAGCGCCGTAGAAGACAAGAACTATTACGTAAAAGACCTGGAAATCCCTCTCACTACCGACGCGCTATCGGCTAAGAACGAGGGAACCGGCTTTATCCGTTACGTGCGCTTCAGCGCTAACTAACGCTAACCAAAACGCATGACCATTTCTGTGTGGAGATACAGCCATTTAGCACTGGCTGTATCTTCTTTCTTACTACTCATCCTGGCCTCCGTAACGGGTATCATCCTGGCGTTTGAGCCGGTTTCGCAAAAGTTGCAGCCCTACCGTGCCGGTAATTTTAGTGAGGTTACGCTGGCGCAATCACTCCCTGCGCTACGCAAAGCCTATCCTGATATTAGCGAGCTAACCGTAGATGCCAACCAGTTTGTACAGATTAAGGCCAGCGATGCTGCTGGTAAAAACCTCGAAGCTTACGTAGACCCAACAAACGGAAAAATCTTAGGCCGCCCAACCAAGCAAAGCGAGTTTTTTGCCTGGGTAACCGCCTTGCACCGCTCGTTGTTTATTCATGAAACAGGAAGGTTCTTTATAGGACTTACCGCTTTTTTATTGCTGTTGATCACTGTTTCGGGTACCATGCTCATCATCAAACGGCAACGCGGCGTAAAGCGTTTTTTCACCCGCATAGCGCGCGATAACTTTGCACAGTATTACCATGTGGTGTTAGGGCGCTGGTCACTCATTCCCATATTCGTTATTGCACTTACCGGCACCTACTTATCGTTGGCAAAGTTTGGACTCATCGCCACCAAAATTATATCGCCCAAAGTTGACATGGATGCCATACGGTTAAAGCCCCAGGTTAAGCCAACCGATATTGCCATTTTCAAGAATACCAAACTTTCAGATGTTCAAAGTATAGAGTTTCCTTTTTCGGAGGATGCCGAAGACTATTACACCTTCAAACTTAAAGACCGCGAAATTACCGTTAACCAAATTACCGGCGACGTTTTAAGCGAGGCCCGGTATCCTACAGCGGTTATATTTAACAACCTAAGCCTTAATTTGCATACGGGCAGGGCAAGCAGTATTTGGGCCATTATACTAGCCATAGCTTCGGCTAATATTCTCTTTTTTATCTATTCGGGATTTGCTATTACCTGGAAACGTTTGGCCAACCGTGCAAAGAATAAATACACCGCAAACGATAGCCAGTATATTATTCTGGTAGGTTCGGAAAATGGTAGCACATATCGTTTTGCGCAAGCTGTTCATCAGCAACTTATTCAACAGGGGTTAAAGGCCTATATCACCGAACTTAACAACTACGCGCTGTTTCCAAAAGCTGAACATCTGCTGGTGCTCACTGCAACTTATGGTTTGGGGGATGCACCTACCAATGCTGCTAAATTTGCTGCTTTGCTCGAGAAGCATCCCCAAACGCAAGCCCTGCGTTATTCGGTGCTGGGTTTTGGTTCGCACGCTTACCCCGATTTTTGCAAGTTTGCTTTTGAGGTTAACCAATTACTGGCGCACCAGCCATGGGCAACACCTTTAACAGATGTGCATACAGCTAACGACAAAGCCCCCAATGAATTCAGTTTATGGGCCGAAGCCTGGTCGCAGCAATCGGGTGTTTCGTTGACAGCAGTGCCCGAACTGCCAATTGTGCCTACTGGTTCTCTTGATAATTTTACGGTTACCCGCAATACTGCGTTGAACGGAAGCGGTGAAACATTCATTGTTCGGCTGCAAGGCAAACCAAAACTAAGCGTTACCTCAGGCGATTTGTTGGCTATTTACCCGGCTAATGACCACCGTGAGCGCTTATACTCCATTGGCGTTATTGATAAGGATATTCAATTGAGTGTGCGCCTGCATCCGGGTGGCCTGGGCTCGGGTTTCTTGCACAGCTTAAAACAAGCAGATACCTTACAGGCACGGATAGTGAAGAATGAACATTTTCACTTCCCGGTAAAAGCAGCCGATGTGGTTATGATCTCCAACGGTACCGGCATAGCACCATTCTTAGGAATGATCCGTCAAAACGCCGGAAAAGCATCCTGCCACTTGTATTGTGGTTTTCGCGATGCCTCATCATGTGAAATTTATCAGGACTTTTTAGCAGAAAGCAAAGCCAATAAAAAGCTTACAAGATTAAACCTCGTAAGATCCAGAGAGGGGGAAAAGCAATACGTAAGTAACCTCATTGAACGAGATCGCGATTTTATGGGGCGGGTACTAAGCACAGGTGGTGCGATCATGATCTGCGGGTCGCTGTCGATGCAAAAAGATGTAATGGATTTGCTTGAAACCATTTGCCAGGAGCAGTTAAACCAACCGGTAAGCTATTACCAGTCTCACGGGCAAATTTTGATGGATTGTTATTGATTTTTAAGACGTACTAAGTAAAAACATCATTGCGAGGAGCGACAGCGACGTGGCAATCTCCGAAGACAGGTAACCTTTACAGCAATGACATATCTTTTTAAGCTATAACCTCAAAGCCTGTATTTCCTCAAGTTAAGTTTGTGCGTTACCACCCGGCCATCATCAGTAATCATAATGCAGCTATAAGCCGAATATTTTTTAATGAGCTGCAAGCCTTTAACCTTTCCTAAAACCATCATAGAAGTACTTAAACCGTTAGCAACCTCGGCACATGGGCCAAACACAGTTACACTGCATAGGCCTGTAGCGGGGTAACCCGTGGCCGGGTTAATAATGTGCGAATAACGCTTGCCATTAAACATCACAAACTTTTCATAACTCCCCGAAGTAACTACGGCGCTTTTTAACAAAGGCACTATGGCCAGCAGGGTATCTTTGTGCATAGGATTGGTGATGCCAATGTTCCAGGGTTTGCCGTCAGGCTGATGGCCCCAGGTACTCATATCGCCCGAACCGTTCACAATGCCGGCTTTAATGCCCCGGGCCAGCATCATGTCGCGGCAGCGGTCGGTAGCATAACCTTCACCCAAAGCTCCGAAGCCTATTTTCATCCCCTTACGTTTCAGGAATATGGTCGAATTTTTAGCGTCGAGGATGATATATTGATACCCTACCTTTTCTACCGATTTTTTGATGGCCTCCGGGGAAGGCATAGCGGTCATGGAGCCATCAAATTTCCATATGCGGTCCATAGCGGCAAAGCTAACATCGAACGCGCCGTGGGTAAGTTTCGATAGATGCAGTGCGCGCTCGGCAAGCTTAAATACTTCGGCATTTACGTGTACAGGGGCAATACCTGCATTGCGGTTTACCTGCGAAATTTGTGTGTTGGGCCGCCAGTCAGAGATCAGGTTTTCAATGCGGGTAATCTCTGTGATAATCGTATCAATGTTTTGTTCGGCCGTTAAAGAATCCTTAGCTACAATGGTTATATCGAACCGGCCACCCATTAACAGGGTAGTTTTTTTGCGTAATACTTGTGAGGATGAACTTAGGCTGGTTAAAATTAACAGTAAGAAAAATGCTTGTTTCATGCAGGAAAATGGAATGCTTAATGGCGTAAAACTATACGGCGAGGAAATTAAGTTTTAAGTAGATGAAGTAGCTACCAGAGGTTTTTCTTTAATAAACGGGTTGATAATTAAAGCAATTAATACCAGTAAAACACAGCCTAATGCATTTAGCCATAAATAGGCTATCACCTCTTTCCAGCCGCAATAAACTACCACCGCCTCAGTAGTCAAGGCAGCAATAAATACCGCATTGCTTTTAATTTGTTTGAGGTAAAAGGCTACCACAAACACACCTAATATAGTACCGTATATATAAGAGCCTAATTTATTCACCGCTTCCAGCAAGTTGCCTAATTGCCCTGCATATAAAGCCATCAGCAGGCATATTACGCCCCAAAAAACGGTTGCGAGCCTTGATGCGGTCACATAGTTTTGATCGGTAGCCGTTTTATTAATTACCCGCTTATAAATATCAACCACGGTGGTAGAGGCCAGGGAGTTTAACGCACTGGCCGTTGAGCCCATAGAGGCCAAAAGCACGATGGCTATTAGTAAGCCTACTAACCCCTTGGGCAAATATTTGGTCACAAAACTAAGGAATACATAGTTGGTATCATTTACCTCGGCCAAAGCATTGTTTTGCTTCATAAGTGCCATGCCTTGTTTTCGCAAAGTATCAGTTTGGGTTTGCACGGTTTGCAGCTGAGCCTGGGCAGCATTGATAGCCGCGTTATTATTGCTGTTAAAAGCTGCAACCAACGCATTTGCCTTTTCCTTCTTTTGCCGGGCTGCGGTTGCATACTGTTCTTCCAACTTTTGATACTGCCCCGCATATGGGCTGGCCTTAATTTGCTTTACCTCGTTGCGGTTAAAAAATAAGGGAGGTGGGTTAAATTGGTAAAAAGCAAATACAAGCACCCCAATTAACAGAATGAGGAACTGCATGGGTATCTTAATCATGCCATTCATGAGCAGCCCAAGGCGGCTTTGCCCTACCGAACTACCGGTTAAATAACGGCCTACCTGGCTTTGATCGGTGCCAAAATAAGACAGCTGTAAAAAGAAACCGCCAATGATACCACTCCATACATTATACTGGTTTTTAGGGTCAAAATGCCAGTCTATTACATTAATTCGGTTAAGTTTACCGGCTAACTGCAGTGAGTTTTTAAAGCCAACGCCTTGGGGCAACAGGTTCACCACCACTACACCAGCTAAAAACATACCGGCAAAAATAATGCTCATTTGCAGCACTTGTGTATAGGAAACAGCTTTGGTACCGCCATAAACCGTATACACAATAACCAGCGTGCCAATAAACAAGGTAGTATACACTACGTTGATCTGCAAGATAGCCGATAGAATAATGGACGGTGCATAAATGGTGATACCGGTAGATAAGCCGCGTTGCAGTAAAAACAGAAAGGCGGTTAACGCACGGGTTTTTAAATCGAACCGTTGCTCGAGGTATTCGTATGCAGTATAAACCTTGAGCTTATGAAAAATAGGGACAAAGGTAATGCACAGCACAATCATGGCCAGGGGCAAGCCAAAGTAAAATTGCACAAAGCGCATTCCATCAGAATAGGCTAAACCCGGTGCCGATAGAAATGTAATAGCACTGGCCTGTGTAGCCATAACCGACAAGCCAATATGGTACCAGGAAAGCGAGCGCCCTCCCACCAAATACTGATCAAGATTTTTGGTGCCACGGCTTTTATAAATTCCGTAGCCAATAATGACCAGCAGAGTAACGGCTAAAACAATCCAGTCGGTAAGGCTCATTTAAAAGTGATGGTAATGAGCCAAAATACAAAAATTAAAAAAACCAGCCATACGATTAAAATACCGTAAAACTGGTTCCAGCTTTTAATAAATTTAGGGAGGTCTTGCCTATCAGGCGTCATGACGGCCTCTAACCAGGAACTTTAAAAATAAAGCTGCAGTTAGTAAACCTAATACACCACCAATAGGAATGTAAATTAAGCCTCTGTTTACCACAAAGCCAACAAACAAGCCGGTTAATAAAGCGATGATGTAAAAATATGAATCGTAATTTTCTTTTTCTTCGTGATGATGATGTGCCATAGCGTTCTTATGTTCTTACGTGCAAAAGTAGCTGATTAACGCATGTATACAAAACTTTGTTCACCAGATTTACAAAAACGGTAAACAAATTTACCGCCTTTCCTTTTGTCCCTATATAAACACGTGTAACTACCATGGAATTAAGATTTGAACATAGCAAGAAAGAAGTAAGCCGCATGACCACCGAAGAACTGCGCGAAGCGCTTTTGGTGGAAAAATTAATGCAGGACGATGTAATTACCAAAGTATATTCACATTACGACCGCATTATTATAGGTGGTGTAAAACCGGTTCATAATGCTATTGAGCTGGGCAACCATGAAGAACTTAAAGCCGAATATTTTTTAGAACGCCGCGAACTGGGCATTATCAATGTAGGTGGCAACGGCGTGGTGGTAGCCGACGGGCAAACTTACGAATTGGATAAAATGAGCTGCCTGTACTTAGGCAAAGGCACTAAAGATGTGGTTTTTAAAAGCACCGATGCGGCCAGCCCCGCGGTATATTACCTGTTATCGGCTCCGGCACATGCTAATTATCCAAACCGGTTAATGACCAAAGAAGATGCTGCACCAGTACAGTTAGGCGATACAGCTACCTCTAACAAACGTACTATTTATAAATACATCCACCTGGAGGGCATACGCAGTTGCCAGCTGGTTATGGGCTTAACGGTTTTAGAAACCGGCAGCGTTTGGAACTCAGTACCCCCGCATACTCATACCCGCCGTACAGAGGTTTACTTCTATTTTGATTTAGCTGAAAACCAACGGCTGTTTCACTTTATGGGCGAACCGCAGCAAACCAAAAGCCTGGTAATGCAAAACCATGATGCCGTAATTTCACCACCATGGTCGGTACATTTTGGCTGCGGTACCAGCAACTATGCTTTCATTTGGGGAATGGCGGGTGAAAACCAAGTTTACAGCGACATGGATTCACTGGCGGTGCCAGATATAAAGTAAGACGCTGAACACCAGATAATAGGGTGTTTACTTCAAACATTTAATCCATAAAAGTGAGTAATGAGTGCTGGCTGGCCGTATGCAAATCTCTCCATACCTGGTTAATTTCAGTATCGGGGGAGGCGGCCTGTAAGCCGCAAAACGGGTAGAGGACATCTACGCTTTCGCGTGATATTTGAGCTAATAAGCGGCTGGTGGTGCTTACGGGCTTTAAAATTTCAGGAATTAGCTTTCCGTTTAAGCAGGCTTGCCACGAGGCATCAACCGCTTCATAAAACTGATTTCTTATTCCTTCTAAATCTGCCTTTACTTCCGTCAAGGTATCCATCAAAATAACGCGATGCGGCTCCGTCATCCGGCGCGATTCTTTTACCTTTTGTTCAAAAATTGGGCCGCATAAATCAACAAAGTGCATAGCCATACCCGACAAGTTAGCGGCCAGCGTGGCTTCGGCCAGTTGCAAAAAGGGGTAACGGTATAAAGGGGTATCAATTAGGGGTGCTTCGTGGTCTATTTTAAAACAACGGCTGGACGGAGCCAAAACATCCTTTAAATTGAACGCATGACTACCCGTACCCATCATACCTATATATTTCCAGGCAGGTACTTGTTGGGCGTAACAGCGGTCAATTACAAATGATAATATTAAAGAGTTACCATCTTCATCTAAAACACTTTTACCGTTTTGCTGAATAAGGCAGTTAGCTGTAAAATGGGTAGCATGACGTACCCCACTGGCGTATTTCCAATGCCCGCTTAAACGGTAACCATCAGGTGTAATTTCGGCCACACCGGTAGAGGCACCACTGCCAGCCAGGCAAACTTTAGGGTCGGCATAAATTCCCCTTGCTGCATCAGGATCAATAAAACCACCAAACCAGCCTGCACCTGCACACAAGGTAACCACCCAGCCTAGGCTGCCATCGGCCCAGCTAAGAGCTTCTTCCAACCGTATCTGATCAGGTAACGAAGCTTCTAAACCGCCGTAAGCTTTTGGGGCTAATAGTTTAAACCATTGTTGCTGGTAAATAAGTTCTATTTGTTCAGGTTGCAGCATACCGGCTTCTTCTGCAGCAAAAGAGTGCTTGCGAATTATTTCGATCCATTCGGGACGCAGCAATTGTAACGGATGTGGCTCTTGATGCATAGATCAGGCAGTTGGTGTTGAAGTTTGATGTTGTTGCTGGTAGATCTTTTTCCAATCGAAAAAAGCAATAACGGCTACAATAAACAAAAAGATAGTAAGCGCCGAAAACAGCGCCAGGTTTTTATGGAATAGTAAAGGAATGGCAAATAGGTTGCTCACATTAAGCACAATCCAGTTCTCTATACGCCTCCGTGCCAAAAGCCAGGTGCCTGCCCATGCAGTAGACGATACCCAGGCATCCCACACCGGCACAGTTGACGGAGTAAAATGGTGCAGCACCAGGTAAATTAGTCCCCAGCCCCCAAAAGCAATAAGTAGGGTAATAATCCAGTCGTTCCGGGTGGCCCATGCTACTTTAACCGGTGGTTCACCGGCGCGACGCACCCATATGTACCAGCCATAAATACTCATGATAATATAGTAAGCACTCAAGGCCGATTCGGCGTATAAGCCCACCTCCAGCAACAACGTAATGGTAATAGCCGAACTGCCTATCCCTGCAGGGTACAGCAACACGTTATTCTTCCGTGCAAGCAGAACTTCGGTTACGCCTAAAAGCACCGCAAACCATTCCAACCAGGTGGTATGGCGCATTTGGTCGGTTAAAAGGTCTATCCAGTGTTGCATTGGCCCCTCCTAAATCCTCCCCGGGAGGGAGGACTTTGAATTTTTATTTAATAATCGCTTTTAAAAAAACCCTCCCTCCCGGGGAGGGTTGGGAGGGGCTTTAAAACCTCAAATTAACCGATGCCAGGAAATTACGCGTGGCCTGCGGGAAATAATAGTTGTAATTATATAAAGTACCGCCCTCTACATCAGGGTAAGTGGCACCATTGCTTTCATACTTTTTGCTGAAAACGTTATTCACTAACAGCGTAACGCCCACGTTTTTCACACCTTTAATACTAAAGTTATAGTTTAACCGCACATCGTTAACAAAGTAAGCTTTCAGGTAACGGTTTACGGCATAGCTATTAGTTGCCACATCGGGCGAGGTAGTAATGCCGGTTGGGTTAACGTTGCTGGTATTATCCAGGTACTGCTTGCTCACGTATTTGCTTAGGAAAGCTATGCTGCCGTTCTTAATAGGTGAATAGGTAATTTCACTACCCCCAATAAACGACGGCGAAAATGCCAGTGTAGATTTCGGTAGCGTTTGTACTACATTGGGTAAAACGTCGTAATCGGGTACGCTAAAGTTGGCCAATTCCTGGTTAAAGTTTTTCACTTTATTGGTGCTTACCGTAGCGTTGGCAGCCCAGCTTAATTCTTTGGTAATTTTTACCTGACCCTGCGCTTCAATACCAGCGCGGTAACTGTCTTTAACATTTTTGCGAATTTGTGTGCCTACATCGTTTAACTGCCCGGTTAATACCAGTTGATTTTTGTACTTCATGTAGTAACCGTTCAGGCTACCGGTAAATACGCTGCCAGTGGTACGGTAACCCACTTCAAAATCTTTCAGATTTTCAGATACAGGCTTTGGCTGCGTGGCAATACGGTCGGTATAATCGTTACGGTTAGGCTCACGGTTACCTACAGCAAACGAGGCGTATATATTGTTGCGGTCGTTAAACTGATAGGTTACGCCCACTTTTGGATTAAAAAAGTTGAATTTATCCTTGATGTTAACCAGCTGCATCTTGTTTTCTAAACCGTAGCTTTCATAACCCACACGGCGGTATTGTAAATCGCCGTACAGCAAGAACTTACCTACTTCGTATTCGGCGCGGCCAAAAATGTTGAAATCGTTTTTCTTGGCGTTGTTGCGATAGTATTCATAGTCGGGGATGATACCGGCGCTTTGCTCGGTGTACAACACATTACCAAAATGGTCGCCATCGTACTTATTGTAAGCACCACCTAAAATAAAGTTCAACTTGTTTTGCGGACGGTATTTTAAAGAGTACGTAACGCCGTAAAAATCATTATCCAGCCAGCGACGACGAACCAGGTTAGTGCTTTTAATGGTAGTGCCCCCAACGGTAACCGGCTTAATGCCATAAGTACCCAGCAAATCATCATCTTCGCGGTACTCTTCATAATAGCCGTAGACTTTGGTGTAATGCAATGCTCCACTAAATGATAATTGAGAAGTAATTTGCTGATCGTAAAGCAATTGATGATGAGTTTGGGTATAATCATCTACCTGGTTACGGTACCTGTCGCCGTTAGGCATAATGCCTAATTCATTATAACGGCGTGGGTTTTCCCCGGTTCGGTCCTTATAATCAGGATCGCCAATAACCGCATCAGGTATGCCGTTCCAGGCCTGGAAAGTGCGCTCATGGCCCGAAAATACGTTGGCACGGATTACGCTGGTTTTTCCATAATAAGCACCGCTTAAAAAGTAGGATTTTAGGTCAGACGACGCCATGTCGATATACCCGTCAGACGCAATTCTCGACAAGCGGCCATCGAACGTAAAGTGCCCGCCTAACAGGCCGGTACCTAATTGTACCGTATTTTTAACCGTACCATAAGAGCCGGCAGAATTGTTAAGCTCAGCATAGGCACTATCGCGGCGGGTGTTTGACTGGATGTTGATGCTACCACCAAAGGCACCCGCGCCGTTGGTAGAAGTACCCACACCCCGTTGAATTTGAATATTATCTACCGAGGAAGCAAAATCGGGCAGATCCACAAAATAGCTTCCCTGGCTTTCGGCATCGTTAAGCGGGATACCGTTGATGGTGACGTTAATACGCGTACCATCTGACCCGCGAATGCGGATACCGGTGTAGCCTATACCAGTACCGGCATCGGAAGAAGTAACCACCGACGGCGTTTGGTTAAGCAGGTAAGGCAAATCCTGACCCAGGTTATTCTTTTGAATATCCTGCCTTTTCAGGTTGGTAAATGCCGTCGGCGATTTGGCGGAGGCACGGGTAGCGTTTACTGTTATTTCGTCGGCAGTAAAAGTGCCTGGTGCCAGGCTCAGGTTGACCGTGAGATTGCTATTCAAATTAAAAGTTTTTTGAGACACCTGATATCCTATGTAACTAACTTTCAGCACATAACTACCCTGTTTTATGTTAGTGAACTCGTAATTTCCGTTAGCATTGCTTACTGTGCTGGGCGCAACCTGGAGATTTTGTAAAATGAGTGTAGCGCCGGGTAAAGGCTGACCGGTACGTTCATCGGTAATTTTACCGGATACGGTGAACTGGGCCGCTGCCAGCATAGGCAACAGCAGGGCAACAAGTGCCGAGTAAATTTTTTTCAATGTGTTATTAATTAAACCTTGTTAAACCATCTGCCCGCT
>Ga0265780_10007813_pt1 | contig 13085 bp, 13 predicted proteins | sample P1T30metagenome_FD_192432 | JGI IMG/M metagenome (GOLD analysis project Ga0265780, IMG submission 192432) | Plant litter microbial communities from East Loma Ridge, Irvine, California - P1 T30 | ecosystem: Environmental > Terrestrial > Plant litter > Unclassified | place: USA: California...
ATCCGGTGAGTGCGGAGCGGATTGCGGCGCAGGTGGGGTGATCCGGGCCGGTGCGGCTTACGAGGAACTTGGGCTCCTGCCTGCGCAGGAGCGACGTGTCAAAGCCGGTTGGCCCAAAAACCGTCGTCCCTGCGCAGGCAGGGACCCAAGTTCGAAGAGAAGCCGCAAAGACTCAGCCGCTAGAGTCCAGGATTGTGATTCCTGCAGTCGTGGGTTCGAGTCTCATCGACTGTCTATCTCCGGCCATGTGCACCCCATGCACCTACGCTACCCCACCAGCACTTCACTCATCTGTATCACCGGCTTCTGGTTCGTATAATTCGGAATATCCGCCATGATTTCCTGCGTATGCGGCCCGAACCCCGCCTGGAAATCCTCCACCGAATCGCAATACAGATGCCCCATCGCGATATACGGCGCATTCGCATCCGATGCGCCGGCCGCCAGCGCCTTGTCGACGGTGTAGTACCTGCAATACTCACCCATCAGGCTTTTCACCATGGGCATGTGCCGTTCCCGGTAATAGGCATCGTCGAACTGCGCGTCGGGACCGTTCGGATACATCACGCTTACCTTGATCATCGTCCGTCTCCTTGTCGTGGTTGGCTCAGGCAGCCGAATCCATCGTGCGCCAAGCCTCTGCCGTTTGCAAGTGCGGCCGCAATGAAAAACGCCGTGGGGCTTATAGCCGCACGGCGCTTTCTATCTCAATTCCAGCTCAGGTCGACAGCTGTGCATCCGATTCGTCATCGTCCGGCACCGGCTCGGGCGCCGTATTCGGAACGGCCGCTTTCTTCTGGCGCTTCTTGAACGGATAAGCCTGCTGTTTCATGAAGCCGTCCGGAATCTTGCTGCCGACGACGCCATACGTATTCGGGAATTGCTGCTCGGTCTTCACCGCGGTCCCGAACAGGTGATCCAGGAAGGCGAAATGCGCCGCGTAATTCTTGTCGATCGCGACTTTCTCGCTGCTGTGGTGCCAGTGGTGGAAATCGGGCGTCACGATCAGGTATTTCAGCGGGCCCCAGGGAATGTGCACGTTGGCGTGGATGAACACGGCCTGGAAACCGACGATCACGATATAGGTGTCGACCACGCTCTTGTCGAAACCCAGCAGGAACAGCGGCGTGAGGACGCAGACGCGGGTGATCAGGATTTCCAGCATGTGCAGGCGCGAGCCGGCCAGCCAGTCCAGGGTCTTGACGCTGTGATGCACGGAGTGGACGCGCCACAGCCAGGGCACTTCGTGGTACGCCCGGTGCACCGTGTATTCGGCCAGGTCGGCGATCAACAGGCACAGCAGGACTTGCGGCAGGTAAGGAATCGAGCTGACCCATTGCTGGATACCTTCCTCGCCGACGACGATGACCTGGGCGCGGTGCACGAAGAAGTTCACGATCAGCAGCATCAGGCCGACCAGCAGGTGATTCACGCCGAAGTGCACCAGGTCGGTTTGCCACTCCTTGCGGAAGATCGCCTGGTTCCTATACAGCGGGAACATCTTTTCCAGGATGACGAACACGGTGGTCGAGCCGAGCAGGTCGAGGATCAGCCAGTCGAGGCCGAGATAAGGCGTGTGGGCCGGAAAATCGCCGACCGGGACGCGCGGGCCGCCGAGCGCAATCGAGGCCAGCACGAAAGCGAACGCGGCGACATTCAGGTTGCGGCGGCGGTTGAACACGATATTGAAGAGCGACAGCGTGCCGGACACCAGCAGCCCGGCGAACAGCAAGCCGCGGCACCAGTCGACGTTGTAGGCCCTGCGCAGTTCGGGCGTGGTCAGGTATTGCGGATACAGGAAAGCCAGGACACCCATCAGGCTCAGGATACCCAGGCTCAAGGCGAGCACCGAGGTGATCATGCCCTTGCCCGGCCGGAGCTCGCCGTTGGAATTCAACAGGGCGGTGGTATCGCCGACGATTTCGCCGACGAGAGGCAGTTGCGCGGCCGGGATGGTGGATATGTTCGGGACTGGATCAGGATGTTCTTTCGGCATGGTTTGGCTCGGAAGTGATTGATCTGCACGCAAGACTACATGAGTTATCGTTCAAGAACTAGCCGCACAGTAAGCTTTCTGAGCTCCGCCAAATCTTGCCACACCGGGTAGCGGTTTTTGATACCCGACAGTGCTTTGGCCCCAGCGCAGGCCTGCCCAGGTACTACCCAAGATTGCGCCGCGCGGCCTGCTCGTACAGCGCGTGGAAGCGGGCGGTCCCGTAGATCCTGGCGCGCCGCGCGAAACCGTCCAGCACGCGGGCCCGGCCGATGCGGTAGGCCTCGTCGGGCACGTGCGCGTATTCGGCGCGTATCTGGCGCTCGTATTCGGCAAAGCGCGCCGGGGATGCGCCGAGGATGCCGAGGTCGATGTCGAGCAGGATCGCGCAATCCGGATCGTCAGTCGGGGCGGCATGGCCCTGGGTTGCCATGATCAGGGCGTGTACGCGCGCGACCACATCTTCCCGCGCGCCCGCCGCGCGCAGCGCGACCGTGGCGAGGTCCGCGCTCAGGGCCTCGTTGTCGCCGCGCCGCGGCTCGTAGACGGCATCGTGGAACCACAGCGCCAGCGCGATCTCACCGGGGCACCGCATGGCGCCTTGCAGCAGGTCGTAGCCGGCGAAGCATTCCGCCAGGTGCTGCAGCGTATGGTAGTGGCGCTGCGGCTCGCGGTAGCGCGCCAGCAATTCGTCCAGCGCGGCATCTGCCGGCGCCGGCGGCCCGAGCAGGCTCCAGGTCTCGCGCCAGCGCGCATGCCAGTCCGGCGCCGCCGCCGCGGGTTCGCCATCCAGGTAGCGCTGCGCCAGTTGCAGCGCCATCCCGGCCGCATACCCCTCGGGCATGATGCCGTGCGCCGCACTGGACAGCTGGAAGGCGCCCTCCATGAAGGCCAGCAGCGAGGCCGCCAGCGTGCCGGCCGCCGCGAGCGGCTTGCCGCGCGCCGCCAAGCAGTCGCCCAGCAATCCGGTGGCCAGCGCCAGCTCGGCGGCGATGGCGGCCTGGTAGGCCTGGCGTAGCTGCGGCTGGCGGACCGCCTCGGCGCCGATCATGACCCAAGCGGCGACGGCTTGCGGGTCGGCGCCGGGGCCCTGGTCGAGGCGGGCTTGCAGCCAGGCTTGCAGGCGTTCCTCGGGCGCGTCCGCATGCGCCGCCAGTGCGGCGTAGCGCGCCTGCGCGATGCCGGCCAGCGAACGCACTAGCTCGAGCAGGATTTCTTCCTTGTTCTTGAAATGATAGTGGATCAGTCCCGGCGCCAGCCCGGCGTGACGGCCAATGGCCTGGATGCTGGCGCGCTCGTAGCCGTGCTCGGCCATCGCGGCCAGCAGGCCGGCGACGATCTGGCGGCGGCGTTCATCGGTATTCGGTTTGCGCGGCATGCCTGTCTCAATGGTTTGGTTGTTTGACCAAATTATACTTGCCAGCTGGGCTGCACAGGCGTAGCGTAGTCTTTAATTGGTTGGCCAACCAAGAAACGATCCTGATAACTTGCCGAAGGAGGCCAGCATGGAAGCCTTGTACGCGATCATCCCCGCTGTCGTCGCCCTGATTCTCGTGTTCGGTTTGCGCAAACGCCGGCCGGCGCCGGCGCCGGCACCGGCACCGGAGTCGAATATCTTAGTTGCGTTTGACGAGGCGCAGATCAGCGTCGCCGGTCCCGCAGGCGTGGGCGGCACGCTGCGCTGGGAAGCGCTCTGTGAAGTGTCGATCCGCACGACGGACGAGGGCCCGTGGTCGCCGGACGTGTTCTGGCGCCTGCACGATGCATCCGGGGAGGCCGTGCTGGTCATCCCGAGCGGTGCGACGGGCGAGGGGGAATTGCTGCAAGCCATGCAGGCGCGGCTGCCAGGTTTCGATTCGGCGGCGCTGATCGATGCAATGGGCTGCACCGACAACAGGCTGTTCATGTTGTGGCAAAAAGAAAAGGCGTCAGCCACGGTGCCCTGAGTGATCGATCGAGGTGTATGCCTGTGAGTCATGGCAGTTGACCAAGCCCAAGCTGGCCTGGAGTCAGCTCTGGCACGCTGCTCCTTTTTCCAGAAAGGAGACATCGTGGCAATCGACGCTTATCTTCAAATCGAGGGCATCAAGGGCGAGTCGGCCGACGCCGGGCACAAGGACTGGATCGAAGTGTCCCAGGTTGCCTGGAGCGTGCATCAGCCGCGCTCATCGACGGTATCGACTGCAGGCGGTCACACGGTCGGGCGCGCCTCGCTATCCGATATGTCGTTCAAGAAGCTGGCCGACCTGTCCTCTCCCATCCTGCAGCAGCACTGTGCGATGGGCAAAACGATCCCTAAGGCCAAGTTCGAGTCATGCGCGCCGACGGTGACGGCAAGCCGATTTGTTATTACACCGTGGAGCTGGAAAACGTGATGATCGGAGGTGTTAATCCAACAAGTACCGATGGTGGCATCATCAACGAACACGTTTTTCTGGCGTATTCCAAGATGAAGTGGAAATACACGAAGCAAGGCATCCGGGGCGGCACCGAGGGTAACAGTTCCGGTGGCTGGGACTGTGCGGCCAATAAGTGCCGAGGAACTGGCCGACAAATACCATAAGCTCTACCTCGACGGGCGAGGTCAATACCTGGGCCGTGACCAGGAATGCCCGGCGTTGCCGCAATTCCTCACTGACGTCGGCTACACCGGCCGCTGGCAACCCGGGCCGCGTGTGATCGACCTGGCCTTTCTGATTCCCGGCACCGTGATCGCCAACTTCAAGATCGTCAACGGCCGACCCAAGTTCCCATGCGAAAACGGCTGGCATGTCGGTTTGTTCGGCAAGTTCTGGCGTGGGGCGATGATGACCAACGGATTGCCTTGCGAGTTCTCGATGTTCGATCAATACCACGGCAAGCCCGCCGGGTGGCGTGGCGTAGCAACTCTCACGCCCGAATGGAAGAAGGCGCATCCGGACAAGGCCAAGCCGGCCAACGATGCCTCTGAATACTATGTGGTGGCGGTGCCATGAAACTACTTCTGTTGGCAGCCCTGGCATTGCCTTGGGCGGACGCGCCCGCGCAGTCGTACACGTGTCCCGCCGAGAACGCCGGAACGCCTCTCAGCAATGCACAAGTATGGATCGGACAGCCGGATACGCCTTACGCGCTCCATGGCGACGTGCATCAGGTCAAGGAAGGCACTGACATACGTTACGGCTTCCCGGACGGGGTACCGCGCTGGCTCGTGTGCCAATATGGTGGCAAGCGTGTGGATGGCACGGCGATATCCGGGGCGGAGATGACAGGCGCGCGTCAAATCCGGATTCCAATGGATCCATTGGTCGATACCTGCGACGTAACCCTCAGGACGAAAGCGATAAAAGGAAAAAACAATCGTGCCTGGACAGCGTTGGCCATCTGCAAACAGAATAAGCCACCGCCTGCCGATATGATGTAGCGTAGCGTCAAAAGCACGAAACAATATTTCAAATTCAGCATGAAAATGAAATATTGTTTCGCTCGCTTCAAACCTGCTTCAAATTGCCTCAGCCTCGATCCGCTGCGCCGCCGCCGGCGACGTCGGCCGGATCGCCTCGCGCAGCTCGCTGATATCCGACGCGCAGCCGAACACCAGCACGTCGCCGGCCTCGCAGCGCGCCAGCCCGGCGCGGATCGCCTGGTGCACGTCCAGCTCCACCTGCAGATGGTCGCTCTCGAACTTGCCCAGGTCCGCACCCTGCACCAGCAGGCGCGACACTTCGCCGGCGGCGCGGCCGCGGTTCTCGCTCTCGTACACGACCAGTTCGTCGAAGCCGGCCGCGCAGGTGGCGCCGATGTCGACCAGGTCTTCGTCGCGGCGGTCGCCCGGGGCGGCCACCACGCCCACCAGGCGGCCCGGGGTCAGGGCGCGCGCGGTCTCGGCCAGCGCCGCGTAGGCCGCGCTGTTGTGGGCGTAGTCGACGATGACGGTGACGCCGTCGACGTCGAACACGTTCGAGCGCAGCGGGTTGTGCTTCCAGTCGGAGACGAAGCTGCGCAGGCCGTCGATGATTTCCTGGTTGCCGAAGCCGGCGGCCGACAGCGCCGCGGCGGCGGCCAGGCTGTTGGCGATGTTGTAGCGCGCCGCGCCCTTCATCGTCACCGGCATGCTGCGCACGTTCAGCAGCGCTTCGTGGCGCGCGCCGTTGGCCAGCACGATGCTGTTGTCCTGCAGGTAGACCGCGCGGCCGCCTTTTTCGAGGTGGCGCAGCAGGACCGGGTTGTCGGCGTCCAGCGCGAAATACAGGATCTCGACGTCCGGCAGCTGGGCCGCCATGGCCACGCAATGGTCGTCCTCGGCGTTCAGCACCACGGCGCGGCGCGCCTGTTTCGCGATCACGGCCTTCACTTTCGCCAGGTCCTCGACGGTGTCGACGCCGTCCAGGCCCAGGTGGTCGCCCGAGACGTTCAGCACCACCGCCACGTCGCAGGCGTCCCAGGCCAGGCCGCGCTTGAGGATGCCGCCGCGCGCCGTTTCCAGCACGGCGATGTCGACGTCGGGCGAGGCGAGTACGGTGCGCGCCGAGCGGTAGCCGGTGCAGTCGCCCTTGGTGATCTGGTGGCCGTCGATGTACACGCCTTCGGTGGTGGTGACGCCGGTGCGCATGCCGGCCAGCTGGGCGGCGTGGGCGACCAGCAGGGTGGTCGTGGTCTTGCCGTTGGTGCCGGTGACGGCGATCAGCGGGATGCGGCCGTCGTCCTCGCCGAACAGGGCGTCGACGATGGCGGCGCCGGCGTCGCGCGGGGTGCCGCGGCTCGGGTACTGGTGCATGCGGATGCCCGGTGCGGCATTCACTTCGATGATGCCGCCGCGCTGCTCGCGCAGGGGCTGGCTGATGTCCTGGCACACGATGTCGATGCCGGCCACGTCCAGGCCGATGGTGCGCGCGGCGCGGATACAGATGTCGCGGGTTTCTTCCGGCAGCAGGTCCGTCACGTCCTCGGCGGTGCCGCCGGTGGAGAGATTCGCGCTGCCGCGCAGGTCGACGCTGACGCCTTCCGCCAGCACGCTGTCCAGCGTGTAGCCCTGCTTGGCCAGCACGTCGATCGCCAGGTCGTCGAGCGGGATCTTGGTCAGGATGTTGGTGTGGCCGTCGCCGCGCGCCGGGTTGCGGTTTTCCAGTTCGACCAGCGCCTTGACGCTCGAGACGCCGTCGCCGGTCACGTGCGGCGGACGGCGCCAGGAGGCGGCGGCGATCTTGCGGCCGGTGACCAGCACGCGGTAGTCGCGGCCGCGCAGGAATTCCTCGACGATCACGTGGCGGCCATACTTCTGGGCGAAGGCGAAGGCGCGCTCGACTTCTTCCGGCGTCGACACGGCCACGGTCACGCCCTTGCCCTGGTTGGCGTCGAGCGGCTTGATGGTCACGCTGCGCAGCCTGCGCGCGATGCGCTGGGCGTCTTCCAGGCGGGTCACGGTCTCCCCGGCCGGGACCGGGCAGCCGGCCTGGTCGAGCAGGGTCTTGGTCAGCTGCTTGTCGCTGGCGATGCCGACCGCGATGTTGCTGGTGGCGCCGGTGATGGTCGCCTGCAGGCGCTTCTGGCGGCTGCCCCAGCCCAGCTGGAACAGGTTCGCTTCCTCGGTCAGGCGCAGGCTGGGGATGCCGCGCTTGTGGGCGGCGGCGATCACGGCGCCGGTGCTGGTGCCGATCGCGTGGCGCTGGGCCAGGCGCTTGAGATCGTCGATGGCGGCGGCCATGTCGAATGCCTCGTGGCGGGCCAGCGCCTCGAACAGCGCGCGCGCCGTGTTCAGCGCGGCCTTCGCGACCTGCTCGGTGGCATAGCCGCAGACGACGCGGGCACGGTCCGGCGCGCCGGGCGCCACGATGGTCTGGCTGGAGGCGCCGGGCGCGCCGGCCAGGCGCTGCAGTTCCATCACCACCGGTTCCAGCGCGTCGATCGGACTGTTGCAGTCGGACAGGCGCGCCGAGGCTTCGCGCGGCATGTCCGGCAGCAGGGCGAGCAGGCGCGCGCCCAGGCCGGGCAGCAGTTCGGTGCCGGTGCCGTCGATCACGGCCAGCAGGCAGGGGGTGGCGGCGTACAGGTTGGGGCCGCGCAGGGAGCGTTGTTCGATGATTCTCATGAGATCGTGGTCCGTTTCGTTACATTTTCCAGAAACTCCAGCAGCGGCTGGGGGATGCGGCTGCGCGCATCCTTGCCTTCGTCTTCGCGCGGCAAGCTGTATTTGCTCCCCGACGGCAGCAGGTGCAGCCGCACGTCGATCAGTTCCGGGGTCTCGCGGTTGGCGATGTCGGGCAGGTTGGTGCTCATGTGACGGCCGTCGACGATGGTGACGGCGCCTTCGCCCAGCACTTCGATGCCGACGCCGCGCTCGATCACCAGCGCCGTGTCCTCGTCGATGCCGATGCCTTGCAAATAGGGGTTCTGCGCCACCACCGTCAGCAGGCGCGAGAGGCGCTGGCGTTCCGAGAAGTGCTGGTCGACCACGACCTTGTGCAGGAAGCCCAGGCCCGCGCCCAGGCTCACCGAGCCCTTCTCGGGATGCAGTTCGACCCGGCCCTGGGCCAGCATGTGCCCGGACATGGCCGAGGCGCCGGCACTGGTGCCGCCGATGACGGCGCCGCGCAGCTTCAGGGCGGCGTGCATCTCGGCGTCGAGCGCGGTGCCGCCGATGATGGCCAGCAGGCGCTTCTGGTCGCCGCCGGTCATGAAGATGCCGGTGGCGTCCAGCACGTCGCGGATGTGTTCCTCGTCGTTGGCTTCGTGGCGGCTGGTCAGCTCCAGGTGCACGCGGTTGGCCACGCCGAGGTCGCCGAAGGCCCGGTCGTACATCTCCCACATCTGGTCGGCCACCGTGCTGGCGGCGGAAATGACGACGATCTTGGCCGCGCTGCCGCCCGCCAGTTCGACGAAGCGGGTCAGGATCTCCTTGTCGTGCTGGCGGTCTTCGTGGCCGCCGATGATGACCAGGTGGCCGTGGCTGCCCTTGGCTTGTTCCTGCTGCAGTTGCTGCTGCTCTTGCGTGTTCGTGGTGTTCATGCTTTGACGATCCTTGCACGTGGCATGTCGCGGTTGGCGTGGAAAGCGGCTTCGGTCTTTGTGACGGCGATCAGGCCGACCGCGATGGAGGGGTCGAACAGCTCGATGCCGCGCTGAAGGGCTTGTTCGAGGGGCATGCCGTCCTCGATCCAGCCGTAGACGCGGCTGGCCAGCAGGTGGCGCACGATGTGTTCGCCGATGCCGGTGGCGGCCACCGCGCCGTGCGGGCCGGCATAGAAGCCGGCGCCGATGATCGGGGTGTCGCCGACGCGGCCCAGCAGCGAGGGCGCCGAGCCGCCGGTGGAGCAGGCCACGCCGAAGTGGCCGTCCGGGCCGCGCACCACGGCGCCGACGGTGTCGCAGGCGGCGCTGGGCGGCAGGTCGGCGGGATTGTGGTAATTCCAGAAGCGCAAGAAGGCCTGGTTGTCGACGCCGGGCATGGCCGGCACGGAGCCGGCGAGCGCGCGGCGCAGCTTTTCATGGGCCGCGCGCTGATGTTCCGAAATCCCGTCGTGCAGCGGATGCCCGATGGCGGCGGCGAAGCGGTTGGCGCCGTCGCCGGCCAGCATCCAGTGCGGCGTGTCGGCCACGGCGCGCGCCAGCAGCACCGGGTTCTTGATGCCCTGCACGCAGGCCACCGCGCCCAGGCGCCCGCGGCTGTCCATGATCGAGGCATCCATCTCGACGGTCGCGCCGTCCAGGCACAGCACCGAGCCACTGCCGGCGTTGAAGCGGCCGTCGTCTTCCATCACGGTCACCGCGGCCATCGCCGCTTCCAGCGCGTCGGCGCTGATCGCCAGTTCCTCCACCGCGCGTCCGGCCGCGCGCTCGCAGCCATCGTCGTAGTCACGGGGGCTGCCGACACCGCCGTGTACAACGATGGCGTAGCCTCCTTCTTGCGTCACGCTCATTCTTGTTTTCTCCATCTAATGCAAAGGCCGCACGTCGAACAATGTGCGGCACCGGGATTTCCACATTATGCAAAAGATGCATGAAATGAAACATCGGTACCCTAGCCGTGTGAATGTAAGAGGCCGCTTACACGGTTGGCTGGAGCGAGCAGTAACGCGTCAAGGGATGATCGAGATGCCGCGCAGCGCCTGGCGCAGTTCGCGCGCGATGCGGCGGCGCGTCGCCTCGCTGACGTGGCGGCCGATCTCGACCGCGACGCCGCGCGATTCCAGGCGGATCAGGGCGCGCCGGCCGGCGCCGGGTTCCAGCACGCGGGTCCACAACGGGTCCAGGCGCGCCTCGCGCACCTGGCCGGCCTCGGTGGCGGCGACCAGCAGGCAGGATTCGGACAGCAGGACCTGCTCTCGGTCGAGCGCGTGGCGCGCATACACCAGCAGGGCCAGGCCGACCAGCGCGAGTTCGGAGAGGGTGAAGGCGAGGATGATCCAGATGCCGTGCAGGAGAAAGCCGATGGCCACCGCGCTCGAGGCGCAGCACAGCAGGCCATAGGCGCGCGCGACCTGGCCGGGCGACAGCGAGCAGTTGCGCGCGAGCGTCCATTCGCGGATCATCGCTTTTCCCCCTCGGCCGCGCCCGACGCGGGCGCCGGACCCAATCCTAGCGCGCCGGCGGCCGGTGCCGGCGCACGCCTGTGCCGGGCGGCCTCAGGCGCCCTTGCCGCAGTTCGCCTTGGTGGCGATGTCGGCGAGCAGCTTCTGCACCGTCCCCAGTTCGACCGGCTTGGTGAGGTGGTGGTCGAAGCCGGCCGCGCGCGAGCGGGCGCGGTCGTGTTCCGCGCCCCAGCCGGTCAGCGCCGCCAGGCACACGCCATCGAACGCCGGCAGCGCGCGCAGCGCGGCCGCGGTCTGGTAGCCGTCCATGCCGGGCATGCCGATGTCGAGGAAGACGACGTCCGGGCGGAAGCTGGCGGCCAGGTCGAGGGCTTGGGGTCCGCTGTGCGCGACCCGGGTGGCGTAGCCGTCGAGTTCGAGGATCATGGACAGGGTCACGGCGGCGTCGACATTGTCGTCGACCACCAGCACGCGCAGGTGCGAGGGCGCGTCCGGCTGCGCGTCGTCCGCCCTGGCGGCGCGCTCGGGCGCCTCGACCGGATCCGGCACCAGCGGCAGGCGCACGGTGAAGCGGCTGCCGGCGCCGCCGCCGCCGCTCTCGGCCGCCACGCTGCCGCCATGCATCTCGACCAGCTGGCGCACCAGCGACAGGCCGATGCCCAGGCCGCCCTGGGCGCGCTCGCCGCCGCCGGCGACCTGGCTGAACATCTCGAACACGTGCGCCAGCGCGTCCTGCGGGATGCCGATGCCGGTGTCGCTGACGGTGATCACGGCTTCACTACCGTGCGCGCTGTCCTCGCGCCGCAGCGACAGGCCCAGGCGGCCGCCGGGCGGCGTGTACTTGGCGGCGTTGTTGAGCAGGTTCGACACCACCTGCGCGATGCGGGTGGCGTCGGCGTCCACGCTCAAGACGGCGTCGGGCAGGACCAGCGACAGTTCATGGCGCGAGGCTTCGATCAGCGGCAGGCTGGTCTCCACCGCGCTGGCCAGCACGCCGTTCAGCGCGACGCGCTCACGGCGCAGGTGCAGCTTGCCGCCGCTGATGCGGGCCACGTCCAGCAGGTCGTCGATCAGGTGCACCATGTGGCTGACCTGGCGCTCCATCATTTCGCGCACCTTGGCCATCCCGGGCGGCAGCTCGCGGTTCAGGCGCATCACGCCCAGGCCGCTGCGAATCGGTGCCAGCGGGTTGCGCAGCTCGTGCGCCAGCATGGCCAGGAACTCGGTCTTGCGGCGGTCGGCTTCGGCCAGGTCCTCGGCCAGGCGGCGCAGCCTGTCCTCGGCGGCACGGCTCTCGGTGGTGTCGAGCACGATCGCGACCAGGCCCTGGCGGTCGCCGTCGGCGCCGCGCAGCGCGTTGACGCTGCTGGTGGCCGGGACCAGGCTGCCGTCCTTGCGCCGGTAGTGCTTGTGGATCTGGAAGCCTTCGCCGGTGGCCAGCAGGCCGCCCAGCGCGGCGGCGGTCGGCGCGACCGAATCGGGTGCGGTGAGGTCCAGGATGCTGGTGCCGACCAGCTCGTCCGGCGTATGGCCGAGCATGGCGCAGAAGCGTTCGTTGACCAGGGTGACGGTGCCGTTCACGTCCATCTCGACCACGCCGGTGGCGGCCTGGCTGACGATCTTTTCGAAGCGTTCGCGGCTGTCGTGCAGGCGCAGCTCGGCCTGTTTGCGGTGGGTCTGGTCGATGCCGTGCACCAGCAGGCCGGTCACCTGGCCGTCGGCGTCGCGCAGGGCGCTCAGGACCAGGTCGACGTAGCGCTCTTCCAGCATGCCGTCCGCGGGGCGCCGCAGCCGCAGCAGCATGTCGCCGGCGGCGAACGGTTCGCCGCTGGCGTAGACGGCGTCGAGCAGCACGGGCAAGCCCTGGCTGGCCAGTTCGGGCAGCGCCCGCAGGGCCGGCAGGCCGACCAGCTCGCGGCTGCCGGCCAGTTGCCGGAAGCGCTCGTTGACGAAGGTGAACACATGCTCGGGCCCGTCCAGTACGCACATGAAGGCGGGCGCGCGCATGAAGACGTCGCTCATCAGGCGGTTGGCGGCCTGCACTTCCTTCAACAGGCGCTCGCGCCCCTCGCGCGCGCTGCGCATGCCGGTGACGTCGCGCGCCACCGCGGCAAGCATGCCGGGCTGGCCGCCGGCGGCGGGCAGGGCCGAGACGGTGACCTCCCACCAGCGCGGCGCGCCGTCCAGGGTGCCGCAGGGCGCGCAAAAGCCGCCCGTGCCGCCGCGCCGCGCCGCCGCGAGCGCGCCGCGCAGCGCTTCCTGGGCCGGGGCCGGCCACAGCGCGCGCCACGGCCTCGCGCGCAGCTGCTCAGTATCCTGGATGTCGAGCGCATCCATGCCCTTGCGGTTGATCGCGGCGATGCGGTCTTCGCCGTCGAGCAGTGTCATCCAATCCAGGCTGAGCTCGAACAGCTGGGGGCCGAGGCTGGCCATCGAATCGGGAGGCAGGTCGTTCGTCGTCTGGAACATGGGCGCAAAGGGTGTCGATATCGAACATGCGCCATGCCGGGGGCATGGCTGGGGCGATTCTAGCATTGCGCGGCCGGCGTGGCGCTTGTGCGACAGCCTCGACGGGGGTGTGGCCG
>Ga0265780_10007814_pt1 | contig 13083 bp, 13 predicted proteins | sample P1T30metagenome_FD_192432 | JGI IMG/M metagenome (GOLD analysis project Ga0265780, IMG submission 192432) | Plant litter microbial communities from East Loma Ridge, Irvine, California - P1 T30 | ecosystem: Environmental > Terrestrial > Plant litter > Unclassified | place: USA: California...
ACAGTGGCAAACAATTTTTTGAGCATTGTCGGGTCAGGAAAGGGGTGTGTTGAGCGGGAGGCGCAGCGTCTGTACAAATAGTGCGCAGTCAACTATCTAGCTGTAGGGCAACTACAGAGATTGAACGATAGCATCATGCCTGACGCATGTCTATGGCGCACAGGCAAAAATAGGCTTGTAACCAGGAATTTTATGCAGAATAACGACTAGCTTGGCAAGCTGTCCATGAGAATGCTCATTCGAAAGCCACGATGCTATGACATCGACAATCAACGACGGTGTCAGGTCTGACATTCAGACACGAGCACATCCGTAGCCGTGTTTACGGCAGAGCTTGTGTCCGAATGTCAGACCTGACACCGGGGTAAGAAATAAAAAAAGCCCTGCGGAAAGCAGGGCTGGTATTGATGAGTTACTTTGACTGGTAGATCTTGTCGAATTCGCCGCCATCGTCGAAGTGGCGATCCTGGGCCTTGCTCCAGCCGCCGAACAGTTCGTCGACGGTGAACAGCTGGATCGGCTTGTAGTTGGCCGCGTACTTCTTCATGACCGCGTCCGAGCGCACCCGCAGGAAGTGCTTGGCGCCGATTTCCTGGCCCAGCGGGGTGTACAGGAAGTTCAGGAAGGCGGTGGCTTCCTTGCGCTGGTTGCGGCGGTCGACCACCTTGTCGACCACGGCCACCGGCGACTCGGCCAGGATCGAGACCGTCGGGTAGACCACTTCGAAGTCGTCGCCGAATTCCTTGCGCACCATACTGACCTCGTTCTCGAAGGTCACCAGCACGTCGCCGATCTGGCGCTGGGTAAAGGTGGTGGTGGCGGCGCGGCCGCCGGCGTCCAGGATCGGCACGTTTTTGAAGATGCGGCCGACCAGCTCGCGCGCCTGGGCGTCGTTGCCGCCTTTTTTCAGCACTGAGCCCCAGGCCGCCAGGTAGGTGTAGCGGCCGTTGCCGGCGGTTTTCGGATTCGGGATGATGACCTGCACGCCGGGGCGCGCCAGGTCGTCCCAGTTGCGGATGCCTTTCGGATTGCCCTTGCGCACCAGGTAGACCATGGTCGAGTAATAGGGCGCCGCATTGTTCGGGAACTTCTTGGCCCAGTCCTTGGCCACCAGGCCGCGCTCGGCCAGCATATCGATGTCGTTGGCCTGGTTCATGGTGACGACCGAGGCTTCCAGGCCGTCGGCGACGGCGCGCGCCTGCTTGCTGGAGCCGCCGTGCGACTGCTTGATGGCGACGGTCTGGCCGGTCTGTTGCTTGTACGCGGCGATGAAGGCCGGGTTGATGTCCTTGTACAGTTCGCGCGCCACGTCGTAGGAAACGTTCAGCAGCTCGGGAGTCGCGGCGCTGGCCGACAGCGGCAGTGCGGCGCCGAGTGCAAGCGCCAGGACGAGACGGCGAATCGGGGAGGTCAGGTGCATGTCGTTTTCTCTTTTCTTGAACTTGTTTGGACAAGCTGAATCATCCGTAAATTCGTCAAAGTCGGGAACGATAGTTTCGTCATATGCTTAGTACCTCCGGGCAGGGCAGCCGGGATACGGTTGGCCCGAGCAAGCCCTTGCAGTTTCGGTGTATAGTCGGGCACTTCAATGCGCCAGCGGCGCTGTTGACCGCTTATTGAACGAACCAAGATCGATGCCAGACTTCCATGCGTTTTGAAATCCGACAGGCCGCGCCCGCCGATGCGTCCGCTGCCTGCGCGCTGCTGCGCCGCTCCATCGAAATCGGCTGCAAGGCCGACCACGACGGCAAACCGGCCGTGCTCGAAGCATGGCTGGGAAACAAGACCGCCGCGAACGTCGCGACCTGGTTCTCGTCGCCCAGCAATCATGCGATCGTGGCCGAGGGCGAAGACGGCGCCTTGCTGGGCCTGTGCCTGCTGACCCAGGCCGGCAAGGTGGCGTTGTGCTATGTGCTGCCGGAAGCCCTGCAAACCGGCGTCGGCCGCGCGCTGCTGTCTGCAGCGGAGGGGCAGGCGCGCGCCTGGAGCATCAAGAAGTTGTTCCTGCACAGCCCGCCGAGCGCCAGCGCCTTCTTCGAACGCCAGGGTTTCGTCAATGCCGGCAAGGACACGTCCTGCTTCGGCCTGGAAACCGACCTGCTGTGGAAAAGCCTCGAAGGCAATTGCGAGATGGCGCCGGGCGCCGCCCGCAAGCGCTTCTGCAACTGCAACGGCTGAGCTTCAGCCTGAGAACCGACTGCATGCCTGCAACATGCAAGCGTGCACATCTTCTGTGATTGATGAGCTTACGTTATAGTAACCGCCTCAACTAGAAGAGTGTCTTATGGTTTCACGTAGAGATTTCCTGCAACGCGGCGCCGCCCTCGGTGCACTCGGCGCCCTCGGCGCACCCGCCATCGCAACGGCCCAGTCGACCGACATGGCGCCGCCGCCCGACCTGTTCGACGCCCAGCTGCTCGACATCGATTTCTGGATCAAGCCGCGCACGCTGTCCGTGGTGCGCCCGCAGAGCGGCGAAAAGGCGCGCGTGCTTTACTGGAAAGATGGCGAGATCATCGACTCGGCCTACCAGGAGCTGTGCCACATCCTGCGCGACGTCAACGGCCGCGCGTCGGCGCCGATCGATCCGAAACTGTTCGAAGTGCTGTGGGGCACCCAGGCCTTCATCGCCCGCTATGGCATGAACCAGCCGCTCGAGATCCTGTCCGGCTACCGCACCGAGGCCTCGAACAAGCGCCTGGTGGAAGAGGGCGTGCCGGCCGCGCGTAAATCCCTGCACATGGTCGGCAAGGCGGCCGACATCCGCATCGCCAACCTGAACGAAGAGGTGCTGGGCGGCCTGATCCGCAGCTTCCGCCAGGGCGGCGTCGGCTATTACTACCGGGCCGGTCCGAAAGGCGGCTGGATCCACGCGGACACTGGGCTCAACCGTACCTGGAAGGGCTGAACCGCGCGCACGACGCGTGCGAGGGGTGCGTTCCCACTTGGGCTAATATGAAGTCGTCAAGGCCAGGACCGGCGGTCCCGGCTCCCACGTCACTTATCCCAAGGAGGCCAGCATGGCAACGATGAATGCTCCCACGATGGACCGCAGGACCACCGGCGAACGGCGCCTCTCCACCCGCAGCGGCCAGCACTCGGTGATGTCCGCCCTCGACTACCTGGCGATGGCGCTGCTCATCGTCGGCGGCCTGAACTGGGCGATGGTCGGCCTGTTCGACGTCGACATGGTCGCCACCATCCTCGGCCCGGGCTCGCCCGCGACCCGGATCGTCTATGTCGTGGTCGGCCTGGCGGCGCTGTACTCGATCTATACCACCGCCAAGATGGCGGGCAGCAAGCGGCCGTAAGGCGGATGCGCGTCGGGCTGATTTCCGACACGCACGGGTTGCTGCGCCCGCAGGCGCTCGACTTCCTGCGGGGCAGCGACCACATCATTCATGCGGGCGATATCATCGGGCCCGAGATCCTCGCGCCGCTGGCCGAACTTGCGCCGCTCACCGTCGTGCGCGGCAACAACGACCGCGGGGAGTGGGCGGCGACGCTGCCGCACAATGTCACCGTCGAGCTGGGCGGTATTGCCATCCACATCGTCCACGATCTCAAGGAACTGTCGATCGACCCGCGCGCTGCCGGCGTGCGCATCGTGGTGTCCGGGCATTCGCACAAGCCGGCGAGCGTCGAGCGGGATGGCGTACTGTACGTGAACCCCGGAAGCGCGGGCCGCCGCCGCTTCGCGCTGCCGATTTCGGTCGGCGAACTTCTCATCGAGAATGGCCAGGTTACCAGCCATCTTGTGACTTTGTAGGGAGGGCGGAATGACCCGCCCAGCCTGCTATTTCATGGTGTAGTTAGTCCACGCCGTATCCACCGCGAAGTTGCGCGCAGTATCCCAGTAGGTAAAGCTGTAGCGCACCACGTCGCCGATCTTCAGCCCGCCAGCGCTGTAGGTGTTGGTCGAGCCATCCAGCCGCATGCGCAGGTTCTGCTGCGGCCCGTTGTTGACCGTATAGTGCACGTCGGCCCAGCCGCCGGTATTGGTGCCGAACTGCAGCGTGGTGGACGAGGTCTGGGTGGCCCAGGTCGGCCCGGTCGGGTTGGTCGGGGGAGTGGTGGTGCCGCCGCCGCTTGACTCCCAGACGATGTCGTCGATCGCGAACTGGAAGGTCGACCCCGGCAGCGCATTCGCGTCGCTCGAGATCATGAACACGTCGAGCAGCGACTGCGCCGCGACCTTGGACCCAAGCAGGGTCGAGACCGGAATGCTGCCCTGGGCCCACTGGCCGTTGCGCACGAGGCCGTGGGTGGTGGCGTTGGCCGGGAAGTTGACCCAGTTCTGGTTCGTATAGGTGTCGCCCACGCCGATGTTGAAGGACACATTGGCCGGAATCTTGATCCGGAATTTCATGGTCCCGTTGCGGTAGTTGCTCAGGTCGCGCGCCTGGCGCGCCTGCACGCCGCCGCCGAACCACTGGCCGGGCGCGGTATAGGCCCAGGCGATCACGTTGCTGCCTTCATACGGCGCGGTGTTGCCGGCTCCGCTGGAAGCGCCGTTCCACAGGAAGATGTCGGAGCTGCTGCCGGCCACCAGCTTGCTGTTGACGGCTGTGGTGTCCGTGAAGATGCCGAACTTGCCGGCCACTTCGGGCACGGTCTGGTTGCCGAGTTTTACCTGTCCCTTGCCGTCCATCTGGTAGACGCGCACATAGTCGACATACATGGTGCCGGGCACCGGCGCCGTCACCTGGCTGGGATTGGCGGCGTCGGTGAAGTTGCCGCCCACGGCCAGGTTCAGCAGCAGGTAGAAGGGCGCCTGCAGGGCGGTCGAATTCACCGCCAGCGGCGCGTCGTACAGGTTTCGCTCGACGCCGTTGTCGACCACGGTGAAGCGCATCTGGCTCTCGTCCCAGTACAGGCGGTAGGTGACGAAGCGGTTCGCCAGCGAAGTCGTGGGCACGTACCAGTTCTTGGTCTGCCAGGCGGTGGACGCGGCGCAGCTTTCGTTGCCGGGAACGCAGGCGCCCTGCTGCCAGGTGATCACGTTGGCGCCGACGAAGTGGTTGGCCGATGGATTGCCGGCCGCGGCCCGGCTCGAGGCCTTGTGGCCCATCTCCATGATGTCGATTTCGCCGTTGCGCGGCCAGGTTTGCGGACTGACGCCGAGCATCCAGGCGGCCGGCCACAGTCCGGTGGCGATGTTGGGCGTGGCCATGCGCACCTCGATCATGCCGTACTGGACCTGCACCTTGCCCTTGGTATCGATCTTCCCCGACGTGAAGGAATTGCCGCCGAGCGACTGGGCGCGGGCCTGGATGGCAAGTGCGCGGGTGCCGGATTCGAAGGGCACGTTGACGATGGATAGGTTGTTCGGGCTGTAGTACTGCAGCTCGGCATTGCCGAAGCCGCAGAAATTGGTCGCACAGCCATTGCCGTCGGTAGCGGTCCAGACCGTGGTATTCAGGCTGTTGCCGTTGAACTCTTCTGACCAGATCAGCTGGCCGATGGCGGGATTGGTGACGCCGGCGCCGGCGCCCGCGCTACAGGCGAGCAGGACAGCAGCGGCAAGCGTCTGGAAAGGTTTCCACTTCGAACTGCGTTGTTGGTGTTCGTTATTCACTTTGGCTCCTCGTGTACTCCGTGAAAGAAGGGCACGCCAGGACGGCGTTCCCCGTTCCGCCAACTTGGGTTGGTCTCGAATGATCTTGCGGAAGCTGGATGGAAACCTTTCCATTTCGTGATGGAAAATATATGCTGTATTGACGATTGCGTCAAATGCAAACGTGCGAGGACACTTGAGGTAGATCATGGTGCGGAATCGGCACCATGATCCAAATACGACAGAAGCCGTGAGGGAAGGGGCCGCCGGCCGCCGCGGCACCCGAGAAAGCTTACTGCGGACCGACCGGCACGATGGCCATGACCGGATCGTCGGTCAGGCCGACGAGGATCATGCCGTCGCCCGAGACCACCATCTGGCGGTCCAGCAGCGCCCGCGCGTAGCCGGCGAACTTGAAGCTCTTGAGCAGCTTGCCGTCGGCCGCGTGGATCCACACGTCGGCTTCGCTGTACCAGCCGGAGATGCCGCAATAGGCGCGCCCGAAGACGTCGACCTCGACGTTGTTCGGGTAGGCGTCGCCGCCTGCCAGCATGTCGGACATGCCGCCGTCGGGGTCGCGCACGGTGCAGCGGTAGGGCGCGCCGTTGGCGAAGTAGACGCGCGAGCCGTCGGCGTTGCTGGCCACGTCGCGGCCGTTCGAGCCGCCGCCCGACATCGGCCTGGACGCCAGCAGCAGGGTGCCGCCGCCCATCGCCGAATAATCGACGTCGAGCATATGGCCACTGGACGGGCTGTAGCCGCGGTCCTGCTGGAAGATGCGCTTGCCGTCGGCGGAAGCGGCCATGTCCGGCATGCCGAAGCGGCCTTCGTGCACGCGCTTTCCGTCGGCGATGCGGTAGACGCCATCCGCGCTCAGCAGCAGTTCGACGCCGTTCGGGCGCACCGACAGCAGGCGCGCATCGCCCTGCACCGTGTCGGCGAGCGCCAGCGCGGCCAGTGGCTGCAGGGTGTCGAGGTCGAGCGCCACGATGCGCTGGCCGTTGTCGTAGGCGTACAGGCGCGCGCCATTCTGCGTCACGGCCATGTCGCCCAGGCGCGTGCCGATGTTGACGCGGGCGCTGCGCTGTGCGGTGTAAACGTTGTAGACGTCGATGACGCCGGCGCCGGCGTGGGCGTAGACCAGTGGACGGATCGGGTCGGCCACGATGTTCTGGTAGGACAGCGCCAACCGGTTGATCGCGGTCGGTGTCGTGCTGCCCTTCCACAGGGCGACCCGCACGGTTTCCGGCGCGCTCACGCCCGCGTCCAGCGCTTGCAGGGTCACGGTCGCATAGCTGACCGCGTCGCTAGGGAGGGCCGCGGCATCCGCCTGCAGGCTGAGCGCATCGCCGCTGCGGGCCACGCTCAGCCAGGCGCGGTCGGAAGACGCGCTCCAGCCGGCGCCCCCCTTGAAGTTATCGCTGACGGCGAGGGTGGCGCGCAGGCGCGACCAGGACGGCGTCGACACCAGCGCCACGCCGGTGGTGGACGGCAGAATCTTGCGCTGGTCACGGTTGATGGTGAGGGTGACGGCGCCGCTCACCTGGTCGCCGTTGACCCGGGCCGTCGGCGCCAGCATCACGCTGGTCGAGCCGATCGGGGCCGATGCCGGCGCCGGCGTGACCGTCAGCACCGTGCCCGCTTCGCTCAGCGAGCCGGCGGTCGCGCTCAGCTGGGCCCAGGCCGGGACATTGGCCACGCTCCAGGGCCAGGCGTTCTGGCGGGTGTTCAGCGACAGCGTCAGCGGCGCCGGGGCGAATTCGCGGCCGTTGCTGCCGCCCAGCGTGATGGTGGGCGTCGAGGCGCTCAGCGTCGCCTTGGCCAGGCTCAGTTCCACCGGCAGCGCCAGGTCGTTCGCGGCCGGCGACTTGAAGGTCACGGTGGCGCTGTGGTTGCCGCTGGCGAGCTGGCCCACGGCGGGATCGACGGCGAAGGTCGCGCTGCCCGGGGTGTTGCCGCTGGCGGGGCTGGCCGTCAGCCAGGGGCGGTCGCTGCTCAGGGTGTACGGTGCGCTGCCGCCATTGGTGAGCGAGAAGTTCACGTTCTGGGTCGGCAGCGGCGCGCCGTTCACGCCGGAGAAACGGTAGACCCCGGACGAGGTCAGCTGGAAGGCGTTCTGCATCACCTGCAGCGACACCGGCAGCGTGGCTTGCTGCTTGTCGGCCGAGACGATGGTGACCACGCCCTGGTATTTGCCGGGCGCCAGGCCGGCGGGGTCGAATTCGACGATGAAGCGCTTGGTCCCGGCGCCGGTGGCCGGGCCGCTCAGGGCGAAGTTCTTCGGCACGGCCCAGCCGACGTTGCTCGAGGCCGTCCATTGCAGATTGTCGCCGATGACCAGCACCTCCTGGTGGCGCTTGCCGTCGCCGAGGTAGCTCGTAACGTCGAGCGTGGTCTCGGGCCGGGCGCTCAAGGTGTCGGCGCGCGCGGCGACCACCGTGAACTCGTAGGGCAGCGCCATCGGCGAACCCGGATACTGGGCCGAGCAGGCGGTGTCGCGGCACAGCTTGACGCTGAATGTGCCCTTGTGGGCGCCGAGCGCCAGGTTCGGCGCACTTTGCAGCAGCACCGTGTACTGTGTCGGCGAGCTGGCCATGATGCTGGCGCCCGGCAGCAGCACGCCGGTGTCGTCCTGCACCAGCGCGAACACGTTGCCGGTGAAATCGTTCGGGCGCAGCACGGTCGCATTGACCGAGATGGTGGCGGACTGGCCGGCCTCGATGGTGCTGGTGACCGTGGCCGGCGAAAATTGCAGGGCCGGGCCGGCCGACGGGGTGGGCTGGGGGGCGGTGGGCGGCGGCGTGGCGCCGCTACCGCCGCCGCTGTCACCGCCACCGCCGCCACCGCAGCCGGCCAGCAGGATGGCGAGCAGGGCCGCACACGGCCAGTGCAGGGAAGATCGGAAGTTCACAGGATTCCTGTTCAGGTTGAGTAATTGCTGCGATGCAAAGCCCGGCAGCGTATTGACCTGTGGAACAAATGTCAATCCTGCACGCATATCCACCCGCCGCGCCGCGCAGGAAATGCCGTAAGATACGGCTCCTTCCGATTCACGCCGCATCACATGACCTCGTCTTCAGACACCCCGGCCCAGCCGCGCTTCCGTCCCCGTCCCTGGATCCACCTCGAAACGCCGCAGGACGTCGAACTCTGGATCGAGGAGCACAACCAGGCGCTGGTGGAGCTGGTCAAGCCGACCGAGACCGGCGTCGGCATCCGCTTCACCCTGGCCGAAGGCGGCGACGTGCTGATGCAGACCACCGGCGACGCCGTGCTGCTCGACGTCGAACCGGACGCCGCATGGATCGCGCCCCTGATCTCCGCGGCCACCGGCGCCGAGCCGCCGCGCGGCCAGGTCTGGATCCTGCCCGACGACCGGCTGGTGCAGCTGATCCTCGGCTTGTCGACCCTGGTGCTGCAGACCACCCTGGTGGTCGGCCATCCCTTCAGCACCCGCGCCCGCCGATAGCAGGCCGGGCCGGGCCTATCCGCCCGCGGCCTTTTCGGTTATAACGTCAGTTCTTCAACCGAAAGAGCGAGGATTGATGACCAAGCACTCGAACCCGGTGGCGCGCCGCGCCGTCCTTGGCGCCCTGCTTGCGCTGGGCATCCTCGCGGTACAGAGTCCGGCGCGCGCGGCCGACCTGCTGCAGGAGTCGAAGAAGCGCGGCGTCCTGCGCATCGCGATGGAGGGCACCTACCCGCCCTTCAACTACAAGGACCCGAAGACTGGCCAGCTGACCGGCTACGACGTCGACGTCGCCAAGCTGGTGGCGAATAAACTGGGCCTGCGGCCGGAGTTCGTCGCCACCGAATGGGCGGCCATCCTCGCCGGCCTGGCCGCCGGCAAATACGACATCATCGTCAGCCAGGTCGGCATCACGCCGCGGCGCGAGCAGGCCTTCGATTTCTCGCGTCCCTATACCTATTCGCAGCCCCAGCTCATCGTGCGCAAGAACGACCGCGCCAGCTACGCCAGCCTCGAGGCACTCAAGGGCAAGCGGGTGGGCGTGGGGCAGGGCAGCGTGTTCGAGCAGCAGGCGAAGGCGGTGCCGGGGATCGAGGTCAAGAGCTATCCGGCGGCGCCGGAAAACCTGCAGGACCTCGCCTTCGGACGGATCGACGCGGCCCTGAACGATGGGTTGATGGTGGCCTACCTCTTGAGAAATTCACACCTGCCGATCAAGGCCGGCGCCAGGGTCGGCGCGGTCGAGCGCATGGGCATCCCGTTCCGCAAGGGCAGCCCGCAGTTCAAGGCGGCGCTCGACAAGATCCTGCTGGACGCCGCCAACGACGGCAGCCTGAAGGCACTGTCGATCAAGTGGTTCGGCGTCGACGCCAGCCGCGCCCCCGCATCCCCGTGACGGAGCTGATCGCGCTGCTGCGCGAGGCCGCGCCGGTGATGCTCACGGGCGCCGGCTACACCCTGCTGTTCGCGGTCGCCGCGATGATCGGCGGGCTGGCGATCGGCGTGCCGGTGGCCCTGATGCGCATCGCGCCGTGGGCGGCGCTGCGCTGGCCCGCCGGCCTGTACGTGAGCGCGATGCGCGGCACGCCGCTGCTGGTGCAGATCTTCGTGATTTATTACGGACTGCCCAGTGTCGGCGTCGAGTTCACGCCGGTGACGGCGGGCGTGCTGGCGCTGTCGCTGAACTCCGGCGCGTATCTATCGGAAAGCCTACGCGGCGCGATCCGCGCCGTCAGCGAAGGGCAGTGGCGGGCCAGCTTCAGCCTGGGCCTGGGCTACTGGCAGACCCTGCACCACATCGTCATGCCGCAGGCGCTGCGCATCGCGGTGCCATCGATGAGCAATACCCTCATCAGCCTGATCAAGGACACCTCGCTGGTGTCGGTGATCGCCTTGACGGAGCTGATGCTGGCAACCAAGGAGGTGATCGCCACCACCTTCCAGCCGCTGCCGCTGTACCTGGCTGCGGCCTGCATCTACTGGGCCCTGAGCCTGTTCTTCGAAGCGCTGCAGCGGCGCGCCGAACGGCGCCTGAACCGCGGCCACGCGGGGCGCTGAAGGCGGACGCACGGAAGCACCGGACAGGCCCGGAGGCCTGGCGGTGCGGCATGCATGGAGCGGGGACGCTTAGCGATTACCCTTGTCCTGCTGCTGGTTGAAGGCCTGGGACGCGTCGCGGGCCGATTCGCCCTGCTGGCGCTGGTCCGGATCGTCGAGTGCCGGCGTCCCGCCCGATGCGTGCTGGCCGCCTTGCTGCTGGCCCGATTGCTGGTTGCCTTGCTGCTGGCCCGATTGCTGTTGTCCCGACTTCTGCTGGCCGGACTGCTGGTTGCCCTGCTGCTGGCCCGCAGTCGCAGTCAGGTCCTTGCTCGGATCGTCCACGTTCTGGTCTGGACGGGTGCCTTTCATGTCTTTGCCTTGGTTCGCATTCATGTTCGTCTCCTGAATTGAATGAGTGAGACACCATAATAGGACCTCCTGATCGAGCGCGGAATCGGACTCGGCGCGTTCTGTAGGTAGGACCGGGCGCACATGGCTTGCAACACCGGGGGCGGACGTAAAAACACCGTGACGGCATGCGGGCCGGCCACGGTGCTGTCGTGTTCCAGTTCGACGGAGCGTCAGCGATTGCCGCGTTGCTTGTCGATGCTGTTGTCGTTGCTCCAGGCTTGCGAAGCGTCACGGGCGGATTCGCCCTGGCGGCTACCTGGGTCGTCCAGTGCGGGGGTGCCGCCGGATGCATGCTGGCCGCCTTGCTGCCGGCTGCCCTGTTGCTGTTTACCCGATTGCTGGCTGCCTTCCTGCTGGATCCCTTGCCGCTGGTTGCCTTGCTGCTGCTTGCCTTGTTGCTGGCCCTGGCCCGACTGACGATTGCCTTGCTGCGCGCCGGATTGCATGCTGTCCTGCTGTTGCTGGCCGCTGGCTGGGTTGATGCTCAGGTCTTCCACGTCATCGTCGTGACGCGGTCCTTTGATGCCATGTCCTTTGTTTTCACCCATGCTGTGCTCCTGTGCGAGTCGCGATGGGTCCATCATAGACCGATGCTGCGCCGGGACAATCGGAATGTATGACGGGCCGTTGTAGGACGGCCCGTACAAAGTCAGCAGTAAAAATGGAAGCTCAAGGTTGGGCGGGAAGCGCCGGCGCCAGACCCAGGCCATCGAGGAAGGCGCGCATGGCGCGGCGCGCGGCCAGGGTCTGTTCCTGGTTGAAGCCGCCGTGCCCGCCGTCCGGGATGGTGTGCAGCACGTTGCGCACGCCGGCCGCGTCGAGCGCCGCCTTCAGGCGCACGGCGTGGGCATGCGGCACCAGCGGGTCGTCGTCGCCGTGGATCGTGAACACCGGCGGGCCGCCCGCGCGCACCCAGGTCAGCGGCGACAGCTCGCGCGCCAGCGCCGCACGCCCGGGCATGCTGCCAAACCAGGCTACCGCGTAGGAGCGGATCTCCGGGCCCGCGAGCATGGCGGCGACGTCGGTGATGCCGTAGAAGTTGACCACCGCCGCTACTTTTGGCGCGGCGTTCGTGTACGGGCCGCTCCACGTCGGCTCGTTGGCCGCGCATTGGTTGGTGAACGGCGAATCCGACGGGATCATCGCCGTGGCGAGCGCCAGGTGGCCACCCGCCGAATCGCCCGAGGTCACGACCCGCTTCACATCGAAGCCGTACTTCTGCGCGTTGATGCCGACCCACTGCAGCGCGCACAAGGTGTCCTCGACCGCCGCCGGCGCCAGCGCCACATTGGCCAGGCGGTAGCCGACGTTCACCACCGCGAAGCCCATCTGCAGGAAGGGCAGGCTGGATAAAGCTGCGCGTTCGCGCGAGCCGGCGACCCAGCCGCCGCCGTGGAAGTACAGCACCACGGGCAGCACCTTGCCTTCGCTGCCGGCCGGACGGTAGATGTCGAGTTTCAGCTCCTGGCCGCTGGCGACCAGGTAGCCGATGTCCGGCTGGATCGCGACGCCCTGCTTGCGCAGCAGCTCGAAGCGCGGATTTTCCGGCATCGGGTCGGCCGCTGCAGGCAAGCAGGCGAGCAGCAGCGCGAGCAGTATCGCGGACGCGCGCATCGCCATCCTTACATGTTCGGGTAGTTCGGGCCGCCGCCGCCTTCCGGCGTGACCCAGACGATGTTCTGGGTGGGGTCCTTGATGTCGCAGGTCTTGCAGTGCACGCAGTTCTGGGCATTGATCTGGAGGCGGTCCTTGCCCTCGTCGGTCTTCACGAACTCGTACACCCCGGCCGGACAGTAACGCTGTTCCGGACCCGCGTAGGTCGCCAGGTTGACCTCGACCGGCACCGCCGGGTTTTTGAGGGTCAGGTGGATCGGCTGGTCTTCGCTGTGGTTGGTGTTCGAGATGAACACCGAAGACAGGCGATCGAAGGTCAGCTTCCCGTCCGGTTTCGGATACACGATCGGCTTGAATTGCGACGCGGGCTTCAGACATTCATGGTCGGCGTGCTTGTGGTGCAGGGTCCAGGGCGCTTTACCGCGGAAGATCATCTGGTCGATGCCGGTCATGATGGTGCCGAGGTAGAGCCCTTTGCTCATCCACGGCTTGA
>Ga0265780_10007815_pt1 | contig 13079 bp, 7 predicted proteins | sample P1T30metagenome_FD_192432 | JGI IMG/M metagenome (GOLD analysis project Ga0265780, IMG submission 192432) | Plant litter microbial communities from East Loma Ridge, Irvine, California - P1 T30 | ecosystem: Environmental > Terrestrial > Plant litter > Unclassified | place: USA: California...
AGTCGCGACCGCCGTACAGCGCCTTGACGCCGCCGGTGGTCGGGTCGATCGAGACGAGCGTCGCGCGGAGCCCCTCGGCGTGGTCGTCGGGCAGGTCGTTCTCGACCGTCTCGACGGCGGCGGCCTGCATCCCGACGTCGAACGTCGTGACGACCTGCAGCCCCAGGCGGTTCAGCTCGTCCTCGCTGTACACGGGGTTCTCGCCGCCGGTGAGCTCGGCGACGGCCATCTGCAGCAGGTACCCGTTCGTGCCGGCGTAGGTGTCGGGCCGGGTGCTCTCCACGACGGCGGGGAACGTCTGCGCGGCACGCTCGTCGGTCGTGATCATGCCGTCGGCGAGCATGAAGTCGAGCGTGCGGTTCCACCGCAGCTCGGCCTGGTCGGGCGAGACGGCCGGGTCCCAGGCGCTCGGCGCCGGGATGACGCCCGCGAGCATCGCCGACTCCGACAGCGTCAGGTCGGCGGCGCCCTTGCCGAAGTACGCCTGCGCGGCGGCCTCGACGCCGTAGGCACCGCGGCCGTAGTAGATCGTGTTCATGTAGGCGTCGAGGATCTGCGACTTGTCGAGCTCCTGCTCGACCTTGACGGCCAGGATCGCCTCGCGGAACTTGCCGACGTAGTCGGTCGTGCGGCCGAGGTAGTAGTTCTCGACGTACTGCTGCGTCAGGGTCGAGGCGCCCTGCCGGTCGCCGCCGCGCAGGTTGTTCCACAGCGCGCGGGCGATGCCGATGGGGTCGATGCCCGAGTTGGAGTAGAAGCGCCGGTCCTCGGAGGCCACGACGGCGTCGCCCACGTACGCGGGCAGCGCGGTGGTGTCGACGATGGTCCGGTTGACCTCCGCGATCTCGCCGATCGGGGTCGTGCCGTCGGAGAAGTAGATGGTCGAACCCTCCGCGACGGCGAGCTCGTCGGCGGCCGGGACGTCCGTCGTCGCATAGGCGACGGCGAGCAGGCCGACGACGACGCCGACCCCGGTCGCGAAGGTCGCCAGCAGCACGCGCCAGCTCGGGAGCCAGCGGCGCACCGGCCCGAGCCCGGCGCGGGGGTAGTTCCACCCCTTCTTCCGCGCGGGCTTGCGACGACGCGACGACGCACCGGTCTTCGAGCCGGCGGCCTTGCCGCGGGTCGACGACGGCCGCGTCGAGCTGCTCGACGACTTCCTGGACGGGGGCTTGCTGGCTGCCACGGGGCGGGCCTCCTGGTTGCACGGGGTCCGCGGGACGGTCACGAGAGGTCGCGGACGTTCCAGTATGGCGACGGGCGACGGCCGCCCGCGGGCCCCGGCGGCCCGGTTCACGACATCGGCACATTCCCTTCGCGGAGGTCACGACGACGGCGTGAGCCCCGTCACGGCGGCCTCCGACCTCGCGGTGGTTCGTTGACTTGCCACTCGGCTCGATGTATCAATGCGATACATCGAATCGCACTGTCGATCCGACACGTCGGCCGTCGCGGCCGACAGCAGGTGCCGAGAATCCGAGGAGGAGCCGCCATGCGCAAGCGCAGCGACGTGCTCGACCTCGCCATCCTCGGCCGCCTGTCCAGCGGTCCGCTGCACGGCTACGAGCTGCGCAAGCGGCTCGCGGCCACGCTCGGGATGTTCCGCTCGTTGTCGTTCGGGTCGCTGTACCCGCGGCTGCGGGCGCTCGAGGCGCAGGGGTGGATCACGTCGGCGCACACGGCCGAGCTACCGCACGCGCTCGCGAGCAAGCGGTCGCGCGTGAGCTACGAGCTGACCGCCGCCGGCAAGGAGCACCTGGCCCAGACGCTCACCGCGAGCGACCCGGCGGCGTGGGACGACGACGTGTTCGACGTCCGCTTCTCGCTGTTCACCGACACGGACCCGCAGACGCGGCTGTGGATCCTCGAGGGCCGGCGCACCCGCGTGCTCGAGCGCCGCGAGGCGACCCGCACGGCCGCGGTGAAGAACCGCGAGCGCCGCGACAGCTACACCGCCGAGCTCCAGCGCCACGGCCTGGAGCTCCTGGACAAGGAGGTCGGCTGGCTCGAGGGGCTCATCGCCGTCGAGCGCGCCGCCTCCGCGTCCCCACCTGCTGCACCACCTGGCTCACCCGCACCGTCCACCGCGCGGCCCCCGGCCGAGGCGGACCCCCCGGCGTGATCGTTCACGCCGGATCCACCCCCCAGAAGGAGAACCCATGAGTTCCATCCGCGTCGCGATCGCCGGCGTCGGGAACTGCGCGAGCTCGCTCGTGCAGGGCGTCGAGTACTACAAGGACGCCGACCCGAGCAGCAAGGTCCCCGGTCTCATGCACGTGCAGTTCGGTGACTACCACGTCGGTGACCTCGAGTTCGTCGCCGCCTTCGACGTCGACGCGAAGAAGGTCGGCCAGGACCTCTCCGCCGCCATCGTCAGCAGCGAGAACAACACGATGAAGATCGCCGACGTGCCGCCCACCGGCGTGCAGGTCCAGCGCGGTCCGACCCTGGACGGCCTCGGCAAGTACTACCGCGAGACCATCGAGGAGTCCACGGACGAGCCGGTCGACGTCGTCGCCGTCCTGCGCGAGACCAAGGCCGACGTGCTCGTCTGCTACCTCCCCGTCGGGTCCGAGGACGCCGCCAAGCACTACGCGCAGGCCGCGATCGACGCCGGTGTCGGCTTCGTCAACGCTCTGCCCGTCTTCATCGCCGGCACGCCCGAGTGGGCCGACAAGTTCACGGCGGCCGGTGTGCCGATCGTCGGCGACGACATCAAGTCCCAGGTCGGCGCGACCATCACGCACCGCGTGCTCGCCCGTCTGTTCGAGGACCGCGGCGTCATCCTGGACCGCACGTACCAGCTGAACGTCGGCGGCAACATGGACTTCAAGAACATGCTCGAGCGCGACCGCCTCGAGTCGAAGAAGATCTCCAAGACGCAGGCCGTCACGTCGAACCTGACGCAGGCCTCGTTCGCCGGCAAGACCGAGGACCGCAACGTCCACATCGGCCCGTCGGACTACGTCGCGTGGCTCGACGACCGCAAGTGGGCCTACGTCCGCATGGAGGGTCGCGCGTTCGGTGACGCCCCCATCAACATGGAGTACAAGCTCGAGGTCTGGGACTCGCCCAACTCGGCCGGCGTCATCATCGACGCCGTGCGCGCCGCGAAGATCGCCATGGACCGCAAGGTCGGCGGCCCGATCACCTCGGCGTCGGCGTACTTCATGAAGTCCCCGCCGGAGCAGATCGAGGACACCGCGGCGCGTCAGCGCCTCGAGGCCTTCATCGCCGGCGAGGTCGAGCGCTGAGCACCTGATCGGCTGATCGCTTCCGAACGGCCCGGCTCCCCCAGGGAGCCGGGCCGTTCGTGCGTCCGGGGGTGGTCCGGTGGGAGGGCTGCCCGACGGCGGAGCCGCCGCCCGTCCGCCGGAGCCGCTCGCTGTGCACGGCGAGTCGGCCGGCCGGCGTCGTCGGTCGGGGTCGTCAGTCGGTCGTGCCGCCGCCCGAGCCCGAGTCACCGCGCTCGGCCCACCACGACCGCAGCTCCGCCTCCGCGCGCTCCGCGCCCAGCGGCCCCTCCTCCATCCGCAGCGCCAGCAGGTGCTTGTACGCGGCACCCACCTCGCGCCCCGGCCCGATCCCCAGGATCGCCATGATCTGCGACCCGTCCAGGTCGGGCCGGATCGCGTCGATCTCCTCCTGCGAGCGCAGCTCCGCGATCCGCTGCTCCAGGTCGTCGTAGGCGTGCGAGAGGCGGTCGGCCTTGGCGCGGTTGCGGGTCGTGCAGTCGGCGCGCGTGAGCCGGTGCAGCCGCTCGAGCAGCGGTCCGGCGTCGGTCACGTAGCGCCGCACGGCCGAATCGGTCCAGCCGGCCTCGCCGTACCCGTGGAACCGGAGGTGCAGCGCGATCAGGTCGCACACCGCCGCCGTCGTCGCCTTGTCGAACTTGAGCGCCTTCAGCCGACGCCGCGCGAGCTTCGCACCCACGATCTCGTGGTGGTGGAAGGAGACGCGGCCGCCGGACTCGTTGCGGCGCGTGTCGGGCTTGCCGACGTCGTGCAGCAGCGCCGCGAGGCGCAGCACCAGGTCGGGTCCGGGCACGGGCCCGTCGGGGCCGGACTCCAGCGCGATCGCCTGATCCAGCACCGTGAGGGAGTGGGTGTAGACGTCCTTGTGGCGGTGGTGCTCGTCGATCTCGAGCCGCATCGCGGGCACCTCGGGCAGCACGACGTCGAGCACCCCCGTCTCCACGAGCAGCTCGATCCCGCGCCGGGGCGTCGCGGCCACCAGCGTCTTGACCAGCTCGGCCTGCACCCGCTCGGCCGAGACGATCGCGAGCCGCGGCGCGAACTCGGTCATCGCGGCCATCACGCCGGGGTCGACGTCGAGGCCCAGCTGGGCGGAGAAGCGGGCCGCGCGCAGGATCCGCAGCGGGTCGTCGTCGAACGACTGCTGGGGCGAGGCCGGCGTGTTCAGCACACCCTCGGCCAGGTCGGTCAGGCCGTGGAACGGGTCGACGAACGTCAGGTCCGGCAGCCGGACCGCCATCGCGTTGACCCGGAAGTCGCGGCGCGACAGGTCACCCTCGAGATCGCTGCCGAACGCGACGACCGGCTTGCGCGAGCCGACGTCGTACTCCTCCGTGCGGTAGGTCGTGATCTCCACGACGACGTCGCCGCGCCGGGCTGCGATCGTCCCGAACTCGCGTCCCACGTCCCAGGTCGCGTCACCCCACGCCGTCAGGATCGCCTGCGTCTCGTCGGGTCGGGCGCTGGTCGCGAAGTCGAGGTCGGCGCTGCGGCGGCCGAGGAACGCGTCGCGCACGGGACCCCCGACGAGCGCCAGCTCGTGCCCGGCGTCGGCGAACATCGAACCGAGCGGATCGGTCTCGGCGGCGATCGTGGAGAGCACGGACAGGGCGGTGCGCATGAGGGACGCCGGGGTGGTGTCGGAGGAGGGAGGAGCCTGCATGGTCCCCAGGTTCCCACGTCCCCTGTCTTAGGGTGGTGGGCATGTCCACCCCGTCGCCGGCGCCTCGTACGCCGGGCCGGCCGGCTCCGCCGCCCGCCCGCGTGCTGCGCGTCAGCGCCGGTCTCCCGGTCGTGGACGAGACCTCCGCGGGCGGTCTGGTGGTCAACGTGGTCGACGGCGTCGCCCTCTGCGCGGTCATCGCGCGGCGCAACCGCGCGGGTCGCCTGGAGTGGTGCCTCCCGAAGGGTCACCTCGAGGGCGTGGAGACCGCCGAGCAGGCCGCGGTCCGCGAGGTCGCCGAGGAGACCGGCATCGTGAGCCAGGTCGTGCGCCACCTCGCCACCATCGACTACTGGTTCGCCGGTCACGACCGCCGCGTGCACAAGGTGGTGCACCACTACCTGCTGGCGGCGCTCGGCGGCGAGCTGACGACCGAGAACGATCCCGACCACGAGGCCGAGGCCGTCGCGTGGGTCGCGCTCGACGAGCTGGCCTCCCGCCTCGCCTACCCCAACGAGCGCCGCATCGTCTCCATGGCGCGGGACGTGCTCGTCGGAGGGTCGTGAGCGTCACCGGGGCCGCCCGCTGGTCACGACCCGCCACCACCGCACTGGCCGCGCTGGCCCTGATCCTCGGGCCGAGCGCCCTGGCGCTGCCCGACGGCGGGGCGCACGCCGCGAGCGCCGCCCCCTCGCCCGCCACGCCGTCACCGAGCGCCACCACCCAGCCGCAGGTCGTCGAGGCCGCCGTCACGCTCGAGCTGACCGATCTCGCGCCCGCCTCTGCGCTCCCCGGCGACACCCTCGTGCTGACCGGCACCCTGACGAACACGACGGACGAGGACTTCACCGACCCGACGCTCCGGATCGACGTGCAGCAGTCCGTCCCCACCTCGCGGATCCCGATGGAGCGCTGGTTCGACCCCGTCACCGGCCCGCGCGGCCGCACGGTGGTCACGGCCGACTACGGCGTCACCGTGCCGCCCGGCGGCACCGCACCGTTCTCGTTCTCGGTCCCGGTCGCCGACCTCGGCTTCCCCATCAGGTTCGACAACTGGGGCGCGCGCGGCCTCCAGGTCTCCCTCACCAGCGGCGGCGAGACCGCCACCGCCCGAACCATGGGGGTCTTCCACCCCGGTGAGCCCGTCACGGAGCCCAACCTCGGGCTGAGCGTGCTGCTTCCGCTCACGCCGAGCGCGCAGGAGTGGGCGACGGCGATCGAGACCGGCGTCGGTGTCGACGAGGTCGCGGGGGACCGGATCCGCGACGTCGTGGCGGCCACCGGCCCCGACGCGTCCTGGGCGCTGGACCCCGCGCTGCTCGAGCGGACGGGGGCGACCGAGGAGACCGACCCCGAGGCCGTGGCCGGCACCCCGGCGGACGAGGCGGCCGGGGCCGACGTCGTCGATCCCGCCGACCCCTCCGACACGGCAGACCCGGCCGACCCCGCGGACCCGGCCGACCCCGCAGACCCCGCAGACCCGGCCGACCCGGCCGACCCGGCCGACCCCGCCGACCCCGCCGACCCCACCTCGTCCCTCCAGGACGACCTCGTCGCCGCGGCCGGCGACCGCTCCGTCGTCGCCCTCCCGCACGCCGACGCCGACATCCCCGCCCTCGCGGGCGCGGGCGTCGACGGCCGCACCCTCCTGACCGGCGCCCGCACCTCCTCGCTCGAGGTGTTCGCCGCCTCCGGTCTCCAGGTCGGCACGACGACGGCGTGGCCCGCCGCGCCCGGCGTCAGCCAGGAGTCGCTGGCCCTGGCGACCCGGGCGGGGTACACCTCCGTGGTGCTCGACGGCGTCGCGGACGCCGACGAGTCGCTCACCTCGACGCCGTCGGCGCGGGTCGACGTGCTGGGCGAGGCCGCGACCGTGACGGCGCTCGTGTCCGAACCGCGGCTGTCCGCCGCCGTGGCCGGCGAGGCGCCGGCCGGGTCCGGGACCATGACCGAGGAGCTCGCCAGCCGCCAGTACGCGCTCGCACTGAGCGCCGTGATGACCCGCGAGTCCCAGACGTCGGCGCGCACGCTGCTCGTCACGGCGGACCGCGAGGTGGTGGGTGATGCCGGAAGCGGCGTCGACGTCGCCGCGCTCGGTGCGCGCGTGACCACGCTCCTGGACGCGCCGTGGGTGACGCCCGTCGGCCTGTCCGAGGCCATGGCGGGCGTTCCCGACGGCGCCGCTCGCGCCGTGGTCCCGGAGTCCGACGACGTCACGACCCAGCCGTTCCTCCGCGCCACCGAGGCCGTCCTCGCGGGGCACGAGGAGTCCGCCGACCTGCGCAGCGCGCTGGAGCGACCGGACGCGCTCGACGCCGTCGACGACGTGCTGGACACCGCGATCTCGAGCGCGTGGCGTCTGGACGGCACGACCCCGTCGGTGGCGACCTCCGCCGCGGCCGACGCGCTGCGCCCCTACTCCACGGCCGTGACGATCGACGTGCCCGCGAGCCTGGTCGACCTGCTGGCCGAGCAGAGCGCCGTCCCTCTCACGCTCACCAACACCCTCGCGCAGCGCGTCACGGTCGACGTGAGCGTGGTGCCCGAGCAGCCCGCGCTGCGCGTCGAGGACGTGGATCCCGTGACGATCGAGCCCGGGGAGTCCGTGCGCGTGCCGGTGCCGATGGTCGCCGTCGCGAACGGGCGCACGCGCGTCGACGTCACGGTCGCGAGTCCCGACGGCGCCGTGATCGGCACGGTCAAGACCTTCGACCTGCGCGTGCGCGCCGAGTGGGAGACGGTCGGGACCGGCATCGTGGCTGCCGCGCTCGGGCTGCTGCTCGTGGTCGGGCTCATCCGCACGTTCCGTCGCGGCCGGCGCAACCGGGACGGGCTCGTGCCCGGCGCCGAGCCCGACGGCGGGTCGCCCGGGTCGCCCGACGGGCCGGACGACCCCGACGACCCCGACCCATCCGACACAGACACCGAAGCACCGACGACGAGGGCGACGACATGACGGCCGGCAAGCAGCGCGGACTGGCGGGCGCCGCCGCCGTGATGTTCTCGGGGACCTTCGTCTCCCGCGGACTCGGCTTCGTGCGGAACGCGATCCTCGTCGTCGCGCTGGCGAGCGTCGGTGGTGCGAGCACCGCCTTCACCGTCGCCAACTCGCTCCCGAACGCGATCTACATGCTGCTCGCGGGCGGCGTCATCAACGCGATCCTCGTGCCCCAGCTCGTGCGGGCCGCGCGGGACGCCGACGGCGGGCGCGACTACACCAACCGCCTCCTCACGGTGGCGGGCGCGGGGCTGCTCGTCGTCACGATGATCCTCACCCTCGGCGCGACCGTCCTCGTGACCGTCTACGGCGCGCAGATGGCCCCGGAGTGGCGGCCGATCGCCTACGCGTTCGCGTACTGGTGCGTACCGCAGGTGTTCTTCTACGGGCTGTACACGCTGCTCGGTCAGGTGCTCAACGCGCGCAACGTGTTCGGCCCGTACATGTGGGCGCCGGCGGCGAACAACGTCGTCGCCATCGTCGGGCTCGGTGTCTACCTCGCGATCTTCGGCGCGATGCCGCGCGAGCAGCTCGCCGCCGCCGACTTCGGTTCCGACCGCATCATGCTGCTCGCCGGGACGGCCACGCTCGGCGTCGCCGTCCAGGCCCTCGTCCTCGTCGTGCCGCTGTGGCGCGCCGGCTTCCGGTACCGGCCGGCCTGGGGCCTGAAGGGTCTCGGCGGCGCGAGCCGGATGGCGACGTGGACGTTCGCCGCGCTCGCCGTCGGCCAGCTCGGCCTCGTGGCCGTCTCGCAGGTGGCCGCCGCCGCCCAGCACGCGGCCGACGAGCGCGGGGGCGTCGAGGGCGCCGTCGCCGGCAACCTGATCTACGCGACGGCGTTCATGATCTTCATGCTGCCGCAGTCGCTCGTGGTGGTCTCGCTGCTGACTGCCGTGTTCACGCGGCTGTCGACCAAGGCCGCCGCCAAGGACGGCGCGGGCGTGCGCGACGACCTGTCCCTCGCGATCCGCACGGTCGGGGTCTTCACCGTCCCGGCCACCGTGCTCCTGATGGTGCTGTCGGTGCCGCTGGCCCGCGTCATCACGCTCGGCGGCCAGGGTGCCGCCGCCGACGAGGCGCTGGCCCGAGTCGTGTGGACCCTCGCGCTCGGCATCCCGGCCCTCGCGATGTGGAGTGCCGTGCAGCGGGCCTACTACGCCTACGAGGACACGAGGTCGCTGTTCTGGATCCAGGTCCCGATGGCCGGCATCGTCGCGGCCGGCACGCTCAGCAGCGTGCTCTGGCTCGGCCCCGAGCTGTGGGTCGCCGCGGCCGGCGCCTGGATCTCGATCTCCTACGCCGTCGGCGCGCTGATCGGCTACCTCGGGCTGCGCCGTCGCCTGCCCAGCCTCGACGGGTCGCGCGTGCTCCTGACCCACCTGCGCCTGGTGATGGCCGCGGTGCCGATGGGCGCCGTCGGGATCGGCGCGATGCTCCTGTGGGGGGCCGACCGCGGCCTGCTGGTCTCGATCCTGCAGGTGGTCGTGGTCGGCGGCGTCATGGGCGCCCTCTACCTCTGGCTCGCCCAGCGCCTGCGCGTCACCGAGATCGCGTTCGTCACCTCGCGCGTGGCATCCCTGACGCGTCCGTTGACCGCTCGTCTGCGTACCATGACGGGAGCGCGAGGCGAGGCCCCGGGCGAGACGACGGCGACAGGAGAGACCCGGGTGGTGTCCACCGACTCAGTCACCAGCGGCATGCTGCTGGCCGACCGTTTCCTGGTGGGTGAGCAGATCCCCGCCTCCGCGGCCGGGGTGCGCCGCTGGCTCGGTCACGACTCCATCCTCGAGCGTGACGTCGAGGTGCAGTCCGTCTCGGGCGACCACGCCGACGAGATGCTCGACGCCGCGCGTCGCGCCGCGCTCGTCACCGACCCGCGCCTGCCGAAGGTGCTGCGCGTCGGCGAGTTCGAGGGCACCGGCTACGTCGTCCTCGAACCCCTCGGCGGCACCCCGCTCACCGACGTCCTCGCCCGCGGACCCCTCGCGCCCGACGTCGCCCGCTCCATCACCGGCGAGGTCGCCGGTGCGCTCGAGGCCGCGCGTCGCCGCGGCGTCCACCACACCGCCCTCACGGCGACGTCCGTCACCCTCACCGGGGCCGGCGCCGTGCGCGTGGCCGGACTCGGGGTCGACGGCGCAGCCGCGGGCGTCACCCGCAGCGCCGGCGAGGCCGCGCGCGTCGACGCCGAGGCGCTCGTCGCGCTGCTGCGCACGATGGTGGGGAACGACGGCGACACGACCTCCGCCGGTCCCGACGCCGCCGCTCGCACCGAGCTGCTCGAGGCCGTGCCCGAGACCGTCCGCACGCCGTCCAACCTCGTGGTCGCGCTCGCGCCCTGGCGGCCGGTTCCCGCCGTCGCGGCGCTGCTCGCCGGCCGCGACGCCGCCGGCAGCGCCGCCCTCGACCCCGAGCAGACCAACGTCGCCGTCTCGGTGGCCGCGATCGCCGCCCAGGTGCGTCAGCACCAGCGCGACCAGGAGGCCGCCGCCGACGCCTCGGCCGCCGACGTCCCGGACGAGGAGATCGTCCAGGCCCTCGAGGCCGGGCTCATCGCCGAGGCCAGTGCGACCGGTTCCCCCGGCATCCCGACCTGGACCCCCACCGGGGCGGCCACGAGCACGTCGGAGCTGCCGCGCGTCGTCGTCGAGCCCGAGGTCACGCGCGCGGCCGAGACGTCGGCGCCCGTGTCGGACGAGGAGTCCCAGCAGTCCGCCGAGGCGACCGCCGCGAGCGCCGCCGGAGCCGCAGCGCTGGCCGGAGCCGCCGGTTCCGCCGTCGGCGCGGGAGCCGTGGCCGCCGCCGGAGCCGCGACGGCGTCCGGGGCCGCCTCCGCGTCCGGCGCCCCCACGGGTGTCGGCCTGGGCGAGAAGGTGCGCGGGTGGCTGACCCGGCTCGACGCCGTCGTGCCCGCCGAGCGTCGCGACGTCACGTCCGGCAGTGCGACCGCGGACGACGCCATCGCTCCCGAGATCGCCGAGGAGTCGGGCGCCGCGTCGGCGACCGAGCTTCCCGACGGGACCGGGGAGCTGTCCTCGACGGACCCGGTTCCCGCGCCTGACGCGACGCCCGCCGTCGCCCCGTTCGTCGCGCCCGACACCTCCGCGTGGACCGTGCACCCGCGCGCCGGCCTCGGCGCCGCCCCGGCGTCGTTCGACGACGCCCTGGGCGACCCCGGGGACCTCGCGACGCTGGCCGAGGCCGAGCCGTCCACGCGTCACAGCAGCGGCGCCGGCGAGAGCGCGTTCGCCGCCTTCGCGGCCGGTCTGCTGCAGCGCGTGGGGGCCGGCTCCTCGGAGAAGGCGGTGGCCGAGCCGACCCGTGGGAACGAGCACGCCGAGCCCGAGAATGCGGGCGCGGAGCACGACGAGCACGCCCGGTCGGAGTACGCCGACGCCGGCACGCACGTCCTGCCTGCCGCCACGAGCACGACGCGTGTGACGGAGCGGGTCGATCCCGCCCTCGCGCAGGCGACCCCGACACCCACCGCGGTGCAGCCCCTCGCCCCGCCGCCGGTCGTGGGTGAGCCCGCGCCGGCGCGGGCGCCCGAGCCGCCGAAGCAGGCCAGGCCCGCCAGGACGCCCCGCCCCGAGCGGCCCGCGCGCACGGTGCGCGAGGAGCGTGCGCCGTCGACCGCCGCCCGCGACGCCGACCGCTACGAGGTCCCGGACCGCCGCCCGCCCGGCCGCATCAACGCGACGCCGTTCGTGCTGATCATCGTGCTCGCGGGCGTCGCCTGGGTGCTGTACCTCGCCCTCGGCTCGCTGCTCGACGCGGCGCGCGGCTTCGGGTCGAGCGACCCCGAGACCCCGGCCTCGAGCACGAGCGAGTCCGCCTGGACCGAGACGAGCGACACGGCCCACCCGGCCGACGGCGTCGTGCTGGCCGACGACGACACGCTGCCCGAGGCACCCGCCGTGCACCCCGCGGACCTGTCCTCGGGAACAACCACCGCCCCCCAGCAGTTCTAGACCGTGGGCCCGCCGCACACCAGCTGAGCGTCCGCTCGCCTGCCGCGGCCCCCTGAGGAGAGATCACCATGAGCACCGACGCAGCCTCGACGCAGACCGACGTCCGCGACGTCATCATCATCGGCTCCGGCCCGTCCGGCTACACGGCCGCCGTGTACGCCGCGCGCGCCGACCTGAAGCCGCTGGTCATCGCCGGCAGCGTCACCGCGGGTGGCGCCCTGATGAACACGACCGAGGTCGAGAACTTCCCCGGCTTCCGCGACGGCATCATGGGCCCGGACCTCATGGAGAACATGAGCGCCCAGGCCGAGCGCTTCGGCGCCGAGATCCGCTACGACGACGTCGTGAAGGTCGAGCTCGAGGGCGACGTCAAGGTCGTCACGACGGCGGAGGGCGACGTCGAGCGTGCGCGCACCGTCATCCTCACCACGGGTTCCGCCTACAAGGAGCTCGGTCTGCCCGACGAGAAGCGCCTGTCGGGTCGCGGCGTCTCCTGGTGCGCGACCTGCGACGGGTTCTTCTTCCGCAACCAGCACATCGTCGTCGTCGGCGGTGGTGACTCCGCCGTCGAGGAGGCCACGTTCCTGACCCGCTTCGCGTCCAAGGTCACGATGGTCGTGCGCCGCGACGAGCTGCGGGCCTCCAAGATCATGCAGGCCCGCGCCGAGGCCGACCCCAAGATCGAGATGGCCTGGTTCTCCGAGGTCGCCGCGATCCGGGGCGAGGACAAGGTCACCGGCGTCACGCTGCGCGACTCCCGCACCGGCCAGGAGCGCGAGCTCGACGCGACCGGCGTGTTCGTCGCCATCGGCCACCTGCCGCGCACCGACCTCGTGGCAGGCCAGATCGACCTGGACCCCTCGGGCTACATCAAGGTCAACCACCCCACGACGGCGACCAACATCCCCGGCGTGTTCGCGGCGGGCGACGCCGTCGACCACACCTACCGCCAGGCGATCACCGCCGCCGGCACAGGATGCTCCGCCGCCCTGGACGCCGAGCGCTACCTCGCCGCGCAGGACCAGGCCGCCGAGGCCGAGCGCGGCGAGGGCGACCCGATCGGGACGCACGCCGTCGAGGAGACGGCGCCGCTCCCCGCCTGACCGCAGCCTCGAGAGCGATGCGTGCGTCGCGGGAGCGACGGCCCCGGGGTCGCTCCCGCAGGTGCGATCGCCCGTCCGCAGGTGCGATCG
>Ga0265780_10007817_pt1 | contig 13078 bp, 10 predicted proteins | sample P1T30metagenome_FD_192432 | JGI IMG/M metagenome (GOLD analysis project Ga0265780, IMG submission 192432) | Plant litter microbial communities from East Loma Ridge, Irvine, California - P1 T30 | ecosystem: Environmental > Terrestrial > Plant litter > Unclassified | place: USA: California...
CATGCCTGATGACCATAGCAAGTCGGTCCCACCCCTTCCCATCCCGAACAGGACCGTGAAACGACTTTGCGCCGATGATAGTGCTGCAACCAGTGTGAAAGTAGGTTATCGTCAGGCTAGTTATAAAGGAAAAACCCCATGCAGAGATGCGTGGGGTTTTTTTTCGTCTCAAGATTTGTTGATGTGTGCGATTCAGCGTGCTCAGTATGGGCCCCGGCGTTCGCCGGGGTGACCCACTGCGTGTGTCATTTTTTTTCGTCTCGATATTTATCATATATTCGGCTGTTGCCGGCTTCACCATGTCAAAGCTGCCCAACCACGCGTGCGCGACGGTCTTGCCCCTGGCTGCTTCATTTGTCCAGCGCCGATCACGCAGCCAGCGCTGGCTGTCCACCTTTCGAAACTGCAGCCTGAAAGCGCGTGCGCATGGTGTCCCAGAGGCGGTCATGGAACGGCAGCACAATTACATTGCAGACTGGCTCGACCAGGGCAGCCAGGCCTCCCAGCGCTGCTGAACCTGTTACTGTCCACATGACGCCAAAGGCAACGGATGCGTGCAGCGCCGTCTGGCTGACCTTTTCGGCTGCCAGTAGCAGGTAACGTGCTCGCTCGGTCGTCGCGCAGTGTACCTTCGCTTCCCAGGCTTTCTCATGAAATGGTAGCAGGATCACGTTGATGATTGGCTCTGCAATGACGGCAAGGCCTCCCAGCAAGGCTGAACCGGACATGGTGGAAGCAAGGGCGAATGCAATGCCCATGTGGGTGACTACCTGGCTGACACGTTTCGCTGCTGTGAACATCACTGATCCCTCATTGCATCTGAAGGTAAATGATAATTGTTCTCATCCGCTAAGCGAAGTCATTTGTATTGAACGCGTCAATAGTGTGCAGCTATGACATGTGGGCAATAAAAAAGCCGCCGCGGTATGCACCGCGGCGGCCTCTGAGGAGCTTGAAGATATTAACGTGCGGTGCGGGTGCCGACGATCTCGATGTTCACGCGACGGTTCTTGGCACGGCCTTCAGCAGTAGCGTTGTCAGCGATTGGCTGGGTCTCGCCCTTGCCTTCGGTGTACAGGCGGGCTGGATCCAGACCTTTGGATACCAGGTATGCCTTGACAGCTTCAGCACGACGCAACGACAGCTTGGCGTTGTATTCGTTCGAGCCCACCGAGTCAGTGTGGCCGACAGCAACCATCACTTCGGTGTTCATGCCTTCCAGCTTGGCCATCATGTCGTCCAGGGCGACTTTGCCTTCTGGCTTGACAACAGCTTTGTCGAAGTCGAACAGGGCTTCAGCAGCGAAAGACACTTTTTCCGACGTTGGCTGTGGTGCTGGTGCTGGAGCTGGTGCGACTTCTGCCACTGGTGCAGCTTCAACAACCGGGGTTGGCGCCACGTATGGGGCTGCAACTGGGCGGCCCAGCTTGTAGACCAGGCCGATCGAGAACAGGTCGACGTTACCGCGCTGGCCCAGGCCGTCTTTTACGCGGCTACGCTCAGCTTCGGCACGGATGGCCAGGGCTTCGCTGAATTTGTATTCCAGGCCAACGCCGGCTTTAGGACCAAAGTCGCTGTCGCTCGAATAACGGTTGCCTGGTACAGCAATGCCAGCGCCGTTGTAGTCGGTGCCAGTGCGGGTGTATTGACCACCAACACGGCCCAGTACCGAGAAACGCTCGCTCAGTGGCAGCTGGCCAACCAGGTCCAGGTTGACGCCGCGGAATTTGGTTTCACCTTGAACAACACGGTTACCGGTGGTAACGCCATTGAAGTTGTACTTGCCCAGATCAAAGTAGCCGCCTTCGATCGCGAAGTAACGGTTCAACTGCTTGCCAACGAAAAGCTTAAAGCCACGGTCCTTCGAGTCGCTGGTGAAGGTGCTCATGTTGGTGCCCGACAGGGTGCGTGCCAGTTGCTGGTCATCCAGACGCGAACGGCCAACACCAACCGAGCCGCCAACGTAGACAGCGCTGTTAGCCCAGTCTGGATTGATGAACGTATCGTCAGGGGCAGCGACTGCGCTGTTCGACAGGGTTGCGCTGAATGCCATAGCGATGGCGAGGGACAGTTGTGACTTGATTTTCATGGTATGTAGGTTTATTTGATTATTCTGGGTTGCTGAAATGTTATTGATAGCTTGGAATGTCTAACAGACAAGCGCTAGCATACATTGTGCCCTATTTCCGTTATGGGCGCTGGCGCACACAAGGATGGATTTAGTGCTAATTCGCAACACTTTTGGCAAGACCGCTGATTGTAGTTTTGCGCAATTCTGGCGCGATACAAGGACGCCGTGAAGGGACCAGGCGGACGGCGTCCCGGGCAGCCTGCTTTAACGCGTCATCGTGCGTGTGCCAACCACTTCGATGGTGACACGGCGATTCCTGGCGCGGCCGTCTGCGGTGGCGTTGTCGGCGACAGGCTCGCTTCCTCCCTTGCCTTCGGTATACAAGCGTGCCGGGTCCAGCCCCTTCGACACCAGGTATGCCTTGACCGCATTGGCGCGACGCAGCGACAGTCTGGTGTTGTACGCGGCCGAGCCGACTGCGTCGGTATGGCCGACAGCAATCATGACCTCGGTATTGATGCCTTCCAGCTTGTCCATCAGCGCATCGAGCGCGCGCATGCCGTCAGGTTTGACAACAGCTTTGTCGAAGTCAAACAGTGTCTCAGCCGAGAATGAGACTTTCTCTGACGCCAGCTGTGGCTTTGGCTCAACAACGTCTGTAACTGGCGCTTCGACGACCGGAACCGGCGCCGGTGCTGCATACGGACGCGCTGTCGGCCGGCCCATCCTGTACACCAGGCTCAGCGACAAAAGATCGACATCACCCCGGTTGCCGACTGCGTCATTGATGCGATAGCGCTCGACTTCGCCGCGCAGCGCCAGCGCTTCGCTCAGTTTGTATTCCAGCCCGAGGCCCGCTTTGGCGCCGCCCTTGCTTTCCTGGGCGCTCGGATTGGTCACGCCGGCCAGTACGTTACCGTCAAAGCGGGTGTTGGTACGGACATATTGTCCACCCACGCGCCCGAGCAGCGACAGGCGCTGGGTCAGCGGCAGATGGCCCGCCAGGTCGAGGCTGACACCGCGAAAGCCGGCTTCCCCCCGCAGGTTGCCATTGGCCGAGGTGGTGGCGGTAAAACCAAATTTGCCCAAGTCGACATAACCGGCTTCCAGCGCAAAATACCGGTTGAGCTGCTTGCCGAAAAACAGTCTGAAACCGAGATCGCGTTCATCGGTGGTAAAGCGCGTCAAGGCGGCCCCGTTGGCAGTCAGGCTGCGCGCCAGACGCTTTTCGTCGATGGCCGCACGCGACTGGCCGAGCGAACCACCGCCGTACCAGGCGTTGTTGGCCCAGTCCGGATGAATGAACGTGTCGTCGGCTGCTGCCGCGAAGGTGCTGTGCGATAAGGTAAAGCAAAGGGTAGCACTCACTGCAACGGCGAAGGGGAGGGATCGTTTCAGCGTATTTTTCATGGGTTCCTTATTGGACCGTCTGGCTCGCATCCGGCATCGTGTTGACGGCGAATGCCAGCGCCGCTGTCACCGGGACGGGAGCAATCACAGGAGACGTCACCGTCAGCGTGCCGCTGCCCGACAGGCCCCCAGCGGTGGCGGTGATGGTTGCCGTGCCGACGATCATGCCCCTGGCGGCGCCGGTATCAAGTACGGTGGCAACGCTTGTATTCGACGACGTCCATGCTGCCGTTGTCGTGATCACGGCGGTCGTATGGTCGGAATAGGTGGCGGTCGCCATGAATTGCAGGGCAGTGCCGACCGTGACGCTGGCGGTCACAGGGGTGACGGCAATGCTGGTGATGGTGGCCGGTGACACAGTCGATTGCACCGCATTCGTGGTATTGCCGTCGAAACTGGCAGTCAATAACGACGTGCCTGGCGCCACGCCTGTCATCAAGCCGGTATTGCTGACCGATACGATCGCGGGCATGCCGGACATGAAGGTGCTGCTGGCAGTAACATCGACGATATTTCCGTCTGTATAGGTGGCAGCGACGGCCAGCTGACGTGTCGCGCCGATCGGAAACGTTGTCGCGACAGGTGTCAATGCCAGCGCGACGACCGTTGCCGGCAGGACGGCCAGCGATGCTTTGGCGCTCAAGCCACCCGATGTTGCCACAATGGTCGTCGCGCCCTGCAACCTCGCAGTGGCCAGTCCGGCGGCAGTAACGGCGGCGATACCCGGTGTCGTGGCGGTAAAAGTGGAGGCCGCAGTGATATCGCGCATTGTGTTGTCATCGAAGCGGCCGATGACCGCGTATTGCAGTGTATTGCCGACATACAGACTGAACGTTGCCGGCTGCACTTCGATGGCAACCAGTCTTGCGGGCAGGACGGTAATGGATGCAGTCCCGCTCCTGCTTTCGAACGCTGCGCTCATGCGCACGGTACCAGCGCTGGCACCAGTGGCCACGCCGGCCGCATTCACCATCGCAGTGGCCGGGGCTGCCGAAGTCCAGGCCGCTTTGGTGGTCACGTCGTGCGCGGAGCCGTCGGTGTACAGGGCGGTTGCCGTCAATTGCTGGACCGCGCCAACGGCAATCGATGCCGTGGCGGGCGTGACCGAGACGCTGACCAGCGTGGCAGACGGCAGGCCAAGGATCGGGTTGCGGCTCTGGTCGCCTGAGCCGCAGGCGGCCAACATGGCAATGCCCAGCAAGCCGGCTGAACAGATCAGCCTCCTGGTATAGCGTTTGAACTGAATCATGGGTGCTTTCCTGATGGGTCACTTGCTGGACGACTTGCACAGCCTGTGCAGCATAGTAAGTAACTAATAGTCAACAAATCAAGTAACTTGCGTGCGAACTACATTGTTTCCAAGCACTGTGCGACGTCAGGCGACAGGTGTAGGTAAATTTATTTCCATATTGAAATTTTGAGGATCGGTGACCAGAACGCGTGTTATTCTGAAATGAATTACGCGTCGCTTTTCCCTCAGCCTCGACGGGTGCCGGCATAAAAAAAGCGCGCCGAAGCGCGCTGTCAACTATCCCGCAGCGGATCAATCTAGAATGCGTACGTTGCACCAATACCCGCCATCCAGTTGCGGCCGGGTGCCGCCTCGTAATAGCGCTTGTTGGCGTCGCCGACAATAACCGAGCCAACATATTGACGGTCGAACAGATTGTTAATGCGCACGAACTCCCTGAACTTCCAGCCCTGCCAGGCTTGCCTGGCATTGAATCGTGCATTCAGGATGGCGTAGCCGGGCGCTGGCCGATCGGTATTGGTGTCTTCCGCATACACATGGCTGCTGGTAATGGCCTCCAGCGCGGCGCCAAAGCGGTCGCCGCTATCTTTCCACGCCAGCTCGGCAAACGCATTCGCGTTCGGTACACCCGGCAAGCGGCTGCCGGAAGTGACACGGCCGAACGCTTCGTCATATACGGCGCGCAAGACCGTCACAGCCAGGCGGCCGCTGAAACCAGCAGCAAACGTGGAGTCGACCGACAGTTCGCCACCCTGGCGCAAGGTGGCGCTGGCATTTTTATAGCTGGTGCGCCCGCCGACGGCAGTATCGACTACCAGTTCGTCGCTGGTGCGCACCTGGAACAGTGCCGCGTTGATGCGCGTGTTGGACATGACGATTGCTTTTGCACCGAGCTCGAGATGGGTACTCTTTGCCGGACGCAGGCCGAAATTGAAACCGGCGCCGGCAGCCGAGTAAAACAGTTCGTTCAAGGTCGGCGTTTCGAATCCGCGCGCGGCGCTGGCATACACGTTCAGCAACGGGTTGACCTTGTACAGCGCACCCAGCACGGGCGTGGTGTGGCTGAACGAGACGGCGCCGCTATCGTTGCCGTTCGATAGAAACGCATCGTTGACGTCCACGGTCAATTTGGTACGCCGCACGCCGCCCGTAAAGACCCAGCGGCCCGTTTGCCATTCCGCCTGGGCATACGGGTCCAGCGTTTTCAGGTTGTCCTGCTCGTTGCGGCGCAACGCGCCTTGCACGCCGAACGTGGTGCCGGTGAAATTCTCGTAACCGCTGCGGTCGTCGCTTGAATGACCGTATTCAATGCCGACAGTTGTGGTCAGCTTGCCGTCGCCCAGCGGGCGCACGAAAGCATAATGGATGTCGGCGCCATAGAAATCGCGGTCGAAGTCGACCACGCCGCCGGACTGGCTCGCCGCCGCCTGCAAGAAGCGCGAAAACGCCTGGAACTGCACCACCTGGCGGTTTCCGCCGTACACCATCACGTGAAGGCGGTCTTCACCGAATTGCTGGTCATATGCGAGGCCTACCTGCTTGTGCGAAATATCCTTGCGGGTGTTGTAGCGGTCCGCCAGCGTGCGCTTCGGGTTCTGTGTGTCAGTCGCATCGATTTCGTTGGCACGGGGATCTGCCTGATAGGTGGCCCAGGTGGCGCCCAACGGATCCTGGGTGCCGTCTTGCTTGAGCGAATTGGCTACCAGGGTCAGCTTGCCACCGGCAGTGGGCGACGCAGTCAATTTGACGAAACCCTGGTCGCGCGTGGCAGCGCTGTGGTTACGGTAGCCATCCGTGTCGAAGCGCGATACATCGATTACGTAGCCGATCCCGCCGCTGCTGCCTTGTGCGCTCACATCGGTCTTGCGCTGGCCGTCGCTGCCGGCTGCAGTATTCACGTCAATCGTTGGACTGCCCTTGCCATCGCGGGTAAACAGCTGGATCACGCCGCCTGAGTGGTTGCCGTACAAGGCTGAAAATGGTCCGCGCAAGACTTCGATGCGCTCGGCCATGTCGAGGTTGAACGCGGACGGCTGGCCCTGGCCATCGGGCATCGTGGCAGGGACGCCATCGCTGATCAAACGGATGCCGCGCACGCCAAATGCCGAGCGGGCGCCGAAGCCGCGCGAGGATATCTGCAAATCCTGCGCATAATTCTGGCGGTTCTGCGCCACCAGGCCCGGCACTGCCGACAATGCTTCCGAGACATTCACGCGCAGCTGGTTGTCCTGGATGCGCGCCGCGTCGACTACGTCGATGGCTGCAGGAAAATCAAAACTGGTGTGTTCAACGCGGCTCCCGCTGACGATGACCACATTCATGTCTTGCGGAATCTGCTCGGGTTCGGCGGCAAACGCCCCCGGCGCGATGGCGACAAACAGGCTGGCAACGGCGTTCAGGCGAAACGGGTACGGCATACAAAACTCCATGATATTTGTGGCAACTGCCAATCGGTACGCAATATACGCGGGTCACGGTTTTGATGCTGGGCACACGTCCTTATTCGGGTGCGTCGACCTGGTAGCCTTTGGCGCGCAGTGCCGCCAGCATGCCGTCGGGGGAAGTCAGTTCGCTCATCGACAGCACCGCCAGCGTCGAGTGGTTGGTGGCCAGCGACTTCTCTGCAGCGGCAAGCCAGCTTGTTTTCACGCGCTGGCGCATGTCGGAAGCCCCCTTGACGTTATTGAGCCATTTGCTGTCGACCAAAGCTGCGTTACAAGCGATCTTTTCGTCGGGGAAATCGAGCTGGTACATCAGGGCAAGGTCGCCCATGGCCCAGGCGTTGGCGCGGCGGCGCATCGTGTCGAGGTCTTTTTCGAAACGGTCGATTGTTTGCGTGAAGCAGGCAACGTCGTCGAGCCGGGATTTTTTGAAGTCGCGCAGTGTTTCGCGGGGGTTGTCGATCGGCACCCTGACGGCGGTGGTCGTGACCGGAATCTTCCAGTTTTTGCCCAACTCATAAATACGCCTTGTCACCGCTTCGCCGCCGTTCATGCCTGCCACCTTCCGTGCCCGGCTGGACAAGGTTTGCGCTGCGAACATCGGGCGCTCCTCTTCGATAGCGGCATCGTTACCAATGTACTTCTGTTTCAGGACGGTCCAGCGCGCATAGACATCGGCTGGCACCTGGTCCTGCAGGCGGCTACCGTCGACATTCTTTTTGACGCCCGCTAAAAATGGCAGCGCCGTGATCATGTTCAGGGAATTACCCCACCCGACAGAAATCACGGTGCCCGGCGTATCGAGCAACTCCTGCGAATTGGCGAGCACGGTTTCCACTTGCTGGGAGCGCCATTCCATTTGACTCGGCAGGGGAGAGTAGCTGCCGAAAATCCACAGCACATTGTCGCCTTTGGATACTTTCCACAGCGCCGGACCCGGTCGTTGACCGACCACCAGGATGCTTGGAACAGTGCCCTCCGGTAACGCATCTGCCTGTGCTGGCGCTGCTGCCCAGCCAGGGACTGACAGCGCAACAAGCAGCAACAGCGTGAATCGGTTCTGCATGGCGTCCTCTTAGTCAGGTTCATCGACCTGGTAGCCCTTTGCACGCAGGCTCGCCACCAGGCCGTCAGGATTGAGCAGTTCCGACATCGGCAACATCGCGAAGGTGGCTTTGTTGTTTCCCAACGCTGTTTCTGCGGCAGCCAGCCACGTCGCTTTCACGCGTTGTCCCAGGTTGCTGCCGTCTTTCAGGTTACTGATCCATTTGCTGTTCAGGACGGCGGCATTGCACGACTGCTTCTGGTCCGGAAAGCGCAGCTTGCGAATGGCGTCGATGTTGCCGGATGACCAGGCATTCGCACGCACCTTCATTGCCTCCAGGTCGGTTTCCAGCCGGTCCACGGTTTTTGTGAAGCATTCCACATCTTCCAGTTGCGCTTTCTTGAAGTCCCGCACCGCTTGCCGCGGGTTTTCCATCGGCAATTCCAGGGTGGTGCTCGTACGTTTGATCTTCCAGTTCTTCGCAAGTTCCTCAATGCGGCCCTGGATGGCATAGCCCCTGTCCATGCCGCTGGCGCCAAGCGCTTTGTCAAACAATGTATCGGCGGCAAATATCGGGCGCTCTTCTTCGATCCCTTGATCGTTGCCGATATAGCGGGCCTTGAGTGCCGACCAGCGCGTGTAGACGTCGGCTGGGACGACATCCTGCAAGTGCGCGCCATCTGCGTTTTTCTTGATGCCGATCAGGAATGGGGCTGCGGTGAGAAGATTGAAAGAATTGGCCCAGCCGACAGAAAACGCAGTGCCAGGCGGAGACAGCAGTTCTTGAGACTGCGCCAGGGCGTTCTCGACCTGCTGGGAACGCCACGTCATGTTTTTGGGCAGCGGAGAGTAAGTACCGAACAGCCACAACACATGGTCGCCTTTGGACACTTTCCACAATGCCGGACCGGGCCGCTGGCCCACGACCAGGATATTTTGCACCGTACCGTCATCGATGGCAGGAGTTTCCTGCGCCCAGGCGGAAGTCGACAAGATGGCCATGCTCAACCACGCTGCGTGCTGTTTCAAGATTCCACCTGGGAAAAGTATGAGAGTAATCATCCTACCGCGCTGTTTGTTTTTAAACAAAACAAAAACAAGTTGTTACACTGATATGCATATGAAGAGAATGTTGTGCACTCTGACAACAAATCCTTTTGTGTGCGCACGAATAGCGTGCATGATGGCTCTTTTCCCTTGGCATGGTTCTTGATTGAGAAACCATGACCTTTACTAGAAACGTGAACATGGCGAATTTTTTCGATGAAATGACGGCCGGCGACGCCGGTACGGTCCGTGAGCACTACCGGGAGTTTGACAACTGGCTGCAGCGTCAATCGGCAGAGCGCATTGAGCGCAAGCGCGCCGAAGCGGACCTGACGTTCCGGCGGGTCGGCATCACGTTTGCCGTGTATGGAGACGACGCGGGCACCGAACGCCTGATCCCCTTTGACACCATTCCGCGCATCATTCCCGCGCATGAATGGAAATCATTGGAAGCGGGACTGGTCCAGCGCGTCAAAGCGCTGAACATGTTCGTGCACGACATTTATCACGATCAAACGATCATCAAGGCCGGCATCATTCCGGCCCAGCAAATTTATCAGAACGCCCAGTATCGACCGGAGATGCAGGGTATCAATGTCGCATCCGACATTTACGCCCACATTGCCGGCATCGACATCGTGCGCGCAGGCGAGGGCGAGTTCTACGTGCTTGAGGACAACCTGCGCGTGCCATCCGGCGTGTCGTATATGCTGGAAAACCGAAAAATGATGATGCGCCTGTTTCCGGAACTGTTTGCCCGGCATCGCATCGCACCGGTCGAGCATTATCCCGACATGCTGCTGGAAAACTTGCGCTCGGTCGCGCCAAACGCAGTGAACGACCCTACCGTGGTCGTCATGACGCCGGGGATGTACAACTCCGCCTACTTCGAACACGCATTCCTGGCCCAGCAGATGGGCGTGGAACTGGTCGAAGGCAAGGATTTGTTCGTCAATGCCAATCACGTCTACATGCGCACGATTCGCGGCCCGAAGCGCGTCGACGTGATCTATCGCCGCATCGACGACGATTTCCTCGATCCGCTGGCGTTCCGCTCCGATTCCTCCCTGGGTGTGCCGGGCCTGCTGTCGGTCTACCGGGCCGGGCGCGTCACGCTGGCCAATGCGATTGGCACTGGCGTGGCGGACGACAAGTCGATCTATCCGTTTGTTCCCGACATGATCCGTTTTTATCTGTCTGAAGAACCGATCCTGAACAACGTGCCTACGTGGCAATGCAGGAAGCCCGACGACCTGGCCTACACGCTTGCTCACCTGTCCGAGCTGGTCGTGAAGGAAGTGCACGGCGCCGGCGGCTACGGCATGCTGATCGGCCCCGCGTCGAGCAAGCAGCAAATTGAAGATTTCCGCCACCTCCTGATCGCGCGTCCCGACGGCTACATCGCGCAGCCAACGCTGGCGCTGTCGGCCTGCCCGACGTATGTCGAGAATGGCATTGCACCGCGCCATATCGACCTGCGCCCGTTCGTTTTGTCGGGCAAGACCATTTCAATGGTGCCGGGCGGCCTGACCCGGGTTGCCTTGCAAGAGGGCTCGCTGGTGGTGAATTCGTCGCAGGGCGGCGGCACCAAAGACACCTGGATCCTGGAGGAATAATGCTGAGCCGAACTGCAGATCACCTGTACTGGATGGCGCGCTATACCGAGCGCGCGGAAAACACGGCGCGCATGCTGGACGTCGCCGTGCAAACATCGATGTTGCCGCAATCGCCAGAGGATGCCGAGTCCGGATGGCGCGCCGTACTTGGCATTTCCGAGCTGGAAGAGGCATTCGAGGCGCGCTATGACGTGCTCGATGCCCGCAACGTGTTGACCTTCATGATCAGCGACGCACGCAACTCCTCGTCCATCGTTTCATGCCTGACTGGCGCACGCGAAAATGCCCGCGCCGTGCGCGGAGTACTGACGACGGAAGTGTGGGAGACGCACAACGCGACCTGGCTGGAGATGCAAAGGCGCATCGGCAAAATGGCGCATGATGGCGACCCCAGCGAGTTTTTCGAATGGGTCAAATACCGCTCGCATTTGTCGCGCGGCGTGACGGTTGGCACCATGCTGACCGACGAAGCCATGTACTTCCTGCGCCTGGGAACATTCCTGGAGCGCGCCGACAACACGGCCCGTATCCTCGACATCAAATACCATGCGGCGAAACAGGCCGGATTGGGTGACGCCCTCAACCAGCGTGACTTTTACTACTGGGCAGCCTTGCTGCGTTCCGTTTCCGGTTTCGAGATCTACCGCAAGGTGTATCGCGACGCGATCACGCCTGCCCGGGTAGCCGAGTTGCTGATGCTGCGCGCCGACATGCCACGCTCTTTGCTGGCTTGCATGGAACAAGTGCTGTTCAACCTGAAAGCTGTGCGCAACGATGTGTCGGTCGATACCGAGCGCATGGCTGGAAAGATGCACGCCGACTTGCAATTCGCCAGCATCGACGATGTGCTTGCCGCAGGGCTGGACGACACCCTGAGCGTTTTTCTGGAAAATATTTTTGAACTGGGCAACCGCATCAGCCGCGATTTCCTGGTTCCACTGGCCGCCTGACATGCAACTCTCCATTCGTCACGAAACCCTGTACCGCTATTCCGTGGCTCAGGCGTACAGCATCCAGCAGCTGCATTTGACGCCCAGATCCGAGCCGCAGCAACGCATTTTGTCCTGGCGCATTACGACGCCGGGAAGCCGCAGTGCTTATAGCGATGCGTATGGCAACTTGTCGCATATGCTCACCTTGAACGATCCGCACGACGCGGTGCGCATCCTGGTCGAAGGGGTGGTGGCCACCACGCTATTGCACGCCGGGCGCCTCCTGACAAAGGAGAACCTGTCGCCGCTGATTTTTACCGTATCGACCCGGTTGACCCAGCCAACCCCGCCATTGCTGGCGCTGGCAGACGCAACCTTGCCGCCGCGCGGCGAGCGGGTGACGACCGGCGACATGCTGCGTCTGGCTGCGCACATCTTTGGTGCGATCACGTACGTCACTGGTGCAACCAACGTCGCCAGCACCGCGGGGCAGGCATTGAGCATCGGCGCTGGCGTGTGCCAGGATCATGCGCACGTCTTTTTGGCGTGTTGCCATTCGCACGGCATTCCGGCCCGCTATGTCTCCGGCTACATCGATCCCGAGTCGACCGGCCACGCGGCCAGTCACGCATGGGTGGACGTCTGGGTCGACGACGCCGATTTTTCCGGCTGGGTCAGTATCGACGTCACCCATAACCGGTTAATGACGGACGGATATTGCCGTCTTGCGATCGGTCGCGATTATGAATCAGCTGCACCGGTACGCGGGATGCGCCGTGGCCGCGGTACTGAGACAATGACCGTGGAAGCATTGATCGTGCCGGTATGACCAAGGTGCGCTCGTATGTGCTGACGGGTTATTTTTGTCAGCCTCTTGAATAATCCGCAGCCCCTTGGTATAGTTCGCCTCCCAGCAAATTGCTGCAACAAATCAACAAGTTGCGGAACATTCAACGGGGACTGTTTCTGAAACAGGGCAAAAAAAGAAGTTGACGTACAGAGCAAAACGCTTCATACTCTTTCTTCTTCGCGGCTGACAAACAAAACGCTTTGTCAACAAGCTGCAGGCAGTACCGAATAAAGTTCTTTAAAAATTAACAGTCGATAAGTGTGGGCGTTTGATGAAGGTGCCAAGAGCTTCGGTTCTTGATTACTTAAATTATCAAATGTTCACAAAAAAGAAATATAGGCGCTTCGCAAGAAGTGGCCTGTCAGTATTTTGAGTGAGCGACCCGTCAGCAATGACGGTGGCAGAAATGCCAAG
>Ga0265780_10007818_pt1 | contig 13078 bp, 16 predicted proteins | sample P1T30metagenome_FD_192432 | JGI IMG/M metagenome (GOLD analysis project Ga0265780, IMG submission 192432) | Plant litter microbial communities from East Loma Ridge, Irvine, California - P1 T30 | ecosystem: Environmental > Terrestrial > Plant litter > Unclassified | place: USA: California...
CAGAGTGCAACAGCATCAGTATATAGACGGGTAGTATCCTTAACACCAAAACTCGAGGCAGGAGGAATCTGGATCACAGCTTGGACTCGTCATCACGCAACATTGAGCTCGGATCGTCAATATATTTCAACCCAGCCAAAAATTCACATGTCATTACCAGACAAACATACTGTGCATTCTACAATACCTCTCAGGCCGACACTTACATTCGCTCTACCCCCAAAACCCAATTTCGCAGTCGAGCTACCCGTTTATCATAAATCTCGAAGCTCAGACGTCGAGCCGCAAAGTTACCGACCTAGTATCAGACATAGTCGAGACGACGACACTTACCGATCACGATCTCCACCAAGACGAGAGCACGACACATATATCTCATCTTCTTCGTCCAGATCTTGGCGTGATACCGACTCTTACCGCGCACACTCTCGTTCACCAAGACGAGAGACCGATAGATATATTCCTCGGTCCCCCATTCGAAGGGAAACCGACCGATACGAACCTGATAGATCACCTCCACCTCGCCGAGCTACAACCGGTAGATATTCACCTGTTGACGACCGGGCACCACTAAGGACCTGGACGGATTCGTACCGGCCAGATAAGCTTGTGCAAAGGAGAGATTACTCGACCTCTCTATCGCGATCTCCAGAGAAGCGAAGCAGAAGGCTTTCTACACCGGACAGTAGTCGTAGGAGTCGTTCAGTCTCATCACAGAGGAAACAACAGCCAGCAAAGGAGACAAGCACTAGAAGAGAAGTCGCAGGAAAGGCATCAAAGGAGCAAGCAGTATCACAGGGGAGACCTAGGTCCGTCCATTGTCCTCCCATGCTGAGCTCGGCTAATTGTGTAGTCTCAATCCTCAGAAGCGGCCCACTACCCCAGTCTCTCAGGAGCGACCTGCGAAAGTCGCCAAAACAACAAACGAACCCTCCGAGTCACTCGCACAACTCTCAGAACCCACTTTCTCAGCTCCCTCAGGCCCTCGTCTAAATCGACCTATACCCACGGGCCCAAAATCAGAGAGGAATTCCTCCCAAGTCTCCAGCGTTTCATCCCAATTCGATCTCCCAGTAACAGCACCACCCACTGTCCTGGCGAATCAAGCCATAGGCGCAGAAACCGTCGAGTCAGATACAGACGACATGCCTAGCCGAGGTGGACGAGGAAGGGCGCCTGGCCCAGGCAAAGGTGGTCAGGGACCAAGGAATGGACTTGCCGCTCTTGAACCACCTATGATGGATCGGGGTAGAATTGTCGAGACGTATGGCAAGAATGTGGTGATTAAGCCAGAGTGGGCCGAGAATCCCAAAAGTCCGCTAGCAAACCATATCGGTAACAAGATGGCAATCAAGTATGAAGCTCAATCAGGTACTATGAATGGAAAGAAGGTCTTCAGGTAAGCCCATACTGTCGTTGCAGTGCCAGCGCTCATGTGCAGGGTGACGGTACTTGCCGATCCGCAACTCGGCATTGTCGGCGTTGGTGACGCCCCTGCAGCAAAAGAAGCGGAGAAGTTAGCTGCCTTAAGCGCTATTCTGCAACTACAAGCAGTAGGCATCGTACGTCATATCCAAGCTACCGGGATTCTCGCTGACTAACAGCTCGGCACCAGTAGCGGAGGTGGATCCAGCAAATCTGGCCAAGTCACCATGACAAATTGGGCAGAAGCCTCTCCCAGCAGTGGCGAGACCGTCAAACTCAGTGACGGGACTTCCATCTCGTACGATCGCGCTCGTCAATTCATGGACTACTATTGTCAACGATATAACTTTCCCAAACCCGATCTTGAGATTTCGCAAGCTACGTCGAAAAAGGGTAAAAAGGCGACCCAGAAGTGGGAAGTCGCACTAAAGGTCGGAGGAAGGATTATCGGTATGGGAGAGGCTGCAACAAAGAAGCAAGCTCAAGTCAAAACATACCTCGATGTCACGCAGTATCTCGAGGAATGTGATCCTGATCTTTGGAAGGACTTTGTCAACACGTCCGCGAAAGCTCCGATGGAAGAACTTGGGATGGCACCTCACTTGGTATTCCAGATGTCGGATGCTGTCAATGACGATATTCACGCCATGTCAGAGGACATCAGACGATCAAGTTTATACAAGAATGCACCAGCATCTGGCGTCGCTGCCGATGCTCAGATGATATCGACAGGCTTTTCGGCCGCTCGACGCCGAGTGACTGAAGCGGACCTTGAAGAAAAGAGTAGGGTCCTACAAGATCGATTGATGGACTACCTTACCGATCCCAAGCTCGACAAAATGCGTGCTACACGTGAAGCATTACCGATAAAATCTCGTGCGAGCGATATTCTGGCCAAGATCGAAATGAACGATGTCACTATCATCATGGCCGCGACTGGTTCCGGAAAGACAACACAGGTCCCTCAATTACTCTTTGACGACTACATCAATCGAGGAATCGGAGCGAAGTGCAACATCCTTTGTACCCAGCCTCGAAGATTGGCTGCAATGTCGGTAGCGGACCGTATAGCCGACGAAAGAGGTCAGCGACTCGGACAAGAAGTCGGTTATCAGGTCCGATTCGATGTCAAGCGTCCCGAACCAGATGGGTGCATTACCTTTTGCACGACGGGTATCTTCCTCAAAAGGATGCAATCTGCTCTAGGAGAGAAGCCGGACCCACAATCAGTCGAGGAGATGGACAAGGTGACTCACATTGTCGTCGATGAAGTACATGAGCGAGATATCGATACGGATCTGTCATTGGTCGTCCTCAAGCGTTTCTTGGCGGACCGCAAAAAGAGGAACAAGCCACTCAAGGTGGTCCTGATGTCGGCTACTATCGATCCAAGTTTGTTCAAGCACTACTTTCCCGATAGTAAAGGTCGACCCGCCCCCGTTGTCGAGGTCCCTGGTCGAACGTTCCCAGTCACCAAGTTCTTCATTGATGATATCATCAGAGATCTGCAGAGTATTTCGGCCGACCAAGGAGGTTGGATCTTCAAAGACAAGCTCGTTACCGATTACCTCAGTCACGAGATGCAGCCGAACCCCGCTGCTTTCACTCCTCTTACCGGTATGAATTTGGCGATTCCCTACCCTCTCCTCGCCCTTTCCATCGCATACGTCCTCAGTCGATCGGACGATGGACACGTCTTGGTCTTTTTGCCTGGTTGGGAAGAGATCAAAAAGGTCGCGAATCTGCTGCTCGATACTTCAAGCAGGAATTCCTTACTTGGCACCAAATTCACCGATTCATCACAATACTCTATTCACTATCTCCACTCGAGTATCCCAGCAGCAGAACAGAAGGAGGTCTTCAACCCGCCACCCAAGGGAGTCAGGCGAATCATTTTGGCTACCAACATTGCTGAAACGAGTATCACTATTCCCGATGTCGTCTATGTGGTCGATGGAGCCCGAGTCAAGGAGAATCGATACGATCCAGAACGACACATGTCGAGTCTTGTTACTGCATGGGTCGGTGCTTCGAATCTTAATCAACGAGCTGGTCGAGCTGGACGACATCGTGAAGGAGAATACTTTGGGATGCTGTCCAAACGAAGATACGAAGCATTGGAAACGCATCAGACCGTCGAGATGAAACGATCCGATCTCAGTAATGTCGTAATGCACGTCAAGGCGCTCAATTTGGGTATCGTCGAGGAAGTCATGGCCGCCGTCATTGAGCCGCCAGAGCCTAGTCGAATCGTCGCCGCCATGGACTCGTTGCGAATGCTGGGAGCATTGGACGCCGACAAGAATCTCACCTCACTCGGACGAGTACTACTCCAATTACCTGTCGATGCTTCTATCGGTAAATTGTGTCTATACGGTTCATTCTTCCGATGTCTCGATTCAGCACTTACCCTTGCTGCCATCTTGTCGAACCGAGACCCATTCTTGGCGCCATTGGACAAGAAACGAGAAGCCGATGAGATCAAGGACTCTTGGTCGCCGACTGCATTCCGTTCGGATCCCCTGGCGATTTGGTCCGCCTACAACGAGTGGGTCCAGATTGATGATTCAGGACAGTTCTGGAAAGGCAATCAATTCTGCGGAATGAATTTCCTATCGAAATCGACTTTGTTAAATATCAAACAGGTCAAGGGGAGTTTGTTGCAGAATCTGGAACAGGCCGGAGTGATTGCCGTTAGTGGTGGTGGAAATGTGAGGCGTATAGGCAGGGGGATGGGAGTACCCAAAGAGTTGAACACCAATGGAGGTAGTTTGCCATTGTTGGCTGCTTTGCTCGCTATGGCTTCCGCACCAAACTTTGCGTTGAGGACCAGCGAAAAGACGTGCCGAACATCTCAAGACAAGGTAAGCTCGTCTTCTCCCGCCATTGCCCAAGCTGACATGTAGACGACATTCATTCACGCTTCTTCCGTCAACTCGCGCAAACGCGAAACTGGTGGTCCCGAGCTGCCTTCTACCTCATTCAACCCAGCCGAGAAGAGATTATACGCCTTTGGCGAAAAGACCAGGAGTGTGCCGCTCGGCTCCAAGAATGGCGCGGGAGGAACGACGAATCTTCGACAAGTCACTCGTCTTGATCCAATGACTTACATGCTCTTTGGAGCTTACAACTTGGTAGTCACTCGACGTGGACTTGAATGTGATGGATGGCTTCCTGTCACCGGAAACCTATACGCACTGGACGATGTTCAACGCCTCAAGTCATTATTCGAAAAATGTATGCTGCGAGTATTCGAGGGAGTTGGCAAGAGTCTCACGCAAGGTCGAGACCAACGACGACGGGAGACAAGATCACATGTAAGGGTTCAAAAAGGATCATCGAGGATCGATGATGATCAAGATGGAAATGCGGATGAAAAGGATGGCGAGTCCGAAGATGAGGACGGGGATGTAGTCTCGAAAGAGAGGGCATCAGGACCGTTGTCTGCTGAAGAAGTTCGAGAGCTGGAGCTATTGACTTCTGATGTCGTCAAGGTATTGGAGGCTTATGCGAGTGAGAGAGAGGGAGGAAGTGTAGCTGTCAGTCGACCTCAAACTCCTGCTCCTGCTGGACGAGGAGGACATGGCAATGGAAATGGGTTCAGCCACGGAGCCGGAGGTGGAGGTGGAGGTGCAGCTGGGGGCAATGGCGCATACGTCCCACCTGCTAGACGATGAAATCTTATGACACCATAATACATAGAACTGTAAATATAGTATGCATGAACACACTCTTTCGAATTCCGGCCGACGAACATGCTGATCTCGAATAGCATTATTGCTTACCACATACGGAGTCCATCGGGACACTGACGTCGCTTGAGATTGACGCTCGCCCGTAAGCGAGTCTTGCTGGCGAGATATTTGTATTTATCGGTTCATTTGTATTTCTTGATTTGTATTTTAATCATTTGTATTCTCGTCCCCTGATAGAACAATGTATTCTCAGTCGGAGTCCAGATTGCAAGTTCCGTCCGGGTCGCTAATGAAGAGGGACGGTGGCCGCTGAGTAAGAGCGCTCGAGCTCTGTGGCCCGCTACCAGTTAATCAATACGCCATCGATCTCAATACCCTCAACCATCTCCAGATATGACGAGAAGTCATTCTTTAGCGGAGGGTTTGACGATCCCTGGACCTTAAGTCGCTTGGCGCTCGCAGTGTACCCACGGATCGAATTCATCATGCACGGCATGACGGACGGCTTCGCACGAGAGCATGAAAATAGGTTCATGCACACAACAGATATACACGACCGACATCTCCAGCATGTTTCTCGGAGGACATTAAAGTGGCCTTAGACTTTCTACAAATTTCGCATTGATCTCGCAGTAATTGAGAATGTGATCGAGCAGTCTCGACCCGCCAGAAAGATGCACGACGACAATGCAAAAGATCGCCTTACGAGAATACCAATTTCCGGATGCTTGGGAGTAGGTGCATCGTCTCTTGGAGCTTCTGTTTTCAGGATTACAAAACAACTTCCGGGCCCTGGATAAAGGCGTCCTGGGTCTAGAGCGGGATGCCGGAAAAATAGCCCCTGTCGTGGCCAAGTCTTGAATCGGCCCGGGCATGATTTATACATAAGCACGGGCGACAGGCATGCATGACCTGCGGGCCTGAGCGTGAACTCAATCTTGGTTTCATCCCTGGGCATACATCTTCGTTTCCTGTACCTGACCTCCGTTTCTGCTGTTCCGTCCGCATTATGGCTCTACACGGGCAGGGTAGGGATCCGCATTGTCAAATTCCAGATCTACTGGCTGTTCGTATCTGATTGTTAAGCCCATGGCATCATCTGGACTCGATCATCTATCATACTCCTTGACTGGTCACTTACTTTCATACACTGTTACTTTATACTTGAGGTACACCATTAATCCGACGCACCTTGTCGATCTCATTCCACTCTAGCCGCGGATCCCACAGACGTGCGTCTGCCCGGGGAATTGTGAAGGGATCTCGGCACAAGATCTCATATAGACACCGACCTCGACCTCGCAATCTTCAATTTAAGGACTGCAACTCTTCTGGAGTGGAACATCAGGTCCAACGGCAAAGCACTCCCAGCGACGAGTATAGCATCCCTTCCCTACAAAATCCCGCAGCTACGCCTTGTATAGCCGCCGCATTGACGGCCGAGTAAGGAACGAAAGGACGCCTCGTTTGGTATCTTGGTGTGTCTGTCTGTCAACGCTTGGATCGCCGACTTCACACGCAATTGAAAGGATACCTTTCGCTTCTGTCTATCTTTATCGATACGGGCGAGATCTTGGCCAACATTTGCTAAGCATAAGCATTCATATCGGCCCGGCCCACGCTGCTCCAACGGATATTACACTAATCAACGAAATAGAAAGGGGTCATGTCGTATCGTTCACCAATCCTTTCTGGACCGTCCAGTCCTCCAGAATCGTCAACTTCGACTTCTTTCTCACGCAGAGATAGCGGTTCATCGAGAGTGGATAGTCGTTTTGAGGGTCTATCGATGAAGGAAGTAGAGCAATTGAGGGAACAAGAGGACCGTTTGAGGAGAAGAGGGAGTGAGCCAAGTCTGAGCTATATCGCTGTTGTGTCCGGGGACAAGTCTGTGAGTGATTCTGCTTGAAGCAAGTAACAAATGAGCTGACTACCTAGGGATTATATCAATACGTGTCGGATTCTGTGACGGATGTCCTTGGATTTGAACCAACGGAACTGCTAGGGCGGAGCTGTTACAAGACTTTCCATCCAGAGGAGTTGGCGAAGTTGGAGGAGATACACTAGTGAGTGATTGTGTCAACAGCTCGAGACTCTTTACTGAGCAGTAGTCGGGCTTTGGCAGATGAGTCGGCGGCTTGCGTGGCATATATGCGTTTACTGCATAAAGACGGATACTGGGTGGAATGCAGTGTCTCTTAGTGAGTATCTCCCACTCCAGGTCGATGTGTGCTAATGACCAGCTCAACAGTATACGACAAGAGTTTGACCCTTGTATCTCGTATACACGCTGGATCAAGAGGGTTCGGTGAGTGCACTGTGGACCGTGCATCAGAACAACAGGCTGACTGGCAGAACACGCCATCACAGCGAGGGAGATATTCGAAATCTCTCCAGCATCGCAAGGCAGATTCAGTGTCACCCGACAAGGATCCGCCGCTTCTTCTCCTTCACCCCCCAAGACTGCTTCCCCCACCCCACCCCCTTTCCACCAATTACCCCCATCTTCACGTACACCACGAACGTTTTTCCTGATTGACCGCTTCACAAATACAGCGAGGGTCATGTATGTCAGTAATGATGTCATTGTAAATGGGAACACTGTAAGTCTCTTGCTGTCTGATCAGTCAATATCGGTAGATAGCTAACCCACTAGCTGAAAAACAACCCGTTCTACTCGATCATAAAACCTTCAGATAGGGCGTTAGTCATGAATCATATCGAGCGGGCAAAACAGTCCAGTCCCCTGGGCCGCGATTATAGGGGTAGTGGTGGCCACGCATATACGAGATTTAGCGTTTTGAAGGTAAGTCATACATATTCACTGATCCATATGTCTTGGCCCGTGGCAAGCGCTGATATCAGATCCCCGACTTACCGCCAATATCATCAATATGGCCAGGAGGAACCGATGAATCGGAAAGGATGATGCCTGGACAAGAGTTCATTCGAGTTGAAGCGATCTTCACAGCAAGCTCCGACGGTCTCACATGCGTGATAGAGAGATTACAATCGGAATAAGCTCATCGCACCCGCGTACACCGGTCACTGGCCTGCAGTAGAGGAATAGGAAGGATTAGGAAGGGATAGGAAAGAAGAGGAAGGAGTAGGAAGGAAGAGGGTAAGGCAACGGAGGGTTTCAAAGTCATATTAAATTGTACATGCCTCTCAATCGAGGTCACTTGCATCGTTTCAACTACAATTATTGTCAAGTCTACCGATGCCGTCGGGTATGGATGCCCGGACATGAGGCTCAAAGGAGGTGTCGAGTCTGAGCTCGGGCGGAACTTCTCATCTTGTTTGAGAGCTTCCGGGTGGACAGCTCCAGCCCAGCTCCAGCCACTCTGCTGATAGGTCTGAGGTCTCGGACTGACGCACCCCTATGCATACATCACAATACGGTCAAAATAAGCATAACCTTACATGAACAGTGATGTCCACGTGCCTCCGGCTATCACCCGACTTCCCGAATCTAAGGTTACCTTACAGATCCTTTCAGCCCCCACATGACTGCTCTTGCTTGCTTTTCCTGTCTATCGCTTCTCACATTGTACAACGCCTGCTCATCTTGGTATCGAAACCTATAATCAGAATCGTAGGTATATCAAGCCCGGGCATTGCATGGACATTGAAGATCATGGATACACCAAAACCGAATATGCCCCCGGGTGGATCTACACCCTTACCATCATCAGCGACTCATGGTGCTGGGCCAAAGAAGAGGAGAAGGATTCATTTGAATTGTGAAGAATGTAGGAGAACGAAAAGTCGATGTGAGACATTTCCGCGAGGAGCATTGACTATGGCTAATGCGATAGGCAATAGATCTTGGCCATGTTCTGAATGTGTAAAGAAGGGTGGGTAGATTCATACGACGATAACGATGACGGTCGTGCTAAGCTAACGATAGGTCTTGCACATATATGTCCGAATCAAGTGTCCAAGATCTCCCAGCCGAAGTCACAGACGATAGCAGAATTGACGGATCGCGTCAAGCAGCTGGAAGATGTATTGCGGCATCATGGCCTTGATGCCGAGATCCCCGCTTTACCCTCCCCAGAACCGACTGTTACCAGACCCTTCGAATCATCTCCGAGGGCAATACCGATCGAACCAGCCCAATCAAGAGCATGGGATATGACTGCCATGTTGGGTGAATTAACTTCATCACAAAGTAAAGGTTACGCAGGGACAGAAGGAAGTGCGTTTTACCTTAGTAGTCCTGATGGGAATGATACGGATGCAGAGGGGGATGATGGTGGTGGTTTGGCGGAATACCCTACGCCATGGATGAAACGTGCTGGAGATGATTGGAGAGGAGGGATGTCTGCATCATTGATGTCGAGGTGTAGGGCGATGTTGCCATCAAGAGACCAGTCAAAAGGGATGTTTGAGCATTTCTGGGAGGCGACCGCTTGGAGGTCAGCTGAGACTGGCCCTCGGTAGACATAGCTGATGATCAGAATTCAACCCATGACTAGGTCGTTCTTTCTACAGAGAATCATCCAAAATGTCTACGACTCAGCAGATGGCGCTCACGCACACGACCTCGCCGTCTTATTCGCCGTCAAGGCCATGTCGGAACTTTTCAAGCCCACGCCCGGATCTTCATTCGCTCCTCAAGATTACCACGAACTATCTTATGCGTGCCTCGTAGCTGGAAAGTTCTATACCGAAACCACCACTGCTTCCTTGATCTCGCTTCACCTTTTAGCCAACTTTTTCATCAATTCCGACGATAGGAAGATGGTAGATGCTATCTTTGCTATTATCGGTATGGCTATGAGGCTGGCAGTGATTGCAGGATATCATCGCGATACCCCTTATCAAGACTTGCCGAGAGAGGATCTGGATCAGCGAAGGAGAATCTGGTTTGAGCTATTGGCAGTCGAGAGGGTTCATGTAAGATCACTTTAGAGTAACAGGATTCAAGGCTGATCCCAGTGTCTACCGTCCCTCCTGCCCGGATCTATCAGTCCGAGCCACTACGATGTATCGTTCCCATCCGACGCTCACCCAGACGGCTACTTCGTTTGCAAGTGGCGTCTGGGCCGATACATGTCTCGAGTCATCGATTGCTGGACAGCTAGAACTGCCCCATCGTCATCCAGTAAGTCCCACAACACAGACGCATAGCGACGTGAGCTGATGATCAGCCATCCAAGCAATCGACGCCGGTCTGCGTGAACTTTACCACTCGATCCCTCAGCAACTGCGATGCAGTATCATGCCGCATGACGCTTATGGACCGACTTCTAGTCCACATCGAGATTCCAATACCACCAGTATACGCCAGAGTGTCGATAGTGATTGTCGCCCGAAAATGGCTCCACCTCCTACCGACGTTTCCGATGGCTCACCAGCTGGGCAGGTCGAGATACAGCAAATCCGTCTAGCCCAGCATTTCGTTATGGTCTTCTGTATGTTCAATGACTTGAGTGTGCGGAAAGCCGCTGATCGATAGTCTATCTACACCGGCCGAGCTTCATGCAGACTTTGGCGAAGGGAGGGGATATGAATTCGCTCAGTCTTCAAACCATGTTGGAGACTTGTCGACATATGGTCAACCTACTCAAGACGGCTATGGGTCACGATCATGCTACCGTATCTAGGTGGTTTGTGAGTTTGATCCTTTTTCATCTCAGGCTGTGACTGACGAGCAGGGCTTCGCTGCGGACCTCTTCACAACTCTTCATTGCCCGACTGCACTGGTGGTCAGGACTTCTGATCAACCTCTCGCGGCTCAACAGATGAAGTTATTGGAAGAAGGTGCATCGGTCATCGAGTGGATCGCAATCGTCAGACCGTCATCGAAAAACAGGGCACTTGCAGCTGGAACAAGGAGATTAGTCGCTACCGCTCGAACTCGATACTTAGGCTTTGGGACCGTCAAGACTGAACCTATACAACATTTTCAATCGACTCATCAACAACCACCTACCATCAATCCTTTCATGGCCCATTCCCAGAATTCTCAAAGTCAAAGCAATGGATCTTGGGGTAGCGATTTCACCCAAACTCAAAACTCGTATCAAGGTCAAGCGCAACGCCCTGATACTTCACCATCCACTTCTTCGGTAATGAACGGAAACGGCTTTGATTGGTCAAGTTTTCCAGTCTTTGGGAATGTACCCACCAATCAAGCGATACCTCAACAACAGCCTCAACAGAATATGCAAATGCTCCCCGTAGGCCAGCTCTCACCGATCGATATGTCATTACCCCTCTCAAGTCCCACTGGTCAGGGCTTCCAGCAGAACTTTGGTCATTTACCAATGATGCCGAATCAAATGGATAATTGGCCAATGTCGATGCAGAATTTAGGTCAATTGGGGGTGGCGCCCGCTACGGATCCTTATGCGCCTAGTTCAGAGGGATTTGATATGTGGTTAGCCAGTATTTTATCGGATAATGGTGCAAATGGGAATGGGGGGAGTCAAGGTCAGGGGCAGGGTGGATATCAATAGAATAGCAGGAATCCCGCTGATGTAGAGCATGCTTGACTATGTTATGGCTCAATTGGTTTTGATGCAAAGAGTTCGACTTTTAAACCTTTTAAACCAAGCTTGATTATGATCTCGGGCCAATGTTGCCGGATATATATAACCTCGGATCTAGATTACTTGTACCAGATTAACCATTCCTCAACGTCAAAATCCCAGACCTTAAAGTCGAGCGTAAATCACCTTCACAATACCTCGAGCCCAGTCCAGGTGACAGCAGTCAACGGCAGAATGTCCAAACGCGACTACGCACCAAGTGGTTCATCACCACTTTACACTGTCCCCCCAGGCCACCTGCTCCTCCACCTATCTTCCGGATCAACAGCAGCCTTCTCACTACCTTCGAATCCAGCCGCATCTTTCTACCTCTACATACCGAGCTCTCATCCAGTGAGCCGTCGGAAACGGGGAGAAGATGTCAAGAATGGAGAATCGTCTTCGGCAGTTCAACAAAGAATATTTCCGCTGGTAGTTTGTGTACATGGGAGTGCGAGGGATGCTCAGGGTGTGAGGGATCGTTGGGTGGATATGGCTGAAAGGGAGGGGTTTGTGGTTCTCTGTCCACTGTTTCCTGTTGATATGGAGGTACGTCTGTCAGAGATACAGATATTAGCAGGAATACTGATAGGCGATAGTCGGTGGATGGGATGCACAATTACAAGTTGATACGATACCCTGTCAAATCTGGCGAGACATCTACATCCGATCCAAGCCTGACAACTTCTGGATATACACGGTATGACAAGCTACTTCTGGAGATGGTTGACCTGGTACGGGATAGATGGGGATTCATCGAGACTGAGCAATTCGGCCTGACTGGTTATTCAGGTGGTGCTCAAGTGAGTCACCGTCATCGTGTTGTCACTCGTACCAAGGTGTTGATCCCAGTTCGTCCATCGCTTCTTCTACCTGCACCCCTCTAGAGTCTCATCCCTATCAGCCGGAGCACCGGGAACAGGTACACCCCTATCATTCACACTCACATGGCCCCGGGGCATATCCGACACATCAACCGTATTAGGCCAAGAGATCGATATCCCCAGCCTGGGTAGCACACCGACACATCTTATCGTAGGCCTGGAAGATAAGTGGAGACCCGTCGCGAACGATGGGAGCACTCCCAAGATGAATCGGATCGATACGATGAGGATGCTGAGGGATGACTGGCGGGCAAATGGATTGGACGTGGAGTATGAGGAAGTAGACGGTGTGGGACATGAAGAGAGGGATGTTCTGCAGCAGGTCCAGGGATTCGTGCTGAAGCATCTGGGGTGAGTCAGCTATCAAGATAATAATTCGAGCTGACGGTAAAGACGCCTAAGATGACAGTTTTGTGACTCACAGCGACTCCATGGTCAGCAAACCTTGTGCATTGAGATCTGTATCGAAGCGCACCGCTTCATGATCACAACGTTGTATGCATGTACCTGTCTGCATAGAAAGGGCCCCCTAAGC
>Ga0265780_10007819_pt1 | contig 13077 bp, 10 predicted proteins | sample P1T30metagenome_FD_192432 | JGI IMG/M metagenome (GOLD analysis project Ga0265780, IMG submission 192432) | Plant litter microbial communities from East Loma Ridge, Irvine, California - P1 T30 | ecosystem: Environmental > Terrestrial > Plant litter > Unclassified | place: USA: California...
TCCTCGGCCGCCACGCCGCCGCCGCCGGCATAGGCGTTCGCCAGCAGGGACAGCGCCGGCAGCGCCGCCATCGTGGCGCTTCGCATCGTCTTCTCCATATCCCCCTTACTTCGACAGGTCGATCGCGTACCTGGCAAAGCCGCTCGCGTCGAGCCCGTCCCCGGCGCCGACCACCGCGATGCCGTTCGCCTTCGCCCACCATGCCGTCGCCTGGTCGACGCACGATTCCGGGTACCGCGCGCCACCCGATGGCGCACTGCACCATGACGCCGCACGCAATCGGTGCCGGCCGCACCGCGACGGCCGTGGGCTCGCCTCATTTTGTCGAATCTGACGACGTGGCACGGCAATTGCAATGTTCACATCGGGTGCAATGACGCTGGCCACTACATTTGCTCAAATATATTTGCTCGACGCTTGTCCATTCAACGATTGCCGTTTCCAAGGACTTTCATGACCGATACCACCAACCCCACCCGCCGCCGCCTGCTGGCCGCCGGCGCCACGGCCTCGCTGACCGGCCTCGTGTCCGGCGGCGTGTTCGCCGCCGGTTCCGACAAGCCGGAGAAAACGGAAGTGAAGGTCGGCTTCATCCCCCTGACCGATTGCGCCTCCGTGGTGATGGCTTCGGTGCTGGGCTTCGACAAGAAGTACGGCATCAAGATCGTGCCGAGCAAGGAGTCGTCCTGGGCCAGCGTGCGCGACAAGCTGGTCAACGGCGAACTCGATGCCGCCCACGTGCTGTATGGCCTCGTATACGGCGTGCAGATGGGGATCGGCGGTCCGAAGAAGGACATGGCGGTGCTGATGAACCTGAACCACAACGGCCAGGCCATCACCCTGGCCAGGAAGCTGGCCGACGCGCGCGCGGTGGACGGTCCTTCGCTGGCCAAGGCGATCAAGACCGACAAGCGCGAATTCAGCTTCGCCCAGACCTTCCCCACCGGCACCCACGCGATGTGGCTGTACTACTGGCTGGCTACCTACGGCATCGATCCGATGAAGGACGCCAAGGTGATCACCGTGCCGCCGCCGCAGATGGTGGCGAACATGCGGATCGGGAACATGGACGGCTTCTGCGTGGGCGAACCCTGGGGCCACCGCGCCATCGCCGACGGCGTCGGCTTCACCGCCGCCACCACCCAGGACATCTGGCGCGACCACCCGGAAAAGACCCTGGGCACCACGCTGGCCTGGGTCAAGGAAAATCCGAACACGGCGCGCGCGCTGGTGGCCGCGGTGCTCGACGCCAGCCGCTGGATCGACGCCAGCCTGTCGAACAAGGTCAAGATGGCCGACACCATCGCCGGCAAATCCTACGTCAACACCTCGGTCGACGTGATCAACCAGCGCATCCTGGGCCGTTACCAGAACGGCCTGGGCAAGAGCTGGGACGACCCGAACTACATGAAGTTCTACAGCGACGGCACGGTGAACTTCCCCTACCTGTCGGACGGCATGTGGTTCATGACCCAGCACCGCCGCTGGGGCCTGCTCAAGTCCGACCCGGACTACCTGTCCGTGGCGTCCAGCGTCAACCAGATCGGCCTGTACCGCGAAGCCGCCGCCCTGGCCAAGGCGGACGTGCCGAAGTCGCCCATGCGTTCCGCCAAGCTGATCGACGGCACCGTGTGGGACGGGAAGAACCCGGCCGGCTATGCGGCCGGCTTCAAGATCAAGGCTGCCTGACCCTGCGCCTAACCTCGGGAGAACATCATGAGTGCAATCGTCGATTCGACTTCCAGCGCCGGCGCCGAGCCGGCGCCGCGCGCGCAGGCCATCCCGGCCCGGCGCCGCTTCAGCGCGCGCGAGCTGTTCCTGGCCGTGGCGCCGCCGCTGCTGGGCCTGGGCCTGCTGCTGCTGGTGTGGCAGATCGTCGCCACCGGCAACAGCGGTTTTCCCTCGCCGGCCGTGACCTGGGAAGCGGCCGTCAAGCTGTTCGCCGACCCCTTCTACAAGAACGGCCCGAACGACCAGGGCATCGGCTGGAACATCCTGTCTTCGCTGCAGCGCGTGGCCCTGGGCTTCGGCCTGGCCGCGGCGGCCGGCATCCCGCTCGGCTTCCTGATCGGCCGCTCGCGCTTCCTGGCCGGCATGTTCAACCCGATCGTCAGCCTGCTGCGGCCGGTCTCGCCGCTGGCCTGGCTGCCGATCGGCCTGCTGGTATTCAAGGCCGCCAACCCGGCCGCGATCTGGGCCATCTTCATCTGCTCGATCTGGCCGATGATCATCAACACCGCCGTCGGCGTGCAGCGCGTGCCGCAGGACTACATGAACGTGGCGCGCGTGCTGAACCTGTCGGAGTGGAAGATCTTCACCAAGATCCTGCTGCCCGCGGTGCTGCCCTATATGCTGACCGGCGTGCGCCTGGCGATCGGCACGGCCTGGCTGGTGATCGTCGCCGCCGAGATGCTGACCGGCGGCGTGGGCATCGGCTTCTGGGTCTGGGACGAGTGGAACAACCTGAACGTCCCGCACATCATCATCGCCATCGTGGTCATCGGCGTGGTCGGCCTGCTGCTGGAACAGGCCCTGGTCGCGCTGGCGAAGGCCGTCACCTACGAAGAATCGGGGAACTGACATGAGCGACACGAAATTCATCGACGTACGCAACGCCGAGATGGTGTTCGACACCCGCAAGGGCCGCTTCCACGCGCTGGCCGACGTCAACCTGACGGTGGCGCGCGGCGAATTCCTCACCCTGATCGGCCACTCGGGCTGCGGCAAGTCGACGCTCCTGAACCTGCTGGCGGGCTTGACGACGGCAAGCTCCGGCGCCCTGATCTGCGCCGGCCGCGAGATCGCCGGCCCGGCGCCGGAACGCGCGGTGGTGTTCCAGAACCATTCGCTGCTGCCCTGGCTGACCTGCTTCGAGAACGTCCATCTCGCCGTCGAACGGGTGTTCGGCGGCCGCGAACCGAAGGCCAGGCTGCGCGAGCGCACCTTCGATGCGCTGGCGCTGGTGGGTTTGTCGCAGGCGGCCCAGAAGCGCCCGAACGAAATCTCGGGCGGCATGAAGCAGCGCGTCGGCATCGCCAGGGCGCTGTCGATGGAGCCCAAGGTGCTGTTGATGGACGAACCCTTCGGCGCCCTGGATGCGCTGACCCGCGCGCATTTGCAGGACGAGCTGCTGCGCATCGTGGCCAGGACCGCATCGACGGTGGTGATGGTGACGCACGACGTGGACGAGGCGGTGCTGCTGTCGGACCGCATCGTCATGATGACCAACGGCCCGGCCGCGACCATCGGCGGGATCGTCGACGTGCAGCTGGCGCGCCCGCGCGACCGGGTGGCGCTGGCGCATGATGCGCAGTACAACGCGTACCGGACGCAGGTGCTGGAGTTCCTGTATCACCGGCAGGCGAGGCCGGCGCGGGAAGCTGCCTGAAAGAAGAGGGTATTCACCGCCGACTGGACGCGTGGGCGGGAGTCCGCCCGCCCTGCGCAGGGTGGACAGCTTGCTGTCCACGCGTCCAGCCAGCCGGTGCATCAACGCTACGCCGGCTCGATTTCGTCCAGCGGCCACCTCGGCCGCACATTGAAGCCATACTCGCGCTGCGCCAGTTCCGGCCTGCGCTCCAGCCGCAGCGCCCCCGCGAACGCGATCATCGCGCCGTTATCGGTACAGAATTCCAGCTCCGGGTAATACACCCTGAATTTCTTCTTCAGGGCCGCCGCATCCAGCGAGGCGCGCAACTGCTTGTTGGCGCCCACGCCGCCCGCGATCACCAGGCGCTTCAGGCCCGTATGCTTGAGCGCCGCCACGCACTTGGCGGTCAGCACGTCGACGATGGCGTCGACGAAGCCGCGCGCGATGTTCGCCTTGTCCTGCTCGCAGATGTTGGCGATGCCGGCGTCAATGTTCTTCGCCACGGTGAGCACCGCCGTCTTCAGGCCCGAGAAGCTGAAGTTGAAGTCCTTCGAATGCAGCATCGGGCGCGGCAGTTTATAGGCTTCGGGATCGCCGAATTCGGCCAGGCGAGAAATGGCCGGGCCGCCCGGATAACCCAGGCCGAGCAGCTTGGCCGACTTGTCGAAGGCTTCGCCGGCGGCGTCGTCCAGGGTCTCGCCGAGCAGGGTGTAGCGGCCGACGCCGTCCACCCGCATCAGCTGGGTGTGGCCGCCGGAGACCAGCAGGGCGATGAAGGGGAATTCCGGACGCTCGCTGGCCAGCAGCGGCGAGAGCAGATGGCCTTCCAGGTGGTGCACGCCCAGTACCGGCTTATCCAGCGCCAGCGCCAGGCTGCAGGCGACCGAGGAGCCGACCAGCAGGGCGCCGGCCAGGCCCGGACCCTGGGTGTAGGCGATGGCGTCGATGCGCTCCATCGGCAGCTCGGCCTTGGCCAGCACCTGTTCCAGCAGGGGCAGGGCGCGGCGGATGTGGTCGCGCGAGGCCAGTTCCGGCACCACGCCGCCATACTCTTCGTGCATCGCCACCTGCGAGTGCAGGGCGTGGGACAGCAGGCCGCGCTCGGTGTCGTACAGAGCCAGGCCGGTTTCATCGCAGGAGGATTCGACGCCGAGGACAATCATGGGGTAGCAGGATATGAAGAAGATAATGGACGGGCGCACGCGCGGCGCGCGCAATCCGCCATTGTAGAACAGGTGGGCAGGGCATGCAGCCGTTGAATACCGTCGCCCCTGCGCAGGCAGGGGCCCAATTTGCCGGCGCCGCGAATAACTTGGGCCCCTGCCTGCGCAGGGGCGACGTAGCTCGGGGCTCCGTGCGGGGGCGACGTAACTCGAGGGCGCCTGCGCAGGGACGACGTGACTTCGGCCTGCGCAGGGGCGACGTAGCTTACGGACGCTGCAGCAATTCCCGGTGCGCGCTGCGCAGCATCGCTTCCGTATCCTCCCACCCGATGCAGCCATCCGTCACCGAGCAGCCGTACTTCAGCTGCGCCAGGTCCTGCGGAATCGGCTGGCTGCCGCTGACGATGTTCGATTCGATCATCACGCCCACCAGCGACTGGTTGCCGTGCTTGATCTGCTGGATCACGTCCGACATCACCAGCGGCTGCAGGTCCGGCTTCTTGTAGCTGTTGGCGTGCGAGCAGTCGACCACGAGGTTGGCCGGCAGCTTTGCCTTCCTGAGCGCCTGCTCGGCGATCGTCACCGACACCGAATCGTAGTTCGGACGGCCGCCGCCGCCGCGCAGCACCACGTGGCCGTAGGCGTTGCCGCTGGTGCGCACGATCGAGACCGAACCTTCGCCGTTGATGCCCAGGAAGGAGTGCGGGCTGGACGAGGACAGCACGGCGTTGATCGCGATCTCGACGTCGCCGTCGGTGCCGTTCTTGAAGCCGACCGGCGTCGACAGGCCCGAGGACATCTCGCGGTGGGTCTGGGATTCGGTGGTGCGCGCGCCGATCGCGGTCCAGGCGATCAAGTCGCCCAGGTATTGCGGCGAGATCGGGTCGAGCGCCTCGGTGGCGGTGGGCAGGCCCAGTTCGCAGACGTCGAGCAGGAACTGGCGCGCGCGCTCCATGCCGATGTCGACCCGGAAGGAATCGTCCATGAAGGGGTCGTTGATATAGCCCTTCCAGCCGGTGGTGGTGCGCGGCTTCTCGAAATACACGCGCATCACCAGCACCATGGTATCGCGCACTTCGGCCTGCAGCGCCTGCAGGCGGCGCGCATAATCCAGGCCGGCGACCGGGTCGTGGATGGAGCAGGGACCGACGACCACGAACAGGCGCTTGTCCTTGCGGTCGAGGATGTTGCGCAGCGTCTCGCGGCCCTGCATCACCGTGTCGAAGGCCTTGTCGGTCAGCGGCAGCTTCTGGTGCAGCGCGACCGGGGAGGGCATGGTGGCGAACGAGGTGACGTTGGTATTTTCGATATCGGGCGTGTTCAACATGATATGGCTTTTTTCCTAAGGGATCGGCCAGTCTAGCCGGAAATGATCGGGAATGCAGCCCATGCGCGGAAAAAGCCGCATTCCGGCCATTCCAATGCGCAGGTTTTACATGCCGGCCGATGGTATGCTGTTGTCATGGAACCTACGCCACCACACAAGCCCGAACCGTTTGCCGCCGCCCGCTTCATCAAGGAGATCGGGCGCGGCGTGAAAGGCGCGCGCAGCATGACGCGCGACGACGCCCGCCTGCTGTACCAGGCCATGCTCGAGGGCCGCGTGTCCGACCTCGAACTGGGCGGCATCCTGCTGGCGATGCGCATCAAGGGCGAATCCGTCGACGAGATCGCCGGCTTCATGGACGCCGCCGAGACCTCGTTCGCGCCGCTGCCGGTCCCGCCGGGGGAGTTCGCGCCGGTGCTGATCCCCAGCTACAACGGCTCGCGCAAGCTGGCCAACCTGACCCCGCTGCTGGCGCTGCTGCTGGCGCGCGAGGGCGTGCCGGTGCTGGTGCACGGCGTGCGCCAGGATCCGGGCCGCGTGACCACCTTCGAGATCCTGGCCGAGATGGGCATCGGCCCCACCGGTTCGACCGTCGACATGCTCGAGGCCTTCGCCCAGCACAAACCCTGCTTCATGCCGATCGAGCTGCTGGCGCCCGAGCTGGCGCACCAGCTCTCGCTGCGCCGCATCCTCGGCGTGCGCAACTCGACCCACACCCTGGTCAAGATGCTGCAACCCTTCGCCGGCCCGGCGCTGCGCCTGGTCTCGTACACGCACCCGGAATACCTGGCCATGCTGGGCGAGTACTTCGGCGGCGCCGCGCCGCACGCGCGCGGCGACGCCTTCCTGATGCGCGGCACCGAAGGCGAGACGGTGGCCAACGCCAACCGCGCCCAGCAGATCGACTGGTTCCACCAAGGCAGCCGCACCGTGCTGGTCGAGCGCGACGCGCCGACCGACGAGCTGGCGCCGGCCCCCGAAGGCCGCGATGCCGCCGCCACCGCCGACTGGATCGCACGCGCGCTGCGCGGCGAGCAGCCGGTGCCGGCGCCGATCGCGGCGCAGGCGGCGCGTTGCGTCGAGGTGGCCCGGGCCTTGCGCGCAATGCACGTTTGAACGCTAGGGCCCCATCGAGCCCGCGCGGACGTTCGCACACCGCATAGCCAACGCTATCTATATTGCAGGTGGGCGCCCGCGCCCACCATGTTTCCCGTTGGCCCCACCGCCCATCACGTTTACAATCACGCCTTTTGCGCGCGGCAAAGGCGGTACGGCATGGCAAATCAATACGATGTAGCGGTAATCGGCGCGGGCGCTGCCGGCATGATGTGCGCCTTCGTCGCGGCCCAGCGCGGCAAGCGCGTCGTGCTGGTCGACCACGCATCGAAGCTGGCCGAAAAGATCCGCATCTCGGGCGGCGGCCGCTGCAATTTCACGAACGTCAACGCCGGCCCGCAGAATTACCTGTCCGACAATCCCCATTTCTGCCGCAGCGCGCTGTCGCGCTACACGGTCCAGGATTTCCTCGCACTGGTAAAGAAACACCGCATCGCGTACCACGAAAAGCATCGCGGCCAGTTGTTCTGCGACGATTCGGCCGAGCAGATCATCCGCATGCTCAAGGACGAGTGCGACGCCGGCGGCGTGCACTGGCGCATGCCCTGCAAGGTCGGCGCGGTGGAAAAGGGCGCCGGAGGTTTTCGCATCGAGACCGACGGCGAGCCGATTTTCGCCAGCAACGTGGTGGTGGCCACCGGCGGCCTGTCGATTCCCAAGATCGGCGCCACCGACCTCGGCTACCGCATCGCCAGGCACTTCGACCTCAAGCTCGTCGAGACCCGCCCCGGCCTGGTGCCGCTGACCTTCGACGGCCCGAGCTGGCAGCCCTTCGTGCCGCTGGCCGGCATCGCGCTGGAAGTCGATGTCGAGACCGGGTCCGGCAAGGGCCGCAATGCAAAACGCGGCGTGTTCCGCGAAGACTTGCTGTTTACGCACCGCGGCCTGTCCGGTCCGGCGATCCTGCAGATTTCCAGCTACTGGCAGCCGGGCACGCCCATCGTGCTGAACCTGCTGCCCGAGGTCGACGTGGCCGAGGAACTGATTGCTTCCAAGACGAGCGTGAAAAAACAGCTCGGCAATATCTTGTCGCAATGGCTGCCGGCGCGCCTGGCCGACGGCTTGCTGGCGGCGAACGGCCTGGCGCCCGACGCGCGCTTGCCGGACATGGCCGATGCAAAATTGCGCAAGCTGGGCGATGCGATCAACCGCTGGGCCATCGTCCCCACCGGCTCCGAAGGCTACAAGAAGGCCGAAGTGACCCTGGGCGGGGTCGACACCCGGGAATTGTCGCAGCAGAGCATGATGGCGACCAGGGTCGCGGGCCTGTATTTTATTGGCGAAACGGTGGACGTGACCGGCTGGCTGGGCGGGTATAACTTCCAGTGGGCATGGGCTTCCGGCTACGCCGCGGGCACTGCCATCGAGTAATGTAGCAATTGTGGCACATGGCCATAAAACCTCGCACTGATCTGGAAAAGCTGTTAGAATTTCGTTCTTCCCTAAATCCAACGGTTTCATTTTTACATGACCACTATCCGCCTTAAAGAAAACGAGCCGTTCGAAGTCGCTATGCGTCGCTTCAAGCGCACTATCGAAAAAACCGGCCTGCTCACCGAACTGCGCGCCCGCGAGTTCTACGAGAAGCCGACCGCAGAGCGCAAGCGCAAGCTGGCAGCTGCCGTGAAGCGTCACTACAAGCGCATCCGCAGCCAGCAACTGCCGAAGAAGCTGTACTAATTTAAGTTCAGCGACTGCTCCGGTGACGGCCAATGCCAGTCCCGGTTGCCAGGCCTGAATGTGACGAAGCCCGCTCCGGTTGTGCCGCAGCGGGTTTTGCCTTTTTCCCCATCCATTGACCGGAGACTCCATGAGCCTGAAAGATCAAATTACCGATGACATGAAAAACGCCATGCGCGCCAAGGATAGCGAGCGCCTGGCCACCATCCGCCTGATCCTTGCCGACATCAAGCGCAAGGAAGTGGATGAGCGCATCGAGTTGGACGATACGCAAGTCACCGCCGTCGTCGAGAAGATGATCAAGCAGCGCAAGGATTCGATCACCCAGTTCGAGAGCGGCGGTCGCCAGGACCTGGCCGACAAGGAAAAGTCCGAACTGGCTGTGCTGGCGGCGTATATGCCGGCCGGCCTGTCGGATGAGGAAGTGGCGGCGGAAGTGACTGCCGCGGTGGCCGCATCGGGCGCCGCCGGTCCGCAGGACATGGGCAAGGTCATGGCGATCCTGAAGCCGAAACTGGCCGGCCGTGCCGACATGACGGCGGTCTCGGCCCAGGTCAAGAAGGCGCTGAGCGGCGCCTGATCCGCTTCAAGCGCGGCTGCGGCAACGATGCCACGGCCGCGCCGGCTTTTTCCAGCGCCGGGGCGGCAAGGCATTCTTGCCTTGTTACAAATCAATTTGTAGCGAGCCCTGCGGTATAGTCTGACCCTAGACAAACACATTGATTTTCACGTGATTCCGCAATCATTCATAACCGATCTGCTCAATCGCGTCGATATCGTCGACGTGGTCGGACGCTACGTGCAGCTGAAGAAGGGCGGCGCCAACTACATGGGGCTGTGCCCCTTCCATAACGAAAAATCGCCCAGCTTCACCGTCAGCCCGACCAAGCAGTTCTATCACTGCTTCGGCTGCGGCGCCCATGGAACCTCGATCGGCTTCCTGATCGAATATTCCGGCATGGGCTTCGTCGATGCCGTCAAGGACCTGTCGCAAAGCGTCGGCATGATCGTGCCCGAAGCCGACGACAAGATCCCGCCGGCCCAGCGCGCCGCCCAGCAGGCGCAATCGCTGGCCATGACCGACGCGCTGAACCAGGCCTGCGACTATTATCGCGCCCAGCTGCGCCAGGCCCCGGCCGCCATCGCCTACCTGAAAGGCCGCGGCCTGACCGGCGAAGTGGCCGCCCGTTTCGGCCTCGGCTATGCGCCCAGCGGCTGGGACAGCCTGCGTTCGGTGTTCCGCGACTACGACGCCCTGGCGCTGGTCGAATCCGGCCTGGTGATCGACAAGGTCGACGAAGACGGCAGCAACAAGAAACGCTACGACCGCTTCCGCGAACGGATCATGTTCCCGATCCGCAATACCAAAGGGCAGGTGATCGGCTTCGGCGGCCGCGTGATGGATGGCGGCGAACCGAAATACCTGAACTCGCCGGAAACCCCGCTGTTCCAGAAGGGCCTGGAACTCTATGGCCTGTTCGAGGCCAGGCAGTCGATCCGCGACGCCGGCTATGTGCTGGTGACGGAAGGCTATATGGACGTGGTCGCCCTGGCCCAGCTCGGCTTCCCGCAAGCCGTGGCCACCCTCGGCACTGCCTGCACCAGTACCCACGTGCAAAAGCTGCTGCGCCAGACCGACACCGTCATCTTCAGTTTCGACGGCGACAAGGCCGGCCGCCGCGCCGCGCGCCGCGCGCTGGACGCTTGCCTGCCGCAAGTGTCGGACGACAAGGTCATCAAGTTCCTGTTCTTGCCGCAAGAACACGATCCGGACAGCTATGTGCGCGAATTCGGCGGCGACGCTTTTGCCCAGGAAATCAACGAGGCAATGCCCTTGTCGCAATTCCTGCTGCGCGAAGTGACGACCGAGCACGACCTCGACACGCCGGAAGGCCGCGCCCACGTCCAGTTCGACGCCAAGCCCTTGCTGCAGTCGATGGCGCCGTCGGCCCTGCGCCTGCAGATCGTTCGCGGCCTGGCCAACCTGACCCAGTCAACCCCGGCGGAGATTGAAGCGTTGTTCGAATTGTCCAAGCCGGTAGCGGTCGCACGCAAGGCGCCGCCGCGCCAGGGACGTCCGGAACCGGTCGGCCTGGAATTGCAGATGTCGCGCATCCTGGTATCCCATCCCTCGCTGGCGCTGGGCATGGAAGAGACCGGATTGCGCGCCTTCGATTACTTCGGCGAGGAGCAGGCCGAGCGCCTGCGCCAGCTGGTTGCGACGGCCCAGGCACTAGGTGCGAACGGTACCTTTGCCGCCTTGTCCCAGCAACTGAAGGAAGTAAGTAACGAGTACGACCGCCTGATTTCGGAGATCGCCTCGGAACCCGAATCGGATATCGACGCAGACCGCGCTTGGCTAGCAAGCGCTGTGAGACAAGTCAAGATGGACTTGCTGAAAAAGGAGTTAAACCAGTTGTTTTCTTCTGGGCTGACCCCAGATCAGGTTAGTGCCCGCTATCGCGAAATCACGGCCCAGCAGGACCTCTTGATGCGCGAAGCGGCGAGCGAAACCCCGGCAAAATTCACCTGATTGGTCGTTGCCGCCAAGCAGGCGTTTGTAACTGGAAAGTCAAGGGGTGCGTGCTATAATAAAACGCTAACTATTGCAAGCTTTGAAACGATTTCCCGTCTCAAACCATGCGTGGAGTTTCAGTTAGCGCGGCAATAGATTTGTGCCTGCAGTGTGATGTAAGGTAACAAAACTTTATCTTTAACCATAGTAAAGTAGTCGTCCGTGACTTCGAAAGCGCCTGTGCCAACCAAGAAACCCGAAACCAAAGTGGCTACCAAATCCACCAGGATGTCCGCCAAGGCGGACAATTCTCAAGACAAGGCGGAAGCTCGCGTCGCGGGTGTCGCGCCAGTCAACCAGACCACCGATGCGGAAACCCTCGCCGCGATCGATACGTCGGGCTACGTGCTGCCGGCCGTCAAGGTACCGGGCCGCCGTGGCCGCAAACCCAAGGAATTCACGCCCGAGAACGACGAAGTCGCTGCATTGAACGCGGTCGAGCGCGCCGAGCTGAAGGCGGTCGACAAGGCCAAGGCCAAGGACCGTAAAGCGAAAGAAAAAGCGCTGCTGAAAGACGCGTTCTCTTCGGACACCGAAGCGAGCGAAGAAGAGCTCGAGATCCGTCGCCAGAAGCTCAAGGCCCTGATCAAGTCGGGCAAGGAGCGCGGCTTCCTGACGTATTCCGAGATCAACGATCATCTGCCGGAAAACATCGTCGATCCGGAAGCCATCGAAGGGATCATCGGCACCTTCAACGACATGGGCATTGCCGTCTACGAGCATGCGCCCGATGCCGAAACCCTGCTGCTGTCCGATAACGTCGCCACCGTCACCAGCGACGACGAAGCCGAAGCTGCCGCCGAAGCGGCGCTCTCGACCGTCGATTCCGACTTCGGCCGCACCACCGACCCGGTCCGCATGTACATGCGTGAAATGGGTTCGGTCGAGCTGCTGACCCGCGAAGGCGAGATCGAAATCGCCAAACGCATCGAAGACGGCCTGCGCGACATGATCCAGGCAATTTCCGCCTGCCCGGTGACGATCGACGAAATCATCGACGCCGCCCGCCGCATCGAGAACGACGAGATCAAGATCGACGAGATCGTCGACGGCATGGTCGATTCGGACCAGGACGAAGCGACTTCGCCGAGCGCGGTCGCCCCGGCCGCGACCGATGGCGACGACGACGACGACGAGGACGAGGAAGAAGAAGAAGAGGGCGAGGAGGAAGAAGCCAACGCCAGCTCCGGCGCGGCCGGCTATTCCGCCGAGCAGCTCGAGCAGCTGAAAAACTCCGCCCTCGACAAGTTCCACACGATCGAGCAGCAGTTCGAAAAGATGCGCAGGGCCTACGAGAAGCAGGGCTACAATTCCGACGGCTATATCAAGGCCCAGGAATCGATCTCGAACGAACTGCTGGGCATCCGCTTCACGGCGAAAGTCGTCGAAAAGCTGTGCGACACCCTGCGCGGCCAGGTCGACGAAGTACGCCACATCGAGAAGCAGATCCTGGACGTGGCGGTGAACCGCTGCGGCATGCCGCGCGCCCACTTCATCAAGGTCTTCCCCGGCAACGAGACGAACCTCGACTGGGTCGACGGCGAAGTGAACGCCGGCCACGCCTACAGCGCCATCCTCGGCCGTAATATCCCGACGATCAAGGAGCTGCAGCAACGCCTGATCGACCTGCAAGCCCGCGTCGTGCTGCCGCTGCCGGACCTGCGCAACATCAACCGCCAGATGGCGGCCGGTGAAATGAAAGCGCGCAAGGCCAAGCGTGAAATGACCGAGGCCAACCTGCGCCTGGTCATCTCGATCGCCAAGAAGTACACGAACCGCGGCCTGCAATTCCTCGACCTGATCCAGGAAGGCAATATCGGCCTGATGAAGGCGGTGGACAAGTTCG
>Ga0265780_10007824_pt1 | contig 13073 bp, 5 predicted proteins | sample P1T30metagenome_FD_192432 | JGI IMG/M metagenome (GOLD analysis project Ga0265780, IMG submission 192432) | Plant litter microbial communities from East Loma Ridge, Irvine, California - P1 T30 | ecosystem: Environmental > Terrestrial > Plant litter > Unclassified | place: USA: California...
GCGGGCCTTCACCACCTCCGGCTTGCGGCTGATCGTGACTTTTCCGGTGATACGCATTCTGCTATCTAAACCTTCTGGTTTCGATTCGATTGAGGTTTGGAGAGTGGCGATGGCGGAGTACGTGCGCAACCTTTGGTACATGGCGGCATGGGAGGAAGAGGTCGTCGATGACGCGCGTCTGCCGCGAACGCTGCTGGACGAACCGTTGCTGATCTACCGAAAGGAGGATGGCGAATATGCGATGATGGCGAACCGCTGCCCGCATCGCCTCGCCCCTCTCCACAAGGGGCAGCGCAGTGGCGACACGATCGCCTGTCCCTATCATGGTCTGGAATTCAATGCCGCAGGCCAATGCACGCGCAATCCTTTTTCGGGCCTGATACCGCCGCACGCGCGCGTGAAAACGTATCCGGCAGTCGGGCGTTACGGTGCGATCTGGTTCTGGCCCGGCGACGCCGATAACGCGGACGACAGCCTGATTCCGGATTTCTCGGCACTCGATCGTCCCAATCCGATCGTGCGCGGTCGCACCAATTTCGCGGCCAATTACGAAATCATATCCGACAATCTCCTTGACCTCAGCCACGTCGAGTTCATCCACCCAGAGAGCTTCCGAACCGAGGGCAAGATTTTCGGCGGGCAATATGAGGCGGAAGAAACTACGGACGGCGCGATCTGGTCCCGATGGTCGATGTTCAACACCGTTCCCCCCGCATGGCTGGAGAATCTGCCGCAAGACGTTCGACTGGACGAATGGATCGACATGCGCTGGCACGCGCCTGCGTCGATGCTGCTCCATATCGGCTTCACGGCTGCGGGCGCACCACGCGCCGCCGCACCCGTGGCCGATATGGTCAACCCGCACATCATCACGCCCGAAACCTCCAGCAGTTCGCACTATTTCTTCACGCGCGATCCGGGCGAGCAGAGCGAAAAGCTCGCCAATCAGGTGTTCGAGGAAGAGGATCGTCCAATGCTGGAGTGGATCCAGCAGACGATGGGTGACAAGGATTTTTGGGATTGGAAACCCGTCATCCTTAACGTCGACGCGTCAGGTATCCGCGCACGACGGCGGCTGATGAAGCTGCGCCGTACCGAGCAAGCCAACTCCGAACCTTTGGCCGCGGAATAGATTGAACTCGGTGCGAACATGACGAACGCGATGCGGGACGCGGTGTTCGACCCGATCATCGGCTTCTCTCGGATCGTTCCGGTAGCCGCTGGGGAAAGCGCGCCGTACCTGCTATTAGCCCGTGCGCCGTTCGCGGTCGGGCTATGCGGACGTTTACGATTGCTGCCGCCGCACCCGGCGCCAAGCTTCTCTACGCATACGGCACGTTCACCTTGCTTGGGCTGCTCTACTCGACGAGTTGCTCCGAAGCTTGGTGGTACCAAAAACTTCATTTTCGGGAGACATGAACCCTACCGCAGACGAGTCCGTCATCCAATCAAAACGTGGATGGAAGATGATCCAAACTAGGCATTTGACCTGTTAGCTGGGAGGAAGGACACTCCAGCAAATGATCTGGGAGAGGCGCTGATGCCGAAGATTTTCGCTGCGATGCCCACGCCTACCCGAATTTGATGAAACGTTAGAATGACCGTTGTCGCGCACCGGATTATTAATTGTTAATTTCAAAAAAAGTTGAACAGGGCATGCGGCAATTTGACGTGAATACTGTAACGCTAATGACGACATGCATTTGTTTTTTTTGAAATCGCCTTGTGCGTTCGCGCTTAATTTTGACATGATGACGTGGTGGAGCGGGTAGTAGTGAAGCATTTAATTTGGGCTCTGCTGCTCTGCTGCGCCTCGGCCTCCCTGTCGGTTTCTGCGGCCAGTGCTGACAACCTGCCATTGATCCGCAATCGTCAATTGTTGGTCGACGGAAAGCCGTATCTCGCGATCGGTGGCGAACTCCATAATTCGAGCGCCTCCAGCCCTGAGTACATGGAGCCGATATGGGACAAGCTCCAGAAAATGCATGTCCGCACCGTCGTCGGTACCGTTAGCTGGGAGGATTTCGAACCCGCCGAGGGAAAATACGATTACACGGCAGTGGATGCCCAGATCGCGCAGGCGCGTCGGCGCGACATGCGTCTGGTCCTGATCTGGTTCGGCGCGTTTAAGAACGCCAGCTCCACATATGCACCGAGCTGGGTGCGTGGGGACGCGGCTCGCTTCCCGCGCGCCGTCGCGCAGGGCGAGATGAAGGAGGCCTTCACCTACGCAGGCGCGATGCCGAAGCCGGTACTGTCAGTGTTCTCGTCCCGTCTGATGGATGCGGACCGTGCCGCCTTCGTCGCCTTGATGAAGCACCTCGCTGCGGTCGATACCGATCACCGGGTCATCATGGTGCAAGTGAATAATGAGAGCGGTTTGCTGCGCGACAGCCGTGACCGTTCGCCCTTGGCGGAAGCGGCGTGGAAGCAGGCCGTTCCGCCGGCGCTGACGCGCTATCTGGCCGATCATCGCGGCACGCTCAAGCCGGAGTTGGACGCCGTCTGGGCGCGGCAAAATCGCCGTTCGGCCGGTACATGGGCGGAGGTTTTCGGTACGGACTGGCAAGCCGATGAAATCTTCATGGCGTGGCATTTCGGCCGGTATATGGAGGCTCTTGCCGCAGCCGGGAAGCGGGCGCTCGCCCTGCCGATGTATGTCAACGGATGGCTTGGGCCGCAGGAAGGTCAGCCGACCGCCGGCCTTTACCCAAGCGGTGGTCCCGCCAAGCGCGTTCTCGACGTCTGGAAAGCCGCCGCACCATCGCTCGATCTTCTGGCGCCCGACATCTATGTGCCGGACGCGAAGGCGGTGCTCGCCGCTTACGATCATGCTGACAATCCGCTGTTCGTACCGGAGGCTCAGTTCAAGACCGGCGACCTTTTCTGGGCGCTGGGAGAGCATGGCGCACTGGGCTATTCGGTGTTCGGGATCGAGGACGGACGGATCGACGGACAGTTGGCGCAGGCCTATGATCTGCTCGAGCCGATGGCAGCCGTCATCACCCGCGCGCAGGCAGAGCGGAGGATCGCAGGCGTCCTTCTCGACGACGGCAAGCCCGCCGAAATCAAACTCGGCGGCTACACCATCACCGTTCGAGAGACGCAGTCGCTTCTCAAGAAGATGCTGCTGGATGCCGGCTTGCAAGCCCCGCCGGCGCCTCCGCCGCTACCCAGCGAAACGGAAGGGCCGTCCAGCCGACCGATACCCGGCGACTCTCGCGCGTTTGGCCTGATCATCGCCGAGGGTGGCAACAGCTTCCTGCTGATAGGCAAAGGCTTCACTGCAGATTTTTCGAGCGGCCCCCACCTGGTCGAGGTGGATCATGTCGAGGAGGGTCGGTTTAACGAGAGTGGATGGCACGCGGGCCGGGTCATCAATGGCGATGAACGGCTCAGCATCATCCCGCTCGATCGCATCGGCAGCGTTCGCGTTCGTCTCCTTCCTCCTGTTCACTGACTCGCGCATTTGGGCGAAGTTCCTTTCACTGCACGGGATTGTGAATCAGCGTCAAAGCGGGATTCCGGGAGATGACGGTAAATCGAATTCGTTGTGGTTCGGATCTGGGCGGGCCGGACCCTGCAGACACAGGCGATCATATCGGCGAGTGTGCTCTCCATACGAAGCGCTGCGAGGTTGGTACCAACCTCGCAGGGGCCTTGTCGCATGACCAATCTGGTTGGTGAACGGCTCGAGTTGGATCTGTTCGACCATCCGTCAGAGGCGCTGTCTAGCCTCACAGATAGGACGCATTTCGGCCGAGCGCGCCCGCCTCGACATCACCGATTGGCGGTGAGCCTGGTCAGACGAACGTCGACAGCGAGGCCACATGCAAGCCAAGCTTAGCGGCTCGCCGGCCAAACGGCGGCCGCGCGAAGTGGTCGCCGGCCACGTCTTTGGCGCCCCCGCTCCGCGGTTTCGACGCAGTAGCCTGATGGCCGCGTCTGTACGTACATCAATGCCGGATGAACCGCAGAAGCTGCGCGCTGATAATCGTGGCGTGGCCGTGTACGCGAAATCGAAAAGAATACGGTCGCGCGGGCGGCGGCGCTGATCGAGCCAGAAGCGGATTGCGGAGACCTGTCGTGGTTTGCGCGCGCTTGATGCCCAGCCATCGGCTCCATCCCTAAAGACGGTGCAGCCTAGTCATACGCGGCGTCCATTGCGTGGAATCACTCAAACCGGCGTAGCAACCGATGTAAAGATCCTATAGGATCGTTCGAAACACGACAGGGAGGAGCGGATGCGGGCGGGATGGATACTGGCGGTTGCGCTGGTGACGGGCACGGCGACCGCGCAAGAGCGGGCCGGTCCGCCACCGTTTCGCGATCCAACGCTGCCGACCGAACGCCGGGTCGACGATCTGGTCGGTCGGCTGACCCTCGAGGAGAAGGCGTCACAACTGGTCAACCAGGCGCGCGCGATTCCGCGGTTGCAGATCCCGGCGTATGACTGGTGGAGCGAGGCGCTGCACGGCGTCGCCAATAACGGCTACGCCACCGTGTTTCCGGAGCCGATCGGCCTGGCGGCGACCTTCGATCCCGAAGCTATCCGCGACATGGGAGAAGCGATCGGCGTCGAGGGCCGCGTCAAGTGGAACCAGATCGAGCGTACCGGCGGTGAGCACAAGATCATGGCGGGGCTCACCTTCTGGTCGCCCAATATCAACATCTTCCGCGATCCGCGCTGGGGCAGGGGACAGGAAACCTATGGCGAGGATCCCTATCTGACCGGCGCGCTCGGCACCGCCTTCGTGCGCGGCATGCAGGGCGAAGACCCCGACCATTACCGCGTATCCGCGACGGCCAAGCATTATGCCGTGCATAGCGGACCCGAGCCTGGCCGGCACAGCGACGATGTCGCGGCAAGCCTGCACGACATGGAAGACACCTACCTGCCGGCGTTCCGCCAGCTCGTCGTCGAAGGTCATGTCGAATCGGTGATGTGCGCCTACAACCGGGTCAATGGCCAACCCGCCTGTGCGAGTGACTTCCTGCTGCGCGATAGACTTCGCGGCGCATGGGGCTTCAAGGGGCATGTCGTGTCGGACTGCGATTCGATTGCCGATATCGAGCGTGGGCACCATTACACCAAGACGCTGGCCGAGGCGGCAGCGGTGTCGATGAAGCTCGGCGTCGACAACGACTGTACCGAATATGGTCGTGCGCCCGGCCCGACGTCGGATTACGACCGGTATCGCGAGGCCATGCAGTCCGGGCTGTTGCCGCAAGCCGTGGTCGATCAGTCGCTCAAGCGCTTGTTCACCGCGCGCATGAAGCTCGGGTTGTTCGATCCGCTGGGAACCGTGCCGTACGACAGCCTCCCCGATTCCGCACTCAATTCGCCTGCCCACCGCGCGCTGGCGCTCAAATTAGCACGTGAGTCGATGGTGCTGCTCAAGAATAACGGCGTGCTGCCGGTCGCCCCGGGGCGGGTGCGGCGAATCGCCGTAGTGGGGCCGTTGGCCGATCAGGTCGATCCGTTGCTGGGCAATTATCATGGCCAGGCAGCACATCCCACGACCGCGCTCGACGGCCTGCGCGCGGCCTTCCCGGGCGCGCGAATCGTGTTCGAGCCGGGCACCGACTTCCTGCGCAGCGCCGTTCCCGTGCCCAGCTCGGCCTTGAGCAGCATGGACGGCCGGCCCGGCCTCGACGCTGCTTACTGGCGCGGTGATGCCATGACCGGTGCGCCGACGCTGACTCGGATCGACCCGCAGGTCGCCTTCGAGCGCAACGCCCCGTCCGCCATCCCCGGCGCAACGAGCGTGTCGATCCGCTGGACCGGCTACGTCGCCGCACCCGAGACAGGCGAGTGGAAACTCGGCATCGACGGCCGCAACGCCCGGCTGTGGATCGACGGCAAACTGATCGCCGACAACAGTGATGCGCAGCAGCGCGGCCCCAATCTCGTCACGATGCAGCTCGTGAGCGGCGAGCGCCACGCGATCCGCCTGGAGCAGACCTCCGGCCGCTTCCCGCCACGGCTGGTCTGGACCGCGGTCCATGCCGATGCGCTCGCCCGTGCCGTGGCGGCGACGCAGACTGCCGATCTGGTGGTCGGCGTCGTCGGGATTACGTCTGCGCTGGAAGGCGAGGAGATGACGGTCAGCATCCCCGGATTCAAAGGCGGCGACCGTACCAGTCTCGATCTGCCCGCCGACGAGGAGGCCATCCTGAAGGCCGTAAAGGCAACCGGAAAGCCGCTGGTCGTCGTGCTGATGAACGGCTCTGCGCTGTCGGTGAACTGGGCCGCCGCGCACGCCGATGCGATCCTGGAAGCCTGGTATCCGGGGCAGGAGGGTGGCACCGCGATCGGGGAAACCTTGGCGGGGGTGAACAACCCGTCGGGTCGGTTGCCCGTGACCTTCTATGATGGAGTAGCAGACCTTCCCGCGTTCACCGACTATTCGATGGCGCAGCGGACCTATCGCTACTTTACCGGCACACCGTTGTTTCCGTTCGGTTTCGGGCTGAGCTACACGCGTTTCAGTTACGCTGCACCCCGGCTTTCCAAGGCGAGGGTGAAGGCCGGCGAAAGCGTCGGTGTGGACGTGACCGTGCGCAACGTCGGCGCAGTTGCCGGCGATGAGGTCGCTCAACTCTATCTTAGCTTCCCTGCGGCACCCGGTATGCCGGTCCGTGCGCTTAAGGGCTTCCGACGGGTGCATCTCGCACCGGGAATGAGCGAGCGGGTCCATTTCGACCTGTCCCCGCGCGATATCTCGAGCGTCAGTGCCGATGGACGTCGTTCGGTAACGCCGGGCCGGTATCGGTTGACGATCGGTGGCGGCCAACCTGGCGGTCAGGCGACCGTCGTCCGCGCGACCTTCGACGTGACCGGGAGCGCACTCGTCCCGCTATAGCGGGATGACCGCGTTCCCGGTCACCGCGCTAGAGACCGGACGAGATCTTCTTTAGCCACCTCAGTCGATGCTTGTCATAGGCGATCGCAATTTCAGGGGTGCACTCAACGGCTTGATATGCGACCTCTCGTCGTATGATCGAACGACGCCCTTCGGGCGAAACACGCCGTATCATCCTATCGGCTTGGGGCGAAGGCAGATTGGTCATGGCCGGACTATCTCTCTCATATGATGGACCTTCTCAAGCGATGGAGCACGGGTAGCTAGGCCCTTGCGATGACGCTGTTCATCAAAAGCCGATCCGGCCGCGCGTGCCTTTGTGGTCGCATTCGCGTTTTAGCCGGGTGACGATCTCGGCCGCATCGATGGAATCGACGTGCCGAAGTTGTCGGGCGACGACCGCAAAGTCGCCGGGGGTGAGATCGGTCGCTTCGCGCAACGTGGCTGGCGCGGCGTCTCCAAAGAAGCGTTCGAATGCGGCTTCCGCCTTGGCCGGGCCGAGTGGGCGGAGGTCGAGCTTGAACACAAAGCGGCGAAGCGCCGCCGGATCGAGGCGATGCGCGTGGTTGGTCGCGGCGACCACCGGAAGCGGATGATGGTCGAGCCAGGTCAGCATTTCGTTGACCTGACCGGCCTCCCAACTGTGGCTTGCGGTGGTGCGGTCGAATAGCAGCGAGTCGACCTCGTCGAACAACAACACGCTGCCCTTCTCGCGCGCGTCGGCGAACGCCGTCGCGATCGCCGCCTCGGTTCCGCCGACCCAGCGCGACAGCAGGTCCGACGCACGCTTGATCTCGAGCGGACGGTCGAGCGCCCGTGCGAGATGGTGGGCGAGCGCGGTCTTGCCGGGTCCCGGCGGACCGGTCAGCAGCAACGACACATCGCGCGCATCGGTCGCCGCGAGCCGATCGATCAGCGGGCCGAGCGGCAAATCGGTCTCGAACAGGTCGAGGTCGAGCGCATGATCGACCGTCGGCGGCAGGACACTGCCGCGCAGCGCCCGCACCAGCGTTTCGGCCGATCGCGCACCGCCGTCGGCATCCCCTGCAAGTCGCGCGGATCGCGCCGCTACCCGCAGTACCGTCGCCGTTTCGGGTGCGGCGTCGATCAGGTGATCGAGACCCGCACTCGTTTCGACGCGCTCCTCACCGGCAATACGCGACAGCATGCGCAGCGCGGCGCTGCGCGACGGCAGATCGAGCTTCAGCACGAAGCTCATCCGACGCAGGATCGCAGGGTCGACATTGTCGATCGCGTTGGTGGTCCACAGCACCGGCACCGGATTGGTCTCAAGCAACCGATTGACGAAGACCTTGCTTCCCTCTCGCCTGGCGAAGAAATCGCCACTGCTCGGCCGCCACGCGCTGAAGGCGCACCAATACCGCCGCCTGGGCTGGCAAGTCCGGGCGGCGGCAAAGGCGCAGAGGGTCACACCATTCAGAATTTCGCGCCGATGCGGACATAGGCCTGACGCCCATACGGATCGCCCAGCGTCGAGAGATACCCGGAGTACAAGGCTTTGGCAGGCGCCTTGTCGAACGCGTTGATCATGCCGAGGGTGAGTTCGTACTGTTTGTCCGACCCGAACCGCAGCCCGTATTGCACATCGAAGACCGACCAGGCTCCGACGCGTGCTACCGTCGGTGCGCCGACGACTTGCTGGTAATCGTCGATCACGCTCGACACGTAGCGCCACGTGCCGGAGAGGAAGTGGTCGCCGATCGACACATCGACGCCGGCGAGGTTGCGCCAGCGTGGCGCGGCCGCCGAGGTGAGCGGTGAGGTCTGGTAGTTGTTGCGATGGCCGACGCCGTCATAGACGATCGTGCCGGTGTCGACATCGTAGGTCGCCAGATAGCTCAGGTTGTTGCGCAGCGTGATGTGCGCCGTGCCGATGTCGAAGCGGTAGTTCGCGGCGACGTCGATGCCTGACGTGCCCGTGCCGCTGGGCGCGTTGTACGAGGACACGATGACCGACTGCGCCACCCCGCTCGCGTCGCGGATGACGTTCGGGCCATTGGGTGCTGCGTTGATCACAGCCTGGCCGTTCTGAAGCTGGATCTGGTTCTTGTACTTGTAATGCCAGTAATCGATCGACAGGCTGAGGTTCTGGACCGGCAGCAGCGTTGCGCCGACGTTGAAAACGTCCGCCTTCTGCGGTTGCAGGCTCGGATTGCCGTATTGCTGAACCGACCGGAACGTCGTCGTGCCGTCGCGTGGATCGATGATGTTGGCGACGTTGGTGGAGATCAGCACGGCGGCGGAATTGGCGATGCTCGGCGCCTGGAACGCCTTGCTCGCCGAGCCGCGCAGCGACAGTTGCGGCAGGACGCGCCAGTTCACCGCGATCTTGGGCGCGGTCGTGCTGAAATTGCCGTAATCCTCGTAGCGCGCGGCGGCGTTGATGTTGAGGCCGGTGACGAGCTCGTAATTCGCCTCCGCAAACACGCTCTTGACCTCACGGCTGAAGGCGGTGTTGCGGTTCGGCCCGAGGAAGCCGCCGAAGCCGCTCAGCAGCAAGTCCGAATAGGTGTTCGACTGCTTTTCCTTGCGGTATTGCGCGCCGACCGCAATATCGAGCGAGTGTCCGGCGATCTGCGCGAGCGAACCGTTCACGACGGCTTCGCCGATCATATATTCGATCTTGGACAGCGTCGTGACGTTGCTCTGGAGATTGTAGATCAGCGACGGGTCCATCTTGGAGACATCGGCGGTGAAGGGGCTGAAATACAGGCAGTTTCCGGCTCCGGGCTGCGCGCCGGCACCCGGCCCGCTGTAGCGGATGTTGCAATTCGGGCCACCATAGCCGTTGAGCGCCGCCTGGAAGAGATTCATGTCGGTATCGCGGTCGGTCGAGGAGATATCCGCGCGCGAATAGGTCGCGTTGGCGGTATATTTCCAGTTTCCAGAGATATTGCCGCGCGCGCCCACGACGAACTGGCCTTGATCGACCTTGTCCTGGATCAGACGATATTCGTAGCCGGGGAAGCCCTGCGACCCGATCGCGCGGCCGATGAACGCGACATCGACACCGAACGGATTGTACGGGTTGCCCGCCGGCACGATCGGGGGGCGGGCGCCGACGCGGTTCTGCGCATAGGATGGCACGCTGCGGCGGTTCGAATCCTGATGATAGATGCCGATTTCGGCGAACAAAGTCTGCCCCGGCACGATCTCGAACGAGGTGTCGTTGTGGACGAGGTAGCTCTTCGCCTCCGGGCGGATCGGGTTCTGCGCCTGGAAGCTGAACTGGCACGAACCGAGGCCGAAGCCCGGGCTGTTCGCCGAGGGAACGTAGCGGCTTTGGCTCGCGGATGAGCCGCAATTGGGATCGACGACAGTCAGCGTGCCTGCGGACGATTTGAAACGATCATAAAGCGTCGAATAATTGTTGCCGTTGAGCACCACGTCGCCGCCGGCTGCCGTCTGTGGCCGCGAATAAAGCGTGAAAGCGCCCGGATTAGCGCCCGCGCCCGAGGATGGGTTGAAGAAGTTGGTCACCTCGCGCTGGCTGTTCTGAAGCCCGGCCTGATAGCGGTAGGCGGCGGAGGTGACGGTGTGGAAGCGACCGCTGCCGATACCCCACATTGCCTGCACGGTGGCCGCCGGTGAATCGTCGATATGCGTATATTGCGCGGAGACCTTGAGGCCGTTGAACCGCGTGTTGGTGATGACGTTAAACACGCCCGCCACCGCGTCCGCGCCGTAGGTGGAGGATGCGCCGTCGAGGACGGTCTCGACTCGGTCGATCGCGATCTCCGGCGTCAGGCTGTTGAGGTTGACGAACCCGTCGGCCGGCACGACGCGCCGACCGTTGAGCAACACCAGCGTCGCGCCAGCGCCCAGCCCGCGCAGATTGGCGGAACGGGTGTCGCGCGAGTCCGCGCCGCCACCCTTGGCGAGATCCTGGATGCCGCCGGCGCTGCCGACGTTCTGCGGAATGAAGCGGGTGATGTCACCGAGCGAGGTGACGCCGGTCTTGGCCAGATTTGCGGCGTCGATCGACAGGATCGGAGATGCGCGGTCCTCCTGCCGCACGTTGCGCAGATACGAGCCCGTGACGACGATGTCGGGCGTGATCTCCGCCGGGGCAGGCGCCGCCGCGGGCGTTTGCGGTTCGGCGGCCGGCGACTGTGGATCGGCGGCCTGCGCCGTAGCCGTCGTCGCCAGCATCATCGCAACTACGGTGAGCGAAAGACCGCCGAGCAGGCGATGCGAACGTGCAAGCTGATTGGTCACCGGCAGTATCCCCTTTTGTGGCCGAAATGCCGGACGCGCGAGGGATCATGCCGCCACAGTCACACTGGCGGTCGTATCGGGACATGTCGCTGGGCGACGTGACCTTGCATCCTCTCGACGACGTCCGGCTCCGAACGTTCTTGTCGGTGTATGAGTGGCCTGTTCCGTTCCAGAACAGAAATACAATCTTCTGATTGATCTATGCGTTGAACTGATAGCTACGAGCGCGTGACGAGCACGTCGCTTTCGACCGCCTGCGCGACGAGCTTTTGCGCATCGTCGTCGCGCAGCCAGCCCTCGGCTTGCTGTTTGGCGACGACGGTGCGGACCTTCGCCACGAACCCGTCGTGATCGCGATACCGCTCCTCGAGCGAGGGCCTTGGGTCGTGCGCGGCCAGCCGTTCGGCACGCGTGCGCGCGAACGGCACATATCCGCCGAAGAAGCCGCAGCCGCCGCCTTTGCCCCAGCCGACCGACTGGATGTTCCAGCCAAGATAGGTGCCGAGCGGAACCTGGAGCTGCACGGAGGGGACGCCCGCCGTTTCGTTGCCATCCGCGTTCACGCGCGGCACGCGCGACGGGATCACGCCGCGCACGAGCGGCGGCTGACGCGTGATCGCCCCGCTCACATCATGGTAGATGAAGCCGGTTCCCATATCGTAATCGAGGAACGCGTTGAGCTTGCCGTCCGGGGAGGGAGCGCCCGGCCAGGTCGGGAAACCGATCGCGGCGGTGTTCGCTTCGACGAGATCGCCATGCTCGAGCGTCGGGTAGCGACTCGGCGGCGGCGCCTTGCCGTCGCGGACCCAGGCGATCAGCATCGCTTGCGCGGCCCGCAGGCTTTCAAGCGAGGAATTGGGATTGCCCGGCAGCGCACAGATCGGCGACTTCGGATCACCATTGCTCTTGAAGCCGCCGGTCCACGAACCGCCATGCGTGACCGACGGGAAATAATAGCGACGCACATCGGCCGGGAGCGGAAGATCGGTCTTGGCGTCGGTGCCGATCAGCCCCGGCGACATGCGCAGCCCCCAGAATTCCGCCGAGCCGAACGTCTCGATGATCTTCGGGCAGGTGTCGCTCGCCGCGCAGCGATCGAGCAGGCTGCTCGTGCCACGTCCGCGCGCCACGTCGTTGTAGCGGCCCCACCACAATGTCCCTTCGCTGCCGGGCTCGTACAGCGTCGCGGCACCACCGGGGATCGCGAAGCGCAGGTTGAGCGGCACCTGACGCGCGGCGATGTTCGGGTTCACGCCATCGAACACGCGCTTGCCGGCCTCATCGGCGTTGAAGCCGAGATTGACGAAGCTCTTGAGGAAATTGCCCGATTGCGACGTTCCGCTCGCCACCGTCCAGCGGATTGCCCCCGCCGGGTTGGCGGTGCCGCGATCGTCGGGCTTGCCGCTGCGCAGATATGCGACGAGATCGCGCGTCGCGGCGAAGCCGATGCCGAGCACCAGCGGGTCTTTCCCCTGATAGATCAGCGTATAGGCATAAGCAGGATCGAAGCCGCCGCGCACGCACAGCTTCGCCGGATTGGGCGTGCCCGGAAACGGCGTCGTGCTGCAATCGGCGAAAGCCCAGTCGCGTGGGCTGACATCGAGGGGTTGCGCAGTGTCGGCGGTCTGTCGGAACAGCCGTGCCTTGTTCGTGTCGAGCGAGACTGGAGCGGGCCGCGCGGTCGGCTTGCCGATGCTGCCGGTGATCGGAATCGACTTCGCGCCAGCGGGCATATCGACGAAGCGCGCGAGCACCGGCCCGGTCAGCGGGCCGCCGCCACGGGCATGCGCAACGGGAACCGTGGCGGACTGAACCTCCGCGCCCGGTGCCAGATCGCCTTGCCAGCCGCTTATCACGCGGACATTGCCGTCGGGATCGGCGCCGATCGGCCAGCCGCCACGGTTCGGCACATCGTAGAACAATACGCCGCTCGCCTTGGCAGGATCGACGGGTCGGGCGATCGCGAAG
>Ga0265780_10007825_pt1 | contig 13072 bp, 10 predicted proteins | sample P1T30metagenome_FD_192432 | JGI IMG/M metagenome (GOLD analysis project Ga0265780, IMG submission 192432) | Plant litter microbial communities from East Loma Ridge, Irvine, California - P1 T30 | ecosystem: Environmental > Terrestrial > Plant litter > Unclassified | place: USA: California...
CAAAAACATCTACCCACACTTCACAGTACCTGCGGCGTATGCCTTGCCTCGCCACTTCCGACCATTACACCCTCGACCTGCCCGCTGGCCACCGCTTCCCCATTGCCAAATATGCCCTGATTCGGGAGCAGCTGTTGTGGCAGGGTATTGCCGCACCGGAGGATTTTTATGAGCCGGGCCTGTGCGCGGAGGAAGATATTTTGCGGGTGCACACCGCCGAGTATTGGCACAAGGTGCGCGACTTGCAGTTGTCGCCCCGCGAGGTGCGCAACTTGGGCCTGCCGCAGAGTCCGCAACTGGTAAGGCGCTCGCTGAGCAGTAGCGCGGGCACCGTTCAGTCGGCGTTGCGGGCCCTGCGCGATGGCATTGGGCTGAACCTGGCCGGTGGCACTCACCACGCTTTTGCTGACCGGGGCGAGGGCTTTTGCGTCTTGAACGACCAGGCCATTGCCGCCGCTCACTTGCTGGCGCACGGTTTGGCAAAGCAGATTTTGATTGTGGATTTGGACGTGCACCAGGGCGACGGCACGGCCAGCATTTTCCGGGATGAGCCGCGCGTTTTCACATTTTCCATGCACGCGGGGGCCAATTATCCGCTGCGCAAGGAACAGTCGGACCTGGATATTCCGCTGGCGCTGGGTACCGGCGATGCAGAGTACCTGAAGCAGCTTCCCGCCACACTGGAGCCGTTGGTGGCACAGGTGCGGCCGGATTTTATTTTCTATCAAGCGGGCGTAGATGTGCTGGCAACTGACAAGCTGGGCAAACTAGCGCTTACGCCCGCCGGCTGTCGACAGCGCGATGAGTTGGTACTGGGCTTGTGCCGGGCACGGGGCCTACCGGTGGCTGTGAGCATGGGCGGGGGCTATTCAGAAAGACTAGTCGACATCGTGGACGCGCACTGCAACACGTTTCGGGTAGGATTCGAACTATGGCCGTAAAGTGCCGCTCTGGCTCTGACCAGTATTTTTGCAGCCGATGAAAAAAAATAAATCTGCGCATCCAGCACCCGTTACCGTACCTGTGCGGCAAGACGAGAAGTCCAAGGGCTCGCCAGCCCAAGAAGCATTTCGGCAGGCTATTCTGGATGTGGAGAACCTGCGAGAACGGCTGCGCGACCTGCGCACTGAACAAGCCGAAGCCCGGCGGCGCTACTGGCAGCAGGTAGGACCAGCGGCAACGGCCGTGGTAGCGGCCCGGCGCAGCCTGTTTCCGGCCCTCGAAGAAGCCTTGTTGCTGGGCTACTTCAGCCGCCTGGAGGAGCAGCAGATTATGGATGTAATTCTGGGCAATGCGCGGGCGCTGGAAGAGCGATTTGGGGAGGATGAAGGTGCTATTATTCGCAAGTATGCGCCAGCTGGCCGCCGCCAACCAGCAGAGGGTGGGGAGCAAAACAGTGGAAATTTGGAAGCCCGAGTAGCTCCTGAATTCATCCCCAACCCTACCTTGCCTCCGCACGAACAAGCTGCCCAGGCCGCCAAAGCCCGCCGCAAAACCAAAGCTCAACGTCAGCAGGAGGCAGCCGAGCAAGCCGCCCGCGCCGACCAAAAACAGCTCGAATCCAACGCCAAAACCATTTACCGCCAACTGGCCCGCGTGCACCATCCCGACTTGGAGCGCGACCCCGAAAAGCAGGCCGCCAAAACCGCCCAGATGCAGCGCATCACCGAAGCCTACGAAGCCGACGACCTCTATACGCTGCTCCAGCTGCTAGCCGAATCCGGCCCGGCTGATGCGGAGTCCGACGACGTATTGGCCCGCTACACCCGCGCCCTGCTTCAGCAACAAACCCAGCTCAAGCAAGAAATGAACGAACTGAAATACGGCCCCAATGGCTTCGTGACGGGCTCGGGCAAAAAGCAGGAGCTGGAATTGCGCCAGCTCAAGCGCGACCTGCGGGCCGAGGCGGGATACGTGGCGCACGTTGGCCGAGCAATCAGCGAGGCCGAAGGTCTGCGGGAGGTGTTGCGGCAATTAGCGGCCGAAGGTCTGGAAAGCATTTGATTCACCTCCCTGCTAACTAAATAGCCATCAGTGCCTACCCAATGAATTCAACCGCGGTGCGTACCACGTCAGCATCGCGCAAAATGCGATTGTGCCCCAAGCCGCGCGTAGGATGCCACACCGCGTCGGGCCAGGCCGCCGCAATCTGTTGGCCTTCCGAAAACGGCACGATTTCGTCGCCTTCGTCGTGTATCACCAGCACTTTTTCAGTGCCAGCAGTGGGGCCGGCTACGGCCGCGCCAAACGAGTCGGCGGACCGGCCGGCAGCCTTCTCCACGTAGCTGGCAAATCGCTCCACGAAGTCATCAGACAGGTACAGAAAATCGGCAAAGCGCCCTGCTACTACCCTCGGCCCTATTGGGGCGCTCAATAGGACTAGGCGCGGCAATGGTGCCCCGGCCGCTAAACGTACCGGCAAGCCCGCTACCGAAGCCGCCCCAAATGAGTGCGCCACAATGGCCCGCACTTCGCCCAGCGTATCAACCACCGCCTGCACCGCGCCGCCAAAACTGATGAGCGTAGCCTCCCGGCCAGTCGAAGCACCGTGTGCTGGCCCATCGAGTGCCACTACGCGGTAGCCCGCCGCCCGCAACGGCTGCACCCAGGCGCGCCAAAAGCTAGCCCGATGCTCCCAGCCATGCACCAGCAGCACCGCCGGAGCCGCCACAGGCCCCCACTCATACACCGCCACCGTGCCGGTTTCATGCGCAACAGCGCGCCGCCGGGCATCGGCCAACGCAGGCTCCTCCCAGCTCTTAACTGGCAGGCGGCGCGGCGTAATAAACAGCTTCCATGCCTGCCGGAACGCCATTTCAGGCGCAATGGCCGATAAGATTTTCAACTGCCAGCGCAGCCACCGCAAGCCTGCAGGTGGCGAAGGATAACGGATTTTTGGATTGGTCGGCAGGGCTGGCGGTGCCATAAACAGGTCGTGCGCGGGAGAGTAAATGTTAATCATGAGGCAGCCGTTGGGTTATAATTGACTTACTGAAATGATTTCATTGGCGCACGAGCGTTGGCATCAGGCCAGCAGCTCAAGCCGCAATTGACTTACAATGACCTGAAAGGGCGTTTCATCGTGCACCCGCGCTACTTGCAGCGCCCCGGCCAGCGTAGTGAGCACCTGAGCAGCCTTAGCAGCCGGACTGCCTAAGAACCGTAATGTGCCCGTAGCCCGGCCCACGGCCAGCACCTGGGCCAGCCATTCAGTCAGCTCGCGGTTGAAGGTGCGCAACTCGGCTTGCATGGGGGCGGGCAGAGTTCGAAAATCAGCAGCTAAGGCCCCAAAGAGGCACACGCGGCGGTTGTGCCCCAAGTGGTTTTCATAAACAGCCAGTAGGGCTTCGAGTTGCTGCTGGGGCGGCAGGTCAGCCACACGGGGCAAGTCGCGCCACTTGCGCAACCGGCGCAATTGCCGCGTCACCAAGGCTGTGCCCAAGTCGTCTTTGCTGGGATAGTGGTAGTGAATAGCAGCGGGCTTTACCCCCAGCTCCTTGGCCAGGTGCTGGTAACTAAACGCATTAAAACCGCGCTCCAATAACAAGTCCTCGGCCAAGTCGAGAATACGGGTGCGGGTATCTGGAGCTAAATTAATCTTTGGTTGAGCTGTCATTACTGAGCAAATATACCACTTACTTACTAATTAGTAAGTTTTTTTATTGAAACGCAAAAAGCCCTTCTCAATCATGAGAAGGGCTTTGAGAAACTAATAACAAGCTATTGCTTCACCACACGCAGGCTGTGCAGGCCAGTTGGCGTCTCAATTTGCACAAGATAGATGCCAGCAGGCTGGGTGCTTAGGTTGAAAGCACCAGCGCTGGCACTTTCGCCTTTATTCATTTCCAGACGCGCTACTACGTCACCTAGCATGTTGCGTACCACTGCTGTGCCAATCAAAGGCTGGCCATCGTCGGCGAGCAGCATGAATTGACCCGCACCAGGGTTTGGCACCACCACAGGCTGGCCGGTGGTGCCGGCGCCAGCCACGGTCACGACCGGCGAAAAGACCTCCGTGCCGTCGAGGTCGGTTTGGCGCAGGCGGTAGTAGGCAATGCCCGACAAGGGGCGTACATCGGAGAAACTGTAGGCTAGCGGAGTGTTGCTAGTACCAGCGGCGGCGGCCGTGCCTAGCGGCGCAAAAACGCGGCCATCAGCGCTACGCTCTACCGTGAAATCACGGCTGTTTTTCTCGCTGGCAGTGGTCCAGGCACAAACTACGGTGCTGCCACTGCGACGGGCTGTGAAGGCGGTCAGTTCAACGGGGAGGGCACCGTCGGCGCGCGAGGAAACGCTGAACGGCGAGAAGCTGTTGATACCCGCGCGCGATGCCACCATGGAACCACTTTCGGTACCGGTGCTGGTGCCCAATGCGTCAGTATACTTGTCCCAGGCTCCATTCACGAAGTGACTGATATGAGCCGTGGCATTGGTGAAGCTAGGCACGGCATCGGCTGCGTTCCACTGCAAGCCCAGCGTGATGCTGGAGTTGCCGGGCACTTCTTCCGACACAAACCAGGTCCGCTGCACATTCTTATACGTCACGGCTGGGCCCGTCCCATCGCCGGCGGCCGAGTACGCCGAATATGCATTGGGAGCTACGCGCACACTATAGGTATCCTCCGATTGGGCTTGGCTTTGCTTGAGCGTAGCCGGGGTGTAGGAAGTGGCCGATGTTCCCACCGGGAATAGGACGGAGACGTTGTCGTTGGATACGGTGCGCTGCAGGGTACCCTTGCCGTTGGTCACGAAGTAGGTGTTGGCTCCATTAAGGCCGCTAATAGTTGCCCCTTTGAGGAGTAGCAGGTCATAATCGTTTAAGGTCAACAGCGATGTTCCGGTGGTATTAAATGCAAGGCCCGTGTTTAGCAATACATCGCCGGTCAGGCTCTTCGGCCCTGTTCCGGTTAGCTTTAAATTGCCATAGCTGGCCCCCTTCACGTTTTGCGCGGTGGTCCCACTATTTATGTATTCTACGGTGCTGGTGGGGTGCAGTGCGCCTAGCAAGATGCTATTGTTTGTCTGGTTAATCTGCAGTGTCGAGTTAGCAGTCACGTCGACCGTGCCCTGAATAACATCATTCGAATTGACGAAGAGAGTGCCCGCAGTGCCAGTTGCTGCTCCCGCAGTAGTTGTGCCCACGGTACCCACCACAATTTTCGAATTGGTCCCAGTAACGACCCAGTTACCGGCAATGCGGTCGGCATTCGCGGTGCCCCCCTGCACGTAATAAGTAGTGTTGGGCGCCGTGAAATTGGTTGGGTGCGTACCCGAGCCGTTGGTATTGGTGCCCCAGGAATTCCTGTTATCGAGTTTGTCGTTATTGGCCGTCGACGAGTAGAAAATATTTGTTTGCGGGGTAATGACGATGTCATCCACACTCAGGCCGTTGCCGTTGGTACCAGAATTGAATACATAGCCAAAGCGAATCATTACTTCCTGACCTGCAGTGAGGTTGAGGCCCATAAGGGTGGTTTGTTTTACCCGGCGGTTGGTGGCCGCGTTGCCATTGCGTGGCGCAATGGCCGTAGACGTAGAAGGAGCCGGAATGCCCAGTTCGGCAATGGACGTCCAGGTACCGCTAATGGGCGAGGTAATGGCAGTGCTGCTTTTGCGGTAGTCCACCGTCACGTTAGCTGCCTGGGTTTGGCTGGAGTTGTACCACTGCTCCAAGGCGTACTGAATTTCCAGGTTGACGATGGTTTTCGACGACGAATTCTTTAATCGAATGCCTACGTAGCCTGTACCCGGCGTGGTATTGGTAGCAGCGATGCCGCCAAGCGCGCGGTCACTGGCGCCAGGCTCACCAGCAGCAGGCCCAAAATGATACCACGACGCGCCATGGGGCGTACCATCAGCGTCGACGCTCGCATTGGTTTGTGGGCCTTCCGAACCGTTATCGGGCGCTAGCTTGGCAAGGGTACCACCCCGGAAATACGACTCATAATCAGAGCCGGGCGCGTTATCCAACGAGTACCGGGCATACACTCCTAACAGTGTGTTGTTGCTATTGAAAAGAGCCTTGGTACCCGCCAGCCCATCGAAGTTCTGCTGATAAGGGCCCAATCCATTGGAAGTAGCATCTGCAGCATCTTTGAATAGGTACTGCGCTTGGCTGGGAAATGAGCTCAGGCCTAACAGTAAAAACCCGGCTATAAATCGAATAAAAGTTTGTTGCATTGTGTAGAAAAAGGAGCAATTAAGAAAGAATTAATTATTGTACACTACCATTAGTAATGGCAACGCAAAATTACGTCACTATTTCATGTATAAACAATTTTTATTGTCATTATTGCTTTCATTTCAATCAATTAGGTAATAAGAATCCCATCTTTAAAATTATTAATTCATCAATTGCAATTATAACTTTTCCAATTCAAAATCAAATTGAATTAAAAATAATTAGTCTATGATATTCAATTAAAAAGAAGGCCTACAAAATCAACTTAATGAGTTGATTTTGTAGGCCTGATTAAACAATATAGTTGCAGCTTATTTATGAATTAAAGCCATCGATTGAGACAGAGCAGCGTCTTGGCTCGCAGCGCACAACAGCTTAGATTTCCGGCATGGCCCAGAAGACGATTATTGGCCATGACCACTATTGCAGGTGTTCCTATGAGCGTTGGCAACGCGCTGTTCAACTGACAACGGCAGCAGGTGCTAATTACACTGCAACCAGAGCAGAAACGCCGCCGGCAAGTCTACCATTGGTCGCCAGCGCGGCCAATGGGCAAAGCAGTACGCTGACTATCTAACGCAAGCACAAGCCCAAGTTGGATTGCAGCGGAAACTGCACATTGCCGTTGTGAGTGCCGCAAATCAGGAAGACTGATGATATCTACCTATAATACGATGGTGCAGAACAGCGCCTCAGGAATACTTAGAACCTATTTGCTCTCTACTATTCCTACCACAATTCTCAAGCATGCTTTTACAGTCATGAAATAAAGTGGATAGAAGAATAAATAATTCTAATAGATTTGCATCCAAGTCTTTACCCCAGGATACAACTTAATAACCAGGAAGATGGAAGAAAAAAAAAGAGAACCAACGAATAAGCCTTCAACTGATGGCAAAACTCCTAAGGTTACCGGAATTGGAGGAATTTTCTTTTTCTCAGACAATCCGCAGGAAACGAGAGAGTGGTATGCCAAAAATTTAGGGCTTGAAGTCAATGAATGGGGCTCAACTTTTGAATCCAGAGACGCGAACAACCCCGAAGAGATAAACAGTCTTCAATGGAGCCCTTTCAAAAAAGGGAGTGAATATTTTGAACCATCGAATAAAGAATTCATGATTAACTATCGGGTTCAAAACATTGAAGGGCTGGTCAATAAGCTAAAAGACAATGGAGTAACTGTACTTGATAACATCGTGAGTTCCGATTACGGAAAATTCGTTCATATCATGGATGCCGAAGGCAACAAGATTGAACTATGGGAACCCTGCTGATAGCGCAGCTCGAAACGGGCAGCAAAAATTCAGACGCAGGGCCTGTTGCGCCCGACAAAGCCGGCGCTCAACAGGCGGCTTTGACGGGCGCAATCTCAACACACAGCAAATCAACCACCTAATTTTCTTCGCTTCCCAGTCCTAATGCATCTACGGCAGCCTGTACTGCTTCGGCTCGGTAGGCGGGAGCCGTGGCTGGCGCTTTGAGTAAGCGCAACAAGCGGAAATATTTCTGCCGGCCTTCGCTCAACATTTGCTCGCTCACTTCGATGGTGAATACGCCGAAAGGCTCTACTTTTTGCACTCCTACTAATAAGAATCGTTCGGCCTGCAGCGCATCGGTGTAGAAGGCGGCTTGGCGGTCATAGTCGTAGGCCGAGCATTGCCAGAGAAAGTGGTCCGCATCGCGGGCCATGGTGGTTTTGAAATCGATGATGGTGAATGGCTGGTCGGGTTGGTCGACCACAAGGTCCGCACGCAGTTTGCACAGGGTATCGGTTTGCGGCTCCGTGAAAAGCACGCTGACTTCGGGGGTACCGCTATCCAGCAGCTCAGCCAGCTGAGTGTTCATCTTCACGCCTTCTACCAGCCACCACACCAGCGTATCGTTGAGGCCGGGCTGGCCGGGCACATAGTCGGCCGGCTCTAGGAGGGCTGTGTGGAAGGCCGTGCCAAAGCTCAAAGCGCCTTCATTGGAAGTGGTTTGAGGGCGCGGAGCCCGGCCATCGAGGGCATCGCGCAGGCGCGAAAGGTCAGAATTGGCAATAGCGGGCAGAGCACGGTAGGTATCGTAGTCGAGGCGCAGCAGGTCGGGGCGACGGGTGGGCGAAGTGAGCATATACCTTTAACAGCAAAAGCCCACAATTGGTGACGCAGGAAAGTCATAAGCGAGGACCAGTTTCTGTATAGCAGAACTTGGCCCTGGCCTAAGCATTCATTATCAGCCGCTTATTTATTCATGAAATACAGGCTCAGTTTCAGCCGGTTTTCGGAGCGTTTGGGGCCACCCAGTACCACGCGCTCCGGGCTGGTAGGCGCGGCAGACACCAGCAGCAGGCCGTTATTATCGAGCGTCCGATTGACCACCGCCTGGCAATACTCAGTCACGGCCAAGCTGTAGTAACCCGTTTCCAGGCCGGTGAGGGATGAGGTAGCACTTTGAAACGGGATGCTTACCACTGTGCCTGTACTGCTGCTGCCCATGGCGAGCCCTTGCTGATTGCCACGGCCACTGAGGTAGGGTATGAGGGAAGCGGGCGGTGCTAGATAGCGAGCGCTGGAGCCCGGCACTACCTCTAGCGTGAGGTTGGCCTGCACAATGGTTAGGGTCGAGCCAAAGTTGCGCAGGTCGGTCAGGAACGGTATTTCCACTTTCGTTTGCAAGCCCAGTACCCCATCAATATACGCCTCCTGAGCCGTTCGGCCCACATCCAGCGCCTGTAGCGAGGTGGTGAGGGGTGCGAGCAGGGTGCCAGTGCGGTCAGCCGTAACCTGGTAAAAGTGCTTGGTGCCAGCGGCCAGTGTAAAATCCTGCGCAATGGCCGTGAGTGGCGTACTGGAGTCGTGGGTGTAGAGGTGCAGAGCACCGCCTTCGGTGCTGGCTTGGGTGCGCAGCAGGGCTGCGTCGTCGCCGGCACCAGGCGTCAGCACCAACCCAGCTAGCAGGTAGTTCATCTCGGCCTCAGTGGTGAGACGGGCGGCCTTACCGGCCGTCAGCAGTTCCTGTCCCAAGGCATCGGCCAAGCGCAGGCGTAGGGTTTTGAGGCTAGGACGGGCGTAGATGGGCCGGACGCCAGTGCCTTGGTTGAGTGCCGCCGCGTCGTAGGCCAATGCATTGAAAGCATAATATGTTTTAGCGTCTTCGAGTTGGTCGCGCAGGCGGTGCACTTCCACCATTTGCTGGCGCGTGGTGTCACCGTAGCGATAGGTATCGGGCTTTATTTCCAATACCAACGAGTCGAACACTTCCGTATCATCCGGCGAATAGGCCGAGGCCAGCCCCACGCGGAAGTAGCTGCGGGCCGTGATGGTGCCCAGCCGCGGGTCGTGGTAGCGGCCCACCAGCAGGTTGTCGCTGGTCGAGGTCACCACCGAATCGTGCCACACCGTGGCCAGCCGCACTGTAAGTGTATCGACGTAGTAGCCGCTGCCGCCAGAACTGATTTGAGGCACATCGACGGTTATGTTTCCCACGGGGTCACAGGCAGTCAGAGCTACTAATAAGCTCACCCACAGCCATTGGCCCAGGCTATTCAAGCAGGCGGGCTTAGTCCACATCAGCATTGGGGTCCAGTATCCAGAGGTCGTCGTAGCGGGTGCTGCCGTTGGCGCCCAGCGCCACGTAGCCATAGTCGCCCAGCCCAAACGCTACCGCTGAAGTGCGCGAGGAACCGCCAAAATCCGTCTTCTGGTACCAATTGTCATCGGTAGGGCTGTAGGCCCAGCAGTTGGTCAACTGCGAGTCTTTGCTGCCCACGGCCACATAGCCCGTATTGCCGATGGAGAATGCCACGCCATAAGCGCGGGGTACGGCGCTAAAATTGTAGTTGTCGCCGGCCACATCATCGTCGTTGAGGATGAGCGGGCGGTGTTCGGTCCAAGCTTCGGTGCTGGGGTTGTAGCTCCAGTTATCAGTTTGAAAGGTGCCGTTGTCGAGGCCAGTGCAGATGTAGCCCTCGTTGTTTACCACGAAAGCGCAGGCGCCAAGTCGATTGTTACCGCCGAAGCTAGGTTTTTGCGTCCATGCATCGGTCAGAGGGTCATATTGCCAGAAGTCTTTCTTGTAGTTGCCATCGTAGCCGGTGCCCACGTAGCCCTTGTCGTTGATGGCAAAAGCGACGGCCCCATAACGGGCACTGCCCGCAAAATCAGCCTTCTGAACCCAGGTGTTGGTGGCCGGATTATATTCCCAGAAATCCTTCAGTCGATTCAGGCCGTCGTAGCCAGTGCCCACGTAGCCCTTCCCATTCGCAGAAAAAGCTACGGCTTGGTACCGGCCCACACCCGGAAAATCGGCTATTTGCCGCCAGGTATTGGTAGCCGGCGTGTATTCCCAGAAGTCCTTATACTTTTCGGTACCATCGGTCCCGAGGCCCACGTAGCCTTTACCATTAATTACGAAGCTTACCGCCGCGCTTCGGGCCAAGCCCTCAAATTGCGAGCGGTTTTCCCACGACCCAATGATGTAGTCCACATCCGTTGATTCTTTGGTGCAGCTATTTAAGATTGTCAGCAACAGCAGTACCACTGCCAGTAAGCGCGTTTTCTTCATTACAAGAAAGTGAATGGTGAAATATGACTAGAAGAGGCCCCTGGCCCAAACTCCGGTTGCAACCCCGTCCCAACGTCCTCCCCTATTTCATCCCAAACCACGTTTTCAGACCCCTCAAACGGCAACTAACATCGACCAAATCGGTGCATTCGTAGCCGGTTTTCGGTTTCTAGCGTACCGATTGGGGTTGGCTGGCCACGACTTTTCACACCTCCCCCTTCCTCTCTGGTTTAGATTTCGTACGCTTTGCTCTCCGCCTTTTTTCGCAACGCTAACTGCCATTCTTGGCAAATTGGGGTCAAAGGTTCTAGCCCCGATTTGGCCGTAGCTATTCACCAGCCTGGGCATCATCATAGCTCGCGGCGCACTCAGAGCGAACCTTTTTTAATTGGCACGATGGTGCTGGCCCGGGCACAAACAACAAGCGGGCGGCACGAAAGTCGTGCCGCCCGCTCACGGCCTCTGCGTATTAGAGTCTATTTTGCCGATTTAAATAGTGGACTCCGGTCCTTCCAACTTTGTGCTTTGCTGGCAATCTCGGCCAGCCCCAAATTATGAATACTGCCCAAATGTGTAGTCTGAAACTCGCGGTGCGGCATGTAGCTCCCGTCTTCCACGGCCCGGCCCACCTGCTGGTAGGCATCCCGGAACGGCACCCCAGCAATAATTAGCTGGTTAATATTCTCCACTGAGAAAATTGGGTCGTATTTCGCCTGCTCAATTACGCCGGGCTTAATCTTGATTTCGGGCAGTGCAAACAGCAGCATATCCAACAAATCGGCGAATTGCATCATCGGCCCAAATAGCAGTTCCTTCAGCAGTTGGAAGTCGCGGTGGTAGCCACTGGGCAGGTTGCTGGTGGCCAGAATAATGTCATTCGGCAGTGCCTGCAGGCGGTTTGCGTGGCCGCGCACCAGCTCAAATACGTCCGGGTTTTTCTTGTGCGGCATGATGCTGGAGCCCGTTGTAAATTCCTTCGGCAAGGTCACGAAGCCCAAATCCTGGCTATTGTACATCACTAAATCATACGCCAATTTGCCCAGCGTGCCGGCCGCGCCCGCAATGGCAAAGGCCAGCGTTTTTTCGGTCTTACCGCGTAGCATTTGCGCGCCCACGCTGCTCACGGCCACGCTTCCAAAGCCTATTTCCCGGGTCGTCATCTCGCGGTCAATTGGGAAGCTGCTTCCAAATCCCGCACCTGAACCCAACGGGTTCTGGTCGGCCACCTTGTGCGCCGCCTCAAATAGCGCCAAATCCAACAGTAAATGCTCAGCATAAGCCGAAAACCACAGTCCAAAGCTGCTCGGCATGGCCGCCTGAAAGTGCGTGTAGCCCGGCAGCAGGTCGTTTTTGTGCGCCTCAGCTTTTTGCAGCATCACCTCGGCCAGTGTCAGCATCTGGGCGGCAATACGTTCGGTGTAATCCTTAATAAATAGCTGAATGGCCGTCAACACCTGGTCGTTGCGCGAACGCGCCGTGTGAATTTTCTTGCCCGCGTCACCGAATTTCTCCGTCAGGTAATACTCAATCTTGGAGTGGACGTCCTCAAAATCCTCGCTAATGGTAAAAGCACCAGCCTCAATCTCGGCCGTCAATTCATTCAGTCCCTGCTGAAGCTGCTGGTTTTCAGCGTTGCTCAGCAGCCCCACTTTTGCCAGCATGTTGGCCTGTGCCTTCGAGGCCTGCACATCGAATTTGGCCAGATAAAGGTCTAGTTCCCGGTCTTGCCCCACGGTAAACTGCTCAATTTTCTTATCAACGGCAATGCCTTTTTCCCAGATTTTCATGCCGACAAAGGTAGCGCCACCGCTAGTAGCTGCCAGCCGGCTACCGTCAGAAACCCCACTGAAACCGGTAAAAAAGTGGCGCGAATGCCCCCGCAAATTGCCGCAATTATCCAGTTCATCGGGCTAGACAAAACACTACTTTTGGGTAACCTTATTACCACATACAACCATGCAAAAAATTACCACCTTCCTAACCTACAACGACCAAGCCGAAACTGCCGCCCGGTTCTACACCAGTCTTTTCAAAGATTCGGCCATCAACAGCATCACTTATTACGCCGAGGGGACTTACATGCCGGCCGGCAGCGTCATGACGGTAGAATTCACCTTGGCCGGCCAGAAATACGTAGCGCTGAACGGCGGTCCTTATTTTAAGTTCACCACCGGTATCTCACTGTCGGTGAGCTGTGAAACTCAGGCGGAAATAGACGAGCTATGGCAGCAACTCACTGCTAATGGCGGGCAGCCCGGCGACTGCGGCTGGCTCACGGACCCATTTGGCGTTTCCTGGCAAATTACCCCAGCCAACATTGGCCAACTCCTGCGCGACCCCGACCCC
>Ga0265780_10007826_pt1 | contig 13071 bp, 13 predicted proteins | sample P1T30metagenome_FD_192432 | JGI IMG/M metagenome (GOLD analysis project Ga0265780, IMG submission 192432) | Plant litter microbial communities from East Loma Ridge, Irvine, California - P1 T30 | ecosystem: Environmental > Terrestrial > Plant litter > Unclassified | place: USA: California...
AGCACCGTAGCAGGTAAATGTAGTCGCATACTAGTTGTTGTAGGTTGAGGTCCCACTTCCCCGGATAGTATTGACAGGCGGCCTAAGGTTGACATGACCCTAGATTGTAACGAGAGGCGATCTAAAGTCGACACGACTGCAACGCTGCCAAGAAACTACCTAGGAAGTCCTTTATGGTGTGTTGAATCACCGGACAGAAGTGAACCTAGTAGCACGAAAAGTCTAGTGTCGCTCATCTTGGCAGCGATGTCCTTCTATTCTAAACGTTGTGTAGGTATGTCAAATAGATCGAGCCAGTATTTAGCTGTGCTAACGATGCATGAGGCGACGAGGGGTGTCGAACGGACGAAGCGATTGTGGTTCGAATCGTGTGTTTCCCTGTGATTAGTCCGTCCTCGTGCGGATGTGTCATGCTCTGTGCAATTCGCTCTTCATGATCAAGAGCTGTTAGGTGTACAAGCTCTTGCTGCAGGCTAGGGGCAAGATATCCCAGGTGACATAAGGAAAGTCGGCGTCTCCTGGACGACAATGGTCATATTCGCAGGTCGGCTACGCGTAAACATATGAAGATCGGGTATGCAAGGTTCCAGAACGTGCATGCATATCCCACTTAGGTCAAGCGAGCGGATCATGCTCATGCATACCGCAAGCCCCGGCATTGTTTCGATCCGTGCTCAATACCAGGAGATCTGCGTGCAACGAGGCAGTACCGGTACGAGGTTGCGCGGGCGACTCTCGTAGTTCGGTGCGGTAGCCCAGTCTTCTGGAAGTGCTTCGGGAATAATGATCTGCTTTGTGTCCAAGAGGTGCGAGACGAGGCTATATGTTTGTCAAGGCTGGCCAAACAATACTGCGCATAGGATAGACTACCTACTGGGTTCGGGCGTTTCAATACTGGGAGCGCGTGGCGGGCATAAAATAAGAAAGCTTGTTGCAACTATTTCGGCTAGTCTAGCGCAAAGTGGGGCAGATCCCAAGCTCGCGCCTTCCATCCCTGAGTCTCTGGGCAGGTGCGACCGGGCAGCCATGAGCGGCGGACAGGCAGTGGTAATTTAACTTGACAGATGTCGAGTCGTTCCTTCCGCTCAGTGTCTCCCGCCGCCTCATCACCGGCGTCGTTCTTTTTGGAGTACCTACTTCGCGACGCGCATGTGCATACGCGCCCTGCATCTGCATCCGACTGCAGCACCTCGCGTGCCGACTATGCACTGATTGTCGTCCATCACATCGCGCGCATGCAAGAACGTCATATCTTGACGTCCACGGTATAGCTTCACGTAGCACGCCCGGCAGCATGGACGTCCAGACGCAACAGAAGCCTCCGGTGCCTGCCGTCCTCGCCGATGCCGTAAATGCTCCACCGAACCAAAGTTTGCGACCGCCGCGAAAGCCGTCTCCCCCCTCGGCCAACAAAGGACCAGACGCCCGCTCCAAGAGACGCTCGCCCAACTACGTGCACACGCAGGCTGCATCACCCGCAATCATCTCGTCTCTCATCGACCAGCTGTCGGCCATTTCCGCGCCCGCGCATGACCACTTTGAGAACCTCCTCGTCGGCTACAACAACGGCCACTCGGCGTCAGCGAAGACCAGCATACATACGCATTCGGCCAGGAACTCGACTGCAGGCCACGATGGGAGCTCAATCAACCATTCCGTGTACAGCAACTCGATAAGGGAGCAGAACGACACGTTCCCAGACGACGCGTGCGAGCCGCCAGTCATCCGAACTTCCAAGCCACCCTCGGGCTTCTCGCCCCTTACTGCCCCAAAGAAGAAGGACAAGTCGCATTCATTGAGTGGGTATATCGGAAGAAGCAGTGGCAGCTCCGCGTCGCTGCACTCGACACACTCGAATCACTCCGCAGTGAGCATAGGGAACATCAGCATCGAGGCCGGTATTCCCAGGCAGCCTTCTGGCGGCAGTGCGAGGTCTTCGTCGGAGAGCAAGAGGAGTGGGAAAGTCCATAGGGGCCTGATGTATATGAGCTCGCGCGAACGACTGAGACAGAAGGAGACGGAGCGGAAACGCCATACCACGCACAACTCCGAGGACACCATGTCACACGACTCCCCGCGCAAGAACAGTCTCCCATTGTTTTCTTACGAGGACACGATCAAGGAAGAGCCAACGTCGAGAGAGGAGGACCAACCTTTCCCCGCGGAACCTTCCCGATTTGCACAGCGATACCCTGACAGGAGCAACAGGCTCCGCATCAACTTGGTGGATGGCCCTGAAGGCGAAAGTCCCTCAGAGCAAGGCATTATCCCTGAGCGTGGCTCATCCTTGAAGCATGTCGGCAGCCCTACACGAAAGAGCCGAAAGAGTCGCACTAGCGGCGCTAATCGCAAGGAACAGCAAAAACCCGAGGGAGTCGCAAAGGAGCCCGAAAAGCTGGACCGGGCAGTGGTGATGAAAGACAAGATACTGCAGGAATTGGAGGAAGAGGAAAACGAGGTTGCACAAAGGATACGTGAGCTCAGGGAGCAAAAATTGCGGCGCGACCTGCTAGCTGGCAAGCAGCCTGTTATTGTCGATGCAGGGGTGTCTGCATCTGGCATACCCCGAGTTTCAGTAATCCCGAGCCCTGAAGCTTCCCCCACCTCAATTGTGTCAAGCGCGTCGGAACGGCGTGTGCATGGCCAGGAACCCACCAAAGCGCACAAAATTCTCGGTATTACCAAGGAAGAAGCGGCAGCAGAAAAGCCAGTTGATGCGGAGATGGTGGTCGATAAGCCTGAAGCGCGCAAGCCCGCACCTGCACCCATCGCAATCTTCAAGTCGAACGCCTTGCGCCACTCGAGACACAGAAGCTTGACCGTAAATGATGGCGACGATCTTACCCCACTCCCGATCAACTACAATCTCGCTGTCCAAAAGGCTGAAGAAATTTCACCTCCAACACCGACAATAGAAGTGCCGCGCGCGAGGTCACCTTCGCCACCCAGCATCAGTGTCGCGTCAAGTAAGGAAACGAATTCCAGCGTCATTCTGACCAGGCGCTCGAGCTCTGCGGCGACAGTAGGTGGACGTTCTGCGGTCGGGCGCAGAGCCACTTCCTCAACTCTCATGGGAACCACAAAAAGCCACCAGCACTCTTCGAGTGTATCGGATGGCATGAATCTGAAGCCGCCATCCGTCCGCTCTGCCAGCGCAGATATCGGTGCGAGGCATCACTCCATGATCATGCCATTGTCAGTGCCCAATAGTCTTCAGCTTCAGCGTAAGAGAACCCTCACGAAGAAACGCTGGTCGCATCCAGACTTGCCGGCCAAAGCGGAGAAAAGACACAATGACAAAGTCGAGAGAATGGAACAGGAAGCGGCTGCATTGGGTGTAGGAGCAGTGCAAAGGCCGCCTAGGCCCATCGTCGAAGAGCGCATCGAGGAGCGACCTGCGAGTTTGGACTCGATCGACCTGGAGGTGGACAGCTATCTCAACTCGCCGCGTTTGTCGCAAAAGATTAGCCACCCGCAAACAGGCAGAGTGATTTCCTTCTCAGAGGTCGGCGATCCCAGTGGATTTGCTGTGTTCGTTTGCGTTGGCATGGGCCTGACTAGGTATGTCATGGCCTTCTACGATCAGCTGGCTGCCACATTGAAGCTACGGCTCATCACACCAGACCGGCCTGGAGTTGGAGGGAGTCAAGTAGATCAGACAGGGACTCCTCTCAGTTGGCCAGGTCAGTCCATTAAAACCGCATTTAAATATATGGCAAGACTAACTTGGTTCTAGATGATGTCCTGATCATCTGCCAAGCTCTCAAGATCACGAAATTCTCCATGTTGGCGCATTCTGCAGGAGCAGTATATGCCCTCGCAACGTCACTGAGAATGCCCCAACACATCCGAGGGCGTGTACATCTACTTGCACCGTGGATACCACCATCTCAGATGGCGCCAATTGGCCTCAGTCAGGACTCGCCACCTACCCAACAACTCCCTCGATCGCAGCGCTTTCTACGTGCTCTTCCCCCTTCTCTACTGAAGGTTGCCAACTCCACCTTCTTGGGTGCCACCAGCGCAAGTTTGCAACGATCAGGCCCAAAGAACTCCCCGAAGACTAGACGGAAGAGCATATACCCCCAGACTGTGACCGCAGAAACACAACGTCCTTCATTGAAGGATAACCGTCGCGAGTCGATGATGCTCATGGATCAAGTCCTCCCGCACGCAAGCTCCATGACTTTGGCTCCGACGGGTGGGCCGGATGCGAACTACGAAGCGCAGCAACGCCACAAAGAGCAGCTGACGCTAGCCGAGCGCGAACATCAGCGTGCATTCGACGAGCGCCTTACCTTTGCAATTTGGGACCGCGCGACCGCCCATGCGAATCCCGCTACAGATCTCATGGTGTGTCTTGAGACTAAGCAGACTATTGGCTTCCGCTATGAAGACATCAACCGCCCTGTCGTTATCCATCACGGCAGCAAAGACTCTCGTGTTCCGGTGGACAACGTACGCTGGCTCGGCAAGTTGATGCGCAAGTGCGAGGTCCGAATCCTGGAAGGCGAACAGCACGGTCTTATGGCCAGCGCGCAGGTCATGGGCAACGTCCTGACCGAAGTAGCGAGCGAATGGGAAGATTGGTCTGCTGTCGTTCAGGGCAAGGGCGATCATCGCTCGCTATCCAGGAAAAGGACGGCAGAACGATTGCGTAGTACTGCGTCGCGAGACGACATGAGGCTGACGACGCACTGAGACGACCATGCGCGACGAAGTGACTGCACCTTGACGGTCAAGCGCGCATGTCCCGAGGACACTCCACGACTTTTCGAACGAACCCGAATACCCCCTTTTTGAACCTTCTCATGTCCTCCTTTCTCGTCCTCTTCACATGACTAATTGGCCTGTGTTTTTGGCAGTATCCCTTTTACTTTCATGCTATACGCTTCTTGATATTATACCCATTGCTGGAGCTGCACGTTTGATCTACGGATTTCCTTCTTGTATATGCATACATTGCCCTTTTTTTTTACTTTCGGGCATGGCTGTGTGAGGGGGTTTGGCTTGCTTCTATAGGGCTACTACTATGTCGATTGTAATCTTGGGCTAGCTGGATTCAATGGATCCCAAAATGAAACAGTTTTACACCCGTGGACGTCACATGGCACACCTCGTGTGAAACAATGTCCACTCAGGCAAAGACTAGAGAGTGTACGCCTTTGCCCCTTCACCAAACAACAAATGTGGCTTTCTTTGCGCTAAGTCGAGGATTGTTTGCGCGTATACGGAATTTGCCCACGCGAACCAGCTCCTCGTATAACTCTTCGCATAGTCGACATTCACGCTTTCGTGAATGAGTCCGTTCATGCTGACGTTCTTCACTGCGCCGAGACATTTCTTAATCTCCTCGTCATCGTCACTGGTCATGGCTTGTACCAAGACGCTCATAGGCCATGCGCTTTGCAAACCTACGTGAGGGCCACCGATACCATTGAACTCGTCGCCGGTCAAGTAGTATGGGTTGCCAGATTTCTCGAGAATCATCCTGCGCGTGTTCTTGTAAATCTCGTTGGACGCGTCGACGAAGCCGAGCAGCGGCAGCGCCAGCAAGGAAGGAAGGTTTGCGTCGTCCATGAGGATGTGGGAGCCGTAACCATCGACTTCAAAAGCGAAGACTTCACCATACTTTTTGTGGGTAACTACGCCATGCTCCATGACACCCTTCTCAATCTTTTCGCCCCAGTCTTGGACTTGTTTGGCAATGTTCTTTTTGCCAGCTTTGGAGAGGAGGGTAGCAGTACGCTTGAGTTCGACACTGATCATTGCATTGGCGGGGATCAGGAAGCCTAGAATTGTGGCATCGTCGCTCGGTCGGAAGGCGCTGCGGACAAGACCGGTGCCACTGTTGAGTGGATTGCCGATACCGCTGAGCCCAAGCGTCTCCGTCCCAATGTTTGTTTGACGCTGGAAGGTGTACTCGTTGCCCTGATAGGATCCAGTCTTGTCGTCAAAAGTCCCTTTGGACTGATCATGTAGGACGTCTAGAAGCGTGTCTAATGCAAGAAGCCACCTGCTGTTCAAGAATGCCGTGGAACTAGTATGGTTGTAGAACTGGTTGGCAAGCGAGAGGAAATGGGCAAGTGAATCCAGCTCGTACTTGCATTCGAAAACGAACGACTCCTCGTATACAGGATGCACCGTGTCTCCATCGCCTTGGAAGGTCGGACGAAGACCGCTTGGAGGCGGAGGCTGAAAGGCATTGCAGTATGGCGATCCGATAACATATTCGGCTTGCGTATTGATGGCTCCCAGTATCAGCTGGTAGATATCCTTGTCTTTCTTTGCAAGTAGCTGGTATTGCGCTAATTGATTTGTAGAATCTGATGGTCAGTCATGCTGTGCACAGACATATCGAAAGACTAACCGCGTAGCCACTCGGCATTAATATCGCCTGTGACAATGAAGCTTTGTGCGCCAGTCCATGCATCCGTATCCCAGCTCTTTCTCGATGTTTTGTGCCTGGCCGTCTTATCAACATGCCACCTGACGGTGGTGTCTAGTGTGTTTGGGAAGGCGTTTTCGAACAAGCGAGCGAGGTCCTTGTCCTCTATCCGGTCGTTCATATCGTCAATGACCCTCTCAACCAGGGGTGACTCGAAAGTGCGGCAGTATTTGGAAGGCCGCTGGAATGGTAGATGCATTGAGCCATTGCTGTACGGCAGGCTTGGAGAACAGTCAGTAGTGGAGGCGGGCACAGTCGGTGCCGACGTACTGTGGTCGCATAGCGTAGTTTTTGTAGTCTGGACATGCTGCCTTGAACTTGAGCGGGTCGATTGCGGCCCGTATGGGTTCTTGGTCTCCAGCATTGTCGACGCCCGCCGAGACGCAAGTTAGGAAGAGCGAGGCCCCGGTGACAAAGCTGGACGTAGAAACTCTCATCGTGGGCAAACAGCCGAGCGGAAATTGGAAAGGAAAACGCAAAGGTGTAAAGCTGCAGAGCGCGCGCTGATAGCGAAAAAAGGTGAGAGAAGCACGGAGCACAAACAGATGGCGGTGGGACGCTCAGCGAGGGAGGCTCAGCATTGCCTAGTGGGAAAGGAAGAAGGGACGAAGGGACGAAGGGGGCTTAGAACATGATGGAAGCAGGGTGGGAAGTTCTCAACAAGGCCCAAAATGCCAGGAGCAGGAGCACAACAACACAGTTCTGGCTTGGAATAGATGCTCGCAACTGAACCAAGGTGGCTTTCCGAGAGAGCACCCAAAGAGCACCCCACAGCCCCACCAATAAACGTGCGTCCCGGCCGCTATGGCCCGTGCTCAAGCTTCATCGTTCCTTCCCGCGGCTCGAGCCTCGTCTTTCTCTTCCAACAACAACAACAACAACAACAACAACAACAACAGCTTCCTCGGATAAGTAATAGCTGCATCTACAAGAAAACGCCCAAGCGCTTCTAAAACAATCGTCCGGAGCATGCTTCCCCCGCACAACTAATCCACATTTGCGACCAAGATGCTCTCCCTACCCGGCCTCAACCTGGCTCCACAGCCCGCCGAACCGCTCAACGCCCCTACTTCTACGATCACCCGCACGCAAGATCTTGTTGCAAACACCGAATATCGCTTCGAGGTCAGCTTCGCTCGCACGCTGACTATCAAGCTACAGTCTGGCACTGCAGAGTTCTTCGGCACCGAGCTCGCGCCATCAACAACCTACAGCTTTCAAGGCACGAAAGGTGCGATTTTTACGTGGCATGGCTGCAAGCTGGAGATTGGCGGCGAAGTCGAGTCGGACTATGTCGCCGAAGAGACGCCCATGATGAGCTGCGCGAACTTGCATTTTGCGCTGGAGCTGCTGAGGGACCAGAGTGTGTCCAGTGGAAGCGCAGAGATGGGTCCAAGGGTCCTGGTAGTCGGACCAGAACACTCTGGCAAGACATCACTGGTGAAGATTATGACTTCGTACGCCGCCAAGACCGGTCGGCAACCAATGGTCGTCAATCTCGACCCACGACAAGGCATGCTCAGTATCCCAGGTTCTTTCTCGGCTGCTGCGTATTCGTCAATAGTAGACATTGAGGAGGGTTGGGGCAGTAGTCCTATCTCAGGACCCAGCCCAATACCAGTCAAGATGCCGTTGGTGTATCACTATGGACTCAAGGACCCAGAGGAAGGCAAAGTGTTCAAGCCACTCGTGACGCGCATGGCATTGGCAGTCACAAGTCGACTGGAGGAGGACAAGTTGAGCAAGCAAGCTGGCTTCATCATCGATAGCTCGGGCGCCATCAGCCAGGGGAGGAATGGCGTCTACGAGAACATAGAGCATATTGTTTCCGAGTTTTCTGGTGCGTGTGATGTCTTGACTTTGTCGCCTCCCACTACACGTTCTGAAATCCGACCTCGCCGCAGTACCAATCTTCACGCAGCAACAGCAGCGACTCATTGCACACAGCGGTACATGTTCTTAGGCGAAATCCCGCTAACACAATTCACAGTGAACGTCCTCATTACACTCGGCTCCGAGCGCCTTTATTCAGACCTCTCGCGGAAATACGCAAACCGTGATCCCTCCGAAACCGTCAACGTGATCCGCCTCGATAAATCCGGTGGCTGTGTCAATCGCTCAGAAGAGTACATGAAAGCACTTCGACACGCCCAGGTACGAGAATACTTCTTCGGCCATGGCGATAACACGTTGGCGCCAAGTAGTCAAACGTGTGACTTTGGAGACTTGCATATTTTCCAGATTGTCCAAGGTATGTGGATTTGAGATAGTTGCAGGGTAAAAGATGATGCTAACAACATGTCAAAGGTGATGAAGGAGCGCTGTATCGCTCCGGCGACTACGACGAATACGACCCCAGCAACATATCGTTGGCGAGCATATACACGCATGTTACGCCAAAACCTTCGTTGCAAAACTCTCTGTTGGCAATCACCACTGCTTCGCCCACGGATTTGCAGCATGTGATTCGCGACTCGAGCGTCAAGGGTTACATCTATGTTGCTGATGTGGATGAGGCGAAGAAAAAAGTCCGGCTGTTGAGTCCGCAGCCAGGCATGATTCCCGGGAATGCAATGGTGCTGGGCAGTTGGCCGGAGGATGTGCCTGGCCTGGTGGGGTAGTTTCCAGTCATCCCGGGGGAATCTTGAACGGAAAACGGGACAAATCGAGGACTCGCGGAATGAAAAGACTGGAGCCGACAGGTGTGCAACATCCATGGATGGGTATACGGCATTCTACGATCTACATGCTACCTTTGGAAGTAATGAAAAGCACTTTGTTTTAGTCATCCGCTGCATCTACTTCCTTCTCTGTTTTGTCAAGGAGGTGCTTCAATATCTTGGCCGTGCTTCGCATGCCTTTCAGAGCATTCTCGTCGGGTCCTTTTCCTGGCTGCCACGTCGCGTGCGCGAAGTCAATCACCTTGACTGCCGCCAATTTTGGTAGATTGTCTTCGTCTTCTTCTTCGTACTCTGGGTGCGCGGACCGCAGAATCTGCTTGGTCTTTGCATACTCGTCCACATGACCCTCGTAGACAAGCAATATACTCGCGCTGTACATCCTGCTCTCCTTCTTCTCAAACACCTCGATGATGTCCTTGACCTCACCGAGGAAGAAAGCAAGCACTTCTCTCGCCCGCTCGAGCTCTGCTTGCGACTTGGTGCCCGGAAAGATGTAGGAAACGAAGCCGCCGTCAACGTCTTCAGCGCTGAACTTGCGGCCGTACATCTTGTTGAAGACCCAGTAGCCCCCCTCCTTGTCTGCTTCAACAAACTTCTGCAGTTCCGCGGGCGCATCAGGGGCTGGCGTGCCCTTGTAAGTGCGCATGCCGGCAATCCTGAAGCCTAGGCTGCCGCTGGTGGTCTCCGCGCTGACGGCATCCAGCCTTGCTCGCTTCTCTGGCTTTGAGTCCTCGTCCCACAGCTGTGCGCCGAGCTTCAGATCCAGTACATTTGGCTTCTTGAACCCGTTTGTGATGTTCTCAAGGACGATGTGGAGCTCAGTCGAAAGCTTCTTTCCATGCAAACGCTCCACGCTCCCGTCGCCCGTTTGTATTGTGCCGCTCTCCACGGCTGTGTCGGCGGTTTGTTCGGCAGAGAGGGTCAACTGGCCCATGAACGTCGGCAGGTGAGGAACAAGATCAGCATGGGAGGCAGCTACAGACTCATAGAAGGCAATTTCAGCAACAGTACATGGTTTCACCACGACAGCACCGCTTTCGTCGCTGAGGACGCCGTCGCTAGAGAGGTACTGTCAGCTGGAGCTCAAGCGAGGCGGCTCAGGTGGATGCATACTGGCCAGCAGCGGCATTGCCGAAGCTCTGCAGTTTCGACGCGTCAAAGGTTTTGGTAGCCATGGTGCAAGGCGAGAGCAGAGTCGGGCCTTTAGTGTATAGCAGACGTCTGTTCCTGGTGGTCAGTACGGCGCTGGAGGACCCCGCTGCCGTCAGCGAGCAACCTTAGTCCAGGGTCCAGCACGAGTCATGCAGCGTAAACAGCAGGAGCGACTACGGTACATGGATACATGCACCACTCACCCACTGTGAGAGCTTATTGAATCCGCATCGCACGTGAATTGCCTTCCTCGCCTTTTGATCCAGCATGAGTCATGCAGCGTAAACAAGAGCGACTACATGGATAGCCCAGCGTTGCATCAACACCACCACCACAAAGCAACTGCATGTCTTCCAGATTGTATAAACAGCCAGCATATCCTTGTATATTCCCGTGACTCACTGTAAGAGTGCAATCGCTGTATTGTCGCCAACATGGAGGTGAGAGCCGAACGTGCCTGCCGCCGTCATTACACCGCCAGCCAGCTTCACCTGTACCAGGCCGTGAGCGCAGGTACCCGCTCCGCGCGTTTGCTTCTCTAGTCCGCCTCCTACCTGGTACTTAAGTATCTCTTGCTTCCGCTCTATACCTCCGTCTTTCTCTCCTACCCGTCTCCTCTTTATTGAAAGTCTGTGAGGTCCTTGTCTGAAGGATACGAACCAACATGACAACCACGGACACCAAGCAAGTGGCAGCCGCGTTGACCCAAGATGGCCCAGCGATTGAGACCAACAACGCCAGTCCTGCGCAGTCTGTAGTTCTCGACCATCCTGAGGGAGATGAAATTCGTCGCCAAGTGAGTGCGGAGCCCATGTCATTCATTGTTTTCCAATTGATCAGTACAGGTCGAGTTCTACTTCTCCGATGAGAACTTGCCGACGGACCTCCATCTACTCCAGTGTTGCGGCGGCCCCAAAAACATACCCGTCTCCGTCAGCCGCATTGTAGGCTTCAAGAAGATGCGAAGCTACAAGCCCAAAGCTCTTGTCGTCACCGCTCTTCGCCAGAGCTCATTTCTCCAAGTCTCTGCTGACGGCAAGACTATCAAGCGCAAGGTACCGTTGCATGGCAGGTGCGCCATTGACAAAGACTTCTATGAAGAGGACAGCGACTTCGCGTACGACCCGCGCATCCGGAAACCCGCTGTGTTTCCTGTCGAGCAGCTGCCGCAGAAGAAGGCCGAGTACCCCCCAGGCACAAGCAAGAATATGATGAAGCCGACTGGCTTTGAGCCTAACTATGTTGAGCCGCCCGTGACGCCCGACGAAGCCCGAGAAGAAGAAGCCATGTACAGTCCAGACAAGCCGTTCGTCGAGCGCATCGAGTTGGCCATTCAGCGCTTCAAGGAGAAGCGTCGCATGCATAAGGATTATGCGCAGGTCTTCGATAAGCTGATGCAGATGGGGGGCGTTGACTCTGGTCAGCGCATCGCCCAGGGTCTGTCCAAGCAGGAAATTGGCCAGATGGCTGCAGAAGAGCGGGCCATTGCACGGGCTACTCACAAAGTGCCTTGGGATCGTGCGGACGAAAACCATTGGGTGGTTGACTTTGCTGCCATTATTCGAGCTTTCCTGTCAGTCGCAACTATCACCATCGCCTGCATATGTATCATTTCACTGACATCAACAGCTCTTCATGGTTCCCGGTTCACTTCGGGTATAGTCCAGACGCAGTCAAGAACGCCTGTCAAGTACCTCGATCGTTCTACAACTACCTGCGCTACCACAACGTTTGCCCGGAGTACGACCAACAACTGGAAGAGGCTTTGAAAATCTGTGATCTCGCCGAGCAGGAACTACCCAACGTCTTCGCAGCTGGACTTGCTCTTCCTGGTGATTTCAACAAGTCAGCCAGCACCATCTTCGGCGGCGCACACGCTGGTATGTACACCGGTACTCAAGCGTGGGCGAAAGAGATAAGATCGGAGGGCATCGAGTTTGAAGACACTGGTATCCGACATGAAGAGGCGAAGATCAAGTTTGCCACAGGAGTTGCTATCTTGGGCTCAGAAGAACAGTACGACAAGGTAGAGGCGGAGGATGTCAAAGTCATGGAGAAGATATCTGCAAGCCTCGAGGTCATCGAGATCCAGCTTCCCACGGAAGCCGCCAGGAATCATTTTCGAAAGCAGAGCGAAATTGTTCGACAAAAGCTCGGCCAACTTGAACCCATCGGCAAGCTCCTATGCAAGACCTGGATCGGCGACGACTGCGATGAGTGGGATCTCCCCAGAGACACGTACCCCATCGGCAAACCTCAGCGAGCTAGCGCTGGTCAGGACTACGGTTTCTGGGTTGAAGAGAGTGTTCTCAACGAATGCTTCATCGGCATGAAGATTGATGCTACGGTCATGACTCTGGATATCGGCATCACCGTCATGGACGAGGTGCATGAGTCTATGTGCAGCTTCTTTGCCTTCCTGCCGAATGAGCTGTGGATGGAGAGGAAGCCAAAAGCATGGCGCTGGCACAAGAAGGGTCTCGCTGAATACGACGAGGGCGATGATGGCGACGATGGCGACGATGGCGACGTGGCCGGTGAACAGGATGCGGATGATATGTTCGACGACGAGTAAGCGTCAATTTGCAAGGGCCAAGGCACTGCTTTCTCACTCTGCGGAGCGACCCCTTCGCGACGAGGTGTTGAAACGCTCCTGGATGCGGTTTTGTGGTTTCTGGAAGAGACAGATGGTTCGGCCCGGGATCGATACATCATGCTTATGTCTCAAGGTCAGCCAGCTTCACGTTTCCACGACCCGGTCTTTCATCGGAGCACGGTATGTACCATCTG
>Ga0265780_10007828_pt1 | contig 13069 bp, 8 predicted proteins | sample P1T30metagenome_FD_192432 | JGI IMG/M metagenome (GOLD analysis project Ga0265780, IMG submission 192432) | Plant litter microbial communities from East Loma Ridge, Irvine, California - P1 T30 | ecosystem: Environmental > Terrestrial > Plant litter > Unclassified | place: USA: California...
GCATTGCGCTGACCCTGGCACGGAAAATGAAAAAGGGGTGATGGAACACCATCCCCCCTTCATTCGATACGACATATCTTGGTAGGCCTCCCCGGAGTCGAACCGGGCACCAACGGATTATGAGTCCATGAGGCCGATTGAAAAACCTTTTAAATTCAATAACTTGTGACGCTTGCCACGGATACAGGTCAATGTCACCAAAGGGCAGCCAACCACACTTATCGGATTTCACGTCACAAGTACGGCACATATCGCCGCCCTGTGCAGCAAGCAGAAAACTTCATGATGCTCTAAAAACCAGGGGCGGCGTTCGGCCTCTCGTTGAACCAGCAGCTCGTTCAGCGAAGTGTCGAGCTGGCGCGACTACACGGCACCGACGAGCGCGAGTTGCTGAAGTCGAAGCACGAATTCCAGAGCTTCATGTTGAGCTGACACCTCCAATCTCTCTGGCCTGCGGGCACCTGGTCCCAACCACGCCCGCCGGCTCCATCCAATTTGCATCCGTTAAACCGATGACGACGCGTTCGGCGTTCGCCGGTAGCGCTAACGCGACAAGTTTCGTCGCCTCGGTCCATAAACTGCTCAGCTCAGAGCGCCTAATTTGTGTGGTTTGTTGTAATAGTGCAATGGTCAACAAAGACTTGCAAAGAGTTGCATTGGATTAGCCAATCTTTCAATAAAATAATATTTTTCCATTAAAGGACGTCCCATGTCGAAAACCCGTGACGCGTACCTGAGTTATCTCGCCGCCGTCCAACAGCAACTGAGCGGCACCCCCATTCCGGGCGACGCGGTGACGCGCCTTGAGCACGACGTGCGTCACACGCAGCTGCTGGTACCCGTCATTGGCGAATACAGCGCTGGTAAAAGCAGTCTGTTGAACGATTTCCTGGGCGACGAAATTCTGCCGGTCGGCTTGAAACCGATCACCGAGCTGGCCACCGAACTGCGCTACCACAGCGAGCCACACTTGCTGGCGATCCGTCCGGACGGCAGCAGCGAGCGTATGGAGACGAGCCCACTGGCCACCATCAAATCGCGGGCTCAGGAATTTACGCACCTGCAGTTGTATCTCGACCATCCCCGTTTGCAGGCGCACTCCTCGTTCGTGCTGGTCGACATGCCCGGGTTCGGCTCGTCCCTGGCCAACCACGAGAAGGCGCTCGCCTATTACCTGCCGCGCGGTGTGTATTTCGTCGTCGTCGTCAGCGTCGAGGCTGGGAACCTGACGCAATCCTTGATGCGTCGTTTGGACGACATCCACACCTATGGACGCGGCTTTTCGTTCGTCCTCAACAAGACAAACCTGCGCTCGGACGGGGACGTCGACGCCGTCGCCGACTTGATCGACACGCAGATTCGGGACAACTTCGGAGGTTACCCGCCGCTCGTGCGCGTTGGGGACGATGGTGGCGAACGTCTGGACGAGCTCTTGGCGCGACTCGAACCAGAACGAATCCTCAGCCAGCTGTTCGAAGACCGACTGAAGGATCTGACCCATACCCTGCTCAACCAATTGAACGTGGCGGCGGCGGCACTCAAACGGGAGTCGGCCGAGAACGAAGCGGCTCTGCACTCCTTGAAGCGGGGCGTCGAAGAGATCGAACGCAAACGCGACGAGCTGCTCGCCGATCTGGGCGATCAGGAGGTCGACCGCACCGCCAGCCTGTGCGTCACCGAAGTCGGTCGCGAGCTCGAACACATTCGTGACGAACTGGTCGCTGCGGGATTGTCCGGGGACCGCGAAGCGTTCGGTCGCATCGTCGCCGAGGTCATCCGCACGACGACGGGACGCGTGATCAAAGGAGAGATGGACGCGTTCAGCCAGCAAGTGGTGGGCGATTTCACCGATGCGCTGAGTGAGCTGCAAACGCGCGTTGGCACGCTCGACGAGGACCCGAACTGGCTGAACGATTTGTCGGCCAGGATCGATCGCAGCCTGCGCAAAACCGGCGAGGTGTTGGGCCAGTGGAGCGGCTCACTGGCCGAGCATAACGCCCGCGAGCTCGAGCGTCTCAAGCGCGAACAAGGTTGGAAGGAAGGCGAGCCGCTTCCCGAAGTGAATTATCAGCGCCTGGCGACAGTGCTCGCGGTAACGACCTCGGTCGTCAATCCCATCATCGAGCTGGCCATCATCTTCTTGCCGACCATCCTGGCATGGATGCGCGAGAGCCGTCAGCGCGAGCAACTGCGCCAGAAGATCGCCAACGAAACCATTCCCGCGATCCAGCGCCAGCTGCGGATCGAACTTCCACGCTTATTGAAGCAACAACTCCAGGCGCTGGTCGCGCAGATCGGCCAGGAGTTCGAACGGGAGATCAACGACAAGCAACGGGTGATCGACGAGCTGGTGTCGAACCGAAACGAGAGCGAGCAAGTACGAAAAGAACAGCTCGCTACCCTCACCGGCGCGCGCGAAGAACTGCAGCGCCTGGCCAAACATACCCTGTACCGCGAGTTCTGACACATGAAGGCTGAAGACGTCCTAACCCTGAACCAGCATCTGCACGATTGGATGCGGGCCTATGATCAAGAGCTGGACAAGGATCTTGCCCATTACCTCGGAAAACATGCGATCAGCCGGCCCGAGGAGCTCGAACGCACGTTCGCGCAACTGCGAGAAGACGGCCGTCTGCTCCAGATCGGGGTCGTCGGTCGGGTCAAAGCAGGCAAATCCTCATTGCTCAACGCCCTCGTGTTTGGCGGGCAAAACGTCTTGCCGCGCGCGGCCACGCCGATGACGGCGGCGCTGACAACCCTCGCCTACGCCGCTTCGTTCGGCGCGCGCGTTCAGTTCTACAGCGAGGCCGACCTCAAGGACATCGAGCTCAGCGCGCAGCGCTTCGAGACCCGCATGCATGAAGAGCGCAGCCGCGCCGCGGAGCATCTGCGTCGACGCCGCCAACACAGCGGCTATGTCGCCGAGGACGAGGCGTTTCGCAACGCGGTCGAACAGGCGGCGCGCCGCGAGATGCACAAGGACGCGTCGCTATGCGCGGCGCATGACCAGTGGCAGCGCATTCTGCAATGCGGCGTCGACCTGCGTACGTTGGGCGCGGCACGCGACCTCGAAGCGGGCGACACCGCCGCGCTGGCGCGGCAACTGCTCGACTATGTCAGCGCCGAGGGGCGCTATATGCCACTCACCAAGAGTGTCGACGTGTCGCTGCCGTTGGACGCCTTGCGCGATTTACGGATCGTCGATACGCCCGGCATTAACGATCCTGTCCAGTCGCGCGAACAGCGCACCGCCGCGCTCCTCAAGGAATGCGATGTCGTGTTCATCGTCAGCCCAGCCGGTCAATTCCTGAGCGAGCAAGACCTGGAAGTGATGAGCCGTATCACCCAGAAGGAGGGCGTGCAGGAACTGGTGCTGGTCGCCAGCCAAATCGACAACCAGCTATACGGCAGCGACACCTGCTTGTCGACCTTGCAGGCGTCGGTGGACAAGGTCGTCCATGACTTGAGCGAGCACATGGTGGAGACCTTGCAGCGCTTGCAGGAAGCTCAGCCCGAGATGGGAAGCCTGTTCGACGGTCTGTTGCGACAGGGAGCGGGCCAAATCTTGTATACCTCGGGCATGTGCCACAACCTGTCGGTACGTTGGAATGAGCAGGATACGTGGGATGCCAGCGAACGCAAGGTGTGGGAGAACCTGCACAGCCATTACCCCGAGTTCTTCATGGCACAGCATGCGGAGCGCGCCCGCGCCAACCTCGACCTGTTGGCCAATACCGCCGCCATGCACAGCGTCCTGGAACGCGTTCGTGCGCGCAAGGACGCCATCATGGAGCAGCGTCGCGTGGACCTGGTGCGTAGCAAGGCTTCCGCGCTGCAAGCGTTTCGAAGCGACCTGCTGATCTTTATTGAGCAACGCGCACAAGAAATCAAAAACGCGGACCTCGATCTCTTGAAAGCTCAACGCCGCGAGCTGGACGACCAAGTGAGCGAAGGAACGTATGCCTTGGACGATGCGGTAGCGCGTCGGGTCAGTGCATTCCGCGATCAGATCGATCAGCGGTTAACGAAGGAACTGAAGCGCCACTACGACGACACCAAGGGCGTGTTCGCGACCAATACGACCGACGAGACGCGGCGATCGTCGCGAACACGAGATAGCTTGGTAGCCCGCATCGCCAATTGGGGCTGGGGCGGCGGACAGGAGGAGTACTCGTACACGATATTCAAATTGTTCTGGCATCCGGTGCGCGCGGCGCTGGTGAATTTCGCCGAATCCATGCGCGGCGAGCTGCGTAAGACGAGCGAGGACCTGGTGCTGCAATTCCGGGGTGACCTCATCAAGGAAATCACGTCGGTGTCGCGTGCCCACATGGGTCAAGTGAGCGGTGGGCTCATCATCAGGTCGGTCCAGGGGCTGGTGGCGAAATTGCATATCCCACCGTTCGAGCTGGATACGCGCGAGCTGGAGCAGCTACGTGGCGCCAGCGACACCTTGCATGACCACGAAGCCCGCGCTTTCCTGGATCAGGCGCACACCAAACTTCATCAATTGGAACACCAGACCAAGCGCCAGATCCGCACGTTGAAGGACGGGATCCACGCGCATATCCCACGTTCGTTCGGAGAGGAGTTTTTCAAGGACATGCAGGCGCGCATCCATGAGCTGCAAGAGAGCGTCGACAACGCCCTGCTCACGCTCGACCGCCTGCGTCGCATGAGCAAAGCCTTGGAAGCTCTGTGATGACGGAACTGTTCGCACCCAGCTTGTTCGAGCGCCTGCGCACGCTGGCGCGCCCCTTCGTTTGGGGCCGTAAGGGGCTGCACACGACGGTCGCCGAGGAACTGCAGGCGGCCGGTATCGCGCATTCTCAACTAGTCGCCGAACATCGACACACGCTCGACCGCCTTGACGCCGTGGTACGCGAACACGAACAACTTGGCAAGCGTCACGACGCCGTGAATGCCGAGCTGGGACAGCTGCGACAAGATCACGCCCTCCTCGAGCGCACACTGGACGAAACCAACATCCAACATCGCGAAGCGCGCGATGGCTGGGAACACGATCGCCGTGCGTTGGAGGGCACCGCGGCGAACTTAACGGCCGCGCTCATGGAGAAGTCGGAGGCGATTGACGCGCTACGAAGGACCATAGATCAACAACTCGGCGCGCATGAGGAACTTCGGCAGCAATTTACTTCCCTGGAGCAGCGCCACGGCGACACCTGGACGCGCTTCCAATTGATCTCGCGCCTGTTGGCCGCGCAGCCTTCGCAGAACGCGGGACGCGCACGCTTCCGTCGACTTCTGTCGGAACACGAAGCGCACGTCGCGCAAGCCTTGTCGTGGTCCACAGCCGAATCGAGACTGATCGCTGACTTGACGGCAATCGACCAGGAGCTGGATCGCCTACTCGCCTTCCCCGAGCTGTCGACCCACACCGTCGCGGGGGTGGTTGGCGGTTTCAATAGCGGCAAGTCGGAATTCATCAATAGTTTTATTCACGACAGCCAGCTCCGACTGGCGATCGGCGTCAAACCGGTAACGGCTATGCCTAGTTATGTCACCGCCAAGGACACTAGCGTGATCCGCGGTTTCACGGTCGCTGGTGGGCACATCGACTTGAGTGTGCACGACTTGAAGCGCATGTCACATGCGTTTTTGAAGTCCTTCGATTTCGACCTAAAACGTCTGATGCCCTTCATGTGTCTTGGCACGCCGATGGACCCGGCATACTTTAGTCAGCTGTGTCTGCTCGACACGCCGGGCTATAACCCGCCCGCGACCGCCTCCGCCTATAGCCAGCATGACCGCCGTACCGCCGTGCAAGCCGCACAGCAATCGGACGTACTGATCTGGCTCATCGGGCTGGATGTGAACGGCACGGTGCCGGCCAGCGACATCGATTTTATGCGCGACATTGGGCTGGAGCGGCGTGCGGTCCATGTCGTGCTGAACAAGGCCGATCTTCGATCGGAAGACGAACTGCGAGAGATCGTCGAGGATGTACGCGCAGTGCTCGATCAGGCCGATATTCGGGTCGCCGGCATCAGCGCCTACAGTTCGACCAAACGTCAGGTGCTGTTGCACGACGGCCCGTCGCTGTTCGAGTTTTTGGCGCATTTTAACCAGGCCGACCAGGTCAAGGAAGACGTCACTAACCGTCTGGAGGGGTTCTTCGCCACATATGAGGAGGCGCTCCAAACGCAGATCGCCGCCATCCAAGCGCAACGACGCTCCATCAACGACCTGCAGCTCGATGCCCTGGAATTCGGTGGTGAAGAGGTTTATCACAAGGTTATGCAGCGAGTGAACCAACTCGGCGTCATGCTCAACACGACAGCGCTCGACAAGGCTGTCCATGATGCGCGCGGTCTCGCTGCTGGCTTACGCGGCGCCTTACGTGATGCGCTGGAAGGGAGGCATGAGCGAGGCTAGCTACCACGACCGTTCTCTAGCGCGACAAAGAGGACTTGCGTTAGTCGAACTTAAGTAAAGCGTTTTACTCATGGTGCTGACGATGAGGCATCGTGGATCAGGGGACGAGCGGTGGAGCCGTACGGCAGCGGACGATGAGAAGAAGCAGGACCATGTCCTGTCCACAAAAGCGAAGAACGAGGGGATGGCAACACGATGACACGACGATACGAGGGTCTCACGGACGAATTCGACGACCGACTGGCCGAGATCGACCATTATCAACGCTATCCTGAAATGATGGTGGCGGTAGGCGCGCACTATGGTCGCGCGCTATTGCGTGTCCTAGTACTCGAGGAAAGTCATTATCTCGACGAAGCGGAACCCAGCAATACCGCCTCGCTCTGGTACGTTCAGCGCGGTCCGCTGCGACCCAACTCGGTGAAGAACATCACGACCAGAAGCGTGTTCGACAACGCGATCCGTGGTCGCGCACGTAGCAAGTCGAAGATGATCTTTTATGCACTCGCGAGTGCACTGGACGAATGTCGGGTGGCTCCCCACGACGCCATCAGCCCGCTGCAGGCGATCGCCTATATGAACTTTTTCCAGCGCCCAGCGGGGCGCAAGGGTAAATCCATCCTCGTGCGACCAGAGGATGTCGCCGCGTCCGTCCAAGTAGTCGACGCCGTGGTTGCGACGCTGCAGCCGCATCTCGTGCTGTTTGCGACCCGCCTTGGGTGGCGACACGCGCATCTTGCCAACGTGCCCTCACGTTTTTCAAGCAAGGACGTTCAGGCGCTGTGCGTGCCGCATCCAGCGACCTCATGGTGGAACCGACCTTCGCGGCCGATGCAGGGAAAGACTGGGCGCCAACGTTTGATTGAAGTCGTGAGGACGGCGCGCGGCGCGGCGGCAGCCGCACCACGCACGCCGCTTGCACAGACCGAGAGCGAGACCGAAGCAATGGCTTGCTGACCATTTCGGAAGTCGAATCGCAATCGCTACGACCTGGTCTGTATGAGGCGATTTGCGAGGTTCGCTCATCGCATCGATCGGAGCTACGGTCGGCTCGTAGCATTGACAGTCCAGCGATCCCGGCGGTTTCGCATCGCAAACGACAGATCGTTCCCTGACTCCCTTCCCATCTTGGCCACCACGTTCCGCCTTCATACAAGCTGCGGCACGGCGGACTTGACCGCCTTGCCCGCTTTCCAGCCCCAGGTGTTGCGTTTTTTGTTCAGGTTCAATAACGCGACGCCGGTGACCTGGTCGCCGTCGGCGATGCCTTGCGCTTGCATCAATGGTGGCGGAATGAAAACGTCGTCCGGCGTAAAGCCCATGCCTTTGTCGGCCCGCACCCGATCGGTAAACGTTCTTCGCACTGTGTTATTCGGTGCGTCATCGGTCCGCTCCGCGCTTACGATGCGATAGCGCTCGGCTTCTTTCGTGATGGCGGACGCCGCTCACGATAAAGCGAGCATGAAGGCGACTCGCCGACAACGGCGGACGTTCCTGCGGAATGGCTTGTGGCGGCGTCGACTTGCCACGGTCACTCCGGCGAGGTATTCTATTGTCGCGCCACAGCGTGCGTGGAACACGCGGCCAGGAAGCTGTCCCCCGGCTAAAAGTTCGACAGGATCACGATCCTTGCATTCTCCAAATCCCTTCTGAGCTCGATTCTGTTGCCTGCGACAGCACGGCTGCGATGCCGTGGCCTTACTTGGAGAAATGCATGACCACCGAAAGCTTGCTGCGCGCAACGCGCAACGTCCATTTGCTTGTTCCAATGCCTTGCGTCCGTACGTCGGACGAGGCGAAGTATTGGACCATGAGCCTGCCCGGGCTGGGCGAACTACACATCAAGGATTCCGTCACATCGCTGCGCCAGGAGCAAGAGCGAAAGCGGGGTTCCGTTTCCAAGGTCAAAACGCTCAAGACGACGTCCTTGCAAAACGCGCTCGCGGTCACGCTGGGAGCGCGGTCGTATGAGCATTGGCGGGACACCGAGCTTCCCCGTATCCTGACCTTCCTGTCGCAAAACGGCATGCACCGCCCCATTGATCTGATCAAGTGGGACATGCGGCCAGGATTCGCCGCTCGGCTGACGGCGCAGCGCGTCGCGGAACGCTTTTTCAATTCCGACTTACCGCTACCGAAACGGCTCTTCACCGGGGTCGGATCGATGTTGTTCGCCGCGCGCGGCTATGGACGCATGGACATCCAAGAGCTCGCGGGAAAACCGATGTTCTACGACGAAGAGCGCCTCGAATTCTGTGCCGAACGAGAGAACGAGATCGTCTTGCGGGCCTATGAGTTGTCGGTAAAGGGGCCGGATGCCCCGACGTTTCTTGATCTTACGGGCCGAGCATTACTGCTCAATTCCGTCTCCGAGTATGTCGGCATGATGTACAACCTTCTTGGCGACAACCTGAGCGATCCGATGTGGCTCCCCCCCGTCTTTACGATGTACAACACAAGCGTCGAGGAAGACGCGTTGGATCAACGGATCTTCGCCATGTTCCGCAGAGAGATCGAACAATCCTCCGCAGGTTGGGTCGAGGTCATTCCGATGCCGGGAAACGATAATATCGTTTTCCTGAAAGGCCCCGAGGGTGCATTCGATTGGGTCGTGCGGGAGCAACGGGATGAGCCGTACACGGAAAATCCCTTCTATCCCATCCTCAGGTTGGACGAGCTGCCGTCCGCCATGCTGACCTCCAAACTAGCGGCCAAACTATACTTCTCCAAAGGTGAATGGCGGGATCGCCTCGCACACCTGGCCGAAAGCCGACACTACGCCGAGGGTGGTACAACCGCGAATTGGCCCGGCTATGACAAGCTCATCTATCGTGAACTGCTTGCCGACGCCGCCTATTTGCCGCCACGCCCGCTCGATGGACCGCAAGCGGATGACTTCGTGCCGCATCGTTTGAAGGACCGCTGTCTCATGATCTCGCCACTCGTCACGGTGGACCAGTTCTGGCGCTTCTATGAACACTGCGAATGGCGCCGGCTCCGCGCCGATCGCTTGGCGAAGGTTGGGCAGGACATCGAGGCGAACCTGGGCGCGGTCAATCTTTACGATCCCGGTGACGCTCCCGCCAGTGTGACCTGGTTCGATGCGATCGCGTACTGTCGCCATGTGGAGAAGGAAACCGGTTTACCGGTCCGCTTGCTCGAAGTCGACGAGTGGCGCGAGGTAGCGCCGGCGCCAGCACGCGATATCGTCAAGGACGGATGGGGCGAGCTCACCTGGGTGAACATTGGCGGGGACGGGCGCACGGGGACCCATTCGGCACATCGTTACCCTGAAACCTGTCCCGATGGCGGCGGCTCGCTGCGCTTTGGCAAGGAGTTGACCTGGTCGTCCAATCGCGAGGGTTTGCGGTTTCTCTCGGTCGTCGATTTTGGAGAGTGGTTGGGCGATTACGCGTCCGGTCACGCGGCCGCGGCGAACGCGGCCACCGGCAAGGCCCTTATGACCGGGCCGCTCGAACGTGACCGCTGTCCCGCGCACTTGACGATGCGCTACAAGGGACTCAAGGTCGGCTTTCGCCTTTGTTATGTCGCACAGCCCGATGCCTGAGTGAGCTCACCCGCCGAGCATGGCTGCTACCGGCGCGTATTGGTTACCCCCATGGCCCCTCCCTCGCACGCTCGTTGAAACGTGCGCGGGAGGTAGGCGCGTTTACGCGTCCGCCTGATCGTCACCCGGCTCCGAGCAGCCGTCGGGACGCGCCGGCGCATGGCCCTGCGACCATTGAGACGATTTTGCGCTCCGCCGCGCGCCGTCGAGGGGATGAGAACATCACGCCTTGACCGCAACCGCCGGTGGCTGGTCGAGCCAAGGGTAATGTTTGCCGGATCTAGACGGCGGGAAGCTTGTCGGAAAAGATCAATATTGCAATTTGGCAATGATACACTTACCTTACTTCACCTTCGCGAGGCATGGGATACGGATCGCTCAGCCTCGGAACACCACGATAGCGCCTAACAGGCTGATGGAAAACCGGAGACCTTCATGAAGAGCGCGTTGTTCGTCGACTTCGACAATATTTATTCGGGACTGCGCCAGCTCGACCAGGCGACGGCCGATCGCTTCGCCAAAGCGCCCATCGAGTGGGTCGGCTGGATGGTCAATTCATTGGCGCTGCCGGAACATGTCACGGGTGGCGCCAAGCGCCGCATCCTGGTGCGGCGCTGCTATCTCAATCCTCAAGCGTATCAACGGTTCCGGCCCTACTTCAATCTCGCCGGGTTCGAAATCATCGACTGCCCGGCGCTGACCGCTGGCGGCAAGACCAGCACCGACATCCATATGGTGCTCGACATCGTCGACCTGCTGCAGCACGAGGCGCATTACGACGAATTCATCGTCCTGTCGGCCGACGCCGACTTCACCCCTGTACTGCGCAAGTTGCACCGCTGGGACCGTCGAACGACGGTACTGGCGATCGGTTTTCCGTCCGCGGCCTACCGCGCGTCGGCGGATCTGGTCATCGATCAAGACCAGTTCGTACGCGGCGCGCTCGGGACGGCCAAGCCATACGAGGCGGAGCCGCGAAAGCAAACCCGCGCCGCGCCGCCGATCGCGGCCGTGGCCGAGCTGGTACGCGAGACCGTCGCCCGCTCGGACGGACCGGTGCCGCAAGCGAGTCTCGCGGTCCAGGCCCAGGAGCGGATCGACGGTCTGGACGCTTCCTGGTGCGGACACGGCTCCTTCGGCGCGCTTCTACGCGCCGGCGACATCGCGCCTTTACAGATCTCGGCGCACAACGGCGGCGTGGTTTACGATCCGGCACGCCATGGCGCGCCCGGGGAGGCGGCAGTGCCGGAGGCGCCGGCTCCGAGCGCGGACACCCGGGTCTTGGCCGAACTCGTGCGGCGCGAGGTATCGCGTTCGACCGAACCGGTGGCATGCGCGCGGTTGGCGACCTCGATCGCGCGTCACGCCGGGGCCACACCCAGCGACTGGTATGGCAACGGTAGTTTTCGGCGTTTCCTCGAATCGCTCGACCTGGCACCGCTGCGCTTCGATTGGAAGGTCCTTGGCGGCATCATTTATGATCCCGAGCGCCATGCCAATGCCGTCGGCATCGACGCATCTTCCGATCAGGAATGGAATGGCGATGCGTCGATCCAAGCGTTCGCCCGGCAACTGCACGAGGTCTCCGGAGTGCCGCTACTGGCGCCGGCGCACTACCGCGCGCTCTTCGAGCTATTGTCCTCGGAGCTGGACGAGCATGGTTACCACTTCCTCGACAGCGCCAAGCGCGTGCGTGACCGTTGCCGCGAAGCCGGACTTCCGGTCAAACGCGCGGACGTCGATTTCGTGCTGCGCGGCCTGGTGTTTCGGGGACACCGGTTCGACGAGCATGCCAACACCATGGCGGAGTTGGCGAACAAGTTCGCGAACAATGTGCGCTCGCTATGCCTGCGCGAACAGATCATTCTGGATCAGGCCACCGAGAACCTGATCCGCACCTGGATGGGCTCGTCCGCTTAGATTTGTGAGAGGGTGAACCGCTCGCTCGTCGCAGATCGTTCGGCAGCGAAGGGAATGCCTCTCAAGACATTCCTTTCGCGTTGATGGCGCGTCCAGCGAAACAGTGAATGCCACCCGCGGGCAAGCGCCACCGCTTATGCGACCCGTGCGACGTCGCCGGTCAGCGGCGGGGCGCAAGTCGATTTCTTTTACCCGCCAGGATGGCGCGGACCTCGTCGCTGGTCTCGACGCCCGCCAGGAACTCGCCGAACAACTGCTCCCTCAAAGCGGCCATTCGTTCATTTAAGCGGTTGATCTGGTATTCGTAGTAGGTGACCTCGAAGCAAAGCACCTCGACAACGATGCGTGGAAAGTCGGCCGGGGAGCCGCCCTCCTCCTTCTACATCCGCGCCAGCTTGTCCCAGCGGGTGGCGATACGGCCGACGCGGCCGATCTGTTGCTCGTCCACGCCGGGATTCCACTCCGAATGAAAGAGCAGGACGACGCGGCAAGCCTGATGCAAGTTCACGTCTTCGCGCCCGACCACGCTTTGACAGATGAGTACACTGGGGTTGGCCCCCTCTTCGTTGAGACGCGCCTGAATCAGCCGTTGTGACGCCGCTTTGACGCCGCTTTGACGCCGCTTTGACGCCGCTTTGACGCCGCCGCCGAGGTACACTGCCGGCGTGTTCATGCCGCGCCGCGCGCTCGCGTGGCTATCCTCGTTCTGTTCATCGCGCGCCAGGCTCGCCAAACGCGTCAGTTCGCTGCCTGGATCGATGGTCACGTCACCGTCTTCCTGATCCTGACCATCGGCTGACAAAGCAGACTGCAACTGCTCCAACTCCTGTATCGCATGCGCGCGCCGCGCGTCCGAACCATGCTTTGATGTTGTCCGCGACCGATGTCGCCGAGCGAGCGACTTCCAATTCGTCAGTATGCCTGGGCACCGCTGTATGAATAATGGACGCGGCATGCGACTACCTCTGTCGCGATGCGGCGGCGTCCACCGTCCATTCCTGTCGAGATCATATCGGTTTGAATTGCTGGTGCACAGTGAACTTCTTGAAGCGGAGAGGTTGTAGTGGTCAAGTATTTTCGGACACGACGATAAGTTCTTTCGCTGCCATGGTGCGTTCATAGACGCTGGGCGGCAGATTGCCCAATACTGAGTGCAGGCGCTCGCAGTTGTAGAAGCCTGCGATG
>Ga0265780_10007829_pt1 | contig 13069 bp, 12 predicted proteins | sample P1T30metagenome_FD_192432 | JGI IMG/M metagenome (GOLD analysis project Ga0265780, IMG submission 192432) | Plant litter microbial communities from East Loma Ridge, Irvine, California - P1 T30 | ecosystem: Environmental > Terrestrial > Plant litter > Unclassified | place: USA: California...
AAGAAGCCATGATTTAAGATTTTTCGCTTGTTTTTATTCGTTGATTCTCTGTTTCGCCTTGTTGTAAATTGTGATTGTTTCCCGCAGTGGTTGGATATCTAATCCACCTGATTGGTTCTTTCAAGTGAAGTGAGAGGAAGCAAATCGCGATGCTGTCAACTCCAGTTGAACCTTTTCGGTGTAACCTTTTATATACAACAACCACGGTACTAGATGTACCTCGTCATGAATGACTCCTACACACAAAAGTGCTTCTCTCACTGCTATGACACACAAAAGCTAACCACTTAGTGCTATGTTACATGCACGCCTTAAGCCACCATCTACACGGGAAGTGGGGTCTGTAATTGCGAGAACACTGATTGGTCCAGAGTCTTGACAGGTGCGCTGAAGTGTCGTTATCATGCGTCTGCAGCGTCTAGGGCGTGTGTAAAACTTCATTACATGCTGTTTCAAGGTGTTTGTGTCGTTGAAAGCAGTGCTGGTGACGGGAGAATGGCTGAGCCGGACAAGGATGACGGTGGACGAGATGGGATAGTGCGGGGTAGCGAAGGATAGTTACGGCTCGTGTGGGTGGTTGGCTACTAGTCCAAGCTTATAACAAACATTGATAAGCGGGGGCTAGGTTAGGGATATGTATTCAATACCGAGATAGATAGAGTGATGTGTGGATTTTTCGGTATAGTTGTAGTGATAGGGTAGGTGTATGGATTTTTCGCAGGTTTTATTGGACATTCAAGGCAATAGTTGAAGCGCTTACGGTTGAGCCTTTGTAGAGTGTTTCACATCAAACTTGGTGTCCTAAGGACACGGTTCAATCGCCTAATACCACATCAGTAACCTCTAGACTGCTTGTCCCTAGATATGCACATGTTGGACCTCCCAATTCTTTCTTTGTTTTGAAAATCTCCTCTGCTTTCTCTCTTGATTTTTTTCTAACCCTAATCTTACACGACTAACCTTTACTTGAAGTCTCAAACGAGTCCTTTAAGTCTTCCAGTCTGTTCTTCTCTTTGGGCATTGAGGTTCTTCCCTCCTCCCTTTCCCCAGACTATACATGCGGCGGGATCGGCCTTAAACCAGCTATATGATCCATCACGACCATGTTGTTTGCGAAATTGTTATCTTTTGGGCCCATAATTGCCGTATTCTCCTTGTTGAGAAACTGATGCGGAAACCCCATCTCGAACCCATACGCCCCATCAATCTCCCCAATCTCCTCCTCGGTAAGACTCAAACCGAGAGCCCGAATATTACTTTCCAAGTGCGAAATCATGCGGCCTCCGATAATGGGAAAAACGTACGGCGATTTGTGCATAACGTACGCGAGAGCCACAGAGGTAATCGGCGGCACAGGGTCCTTTTTTCCAGCAATGCTTTCAAGCACTTGACTAACTTTTTCTTCGTTTCCCAACACCATCGCTTGCATGCTTCTTGTTCCTTGTTCCTCTGGGTTCTCTCTCCGCGCCTTAGTTTTGAACCTCCCGCTGCCGAGTGCACCCCAAGGCGCTAGCGCCATTCCTTCATCAAGACACATGGGGATGATTTCGCGTTCAAACGAGCGATCGGCGGCGGACCAGCGGCCCTGGTAGATTGAGAATTGACGCAGTCCGTGCTGTCGGGCGTAGCAGTTTGCCTTTACGACGATCCAGGCGGGGGTATCGGAGATGCCTAGGTAGAGGACGCGGCGGGAGGTTACGAGATCGTTTAGTGCATTCATTAGTTCGGGGATGGAGGTTGTTGAGTCCCAAACGTGGGTGTAGTACTGGGATCGGGAGGAGTTAGTTTGATGCTGGTGTTTGAAGTAAGAGGCTGAAGACTTGCTTACAATGTCGATGTAGTTTGTCCGCAGTGCTTTGAGGGATCGCTCAATCGAGGTGAGTATGTTTTTGGCACTGTTACCTCCGTAATTACTCTTGCACCGCGTTCCACCTTCTTTCTCCCGTTCGGTGATTTGCATGCCGGTGAACTTTGTGGCTACCACCATCTCATCCCGAACACCACTTTCTTCCATCCACTCGCCAATCCATTCTTCACTCTCGCCAAATTGGTAGTTGACAGCTGTGTCAATGAAGTTACCGCCTTGCTTGTAGAAGTAGTCAAGCATGGCAAACGCAGTCTTTTTAGTGCACTCCCCCAGCGTGGCTTTCCAGGCCTCGCCAAAGTTCATGCCGCCGAGGCAAAGGGGGGAAACACGGACAGCTGCTGTTGGGCTTAGGATGCGATGGCGGCCTAATAGGGAGACTGGTGTGGCAGGTTTGATGAAAGACATGTTGGTGGCTACGAAGCAGGAAGATGGGAGATGAGTTTGTCAGTGCTCTGGATTGAGAAAAGATCAAAAGTGTGCATGAAGAAAATATATGGCACCAAGCTACCATATTTACATTCATACTTGTATACTCTTATGTCCATTATGTCCTTTGACTCCTGTAGCAATGACAGGGAAGTGTTTCGGACAGTGCCTTAACGCCGCCAGAATTCAGAGTTGCAGTGTTTGAGGGCTGCACATGTGCGTTGCCACTGCCATTCAAAGGAGACATGTCCACCCTATTGGTCAGTTTTCGAATAGAAGTCACTGCTGATCCAATCGGTCTTTGAGGTCCAAGGGACTGATCACTTTGGACCAAGTCCTCATGTGCGCCATCCTCACCTTAACCCCGTAATCTCCGTTGATGAACATGCCAGACACATGCGTCAAGTCGTAACCCCCCTTACCAGGACACAGTGCGGCTACAGCATCTTTGATCACTCATCAGAATATGATATCCAGAACATTGACGTCGTCGCGATGAAAATGTGTCGTGGTACTAGCTCACCACTAGTTCGAGGATCGCTGGCCGTCTTCCCCAGAATGCTGACATCATAGCTCCACCACATCGCAGCTACGCATCGCACACTCGCTGCAGCCATCGGTGATGGTACCTGCATCTCTGGGTTAACGAGTACATGTCATCACCATAGATGCAGAAATTGCATGGTGCACGTTCCATGGCAAAGTAGCACAAAGGTGCATACCTAGGTAGTCGACCCAGTTTAAAACGTCACCAGCCTGCATGAACACGGCTTCGCCAAAAGTAAAGAAAAAAAGGGAATATTAGCATTACATCAGTCTTTGATCACAGTACAAAAGGCTGCGTCCCTTCCACCAATTTCCTTTCAAAACGTACACTTTACAAAACAAAAGAATCAGAATAACGAAATTGAAGGGAGAAGAAAAAAGGAACACATATAAATTGTCAGCACACAACAAACTCCCTACAATGGCTTCCAGACTCCTCCGCATCAATCGCAACGTCGTGCTTGCTGTCAGACAAACGAGCACTCCCACAACCACCTTTTGCAGACCAACACCCTTCAAACAAACACTCTTCAACGTCAACGACCTCAGCAACCACATCACGCGCCCTCTATCCCTCTCTGCTGCCATGTCTGTCCAAGTCGACCCAGCATTCATCTCGCAAATCACGGCTGCGGAAAAGCTCATCACTGGCACCGATGAACCCGTACAAGGCGGCCCCACGGCAAAAGCCCAGCAACACGTTGGCCAGAATCTGACTTCGCAAGTCATCCACGACATTACCGAGGGAGAGAAACTCATCACGGGTACCGATGAACCTTTCAAGGATGGTCCTACGGCCCTCGCTCAGTCGGCTCTGACAAACTCTCGAATTACCAACAACAACAACAATAACAACAACAACAACAACAGTAACAGCTCAGGAAAATTCGACTCGGAGACGCTAAGCAAAATTAGTGAGGCAGAGAAGAAGCTTACGGGCGAGCCTCAGCCTGTAAAAGGTGGGCCGACGGCGCAGGCGCAGTCGCATGCCAAAGAGCCCATTACGAGTCAGGCATTGCATGATATCACAGAGGGCGAGAAGATGGTTACTGGTGGCGAGCGGGTCAAGGGTGGCCCGACTTCTACTGCGCAGTCTGAGCTTGGGAAGAGCAGGTCATGAGGGGCTACTTGCAACGCTACCATGAACTGTATATTAAATGTATAGATATGAATGACCATGACGATCATATTGATATTTTTTTAGAAAAAAAATCGTAAATACACTTGTCAATCATAACACAATGTGACGTACCAACGTAGCGATGCATCCCAACCGATTCCGCATGCATGGAATCATCAAGAACATGATACATTTGATATAGTACATCTAATCCCTACGTAGGAATGTTCTAATCCAACCTTGATTTCTGCATCAAATAAACAACAAAGAAAAGTCATCCATTCATCCCTGGCATATCCAACACGCCATAAGACGCTGCTGACTCAAACCCAGCCATCTCTCTCCCTCTCATCTTTAACTCCATTACCCCCCTTTAACCACCCCACCCCAACATTTGCCACGCCCTTCCACCTCTCTACGCTCCTCTTCTTACTAAACCGATACTGTCGATCGCTAGTCCGTTCCAACCTCTCCTTCAACAAACCATCGCCCGATGCACCCAAACCCCCAAGCTCAATGTCCTCACGGACTTCAGCTTCTCGAAAGCCGAATGCAGAGCCAGCACCACGTCTCAAACTTTCCGAATTGCCTCTATGAAGCGTTGGAGGTCTAGAACCCATCGTCTCGTTTGACCTTACCCGTCGTAGGCGGTCTTGCAGGTCGGCTGCTTCTCCATCGCCAAGGATCCTGCCTTTGCGGTTGGAGGGCGGGGTACGATAGTCAAGGTTTGAGTTTGCGCGGCGGAGAGCATACTTGCGGGGGCTTTGCTCCAACGCTTGGCTGAGCTCTTGGATGACTTCGTCCCTAGCACGCATACGCTCCAATGATTGCGTCCGCGGTGCTGCAAAAGCACGGCCTTGGACGGATTGTGAGGGCCGGCGACCAAGGCGTAATGGGGTTTGGCGTGCTGTACGTTTCTCTTCAATGGCCATGGCGACTTGGGCGACAGAGTTAGGTACCACATCAAGAGAGTTCTAGGGGTTGACGGTTAGCGAGATTGGAACCGGACAAGGTTTAGTCCAGACCCACCATGTGAATGAGCACAATGGGCAGCTGAACTGTGACGAGCTTCCTGGAAACTATTAGCTGTGTAGTCGATATACAAACGAATACTGACGTGTGTGCGCTACCGACCATGACGTTGAGAAAGTAACGGACTTCAAAATATTTCCCTAGCTTGTCAGCATCACATTGGCAGCGTACAGGCTCGTAACCTACCGCACTTCACTGTGGCGTGTCCGCGAGGTACTTCAAGATCACAGGTACGTATATGGGTTTGAGACGATGATACACCGTGCCAGCCGGCTGATCCGTGCTTGACCGTTGCTTTGCTCAGTATAGACCGCTCATTGCTGTCGAAGATGCGAGCCTGGCCCGCAGACTTCTCCATTGTGGATGCAGCAGCCTAACAAGTGTACTGGTCAGTATCATCGGGCATTGCCATGTCAAGCCTGCCCAACAAACGTGTTTGTAGCAAAGTATGTCCCTCTCTAACTGAAGCTCAATCTTCTTTACCGTCTTGCGGCTGTTGTTGGCAATGTGGACATCGACATAGAGACTGGTGCCGCTGACCCAGACTTGTCGATGCAGGCCAGCAGTAACTCGGACGACTTCTACCGTAGTATCGCGGGGCTTGATCCATTCGTCTGAAGCAGTCAATGGACTTGGTAGTGACATGAGCGCCTTTTCAGCTGTTGTGCTGTCAGCTTTGCCACTGTAGGCTGACAAGCTGCAGAGCCCACATACGATCATACACGGAAAGCACAGAAACATCCTCAGATGTCCTAACAATGTACTGCTTGCCCTGATCACGGATAAGGAGAGAAATGCAAAGTATATATCTGATCCTGGCGTTTTTCGAATGAAAGGGTGGGGGTCCGACATTGAGAGGTAAGCTAAGGTTGAATGCAAGATTCGTCATAGAGGGCATTAGATGCCAGAATAGATCCTCCGAGCCTATTGGCTCCTGCGTATCCACCATATTCTGAGGTGGTGGGTTCTGCTCGTCAAGAAGCTCGGTAGCCAAGTTCAGGAACACGGCTCGTCTGTTGCCGCTCACTTCCTCGGTTCCGAGAAGGTCGACAGATATCCGAGCGATGTCCAGAGTCCTTCTATGACGTATCCGCTCTGCATCGTCGACGTTTATCTGCACGGATCCTTCAATGGAGCCTCCACCCACGAATATGCCAGCAGACAAGTCTAGACCGAGCTCGATCCGGGGATGTCGATGTGACGGAAACTCTAGCAATTCTTTCGATATTGGATCGCGAACAATCGTTCTGGAGGGTATGCGCCGGTTGGTGTCGTTGGAGATGGGATCGAAGCGTGCGGCGACATGGCGCAAAGGAGACTGCGATTGTCCATGTCCAGGGATGACGTTGGCAATATGATTAGGTGTAGGAAGTCGTATTGTAGGTATCGCGTCAAGTGTCGCCGTTGCCGTCGGCTGTGTTATTTGTATGGGCGGTATTTGCTGTTGCTGTCGGGTTCGGGATGTGCTGTATGCACGAGGTCGTGATGACGATCGCGATGGCACGTTGGCTGGCGGAACACTATATATACTAGATATGCTGTCATTGTCTCCGGGGCTTTTTGGCGACGGCGTTCGGGAAGATCGACCACGGTAGATGGATCGGATGCAGCTGCTCTCGACGCTGGTCTTCCTGTCCGGCTCAGCATTCTCGCCGTATCGAGTGTCGTTGCTTGGACGTCGTCTTGATGCAACAGATGGCTTTAGTGTCATGTCTGTGCGAGAGGCACTTTGGGGGATGTTGTTGGCCATGATATTGCGTGGCAAGGTATCTGCAAAGCTAGATTCGGTGACTTCACGAATGTCTGATAAAGGCCGGGTCTTCGCCCAGGAGGAGGCAATGGAATGTCCTCTGGGTTCGCCGAGTTGACTGCCAGTGTTTCCGTCACGGCCTACAATCTGGCAACTATCGGACTCGGGTGAAGCGAAGAGAGACGATAGACTGGCACGATCCGGCGAGGGATCGAGGTCGGACGGTTGGTCTTTGCCAGGCGGCAGCGGCGGCGGCAGCGACTGCGAGTGTCCTGACCCTTTCAGCAGCCGTCCCGCGATTTCGGAGAAGGTCATTGCTGCCTACCGTCAGCGGAAATGTCTAGGTGGAGTCAAGAGACTGCAAAAGCACCCTCGTGAACGATGTACTGCGCGCGGAGTTGGCGACTAGCGGCTAGAAGCTGACCGAGTGATTGATGCGGGATCTGATACTGCTGAATTCAGGGGGAAAGTCATATGAGCCTATTTCGATGCTTGAATATGCTGGTAGGCGGGTGAGGACTGTGGTTTGGGGTTGCATTGTCAAGATGGGGTGCACATGGGGAGCTGGATGCGGTTGCAGCTGGGGAGGTAAGCGGCTGGGAAGGGTTGCTCTTTCCCTGGACTCAAGCACAATGTCACCAAGCGGGCAAGCTTGAAGGGGCCTTTCTTTCCTCGTGCACGAGAAGATGGGTATTCACGACGAGTTGCAGATTGTTCATGTTGACAGAAAGGAGAGAGCCGGAGTTGATTGGACAGCCATGCACGCGTCAGATTCAAGCGGATAGGGCCTCACTGTGTGTGTGTGCAGTTGTGTTTTGATAGAAAGACAGAGGTACAGCATTTGCACGGCCTTGGGCACATGCATGGACGCACTGATTACAGCCACGTCTTGAAGCCGTATTCTCACGACATGGCCTCGCCCAAGACACACAGCGCATCCGGGTCCATGTCGGTCTGGCGTCAGCTACGCGCTCTGGTGTCGTCCAAGTCGAAGTGCTCAGTGACAGTGACAGTGCTAGTGCAAGCGCAAGTGGATCAAGCGTTTGTCGTGCGAGTCTCGACCGTGTCAAGGTCACCTGGGCCCTCTCAGCCGAGAAAAGGCGCGAGAAGGCCATGGCTGCTTCAGGCTAATGGAGCTCAGGTGGTGCATGGGCAGTAAGCTCGGTGATGGGGGGGCGAGATGTCGGGCCCGGGACGAAGCCGTGAATGGCTCGTTGCTGCAAAACACTGGCAGTCGCAGCGGGAAGGCAGTCGCCGTCGCCGGAAGGTTCCGGGGAGGCCAAGGCGCGAGGTAGCGCGTGACGAGGAACTCTGTGGCCTGTTGCGGGCGGCCGCGTTGCCCTGGTCCCGGCTACGGAACGACACCCTCGCACCCGTTGTACGGTAAGCAGCCAGCAGCCAGCAGCCATCTACATACAACATGTCGAGGTGTGCGCGTTGCGATGACCTCATCCGGCCGAGGTGCGCACCGTCGACAAGTCGACCAGCTCCGAGGTCGGTCGGTCGGTTGGTCGGTCGGCTGCCTGATGCAGGTGGCTAGGGCATTTGGTCAGTGTGAAAACGGAAGTGTGTTTGTGTGTGTGTGTGTGTGTGTACTAGCTAGCCCGCTGGCTACGCGAAAAGGGTGGTGTTGTCCCTGTTCCTCTCTCCCCCCCGCCCGCCCCCAACCAGCCCACCAGCTGAGCAACAGGCGGCCGGGCGGCGTGCAAAAGACACAGAGGAGCATCGCATATAAACTTGGCCCTCGCGGGGACTGGCCTGGTAGATAACGCACTCCAGCTCGCGGCGTCGCGTGCTTGGCGGCCTGCTCCCATGGAGAAGCCGGAGAAGCTGTGGAAAAACTTCTAGTGGCGCGGGAGCTAGACGCCCGCTTTGCTGCTTTCGGCATCGTGATCCAGCTCGGCAGCAGCACGCCCTGTCCGGCTTCGTCCACCAAAGGCCCTGCTCGCCCCCAAACCAAAAGACTGGCTGCCAGAGCCGTGATGCAGCGTGAGCACCCCGCGAGAAAACTCTGAGCTTTCGGCCAACCGCACGTCCGCCCGCTTGGCCGTCATTGCGCGTTGGAGAGGTGCCCAGCAGCGGGTGTGCACGCCTGCTATTTGCTGCCCGCCACAGAGGAATCTTCTGGCGGCCGCCCTACCAGCCTTAACCACTCTGCAAGCACGAGGAGCCATCTTCATCTGGCCAGAAGAGAGAGTGGCCCGCCCGCCTTTTACAGTCCAGCACTCCGCCCCTCCGTTCGAGCCCATCTTTGTTTCCATTACCCAAGAGCTTACCTCACAACTACTGCGCGACCACACACAGGCCCGCACGCTCTCTTCTTCTTATCAGACATTATCAAAACCCCATACACACGCCATCGCTATTCGACCCGGCGCTGCGGCTGCCCATCACAAGCGCGCCTAAGCGACCTGAGCCTCTTGCCATCCATTATCGACCTGCCTTTGTCGCCTCGAGCAAGACTCTTGGCGCCTCTGTGCCCCTCTATCAGCACCGAGGGGTACGGTGGCCGCACATGGGAGATAGTCTCGTAACAGATATGACGGCTCCCGTGGGCAAGGCGGAGGCTTCGCGCGACGGTTCCACGTCTTCCATCGGATCTTCGCCTGAACCTGGCCTGGCCGACACATATACCCACGAGGAGCCCCAGCAGCAGAAGCGCAAAGGCGGCCGTAAACCAGTGAGCCTTTCCCGTCCACCTCTGCTTTTTGATCTCTATGCCTGCCATGACTGCTCACTTCCACGAGCCCATCACCGTGTCCAAACTAGCACTAACCAAGCCTCGTAAGATATATGCCACCTCGGAAGAGCGCAAGCAGCGCAACAGGCAGGCGCAAGCCGCCTTCCGTGAGCGCCGCACTGAGTACATCAAGCAATTGGAGAGCACCATTAAGCACCATGAGGATACGCTGCAGAACCTGCAAAACAGTCACCGCACCGCCGCCGACGAATGCCTTATGCTCCGGTATAAGAATTCTCTACTCGAGAGGATTCTACTAGAGAAAGGTAGCCCCGATTTTATTTGATTTGATTCCATCTTCTCCGCCTTTCCCCCTTCCACACACCGCACATGTACACGCGCTAACCACTTGCTCCTTCCTCTAGGCATCGACGTCCAGGCTGAGTTGCGTGCAAAGACTGGCAGTCCAAACCTGGGGCCGACCAGAGCCCCGGCGTCTGTGCATACTTCGCCCAATCAGCCACCTCTGCAGCAACGTGCTATGATGAATAGACAGCAGCAGCGGCGCTCGCTGCAAGGCCCGCCCAAGCTTGACGGCTCCAATGGACTGGCCATGATTCAACCTGACGGGCCCATCCAGCGCTCACCATTGTCGCAGCCCACGCCAGGCTCTCATCTCTCGTCGCCTGCTCAGTCAGCAACGCGCTCGCCCAACTTCATGCCTCATGGTCAATCAGTGTCACCCAACTTTGGTCCCATGTCTTCACAGCAGCAGCAGCAGCAGCAACAGCCACTTCGGCCACAGCCCCCTAGGTCAAGCTTCACACCCATGATGGCCGCCCAGCGACCCTCGCTAGTGACCAACCAGCCTTCGTCGAATGGCTTGTCGACCGCATCTACCGTCGGTACTAGTGCAAATAACATGACACAGAGCAGTGGTCCTTCCTCCTTCTACCAGGCACAATTCACCGACCACATGAGTCAACTCGGCAAGCTGACCCCTTTTCCTTTTTCCCCCTATTTAGGTATAGGACTTTGAAATCCTAGGCTGATTTCGTTGTACAGAGCAGGAGTACGAGGAACAAGCCGACTCCTACGACCACGACGACCCAAGCGACCATTCCGCCGGCCCCGGTCCCTTTCCACAGCAGAGCTTTCCATCCTCGAACAACATGCCCCCGCCTATGCCGCCTTCACAAAACCCTCCCTTTGCCAGTCCAACCTCGTTAGCACCCAACGACGGCGGCCAAATCTTTAACAACAGCATGAACAACAACCACCTCTTCGACCCGTACGATCCGATGCTTGATGCCGACCCGTTTGGACTGTCAGCCAGCATGCACTTTCCGACCATGTACGAGAGCAGATGAAGCCATGAAGATGATGGAACAGTAAGAGGAGGTTAGAACAGACATTCAAATGGACGACACGAACCTCGCCGACTGATACCCTTCTTAATCACGCTTTTTCAGCGGGCGCAATAACTGCTTTTACCACATGACGACGTGTTACGACCACACGACGGAGTTCGATATGAGACCACGAGTCTTGGGTTGGGGAAACTTTAAAAAACTTCTTATTCGATCGGGGCGGGCTATGCGCCAAGTGTATTTGTGAAGGAAATTGATTTTGCATTTTCATGAGAAGCGGCGGATTTGTATCAAAAACATGCACTCTTCTTCGACAGTACAGCCTGTCTATTCATATTGCAGACGGATTGTTGCTTGTACATATTGTAATATTGAATCGGCCGCAACCATCATTGCCCATTCGCGCCAGTCACGTTTGGAGCAAACACAAACAACCATCTCAGACCAGAGCGATAACTATGTGTCTATACCAGCACCAGCACCAGTAGGAGGACGACGGGGGGGGGCAGGGAAAGCTTGTACCGACGGATAAACTTCGGGTGACGTGCTGTCGAGGGTGTCACTTGTTTCATCACTTGACGAGAAGACGGCTACTTGGGGCATGGCAGACCACTACCTCTATGCTAAACAGCGTTTCGGCGCATGCTCATTTGTAACTTGTACATGCAACGATCAAACGAAGCGCCGTATGCGGCAGTAATTGCAGCGCCATTGCTTCATTGTCCTCTGCAAAGTCCGTGCCCCACTTGACTCGCTTACGGAAGCAACCCACGGCGAACCCGAAATTCGAACCACCAAAACCTCCTGCCCGCAACATCGTGTCTGTAACCCCGATCGCGAGCCACCTCTGAGAGCCACGTCCCTAGTTTCTGTAGGGAAGCTCTCGCATTCTTCTTTCAACCCGGCAGATTGTGCATCTAGAAGGGCAAAGCGCGAAAGGCGCTCCAATTCGTCAAGATGTCGCAGATTGCTTCCAAGGTAAGCTCAAACTCACCCCACCATCGAGTCGAGCTTTGCGCTCCTTTCGGCCGACTTGCGATGCACCTGCGATGCTCTACCCATTCAATCGCTAATGTGGAACGCAGAACATTTACGAGCTGCTGGGTATGTCGCGGACACACAGCACAGTCACAAGAAAAACATAGACTTATGACCCCGCAGGCAATGACCCTGAGCTCGACCCCAACAGGCCGGCCGACCCACCGACGAGGGCAATTGAGAAGCCCGTTATGAGGCATGGCAAGCGCGATGGAACCGACGCCCCCAAGCCCATCCCCGAGAGGAACAGCCACCAGACCCGGGCCAAGCAGACCGACAGCGCCAACGAGAACGGTACGTCGGATACAAGAAGCACCAGAGATGCAATCAAGGTGCTCTGGAGAATCATACTGTACATTGGCTAATTCGATACAGCTTTCCGGGATCGCGGCGTAGGATCTGACAAGAATCGCGGCAGGGGATCCGGTGGTGAGTGAAGCCTCATTGGTCCATTGTATGCACAAACTAACACCTGTCAGAGCCTACTGGTACTGGAGCCCGTGGCGGCCAGCGTGGCGGCCGTGGTCGTGGTGGACGCGGTGGTGGTCGTGGTGGTCGCCACGAGGGTGACCGCCACAGCAGAACCGGCATAGCGTAAGAGAAGCTATATATACATCTCTCCTTACTCGACATATCTAACCGTTATATAGTGAGCACGACAAGCAGGCCGCACACGGCTGGGGCGGAAACGATGGTGACGCCGAGTTGGCTGATGAGCAGGCTGGCGAGGCCATAGCTCAAGCTGAAGAGAAAGATGCTGTCAAGGAGGATGCTGAGGCTGAAGCCGAGGCCGAGCCTGAAGACAAGAGCAAGTCCTACACCGCCTACCTCGCCGAGCTGGCTGAGAAGAAGCTCTCCCTTGGCCCTCAGAACGTCCGCAAGCCCAACGAGGGAAGCAGCAAGAAGTTCCCCGAGGGCACCGCACTCACCCGTGAGGAGCAAGAAGACTTCATGGCTGGCTCACAAGGCAAGGCCAAGCGTGAACGTGCCCGCAAGGAGAAGGTCCACGTCGAACTTGACGGTGACAAGATGCTTGCCCCCCCTCCCCGTGAGGGTGGTGCCCGAGGAGGACGCGGCCGTGGCCGTGGTGAATTCCGTGGCGGCGAGGGTCGTGGTCGTGGTGGCGGTGAGTTCCGTGGTGAGGGACGTGGTCGCGGCGAAGGCCGTGGCGAGTTCCGTGGACGTGGCCGCGGCGGTGAGGGTCGTGGACGTGGCGAGGGCCGCGGCCGTGGAGGCCGTG
>Ga0265780_10007830_pt1 | contig 13069 bp, 12 predicted proteins | sample P1T30metagenome_FD_192432 | JGI IMG/M metagenome (GOLD analysis project Ga0265780, IMG submission 192432) | Plant litter microbial communities from East Loma Ridge, Irvine, California - P1 T30 | ecosystem: Environmental > Terrestrial > Plant litter > Unclassified | place: USA: California...
GGTCACATGTGCGCGCCACCAAGGAAAATGTCCGATGCAGTACGTCGTACCGGTAACACATTGCAATTGCAACAGTCGAGTGTCAGCCTATGGCCGTGCTGGAGGACTGGTGGGCTGTCAGCGCGAATGGCCTTGGATCAATCGCCATTAGCGGGTAAGCGATTAGATCGTCTTCCAACCTCGTCCCACGTCTTCCCAACTTCTCCTCACTTCCTCTCCGTCACCATCACCAGCATGCCCGAAATCGCTCACCGGTGTCAATGCGCCGTGTTGGCCCCCCAAATCGCAAGCCATCACCATGCCCAACGCGGAAGTAGCAACCGAAGGTCAAAAGCCCTGCCGCCGCAGCGCCGTATTTTTAGCTTGGCCTGCCCGCGATGCCTACACCGAAATCCTCTTCAGCCCTCTCGATAGTTTGACTTTGCACTGCTAGCGCTTCACTCAACCCAGCACTGCTCTTGACACGACTGCCCGGCTACTTGCCTTGCAACAAGCATGCCGACTCACAACGGGCTGGACGAATGCATACTTGCTCCAGCCCAGAGCCGCTTGGACTGCAGATTGCAACCCGATAGCGAGCATTTCATTGCTTGCCTAACGACCTATTACAGCATGTGGAAGCCCCATATGTTGTAATGGGACCGGACCGGGCTGACAGCCGCGACGTACAGGCTGCAAGGCACCCTCAGCCGCTTTCATCTGTGCAATGTGTGCCATTCGCTGGCTTCCTGCATCCCTTATAGTCGTGTTTCGCTGTTTGTTTGGCTAGAGTTTGCTCTGATTCACGGTCGCTTCCAAGTTCAACTGGCAAACATCGCGCACACCACAAGCCGCAGTCATGTATTCGGGCTCGCGACCGTGGCACATGCAAGAAGCGACGCCGCCTCTCCACACAGGCTCCCCCAATCCGAATAGACGACCCTCTGAGCACGCTGTTCCTTCTGCTTTGCGCATTGGCTCCCCAACAACACGCAGTACCCCACAGTTTGATGTTCGACCACCACCACCACCCAAGCGCAAAAGCACGTCTGCCGCCTCAGACAGACTTTCACAACTCTTTCCCTCCCGTCCGTCTTCAGTAGCTTCAATCTCGTCTCCCACCAGTACCCCTGCCTCAAGACGACAGTCGGTCCCTTCGCCGCTCGACCTGACTTCCGATCCCTCGTATCGCATACCTCGTGCACCGGCGCCGCCTTCGTTCGCCGAGGAAACATCCTACAATCCTGTTGCCAGCGTGTTTGCTCAACCTCGTGCTTCACCATTGTTGGACAAGAACAATAGCAGGACTAAGAGGGTCCTTGATCGGCTCGCATCCCTACACGCAGGAGCATCTAGGGGAGGGAGTTACAACCGACTCGATGATGAAGAGTCGGGAACGCGCAGGGCAGGACTGAAGGGCGTGGAAGAGGGCGATGAAGCGGTTGGATACGATTTGAGTTCGCTCGGCGGCTTGCATTTGGAGGGCTTTGAAGCGCAATCGAGAACGGCGGACAGGGACAAATCCAGCGAACGGGTTAGGGATATGAACGAGGCTAGCCATGCCGCCGAGTTTGAGAGCCTCGAATCGCAGCTAGGAGCTGGCATGACATCGATACTTCACAAACCCTTTACACATACGCCTTCAGGACCAGTACCAGGCTTCTTTCCAGGCCATCGAAGAATACTGTCAGCATCCGAAGTTGCCAGCGCCGAGGCCAAAAAGGCACAAGTCGAAGCTGAAAAGACTGGTCAAGTGGTTGCCGTTGCCACCGAAATCCCCGTCGACATCAGCGATCTTACAGCAGGTAATCGTGACTTCGACTCGATGAGCAGCCTTGCAGCTGGTCTCGTTAAGAAGGACGCAGGAACTAGCTATTTCTTCCCAAAAGGTGACACTTCCAATGCAATTGCATACTGCGCTCTCTCTAATATCGAGCTAGATCCCCAGATGCCTACATGGCGACCCACGACTATGAGCTGGTGGTGGATATCCATGCTTATAATCATTGCCCTCGGCCTTGCTGGCGTTCAGGAATATCTCTGTCAGGTCTCTTTGAGGAATGTCGAGAAAGATCCCATAAAAGGCGGGCTCGCAAGTTTTCAAAGAGTGGGCCAGTTGCCCATCACTGAGTACTTTGCGTGGCAATACGCACCAATCATGATCTCCGTCTTCTACGGCGTACTTTGGCAAATGTCGGATTTCGAGGTGAAGCGTCTGGAACCGTTTTATCAGCTATCCAAGAAGACCGGAGCAACTGCAGGAGAGTCACTAAATATGGACTATCTGACCTTTATGAGTTGGCTGGTGCCGCTTAGAGCACTCCGCCACAAACAATTTGCTGTCATTTACAGTTCTTTAGGCACGTTGATTGCTAGCAGCCTTGTACCTGTGTTGCAGTCCGCCTCAATGACCATGTGGCCACCAGAGGACAATCGCGAAAACGACGGCTGGAAATCGATTCGGGTGAAGCCCACATGGTCTCGGGCCCTATCGCTGTGTCTCCTCATCGTTGCTTGCTGTGGTGGAGCTTTGCTCTATGCTACGCGGCGGAAAAGCGGCCTGCAGTCAGACCCCAAGGGCATTGCAGGCATTGCAGCCATGGCTACCAAGAGCCATATTCTTGCCGATTTCAAAGGACTAGACCAGGCGCCCTTGAACAAGATCCACAAGCAACTTCGCCAGCGAAGGTACATTCTGCACAAGAGCTCCCTCTGGCAGGGTGAATACATCAGCAATAGCAAAGAAAAGGTCTACGAACAGGACACGGATCCCAGGCCGCTCATGCTTCGGCTTCGCGTTGGTGTTCCCTTTGTCGGCTATCTAATAGCCTTCACTATAATAGTACCCATCGTCACGTTTGTCGAAGCAGCAGGTACAATCACCGAGAGGCTTCCTTGGATCATGACGGGTCTCGCAACTATCATCCGTATAACCTGGAACACCATGAACGCCGATGTCCGCATGCTACAACCCTTTTACCTGCTTTCGCTCCGACACGCTCCCGCCAAAACACTTACTCTAGACTATGCCGGCACGAATCCGCTCTGGCTCCCGTTTGAAGCCTTTCTCAACGGCCACTACCTCGTCATGCTCGTCGCCTTTGGCTCCATCTTCACCGAAGTACTTACCGTATGTGTGTCCTCCATCAGTGTCGACGGCAAGAAATTTATCCCCGGGCTCGGCGGCCAAGACTGGGACGATGACCATGACGGCAAGAAGAACGACCCAACAGACCGCTACAACACGGAGCAGACCTTTCGCTCCTTTTGGACTTCCTTCACCCTCACCATGCTCATCCTCCTCTACCTCATCGGCATCGCTCTCCTGACGTACCAGAAGCGCAGCCAAAAATTCTTGCCTCGCCAGATTGGCACAATGGCTTCGGTGCTGGCTTTTATCCACCAGTCCAAGATGCTGCTGAGCTTCATCGACACGGAGAAGTTTACGTCGAGTCAGATGACGCGCCATCTGGAGAAGAGCGGGAAGACGTATGCCCTGGGTTGGTTTCGGGGAAGAGATGGAGACGACCATTTGGGCATTGACGAGGAAGAGATTACTAGTGCGTACGTGTATGGCAAGGATTGGACATCGGGGCGGTTGAGGCCGGGGAGGGAGAGCATGTGGGAGCATTATTAGCCATTGTCGTCTTTTCCACGCTTTCCTGTATATTGCATCGTATTTCATGTACATAACAATCGACCTGGCAATGATTCTGAAAAGAAAAATAGGTCTGCATTATATCAACTTGAAAGAAGAGGGCCATGTATAATGATGACTGACGCTAGACTCCCGTCTTCCACGACCCCCCTTGTTACGCCTCAACGCCCACTATGCTGGTTAAGCCCCAATTCGGACGCGTGTAAGCCGCGTAATGCTCTTCCCGCACTCCCGCCCCGGGCTCATTTCGCTCTTGATATATTCCTCCCTGTTCCCATTCCCCCTCCTTACAACGGACCAGACGCACAAGCTCTCAGTTCTGGCCCTCACCGACATTACTCACCAGCCAATCCATGCCCTCCTGCACACCACGGCCATCGACGGCGCTACAGGCGACAATACTCCAATTTCTATCCTTGAGCTCGCCCAACCGTAGCGCCTCGCTGATTTCGCCTGCACCCTTTGCACCAGGCTGGTCCTGCTTGTTTGCGAAAACGAGGAGCGCGGCGTCGCGGAGTTCTTCTTCGTTGAGCATGGCGCGGAGCTCCTCCGAGGCTGTGGTCAGACGCTCAATGTCGGTGCTGTCGATGACGAATATTACAGCGGCGGTGTTGGCATAGTAGCAGCGCCAGTAGGGGCGAATAGATGTTTGGCCTCCAAGGTCCTAGAAGAGAGACGAAGGCGGCGTTAGAAAGCGTTGTCGACGGACTGGGGAGACGAGCCCGACAAGAAGAACATGTATCAAGAGGGGGGGAAAGAGAAAAAGAGGGACTTACCCAGACGTTGAAATTGAGATTCTTGTATGTTACTGACTCGACGTTGAAGCCTATTGTCGGTATCGTTGTGACTACTTCGCCAATCTGTCCGCGCATGTTAGCACACCACCATCTCCGTACGTAGCCAAGTCTTTTCTGCCTCCGCTCCCCTTCTGTTCCCTCTGATACACCAGGACTAAAACATACCTTTAGTCTGTACAGCAGTGTTGTTTTGCCAGCGTTATCCTGCATTTGTAATCAGCACTCGCGACCCCATGGTTCCCCCAATCGAGGATCGCAGTCTCACAAGTCCCAGAATCAGTATCCGTATCTCCTTCTTCGCCCATATGAGCTTTGTGAATGTGGATAGGTAGCCGCCCATGTTTGCTCTCCTTTTGTCTGATCCACCGCTTTGCAGAATCTACGTGGATGCGGAGTTGACCGCTGGTGGGAGATGGCTTCGCCGCAGGGGAGGGAGACGAGGTTTCGAGGTTTGTTCGGATGATTTTGGCCGTGGGAAATGTGTGCAGAGATGTCGCTGGGAGTGGCACAGGTATCTGAAATGCCTTAAGAGAGGGGTTTGGTGTGTCGCGTCGTGTCTCAGTGTTGCTGTCTGGCCAGAAAGTTAGGCGGCGCTCATAGAACAAGGTGCAAACAGGGCAAACACCGAGGCATCGGCCCCAAGTTCTGCCGTTCCGAATGCCGTCTCAACTCATGGGCTTTGCTTGCTGCCTCTTAATGTCATCTACGCTATTTTTGTCGTATTAATTCGCCTGCATGCAGCAGTCGTATATAATTCATCGTATCGGTGCCGCTTGAGTGCGAAATCTTAAACACGTCACGTGGGTGTGTAAGAGTTGGAGACATATGGGAAGTCAGCGCACAACTTTGATATTCGTCGAACAGTGTGGTGTGTTTGGATCTACCTCAAAAACCTTGTTATGCATGATGCAGTTTCGGATGTAGTCATGCAGTATCGGTGTAGGGACTTGAGATACAGTATGCCCATTACCACAACGCGATACCAACTGTCCTTAACTGAACGATTTAGTCCCCAAGCTTGAACTGTTAAGATTGTATAGAGAAGTATTTCCTAACTACAATACACTAGTGTGCACTCTTAATGCATATTGTTTTGTCTCTACGACAGAAGTTCTATGCATTTCTCCCTGCAGGTGCCCGCGAATAGGTCGCAAGAAATGGAAGTGAATATAAAAATTCTGTCAGTGCCAGTGCTTTCATGTAGAAGTGTCCAGTGATTCAAGTTATGAGTAATATAACAGACTTCGCCAAAGCGTGACATTGCACGCGACCACTAAGGGTGTGTTGGATGCCAGATATGGCATCAGTAGACGGTAGCGAGACCGGTACCATAGTTGGCCTCGCAACCTCGCGCCAATCACAGACAGTCTGTACCACTCTAGCCCTTGTATGTCAACAGTGGAGCATGTGTATAATGTGAATCGCGTGTGGTGGGTCGGTTCAAACATGGTTCATGAGATCCAATCTGCGGTACCTCGCGTACTACAAACCAAAGTACGCATACAAGCCTATTCCTACGGTACCAGTAGAATCTTGTTCCCGTGTAGTATGTGAGGAACTCCAACTTCCTTCATATATTCTCCAACTCCATCTCTCTCTCTCTCAAATCCCAAAGCAACCACAATCCACCTTCAACACCCAGACAACCCTACACAACACCCACACTAAACCAACAAAATATCAACAAAACAACAACACAACACCAAAATAACCACTAAATGATGGCAAACCAAAAAACCATCAAAGGACGACCATGCCCACAGTTGAAAGCAATGCAGCAACTCCCCCATGCAGAAATCTTGGGAAGAGCTTTCATCCTACTCTCACGCCCAACGTTACAAGCACTATTTGGCACCCTTGTCATCGATGAACCTCGCCTCAAGCGCGTACTTCTCGCTTCAAGAAGCCAAAAGACAAGGAGGCTATTACTCAAACTAGCAGAAACCCTATATTACAACAAGGGTGCGCGTCTCTGCCAACAAAAGCGATGGAACGAGATGACAAGATTGCAGCTGGAGAATGAGGTGCTAAAAAGGGGCATGGCGAATGAGTTGGAGGAGGAGAAGAGTGAACTAAAGCTCAGGATTATGCTGGCAGCAGCGACAGTGAAGGAGAGGGAAGAGAGGAATGCAAAGAAGGTGGTGGAAGTGGAGGAGGTGAAGAAGGTAAATAGTATATGATGAACCATGTGAAAAATTGGTCCCATAACAACTCAGCGAATGTTCAAGTTTTTACTTGTTTCTGCGGCGCATTATATATTCCCTGGTGGAATTTAGTAATAAAACATATACCATCCAAATGCCAATATCTTCACAGTGAATCATCTGCGCCGTTGGGTTGTACTTTACCTTGCATTGCGCACAGCCCACCCTTTCTCTCACTCGCAGTTTCCCGTTGCACTTTTGACGCATTCTCTTTTCAGACTTAGCCCGAAACCGCACTCACGCGCTTGCTGCTGGTAACTGTACTCGATCATAAGTTTCCCATGGTTCGCTTGTCATTCTTCTTCACAAAACGCAACTGAATCCACTCGAACTCAGCTCGCAACCTACAACTTGCGTCAGAACCAATCCACCTCAACTTGTGGCCCCTCATTGCAACCCAACAGCAATAGACTCTCCTCACAGATAAATATCTATACGTGGAAATGTCTTTCCTATCTATCCTTTCGGAGGCCAAAGGCGACACTGCCTCCGTTAAGAAGCCTACCTCCAAACCTTCGACTGCCCCGAAACGCGCTGCTGTATCTACAAAAGCCGCAAACAGTGCTTCGACTACTTCGAAGCCGTCAAGAAGAGTCTCGTCAACCCCAAAGAAGCCGCCTCGTACCTCGACTGCGCCAAAGCCATCGATGGCTATTTCGCTAATATCCAAACAGCCCGTGAAGACCTCCCCGCTGGCCACCAGGAGAAACCCTTCAAAGGCTGCAACTACCTCGAACAATCGGACTATCATCTCTCGAGTAGCGAGTCCCACTGTCGAGCGGCCTCATGTCGGGAAACAGGGCGCTGATATGTCTGTCAATGGTACCGGTTCTGTTACCCGACCGTCTCCATCACGCCTATCAAATCCAGGGAAGAGAAAGAGCATGAACCAAACCATCGCTCATGCTTTGGCAGCGGCTACTCAGAGCGAGACTTTTACAAAGCGACCACGGCTGTGCCGACGAGTTGACCACTACCAGCCCCCTGCACCTGCTGCATCCAAGCTGGAGCGACAGCCAACGCGCTTTGAGCGTCCTGCACATGTTGTACGCAAGCCGGAGCGGAAGTCAAAACGTTGCTTGATCAAGGCAGAGTATACATCCATGAGGTATATTGATCTCCTAAACGAGGCAGAGTTCCGTGGTCTTGAGGTAGACAGTCAGGAGAAGTCTTATCTCGTAGAGGTACTTCTGATCGATGACAAGGCCTACGCTGAGTTGATGGCCAAACTTGGAAGTCACCAGGAGGCGATAGAGTTTGCCCAAGGGGAGTTTGCGCACTACAACCAAGAGCTGAGACGCCAGAGAACTGTCACAAAGGTGCAAGAGCTTGAGGACTCGCAAAAGCATTAGAACCCCAGTTACTCTTCTGAACTTCCCACGCCACTGACAGCTGGAGATAACAGCGATGAAAAGCAGCCCAAGGGCAAGAAGCGTGTTCGTCCAACTGAAAAAGACGAGGAGATGATATTCGAGAAGAAAAAAAGGCTTTCTGCACCTGAAGACACCTTCAAGGATGACACGCCTGTGAGGAAGGTGAGGCCCTTTCGAATAGCCAAGACCAATTGCCGACCAACCACTCTTCCACGCGCTATGCAAGCTCGCATCAACAAGAAGCCATCGTTCGAAAAGGAGGAACCAGCGATTGCGGAGCCGGCCAAGGGTGTGGCAGTAAAGATTGCACGAAAGAAGGAATCTGGCCCCAAGTCTTCACAGTCGGCACGCCTGACTCGTAGTATCCACAGAAGCTCCGAAGATGACCAGGGGAGCGAAGATGAAGCAAATGATGAAGAATTCATCGTGGACGACCTATCTTACAAGTCCAAGCGCAAGTCGAAGGTCGGGGCTATGGCTAGGTCGAATCTGTTCGCTGGCCTGCGCTAGTTGAAAGATCCAGGAATTTGAGATATTAGCGAGTCTTTTGAATCTATACCAAGCCATACGTTTTGTTCTTCTTTTTCAGATACTCTATATAGTGTAGTAATACACAGTTAACATACAATGCTGAGGCAGCTCCATAAGTTGCCACAACAGCCATCTAGCCTATCCGAGACTGAGAGTGCCCACGAAGTCGAACCAGAAATGGCGAGTTATTCGCTACAACTTCATATGTTCCGCGTGAGAATAGGTCTAACCTGGGAAAGTCATGTGAGTACAATGCATATGAAAGAAGAGATAACAGTGCTGGGAACGCCCATGATTAAGCTCAATAACTGATGCCAGGAGAGGCAAGGTATATGCAGAGCTTACAATTGTCGTCAAGCCTGCTTGCGTCAACCTGTGTTTGCTTTGCAAATTCTGGTGGTACCGGTAAGTCTTTAAGAGAATACCACCAAAAATTTCTAGCTGGGCTCTTTGCCATTGCTGCTCCCACGATGGGGGACTTGCGCCTGCAGATCTATAAATAAAGACAGAATAGACATGATATCAGGACTCTAAAGCATAGAGTCATCTGTAAAGAAACCGCTATCGTGTAGATGTGTGCTTGATTCATTGATCATGTAAAACGTCTACATGGCAATCAATGCCACGGAGTAGGGGTATCTAGGAAGGGAAAGAAATACAGATAATATACATTGTGAAATCCTCAAGCCAAGTACACGTTTTCGGTCAGAGCATTAGCGTGCTCGAATGCCTCGCCGTCCATCAAACCGTAAGCGAAGCAGTCGCCGACTAACTGGAAAGAAGTTTTTAACTGTGTTGTAGCACAAGAGGTTTGTGCTTCGCTATCATCACCAGCAATTAGAGTGATCCAATTATTGGCTTCGATGACTATTGATCGATCTTGCCTGACCATGAAAGGGACCTTGCTGCCCTTGAAGACGAGTACCTGATCACCCGCCATAGTCGTCTTTGGACCCATGCCCATGTATCCATTGCTGGTAAAGAAGAAACGTCGAGAAGCGGTTGCGGTTTTGAGAGTGTGGTCAATGGCAGCTATACCTTCTTCGAGATCGCGTCGTGTAAATGATGCAGTACGACTAAATGAATCACGAGATATGCAGCGTGCCCACATGATCCACGCTCTCAGAGCCTGGAAGTCATCGACCGTTGCCCGACGATATACACCGTGGCTTCCTCGTGTGGCTGGAGTGGTGCCTGTGAATATCAAATCTGCAATCAGTGTTCGCCAAAAGGCACCCTCATATGTCCCGCCAGAGGGATATTGCTCGTTTGTTCTCTCAAAAGCCCTTGTGAGAGATCTCCATCCACGTAGAGCTGCGTATGTATCATTGATTTGTGTATGTCGGCTAACATCTCCAACAATGACGACATGGTCGATGTAGGCGGCTTCTACCTCAAGAAGCTGACTTGACGGTTGGAAACGTACAGATCCTCTGCGACTACCGCTAGCGTCGTATGCATGCAAACTTGTTACTCGCTCAATTTCGGTTGGGAGACATGGTAGCGACCAGTCGATAACCCAAGAAGGAATACCTTGAAGCCGCTTTCGGCTCAGCACTGCCTCGAGATCTCCCGCTAGAGGTAATAATGAGCCCGATCTTTTTATGTTGCCCACAGCTGTTTGTGTGAAGATTGTAGCAGCGCTGGACGAATAATCAGGTAGAAAAGCTGGAAGACCTTGCCAGTTGGTTGTAAGTCCAAGGAGGGCAAAAACCTTATCCCTCTTATCAGTGGCTTCGAGTGGCCTAAATTTCCAAAGCAGCGATATCATTGTTGCGGTTTTCGAGGATATGCTGTTTTGGAGCCTTGTATCCTCGATGCGAAGTACCAAATCACTAAATTGGTCCAGAATGTCCTGTCCTTGAAGAGTGCCAGCTAAATCCAGGCATAAGGTATGACGCTGCTGTTTGTAGTTTGAAGCTGCACGGGTAAACATCGACCAGGGCGCTGAAAGCATACCGTAGTAAATGGTCGCTCTCTGAGATAGAACTGTCTCTTGAACAATCCAAACACGCTGCCACCACGGTCTACTCATCAGCCTTGCAAGGCCCTCCCATACTCTGGAAGACCTGGAGCCGCGCACACAGGCTTTCGCAAGTACCAAGCCTTGCCAGATACTGGCAAACCCATATCGCCGCATGGCGGCAACCTTCTCCCTATCCAAAATGCCGAGTGCAGGGTGCGAAGCGTCTTGGGCAAAGCTATGAATCAGACAGAAAGCTCCGAATATATCAGGTCCGCTCTCCGTCCAAGGTCGATCCACTTCTGGTATACCGAATAAATGGGAACGCTCAATGTTGGCGAAGTACGCATCGCGTAATGTTTCGTCCCTCTTATCGCCGCTCCATATTATCCGCGAAGGCTTTGGATATGCCTTCAAAAAGTCGCGACCATCATGCTCGTTACTTGCCGGTTCGCCTAGCCATATAACAGTCTCTTGACTATTACTGTATATATCTCCCATCAGGCCAACTTGATGCGTCCGCTCCAATATGTCATCTTGGTTAATGCACAGTGCATCCACCCATATTAGTAATACATGTTTGGACTGTCGCAACCTGCGGAGGGCGGCGCAGAGATTCTCGAAGATGAGAACGGCCTTTCCGTTACATGTTATGGGAACTCTAGGGACTTCATTCGGCTGACCCCATGTGTAGGATATGGTGATATAACGGTCTCGGCATTCAATCATGGAGCATTCGTGGAGCTCCGCGGAAATATCGTCGTCCCAGGCTCCAGGCAAGAGGTGCAGAAGACGGAAAGCATGGGAACCGGTATTGAGCGGTGCATAAAGGTCTGGTGCAGCGGCTTTGAAAACCTTGGCGACTCTGGAAACGATGTGATGGGCCATAATAGTGGAAAAGGCTGGGGAAATCACAGTTGTCTAGCTAGGTCACGATGATTGGTGAGTCAGCAAGGGCCGCGAAGGCAGTTGGGTGCCTGAAGGCACAGCGATGACTAGCTTTTAGCCCCCCAAGATGCATGTTGTTACCTATGCCATGTTTCGCAATATCGTTTCCGGAATCTGGCGACCTTGACGATGCACGTGATCGAGGCAAGTTGTTGTTTTGATGGTTGATCAGTCGATAGCTCGGGAAGATAGCGTTCCGCAATGACGCCATAAGCCCACGATCCCGCACACGTCGTTTGTTGTGATCGCGATCGGCGCGCTCTGGGCTCACTGCCTGTCAAATCTGCAACCCTCGGACTTCCTGCTCGATCATGAGCCACGACGTGTATGCAATCTGCACCAAACGTTTCCCGCGACCGGAAGACGCGAATGGGTAGCGCCACGGAAGACGCACATGACAGTGCTCAGCCGGCCCATGTCTAGCGGTGTGAAAAAAAAGGTATGGGTGGCACCGTAGCGTGAGTCAGCTACGTGAATGATCGGCATGTCTTTGTCCCTTGCTTTAAGGCCGGCGTGCCTGTACGCGTCTTGCGCTGCGTTGTTCCTCCAATTCTACTCTCTTTTTGCGAGACATGATATCGACTAGCTTCCTCCGAGCTACAGTCGCCCTTTTAGCATCCGCACGCATAGTTTCAGGCTCCACCAGCAGCGAGCAGGACCAATTCAAGCACGTGACATGGAATGATGAAGACTGGGTTATCTCGACGCATGCTCTGGACCAAGGGCACTACCAGTCCCGCTTGACCCTCGCAAACGGGTATTTTGGAATCAATGTTGCATCTGCAGGACCGTTCTTCGAAGTCGATGAGCCCGTTGATGGCGACATTATAAGCGGATGGCCACTATTTAGCAGACGACAAGCCTATTCGACGGTCGCAGGTTTCTGGAACAGTCAGCCCAGAACAAATGGGTCGAACTACCCCTGGCTATATCAGTATGGGTGGGAAAGTTTTACCGCTGGCATACCACATTCGAGCGGACTTATCGTTGAGGCGAACGGCGAGTTTCTGAATGCATCTGTCAATCCAGATCATATCTCGGACTTTGTGTCGAGTCTGGATGTCAAGGCTGGAATTGCTAGTTGGCGATACAATTGGAGGCCAGGCGGCTCTGGAGACGCACTTATCGATGTGAACTACCAGTTGTTTGTCCACAAGCTCTACGTCAACAAAGCCGCAACCAGATTACAGCTTACTGCAACCCATGATATAAATGTTACGGTGTACGACATTCTCGATGGAGATTGTGCAGTTCGTTCAGATTTCGTTGATAAAAAGTATGAAGAGGACACGCCAACCATCTGGACTGCCGTCAGTCCAGGCAACATCACTAATGTCACGGCGTACGTCTACTCGACTCTATCAGGTAACGACTGGGTCGATCTTACCACCCGCAGTGAAGTAGGAGACGGAATATTCAGCAGCGGCAACGGCTCCACTATCGCGCAGTCTATTCCCGTTGAATTGGTTGCATTCCGCCCCACTGAGATTACAAAATCCATTGGAATCGCATCAACTGATTCCTTCCCAGATCCCCAGAAGGTAGCACGGGATGCTTCCCTGTCTGGTGCTGAGGAGGGCTACTCAAAACTTATGCATTCCCACATTGAGGAATGG
>Ga0265780_10007831_pt1 | contig 13069 bp, 8 predicted proteins | sample P1T30metagenome_FD_192432 | JGI IMG/M metagenome (GOLD analysis project Ga0265780, IMG submission 192432) | Plant litter microbial communities from East Loma Ridge, Irvine, California - P1 T30 | ecosystem: Environmental > Terrestrial > Plant litter > Unclassified | place: USA: California...
AACAATCCCTATTGCGCACGTTTAAGCCAGCCCCGCTCATTATATAAATAGCTTATATTCTGTAGGAAATTTTGCGGACTGAATATAGTATTGTTATAGTCCGTATAGTTCCCCATGCGGTGTGATAACATCTGACCTGTTTCAGTATAATCAAAGTTAGCAAGCACAACCGGCGAGTTATTGTTGATGTTCTCTTTGATATGTTTTCTTCGGCCCATATGATCGTAGGCATAAGCGGTAGTCGCTTTAACCTGATCGTAAGAGCTGGTATGATCACGTGTAGAGTTTAATAAATCTCCGGTAAAACTGTAACTGTTTTGCACGCGGTCAAAGCCCCCGATGTGATTTTCACTGACACTTTCTGTTGCCTGCCCCTTGTCATCATAATAATTAACTGTAAGGTAAGAGGCTGTACCGTTTGCCAGGTAAATCCTGCTGCCGGTTAACAGGCCCCTGGAGCTCACCGCTGAATTTGCAGTAATGGCATTAAAGGAAGCTGTTTTGCCGGGGATATTATCATAGGAATCGTAGAAGCTGATGCTGCGATACTCAATGTTCTGCAACGGGAATGCGGCATTGCTATAACCTGTAGCCGATCCTGCCAAAGGTTGTTCCCACAAAGCCTCAACCGCATCAGCCTCTTCCTGTAAATCGAAAGGAGCGATGTTCCGGGTGTAAATACCTGTGATAACAGGCCTTCCTGATTTGTCGTACTTACTGAACATCCATTGGTTTTTCTGGCGCTGTAAGCCGTCCTGGCTAAGAATAACCTGGTCCAGATCGTTGTAGACCAGATACTCCCAGGCTTTTCCCGGTAATTTTTTCTTTATCAGACGGTTCTTGCCATCGTAGTTATATTGAAAGCAAAGATTATTCAGCTTGTCTGTTGTAATATTGCCATTATCCCCTTCAGCTTTAGGCGAAATAACATAACATAAATTACTGAAATCATCATAAACGTAATAGGTAGATAAGCTCGTTGTTGCATCCAGCCAGTTCCGCTTCAGTATTACTAACCCTTGTTTGTCTTTATATTCTTCAGTGGTATGCGGTCTGCCCGATGTCCAGTTCTCATCTTTAGTAACGGTAACATAAATTTTATCAGCCGTATACCAGCCATTATCCTGGAGACTCCGGGTATATGCGCTGCCACTAACGGCGCTGTAGCTTCTTACGGGATAAGATCCGCTGGATACCGTATTATTCAGGTATTCTGTCACAATCGTCCTTCCGCTGGTAGCAGTTCTTCCGCCGGGCTGCCACGCCGCACCCGGAGCACCCTGTTCCTTTATCCGGTTAAGAGGCGACTGTTCAAATACGGTTTGAGCGTATGGTACGCCGGTATTGTAATATTGGCCGGCAGGCGAAGATTGATAATAAGAAATCAGGCTGCTTAAAGCATCCGTTTTAAAACTGCCGTTGTTACTCGTACTCGCATATGGCAGGAACTTTATCGCTTCCCGGCCATATTGGTCATACTGTACATGCTGAACAAGGTCTTTACCTGCATCAGGGCTTGCTTTTGTTTGAACCGTCTGTATCAGGCGGCCTAAGCCGTCAAAATATTGAATTTGCTGGCTTGCATCGCAGATCGTTTTTAATGACATATTCGAAGCATCACGAAAGGGCTGCCTTGCCGTATATGTAATAATATAATTCTGATTGGAGCTTACCGAAGACGCAAGGCTGATACAATTGCCAGCAATAAAAGCGTGAAAATTTGCTCCTGAGCTAAAGCCGGGTTTCAAAGTGATACTCTGGGGATCAGAAAATTCTCCCGATGTCATGGGCTGATCAAGTATCAACTGCGCATTGGCGTTAAAAAAAGCTGTTATAACAATAAGTAAGGTGAATATATTCTTTTTCATTACCAGCGCTGTTAAGGTCTTAAATGATAATCGTAACTTTTAATAATATTTCTGTCAGTATCTCTGACCTGCCATAGCCGCTGAAAATTGTCGTACTCATAATAGGTCGGTTGGTTTTTGGCATCACTCGCACTGCTCATGCCAACCAGCGGATTAAAAGTAAAAGTAGTCATGGTCGCAGAAGAGGGATAAAGTCTCAGCTCATCCAGGTCTGCATTACCAGAAAGACTGATTTGAGTTACTCCGCTGATCAATCGTTCATATAACGTCCAGTTATTATGAGTACCGGCAGCTCTTGCCGGGCCACCGCTGAGTGTGGCTGCATCTGCGCCTTTTGCCCAATAACTGAGCATGTATTGTTCCGATGCCTGGAGACCTGTTTTACTGATTGTTAGCGAAGAGTTTAAATGACAGATCTTTTTGCCGGCTGGTGCCGATTCGTCGCTCGTGCCCCCAGCCTGGTAAGACCAGTTGCCTTTACCGTCCGCTTCAAAAGAAGTGTATGCTATATCCTGCGAACCTGCTCCCGTTACCTCTGCAACTGCCCGGGTATTATAATGATCCCAGATGTAAGAGTGTAATGCTCCCCGGTGCTTTTTCTGTTCTAAAAGGACATTAAAATCAGGGGCGTATTTGGCTAAAATAACTTCAGGTTTATAGTCACTCAGTCTTGTAAATGATCCCGCAGTTATCGCCACACCACCATAATTCTGTATATCGGTAGCCGGAATTTTTATCGAGAAGATCGTGTCTGCCAGAGGGGCAGTTTCTTTATAAGAATAATAATTGCCGCCAAGAAGCTTCCGTGTTTCGGTTCCGACTGGTTTTTTTTCTGCATAACGTTCTACAGGTGCAGAAATGTAATTCAAATCCTGAAGCGTCTTTATTCCTTTAGCCTTAGTTTCAACCGCATTGCTGACAGTAAAATCAAGAGGGTATTTAGTGGTCGTTATTGTTTTCGAACCGTCAGTGTTTGTGGTCTGAACAACTGAAGGAGCGAAGTTGCGCGGATTATACGTAAATTCGTTAATGGTCTCAACATAAGCACTTCCAGTATAACTTCTTTCACTTACTTTTTTCGCATAAACAAAATCGGAATATACAGGATGTTCCTGCCAGCCTGGTTTAATAAACGTGGCACCAGGGTCTGTATCACGCTTTTCAATAGGGAGATCAAGTTCTGTAGACATCAATGATCCTCTTATCCCTTTAATCGTCTTTTTGGCTGTACCCAGCAAGCCGGTATCATAATCCGTCAGCGTCTCAGAAACCAGAATATTCTGTGTCCCTTCCTTTTTAAATATCTTTCTGCTTCTTTCCAGACCCCGGAGCCACTGGTAGCTTATGGGCAAAGAATTAGGGTACGCGGTCGACTCAACATCATTGTAATCAGAAAAATTCGTATAAGAATATTGTGTGTAGCCGTTAGAGTCGTCGTCACCGTTCATTTCGATAACATTACTATATCCAACACTCTTTCCGTTCTCGGCTACCAAAGGATAGTTAGATTGTGAAGACCGCTTCATATAAACAAAATCGACATCGGTGGGATTACCAGAGGTTTCGCTATACACTACCCTGGTGAAATATCGTGGCGAGAAATGTGTGTCACCACTCGTCTCATTGGAATTGTTTTCTTTTACATATTTGTAACTTTTAACGTTTGTCAATACATTCTGAGCACTGTAATTCGCTATTCTGCCAATTCGCAATCCCCCGGCATAGCGGTTCATTCCGCCCATGTCAGTCTGAGGCATACATTGCGTCCATGTCATCCGCACACGGCATTCCATATAAGTTTCAGTAAAAGGATTGGCCGAACAATCAACGATAAAGACATAGTTGCCATTAGGAAAGTAATAAGCTTTAGGCAGCTGGGTAATATCGCCGATATCTTTGTCTCCGCCTACTCTGAACAGGATACTTTCCTGAGAGGTGTCGGTATTCAGAACCTTTACTTCTATAGAAACTCCCGGAAAGCCAAACGCGTGGATCAATGCCATGTTCAGCTCAGAGATACTAAGTGTAAGATAGGCTCCCTGCTGCGTCTGACCGGAGGGAGGCGGGCACGAATTGTTTAATGAGAATGGTTCTTCGTAGTAGGCTATATCATTGCCGCCCATCCATTGAACAATATGACTGCTTGTTTGTGGAGGTAAAGCTGCCGATGCGGCAGTATTACTCTCAAAATTAAAAGTAGTAAATCCTTTTGTAGGGTAAGTGATCTTACTGATTATTCCGGCCTTTGCATACACAGGATCAACATTCCGGTCGCCTCCATCAAGTTGTATAGCTCCGTTATTGGATATATAAGGAGGGTATAGATGCTGATTGTTATTTTTTCCATTATAGAATCCCCAGTGATCCTGGGCTTTAGAAAGTCTGGAAGGCAGCGGTGTTTCGTTATACTCAAAAGTGTAATTCTGATTTTCGCCTGTGCCTTCTGAAGGGTATTGGGTCACAGCTGTTAATTTTAGCCGTTTCAATTCAGCCTCAGCGATTGAACAGTTCTGAGGTGTTGCTGAGTGGCTGAGGTAGTAATCGTAGCTTAGTCCGAAAGATTTGATCAGGGTGTGATTAAGGTCGTAAAGCATTACACCGGTCAGGGCGTAATCGCCGGGCAGATCACAGCGTGCAAGCTGATAGTTAAAGGTCAGATACCCCTCGTCGAAGGTGATCTTTGTTAATCGCTTTAACGAATAAGTCGTATTTTGTTTAGAACTGGATGAAACATCAGAAACAAAATTGTATAATTCAGGCATATAGTGAGCTTCTGAACTCATTGTTGTATAGTTCATTTCATAATCTTCATATTCGAAGGAAATGCTGTGTTTGGTTACCGGATCATAAATGCTGCTGAGAAACCAACCCGTAGTAATGTTTACCTCCGGAGGTGTTGTCTCACCGGTTTCTCTCCGGCTGGACTCAGTTGCTGAAAACAGATATTCGAGACCATTGTCATCCGTTATAGTGAAGCTGGTATTAGATGGCTGATCGTTAAAGCTAATCCTTAAAGGTGATGCAGGTGCTGTATAATATTTCTGGTCGGCCTGATTGTACAGAAATTTGCCGGAATATTTCCCGAAATTGTAATAATATACATCCGGCTCACCATCCACTTCCAGTCTTAATATCTTTTTCATCTGCTCTGTAATAAAAGCAGAGTTAGTGCTGCTGCCCGACATTTGAATGAGTTGGTTAACAGTATACTGAGGGTTTAGGAACGTATAGCCGCCTATATATTGCTCCTCATCCGGAAGGCCCATGACGTTGCGGGTAACAACTCCCCCGGCATTAAGCGACCACCCGAGTCCTGCCGAAGAGGCGATTTCCTCAACTTTTATTCCGCCCGCATGATAGGAAAGATTTACAGGCAGCTTAATTCTCCCCGAGTTGACTTCGTAAAATGGTATACTGATGTCGGGAGTGCCAGTGTACATTCCTACAGGATATTCTCCATATTTGCCCAACGACGCAGCATTAGGAGATACCTGGGTTATTTTATAAAGCTCTTCCCGTGGCGGGTTCTGGGCAAAAGCAGCCGAAAATAAGGTGCCTGTAAATACGATGGCTTTAAGAAAACGGTGAATTATAGTATTATAATTCTTGAGTAATTGTTTCATGTTTTGACAAAAGTTCTATGATATGCAACAGCATTGAGTTATCCGAATCGATTTGGGTTTTTAATGCGCAGAGATTAAATTAAGGGATTTTTCCAGTGCAGCAATTTTATCGGCTGTCATCGCCTTGTCTTTGTTTACCTGTTCGGTCAGAACTCTCATCTGCTTATCCTGTTCAATAATATATAATGTTAACTCTTCTATCTTTTTTAAAAGTCTTGTATTCATCTCACCAAGGTCGATTCCATTCTTTTGAACATCAGAAGCAGAAGGTATTTCGGGAAGGTGTTTGTTCACGCCGATATATTTTTCCAGGTCTGGCAATGAGACCCGCTTATGGCTCTTTTCAAATACATAGTCGGGCCAGTTGCTTTTTAATCGAACCGTCACTGATTCTGCAATCATCGGTCCCACAACTGCAAGCTTATACCCGGCCGGGGCAATATCTCCGCCTACAACCACAGATCCGCCGTTTGTCTGCATAAGCAGGGGTTTCTGGTCGAGACTGGCCAGATAAAACGCTTGATTTAATGATTGTAAGACAAACCTGTTTCCTCCTTCCGGGCTATGGATTTCCATTAAAGACCTGTCTCCCCATCCGGATTTGAAAAGAACGCTCTCTCCATTATAAGCGTGAAGACTTGCGGCGCCCGATCCAACTTGAAGCATTGCTGCCGGATTGGTTGTGCCAATTCCCACATTTCCGCTAGCTGGCAGCTGATTGGGTTGTGCAGCTAAGCTTGATGTAAATAGGGTCAGGATCAAAAGAAGAAACGGATGGTAATTCATGAAATGTATTTTAATAATAAGGTGTTATTGAGAATCGCCGGTCTCTTATAAAGAGCGTTTTTCTGTTTTTTGCAGAAAGAATTTTCTTCATTCTTAGGTCTAAGCAACTATCCTTTATGCACGTAACATAAAGTGGAAAAAGTTTAAGTTCGTAAATAGTACGGCATGAAATCTGATTTACTCTTTAACGTATAAGGACTGTGTTTAACAACATTTGCTAAATTATTGCAAATATAGCAAAACTTTTTTTGGAAATAAATGTATAGTGCAATCTTGGGTCCTGAAATAATTGTCGAAGGGGGTCTAAAGCTAAAAGCCTGATTCATTCAAGAATCAGGCTTTTAGCTTATTTGTGCCGGAGGGACGGTCTGGAATTCTATTTAAACCCCAACCCAATTACCTTCTGCGCTACATACTGCGGCAGCATAATATCATCATGACTCACCAGGATCACCATTTTATCCCTCAGCAGCCTGTCATTTAACCAGCTCAGTTGTTTTTCAACATTATCACCGTCTTCTCCTACACGTTTACGTTCACTTTTAGGTTTTAACTTTTTCTCCTCAACTCCCTTGAAACTCCAGCTCACATCGCCGGCAAAGATGTATTCCTTGCCATTTTTCAATTTCGTATAGATCATAATCTCGCCGCTGGTATGTCCGGGTGCTTTAATAAGTACCACTCCCGGTGCAACAGGCAATACCGACTCAAAGTCGGCTATGATATACTGGTTCCTTTTCGATTCGTCCAATTTAATCTCAGGCATCTGGGGCTCGTTGGTAAGAACATCAGCCTGCTCTTTGGTTAAAACGGTTTTGCCGGCCAGGGTATTGTTCGCATTGCGGATCACTCCGGCAACATGGTCGCCATGTTCGTGCGTAATTAATACCAGTCGGGCGTCCTGCAGGGCCTCACTCACTTTGTTAGCCAGGCTGTCATCAAAAGGTTGTGCCGACTCCTTTTCGAAGAAATGGTGTACCGCCCGGTCCATACCGGCATCTACCATAATATAACCATCCGGATAGCTGATCTGAAAGGCAGTGCGTGCCATCGTAGCATCGTCATTGCCCCCGTCTTCCACAATGTCTTTCCATTTCCTGATCGATGCCGCATATTTTATATAGTTAATTCCTTCCGGGAGGCTTCCCGGAATAGTGAGGGCGGCATTTCTGACCTTTAACAGCAGTGCATCATCATAGTCAGGCATCGCAGTTTTTTTCTGCTTACCGCCACATCCAGCAAGCAGCAGGAGCGGTATAACATATAAAATAAGGGGTAGTCTGCCCGCAGGCACCGGGAAAAACATGTTCATCAGATTAATTTATGTCTTTAACAAGAATTAACTGTTAGTGTTTTGCGGCGTGGAGCTAAGGCTTAGAATTGGATGTCTGTAAGACAGGCCGCATAAGGCAGCGGCTTTACTGGAATTCTTCCTTCCTGCCGTTATACGAGAGAAAGGAAGAATTGTGTAGATCTTGACAAATAGGAAGGGGGTAACCTTCTCTTAGTAAAGTTATTTTCCCAGAACTACAAAGCCTGTACCTGCAGTATAACCTGGAATTCTGTCTTTGATATATTTGCCGTTAGCATCTGTTATATCGCTGCCCGCCTTTAAATCCAGTTTTAGCGGTTGCATCAGATTCAGAACGCTAAATATTGAAGCCTTTAACATTGAAAATATCGATCCGTTAGATGACTGGTTTATTGTATACGGATTCGTCTTGACATTACTAATTCTTACATAATATTCGCTGCCGCTTCCTGTCACACCAGACAAAGTACCGGTTGCGCCAGGTTTAGAGATCTCAAAGTCGTTTACGTCAACTTTTTTTACAGGCTCAGAAAATGTTATTTTAAAAACAACAGACGGAGTTCCGTTTGCAATACCGGGTGATAACGGGCTAAACGCAGTTAGGCTTTTTACGCGTGCCGAATTATCGACCGGGTATAACCTGTTTAAAAATGCGATGTCGCCTGCAGACAGACCTTTTGATTGAATTTCATAAGTAGTACCGTCCTTTTTTGTTAGAGTGGGTTGCCCGTTCACCGAAAAGAATTTAGGACCGTATAGCATTATTGATTTGAAGTCTAAGCCACCCTCACTTTGTTCAGTATTGTTCGAAGTTGATTTTTCGAAATTGTGTTTGTAGCCGGGTGCAATGTTTTCAGAATGAACAGTTAAGTAATTATCTCTGTCTGCTCTGGTATGCTCGTGAAGGATCCCTAATGCATGGCACATCTCATGTATTATCAATCCGGCTTTGACGGGGCGTTTAAGGAGTAGAGACTGCTTGTTCCCTTTCCTTCCAATTTCGGAAGTACCATCTGCAAGTCCGGAAGTTAAGAGGCCGAACTCTACATAGTCGGATGCCAGTTCAGGTTTTGGTACAAATCTGATATTTGTTTTTGAATCAAATTCGGCAATAGCCGCATTGATCTCAGCTACAAGTGTCGCCGGCAGATCAGACTTAAGCGTATAATAAACTGTATTATAAGGCCAAAGGTTGAAGCTACTGGTATATCCTGTGCTCTGAATAGTAGTTGGCGGCGTTTTATATATCTGGCTTAAAGGAACTATGATATCTCCATCTACGATACCAACGGTGTCTCTGACTTCGTACGTTATTCTCTCCCGATGAAAATATCCCGTTCTGATTTCGGGCAATTTTTTGGTATCCGCGGTTTCCGGACTTGCGATCTCTTCTTTTTTACATCCGTTTAACGCCGATAAAATGGCAATGCCAAGTAAAAATTTTCTCATATAAACTGCATTTTTAAAATTTTAAATACAATTGTTTTAATTGTATGAGGCCTATCTACGGAGGGTAAGGGTAATAGTTACAAGTAATTACGAGTAAAATGGTAATAGTGGTATACAACACTCAGAAGGTGCTTTTTAATTTATTATGAATGTGTTCAGTGGACGATAATCGTTAACGTATGAAACTTGGATTCCCGAGATATGTATTTTTAATGAATATATAAATTCGATGCAAGCGCTCACCTCACCAAATCCGCATTGCCGATGCGGACGATTAAGAGCACCTGCTGGTCTAAGTGTTCTGCAGGTCTAGGCGGCACGCTAAAACCATACCGGGGCCAGGATGAGATCGTGAGGTACCGGCCGTAGCGCAATGCTACGACCAGGCAGGGATTTGTGATAATTTTTCTGTTGATAATATATCTTTTGAGTTTAAACTCTTATATGTTTTGTTCGAATAGCGCACCCTTATTTCCTTTCACTTTTATATGATCTCTTATTAGTTTCGGTGCGAACATCTTTAGGGCTATAATTTCCCGCCAAAGTCCCTGAATGTTGCAACTCTTTTAATTGCTTCAATATCGCCAGGTTCAGAGCTGCCTGATCTTTAAGATCCTTTTCCAGGGTTTGAAACTTGCTGGCTAATGTGCTGTTTTGTTCTTTAAGATGATCTATTTCAGTTTTTAATAAATCATTTTCATAGTTTAACTTATTGGTACGTTTTACCAGCCCTTTGATAGCGATCAAATTGACACCGTCCATATCTGCACTTGCAATTGTAGTATCATTTCCTATTATTCCGTAGTTATCCTTTCCAAAGGCGCTGTAAAAATCCTGGGCCATAGGTCCGTAATGACGAAAGGTTTTCGCCTCCTGATTTTTGTAATTCCAGCTGCCTAGCCACATGGTATCGATCTTGTGAAGGAACAACTCAGGTTCAGCCTGCTCAAAGTTTTCTTTCATACGTTTATCAGATAACGAAGCCCAGCTGCTTCCATTTGGGGCGAGGTAAACTCCCGGACTATATGCATTGCTTGTAAAAAGTTTATATCCATTCGCAAAACGCGCTAAAAAGATGTTGTTTTCCGGGGTCCCTGCGCCCATATTAACTGTTGTCGAATTATCACCTATTAACACGCAGCCAGAACAACCCACGTTTAAAAAATTGCCAAGGGCGAGAGCCCGGGAACCGGTCAGAGTAATATCGTTTCCAAAACCTTTGGAGTCGTTTCCACTAACATTAACATTGGTTCCTAGCGCTATGGTTCTTTCTCCGGATGCCTTTGCCGTTAAACCTCCGGCAAACGCTTCAAAATTACTCGCTATGCTTTCACCTCCATACGCAAAGCTGTTTAATGCGGTAGCTTGTGTCCCCCGTCCAATGGCAAAGGCATTAGCCCCTGTTGCCTGCGGTGCCGCTCCCGTAGTATTGGAAGATTTAGCTGCGTAGTTATTTGATATATAGATCGGATCGGTCAGGAAATTCCACCTTCCGGCATACCATGTATATAAGCCTGCACCATACAGGCCTCCGGTTACCGTTGTGCTATTTGTGTTGTAAACCACCATGCCATCGCTTGGTTGTATGCTGTTTAACTGCATGGTATTGCTTGTTAAGTTGATACGGGGCGGCAAAAAGCCCCGGTTCGTACTTTCAATTTCCAGCATTGCACCGGCATCAGGTATTCGGGAGCCGGTTCCCGTGCTGATTTTCATCTGGGCATTTGTTGTTATCGATAAAGAAAATAAAGCTATGACAGACAGGTGTTTAATGGATTTATATTTTGAACTGATTATCATTTTATAGTTGTGTAGTTATTGAAATTTTTAACATGGCAATGGAAATTTCTTAGTGATGCTTAAAGCAGCCGATATCTATTTGTTTAATATTTCGTAATATAACAAATTTGGTGCTTTTTTGTGAGGATTAGGCTGAAAGTTGATGACGTCAGTCACAGTAGGCTGCTCCCCAATCCATTGATCGGTAAAAGGTAAGCTGATTTTTCTTTAAGCCTGGACTGATAGCTCGTGCTTACTGATACAATCCCAGGGCCTTTTAACTCTTTATTTTTTATACCCGCCCCGTACTCCGGCCCTATTGGAGTACATCTTAAGCTGTAAAACAGTCTTACCTGCTCATCCCTCTGCTCATTCAGGGTCCGGGGTATTTCCATATTGATAGTGGGGTGAGTCCGCCTTTTTCCTGGAAAAACCTGGACTCACCCCACTATCACCATTGTTTCACCCTAGACTCATAAGAGCTTAAATAAAAGCCATATTCCTGTTAAATAATGACTTATATCATTTCCTGTACCGTGGTGGTATGGTTACATTTATACCAGTAACTAAATCTTAACCCTATGGCAATTATTGATAAAAACGGAAATATCCGTGGAGCTGCAGGTGGCATGGTCTACCGTGTGTTAGGCTCCAAAAATATTATGCAGGGAAAACCAGACTATATAAATCAGACCGCTGCTACTAAAAGCAGAGCCCTCGAATTTGGTCTTGCCAGTAATACCGCCCTGAGTATACGTACAACCCTTATCGAACTGTATGATGGTTGCGACGGCAAAATGGTGAACCGTTTACAAACGCTGGTCCGCAAAGCTATTGCAGCCTCCGAAAGTGAAGAACCCGGCTGGAGAGACCTGCACGATGGCGATATTTCATATCTTTCCGCGTTTCAGTTTAATGAGAATTCAAGAACAGACATGATGCTTAAGGTCAGGCCTGTTGTTTCGTTCGAAAAAAATAACTCCCTGAAAATAAGTATTCCTGAAATCGCCGGGCGAACCGCCCTGGTTTACCCTAAATCCCTGGTTACAGTAAACTGCTCTCTACGAATATCGCTCATCTCCTTCAATTTCAGAAAAGAATATTACGAATACATCGGCGGCAGCCTGATTGACATTGATTCAAAGGGATTAGCTCCCTTCGATCTTACTTTTGATTGTTACAGGGAAGAATCTGAGCTTATGTTCCTTTGTTTTTCTCTTCATTATTATATTCTGAATCCGCAGGGAGGGCGCAAAAATTTGAATAGCCATGAATGCAGTCCTGCGGAAATTCTGGCGGCCTGGAAAACGGAAGCACGGTCGGAGCCGGATCTTGAAAGAACAGCGCTTCAATCCGCAGGCACCGGCCGACTGCCATTGCCCGCGTACCAGGGGAATGAGATCCTTAAAAACTATCAGTCAGATTCCTTAGTAAAAATCTAAATCTTAATAATTATGGGAAAATATACAGGAGGAATAAACCATGGGTTTTCGGGCAAAACCGGCAGTGTAATAGGAAGCAGGTGGCGAAAGATCAATTATATGAAAGGGCTCCCCAGGCGCTCTCATAAGAAAGCTACTGAAGGGCAGATCGAACAACGTGATAAATTTAGTATGATGGTCGAATTCCTGGTCAACCTTTCAGATATACTGGTGCTGGGATTTAACAAAATTAACACCAACAGGCAAACTGTCTATAACTATGCTCTGAGTTATAATCTTCGTTGGGCATTTAAAACCGGCGACAGCGGCCTTGAAATAGACTTTTCAAGGGTAATGATCAGCAAGGGCAGGCTGCCAAAAGCCTCAGATGCCAGGGCTGAAATGCTGCCTGATAATACGGTGAAAGTTACATGGCCGCCAGAGGCCCATACTGCGGTCACATCTCCGGAGGATAAGGCGACAGTATTGCTTTATTGCCCTGTCACAAAATTGGGTACGGTCAATTCTGGAAAAGCCGAAAGAGGAGATGGAGGGTTAGTTCTGGCAATACCCGGAAATTCTTCAAAGGATGTATGCCATGTTTTGATCTTTTTTACCTCTCCAGGCGGCGATAATTCCCCAACTTTTTATATCGGACCGGTGAGTTATTCTGAGGCTTCGTTCCTTTCTCACTCGTAGCGTCTACGACTATTACAGTTCTCAACCTGTTATTTTAATATTCACAACGGTAATACCCATTTTTCTGAAACCTGTTCCCTGCTTTCCCGTATACGTCAGCTGCTTATCACAGTTTAATATACATTTATGATA
>Ga0265780_10007832_pt1 | contig 13068 bp, 11 predicted proteins | sample P1T30metagenome_FD_192432 | JGI IMG/M metagenome (GOLD analysis project Ga0265780, IMG submission 192432) | Plant litter microbial communities from East Loma Ridge, Irvine, California - P1 T30 | ecosystem: Environmental > Terrestrial > Plant litter > Unclassified | place: USA: California...
GAACGAGTCCTGGAACCTCAAGCAGGCGGTCCGCTACGTGTCGGCGATGGAGGAGCAGATCGACCTGGCCTGGGTCGAGGAGCCGCTCCGCAGGTGGGACGCGGCTGGTCACGCGCGCCTCTCCGCGTCCGTCCGCACCGCCGTCGCCACGGGTGAGAACCTCACCGGGCTCGAGCAGTTCCGCCCCCTCTTCGACGCCCGCGGGGTCGACGTCGTGCAGGCGGCGAGCGTGTGGGGCGTCACGCACTTCCTCCGCGTCGCCGTCGCCGCGCACGGCCGAGACCTGCCCGTCAGCCCGATCGGCCTGAGCATGAACCCGGCCGTGGCCGGTGCAGCGACCGCCGTCCCCAACCACCTCACCGCAGAGGTCCAGGACTTCGGCCAGCCCTTCGGGCTGACCGTCGACCAGGAGTTCTCCGACGGCGGCATCGTCCTCGGCGACCGCCCCGGCAACGGGATCGACGTCGACGTCGACGCCGTGGCCGCCGACGAACGATCCGCGAGCTGGCTCGTACCCGCCGGTCCGCACGTGAGGTCTCCGCGGGCGGGTCTCAGCCTCTCGTTCTGATGCGCGGGGGCCGCACGATCAGCTGGCCCCAGACACAGAAAGGTCCTCTTGAGCACGGCCGAGCTCGTCGACGCGTGCGCCTGGACGGGGACGACGCGAAGCGTCGTCGGGCCGCCCGGGGTTCGAGGCCCGAAGGGCGCGTCCCGGGCGAGGGCACGTCGTGTGCACTCGGACCCGATGATCGAGGGAACTAGGAGTTATAGGCGACCTCCTCGGTGGCGCCGGATGCGATCGCTCTGTCGATCGTGACAGCGACCCGAACGGCGTCTGCTGCCTCACGCATCGTGACGGGGACCTCGATCTCACCGCGGACGGCACGCAGGAATGCGTTCAGTTCCTCGTAGAGCATCCCCTGCGGGCCGCCGTAGACCGGCCCGGCGAAGGGCACGGGGTATTTCTGGGTTCCGGAGAAGGCGCTCATCCCGAAGTCGTGGATGTCGATGCGGACCTCGCCGTTGTCGCCGACGAGGCGAAGGCGCGCGTCGATGTCTGTGGGGTACTCATCCGGCAGCCCCCACGCGGCTTCCAGGGCGACGACGCCGCCGCCCTCGAGGCGCAGGTTGGCGGTGACGGCCACTGCTTGGCCACCGTCGGGGGTGCGGTGGGCGGACTCGAAGGCCTGGACGGAGGTGATCTTCTCACCGGCGATCCAGGTCAGAGCGTCGACGTCGTGGATGCCGAGGAAGAAGGTGACCGAGGTACGGCCGTTCACGCGCCGGGCGACGCTGACTTTGTTGTTGCGGCGGACGTTGCCGTGGATGACGGACCCGACGGTGCCCGCGGCGACGAGGTTCCTCGCGGTCAGGTACTGGTTGGCGAACCGGAGGGTGTGCCCGGGCATCGCGACGACCCCGGACGCCTCAGCGACGCGGACCAGGTCGTCGGATTCTTCGACGGTGGTCGCGATGGGCTTCTCGAGGAGCAAGTGGACACCCGCCTCGAGGATCTTGACAGCGTCGTCGTGGTGAAGGTGATCGGGGGTGCTGAGGGTCACAGCATCGACCAGGCCTGAGCCGATGAGCTCGGTGGCGCTGCCGAATGCGGTCGCGCCGATCTCGGCTGCGACGCCGCTGGCGATGTCGCGGGCGAAGTCGGCCACTGCGGTGACTTCGACGCCGGGGATGCTGCGGTAAATGTCGAGGTGTTCGCGGCCGATTGCGCCGAGACCGATGACTCCTACACGGACCATGGGGGTTATCTCCTTGGGTTGATTACTTGACGCCGCCGAACGAGAGCCCGCGAGCCATGTGCTTGCGGACGACGATGGCGAAGATGATGATCGGCAACGCTCCGATGACACCGGCCGCGGTGAGGCGGGCCCAGTTGGTGCCGAAGAAGCTGAGGAACCCGGCGATGGTGACCGGGACGGTCTCGCTGCTGCCGTTGGTGAGGACCAGCGCGTACAGGAACTCGTTCCAGGACTGGATGAGGGCGAGCACGAACGTGGCGAACATGGCGCCCCAGACGTTGGGGAGGATCGTCGAGGCGAGGGTGCGCCATTCCCCGAGGCCGTCGATCAGGGCCGCTTCTCGGACCTCGCGGGGGAAGTTCACCAGGAACGATCGGAAGATCAGGACCGCTAGGAGGATCGCGTAGAAGGTGTGCACGATCGTCAGCCCGACCGCGTTGCCGGTGAGCCCCACGTCGAACAGGGCCCGGTAGTACGGCGTGAGGCTGAGCACCGGCGGCACGATGGTCAGCAGCAGGATGCCGAGGGTGAGCCGTGCGGAGGCGACGCTCTCGGCGGGCCAGATCTGGGTCGACAGGTACGCCAGGGGCAGCCCTGCGACGATGCCGAGCGCTGAGGAGGCGATGGCGACCAGAGCGCTGGTGATCATCGAGCCGCCCATGCCGCCGTCGAGCCACGCTCCGACGTAGTTCTGGAATTGCGGGACGAAGACCCACACGGGTGTGGGGCTGAAGGCGTCGACGTCGCTCTTGAGCGAGGTGCTCACGAGCCAGAGGATCGGAGCGATGCACCAGATGACGAACAGGTAGACGACGACCGTCCGCAGGGTCGTGCCAGCTTTCGCGGTCTTCATCGCTTGGCCTTTCTGGTGCGGAGGCCCATGAGGCGGCCCGCGGTCGGGAACAGCAGGATCAGCATCGCGGCAGAGACGATGAGTCCGAGGGTGGTGGAGTAGCCGATGTCGAAGGTCTGGAACCCGGTCTGGTAGACGTAGTTCGAGATCGTCATGGTCGATGTCCCCGGCCCTCCCTGGGTCATGGTCGTGACCAGGGCGAAGGTCTTGACCGCGTCGATGATGCGCAGCAGCAGCACCACAGCGAGGACGGGGGCGAGCATGGGCAAGGTGATGTACCGGAGCATCTGCCCGCCGGTGACGCCGTCGACTTGGGCGGCTTCGCGGGGGGACGGGTCGAGGGACTCCAGGGCGGCGAGCACGATGATGATGACGAAGGGGGTGTTCTGCCAGATCTCGACGAGGATCACTGCGGGCAGCGCGGTGGCGGTGTCGGAGAGGAAGGCGTGTTCGCTGCCGAGGCCGATGACGCCCAGCAGGTAGTTGACGAAACCCGCGGTCGGATCGAGCAGGAGGCGCCACATGAGGCCGGCCACCACAGGGGTCAGGACCATGGGGATGAGGATGAGGGCCCGAAGGACTCCCTTGCCGGGGACGCGGCCGTTGAGCATCAGGGCGATGCTCACCCCGATGAGCATCTCGAGGCCGACACCGGCGACGACGTAGATCACGGTGACGCGGATGGAGGCCAGGAGGCTCGGGTCCGAGAAGGCACGCAGGAAGTTCCCGAAGCCGACCCATTGGTCGCCTGAACCAGGGCGGGTGAGGTTCTCGTTGTGGGTGACGAGGTCGAATCCCTGGACGGCGAGGATCACCAAGAGGGGGACGATGATCACCGCGGCGGGCAGGGCGAGGGTGGCCTGGGCGAGGCGGCGTCGGCTGGCCTGCTGCCCGCGGCTCCTGCTCCTCGGGCCCTTGGGTGTCATGGGTGCGGGGCGAGTGCTCGTCGCCGGTGAAGCGGTGGTTGTCATGAGGGTTCCCGGTTCGAGGCGGGCTGGCCGTGGCCAGCCCGCCTTGTCCTGCTGGTGCAGCGTGTGGCTGATTACTGACCCAGCTGCTGGTCGAGGGTCTTCTGGGCCTGCTCGAGGGCAGCCTCGGGCTTCTCTTCGCCAGCGAGGGACTGCGACAGCGCCTGGCCGACCGCGGTGATGATGGTGTTGGCGTCCTGGCCGGAGGGGAGGTAGTCGGGGTTCCCGGTCTCCACCTGGCTGACGACGGTCGACTGGAATGCGCCGTACTTGTCGGCGTAGTCCGCACCGTTCAGGACCTCGTTGGAAGTGACGCCGACGCCCTCGCCGGTCTTGACGACGTTGGCCTGCACTTCGGGGCTCGTCGCCCATGCCATGAACGTGTACGCGGCCGGCTTGTTCTCGGAGAACTCGCTGAGGTACAGGCCGTGGACGTTCAGGGAGTTGTTGGTGTTGCCCGAGGTGGGCGGGTTCGTGATGTCGTAAGGGATGGCGGCGTAGCCGACCTTTCCGGCGATAGTCGACCCGGAGGCGTCTTCGTTGTAGGGGCCGTTGGCGGTGGCGTCGATGGTCATGGCCGACTTGCCCTGGGTGAAGGCGATGCGGTTCTGCTCCCAGTCGAAGTTGCCGACACCGGAGGGGCCGTACTCCGTCAGCAGATCGGTCCAGAACGTCGTGGCTTCGACCGCTTCGGCAGAGTCGACGTCGAGGTTGCCGTCCTCGTCGTAGTAGGAGCCACCGAACGCACGAAGGAACCCCGACCAGGGGTAGACGCTCTGGATGCCCGGGGCGCCACGCATGGAGATGCCGGCGACCTCACCCCCAGTGCCTTCCTGGATGATCTTGGCGTCTTCTGCGAGCTCGTCCATCGTGGTGGGCGGGCCCTCGATGCCGTACTGCTCGAAGAGGTCCGTCCGGTACATCAGCATCGTGCTCTCGCCGTAGACCGGAAGACCGAACGTCGCGTCCTCGTCCTGCATCGGGGAGAGGTAGGGGGCGTAGAAGTCGTCGTCGGAGACGAACTGCTCACCGTACTTCTCGTACTCGGTGAGGTCGTCGACGTACTGGGACTGGTAGTAGCCGGTGCCGTAGGTGTTGTCGTTGAAGACGACGTCGTAGTCGCTGGACTTCTGGCTGAAGCCGAGCAGGATCTTGGAGGCGAGGTTGCTGTACGGGGCGGTGTCGATCTCGACCTTGATGCCCGTCTCTTTCTCGAACTCCGGCAGGAGGGTCTTCCAGTTGTCGGTGTAGTTGATGTCCTCGGCCAGGACGCGCACGGTCCCAGACGGCGTACTCGAGGAGTCGGGGGCCGAATCCGTGCTGCACCCCGCGATGAAGGTGACGGTGGCGGCGATGCCGACAACGGCCAGAGCTCGGCGCTCTCGACGGGCGGTGGAAATCATGGTGCGCTCCTTTGCGGGTGAGGCATGGGCTGCCACAAGGCCTACCCTAGGGTTATTGTGGGTCTCTAGGATTGGCAGTACGGTAACACTGCACCAGGGCCTCTGCAAGCACCGAAACCAGCTCGTAACGCATCCGACACACGAGGGAGATCAGAGATGATCGACATGCTTCTCGACATCGGGCAGTCCTCTGCCCGAGCCCGCCTCGTCCACCGCGGAGATGTCGTGGGCGAAGTCGACGACCTTCCCGGTTTCGTCTCTGGCAGCGACGTCTGCAGCGTGATCGGGACACTGATCGGCGTGGCTGCCGACCGGCTCGGCGCAGCGAAGATCGATCGGGTCGGCGCAGGGTGTTCCGGCCTCTTCGGGGCGGTGCCCGCTCTCGGCCCGTTGGCCGCGGCCCTGGGTGAGGCGCACTCGACACGCTTGGTTCGGGTGGCAGATGACGGCGTGACAGCATTTCTCGGCGCCCTTGACGGGAGCCCTGGAGCGATGGTGGCCGCAGGAACGGGGATCGTGGCTCTGGCCTACGGCCCGAAGGGTGCCGCACGCGCCGACGGTGTCGGGGCGATGCTGGGCGACAACGGTTCGGGATGGTGGATCGGCCGCGCAGGGATCATCGCTGCCCTCAGCGCCCACGACGGTCGAGCTGGCGGCTCCGCTTCGCTGCTCGCGGCAGCTGCTTCTCGCTACGGCCCCGTCGAGCTCATGCCGACAGTGATAGCCACATCGGCAAATCCGATCGCGGCCACGGCGGCGTTCGCCAAGGATGTGGCCGACACTGCCCGAGCTGGCGACACCGTCGCACAGAGCATCTGGCACGAAGCCGCCGGGTACATCGCCGATGCCCTCACCGCCGTGGCCGACCGGGCAGGCCTCGGTGAGGACGTCACGTGGTGCACCACCGGCCGCGTGGCCCTCAGCCGAGACCTGCTGGAACCCGTTCTGTCGGATCAGATGATCGGTCACTTTCCCGCCGCCCGGTGGGCAGCCCCCGTAGCCAGCCCACTCGAGGGCGTTCAGCATCTCCTCGAACTCGACTCACTCGACGATCTCGGCCACATGGCCGCCGAACACCGCCTCGAAGGATTGGAACCGCGATGACGACCACCACCCCGACGACCTGGCCGATTCGCGGCCTGGTCATCTCGTGCCAAGCACCTGAGGGCAGTCCGCTGAGGGACCCGTACGTCATGGCCGCCATGGGGCGTGCTGCTGAGGTCGCGGGGGCTTCGGGGACCCGGGTCGAGGGCGCAGCAGACATCACTGCCGTGGCCGAAGCGACCATGATCCCCATCATCGGCATCCGCAAGAAGCACTACGCAGACAGCGAGGTCTACATCACCGCGACCAAGGAAGACGTCGACGTGGTCGCTGACGCCGGCGCCGCCATCGTCGCCTTGGATGCCAGCCCTAGGCGACGCCCGATGGGCCAGACCCTCGAGGACGTCGTGGCGCATGCTCACGATCGGGGGCTGGTCGTCATGGGCGACCTCGCCGCTGCAGACGAAGCGGCGAACGCCGTCGAAGCGGGCGTCGACGCCATCGGGACCACCCTGGTGCCGGCGTCCGCTCACGATGTCCGCCCAGGGGGGCCAAACCTCGCTGCGCTGGAGCAACTGTGCCGCGAGAACCCCGGCGTGCCCGTCGTCGCCGAAGGGCGTTTCGCGTCCCCCGAGGACGTCCGAGCGGCGTTCCGAGCAGGAGCGACGGCTGTCGTGGTCGGGAAGGCCGTCACGGACGCCTACGCACTCGCCGTCGATCTGGTCGCTGCCTCGAAGTCAGCCGCCTCCGGACTCAGCTGAGAGCCGCACATCGTGACCGGATCTGCGAAAGTTGGCCCATGCCGCCGAAGTATGAAACCGTTCTGAAGGGGCTGTCGCAAGCGATCTCCTCGATGCAGCCGGGAGACAAACTCCCCAGCGAGCAAGAACTAGCCGCTGAGTACCAGGTGTCCAACATGACGGTGAGACGCGCACTGGACGTGCTCTCCACGGCCAAGCGCATCGTGGGCATCCGTGGTCGAGGCATCTTCGTCGCCCAGCCGAGCCTGACGAAGCAGATGACCCTGGCCTCCTTCACGGAGTCGATGCGGGCAGCGGGCATGGCCGCTCGAGCTGAGGTCCTCAGCATGTCGATGCAGGTCGCTTCCGACTCGGTCGCTGAGCGGTTGGACTTGCCGCCGGGGTCGCAGGTGCTTCTCGTGGACCGGCTGCGGTTCGGCGATGACACGCCGTTGAGCGTCGACCGTACGGCGCTGCCCGCTTCTCGATTTCCGGGGCTCCTCGGTCACGACCTCAGTGGTTCCCTCTACGCGCTGCTCCGGCAGAAATACGACGTCGAACTGACCCGAGCAGAGTCCCGGATCGCCGCCGTCACGCCGAGTGACGCCGATGCAGCCTTGCTTCGCGTGCCGGTGTCGAGCCCCTGCCTGCGGGTGAGAGCTCGAGGGATGGATGCCGACGGCCAGATCATCGAGGCGACGACCTCCCTCTATCGAGGAGATCTGTACGAGCTGAACGTGGGGCACGTCTGAAGAACGAACAGGCCCGTGGCGAATACCCCGCCGAGGCCACGCAGCGCTCGCAGCTCGTTACTCGCCGACAGGCACCTCGCCTGGGTCGCTGACGAGCACGCCTACGCTGAGGCCCATGGCGCAGAGCAAGGAAGAGCGGATGCAGGGGCTCGTGGAGATCCTGCGCCGAGACGAAAAGGCGAGCGTGTCCGAACTCGCGACCGCGATGGCAGTCACCGAGATGACCATCAGACGTGACCTCGAAGTTCTCGAGCGAGATGGAGTCCTCGAGCGATTCCACGGTGGCGCGCGAATGCTCATCAGCAGCAGCTACGAGCCGCCGCTGATGCTGAGGGAGAGGATGCACTCGGAGGAGAAGCGCTCACTGGCGCGGGGAGTGTCCGAGCTCCTCCGCGACGGCGACACCGTCATCCTCGACGGCGGGTCCACCGGGATAGCCGTCGCTCGGGCCTTGACCGGGCGACGCCTCACCGTCTGCCCGTTGTCACTCAGGGTCGCATGGGAGCTGGCACAGTCGAGCAGCATCACGCTCCTCATGCCCCCGGGAACCGTCCGCCACGGCGAGCTGAGCCTGAGCGGCCCCGACACGACCGAGCACCTCGCACGACACCGCTTCGACCACTACGTGATGACTGCCAGCGGCTTCTCGGTGGCTGCCGGTCTCACCGAGTGGAACGCGGACGATGCGGCTGTCAAGAGAGCAGCCCTCGGCGGAGCGAAACGAACAACGGCGGCCGTCGACGCGAGCAAGTTCGGGCGAGATGCGTTCGCGACCATCTGCGACCTGGCTGCCCCCGCCTCCTTGATCGTCGCCGGGCTGAAAGGAGGCGCAGACCGAGACGCCATCACACGAGCGGTGGCCTCCGTCATCGAGGTGTAGCGAACAGAATTTACAAGTCGGACACAATCAGTGTTCACTCGCACACAGACAGTGTGCTAATTTCGCTCCACTGGCACAGCCGCCTACCTCTGGAGACGAAGACATGACGTCGAGCAACGCCGCCGCATCCCAGCCGCCCGTGACGATGAGCACGAACTTGAGCACCGGGACACTCGGTCTGGGGGGCGTGCTCATGCAGGCGATCGCGCAGATCTCGCCGACGCTCGGCATCTTCTACACGATCGCGTTCACCTCGACCCAGGCCGGCATCACCGCGCCCCTCACCTACTTGGCGGCCTTCGCGATCTGCCTCACCCTGGCGGCCCCGATGCTCGGGCTGGCCCGGCACCTCCCGTCGGCAGGTGGTCTCTACACGTACGTGTCTGCTGGCCTCGGCCCGCGATCGGGGTTCCTCACCGGCTGGCTCTACGCGGTGACGGTGTCGATCGTCCCTGCAGCCCTCGCTGCCTTCACCGGTTCGATCCTCGAGGACGAGCTCGCGTCGAAGTACGGCATCCCCCTCCCGTGGTGGGTCTACTCGCTCGCCATCCTCCTGATCTGCTTCGCATGCGCCTATCGGGGCATCGCGCTGTCGATCCGGTTCCTGGTCGTCATGACCTGCTTCGAGATCGCCGTCGGCGTCGGGCTCGCCTTGACGGGGATCTTCAACCCGGGCGAGGGCGGCGTGAACGTGTCCGGGTTCAACCCCGTCAACATCCCGAACTCCAGCGGCTTCTTCCTCGCTGTCGTCTTGTCGATCTTCGCGTTCACCGGCTTCGAGAGCGCAGCCGCCGTCGGCGAGGAGTCGAGGGACCCGAAGCGGATCGTCCCCAAGGCGATCATCGGCTCGCTCGTCCTGATCGGGATCTTCTACGTGGTCACCGCCTGGGGCCTCCAGATCGGGTGGGGCACCGACGACATCGCCTCGATGGCAACGTCGCCGACCGCACCGGCTTTCGTCCTCGCCGACCGCCTCTGGAACGGTGGGTCGATCGTGGTGCTCATCGCGCTCGTCAACTCCGGCCTGGGCGTGTGCATCGCCTGCACGACCAGCGCCACCCGGACCCTCTACGGCATCGCTCGCACCGAAGCGCTGCCGGCTTTCCTCACCACGACGACCGCGAAGTACCGCACGCCCGTCGGAGCCGTCGTCATCCAGTCGGCCGTGGCGATCGCAGTCTGCCTCGGTGCCGGGCTCGCCCTCGGGCCCATCAACCTCTTCAACCTGCTGGGCACGACGGGCACCTTCGCCTACATCCCCATCTTCATCCTCATGAACATCGCCGCGTTCCGGTTCTTCCGGACCCGCGTTCCCTCCGAGTTCAGCGTCTGGGCCCATGCGGTGGCCCCCGCCATCTCGACCATCGCCCTGATAGTCATCGGCTACAACAGCATCGTCCCGCTGCCGGCGTTCCCCGTCCTCCTCGCGCCCTTCGTGGCCGCCGCGTACGTCCTCGCCGGAGTGGTCATCCTCGTCGCCCGCAACCTCCGGCCCGGTCGTCGTGAGTGGATGCAGCACGCCGGTGAGCTGCCCGACATCGACGCACCTGTCCTGCCCGCCTTCTCCGACACCCCGACTCCCTCGAAGGGACACCTCGCATGACCATCTCGACACCGAGCCCCTCAGCGACACCGCTGCCCACTCCGCCCCTCCCCGCCCACGTCGACGTCCTCGTGGTGGGGGGCGGGACCGGCGGAGCCGCCTTCGCCGCGACGCTCGCGGCCCACGGCGACGACCAGATCCTGCTCGTGGAAGCGGGCCCCGACTACGGCCCGGCCGAAGCAGGCAACTGGCCCGCCGACGTCTTGGACGCCCGAGCCATTCCGCTCTCGCACGACTACGACATCTCCACCACGTCCACCGCGGGCGACACCGTCCTCGACCTCCCCCGGGCACGTGTCCTGGGCGGCTGCTCATCGCACAACGGGTGCACCGCCTCCATCGGCTCGATCGAGGACTACGACGGGTGGGCCGCCGACGGCAACCCCGGTTGGGAGGGCGACACCGTCCTGCCCCTGCTCGAGTGGGCCCGCGACCGTTTCCGCGTTCGGCGCTACACGACCGAGGAACTGACCGAGCCCCAGCAGGCCTTCGTCGACGCCGGCCTCGCCGCGGGCCTGCCCTTCGCCGACGATCTCGACGACATCGCCGCAGGAGTCGGCATCGGCCCCATGCCGGTCAACATCGTCGACGGCACCCGGTGGAACGCCGCCTTCGCGTTCCTCGACGGCGTCCGGGACCGGCCGAACCTGACGATCGCAGGGCTCACGCCGGTCGAGCGTCTCGACATCCGTGACGGGCGAGCCGTCGGTGCGTGGCTCACCACCCCCTACGGCCCCCACCACGTGGTCGCTGACCGGATCGTCATCGCCGCGGGCGCCTACCACTCGCCCGCCATCCTCCTCCGGTCGGGCGTCGGCCCCGCCGCTGAGCTCGAGGCTCTCGGCGTCCCGGTCGTGGCCGACCTCCCCGGGGTCGGCAAGCACCTGCTCGACCACCCGTGCATAGCCCTGGACTTCGCGGGTCGCGACGGGCTCGTCGCCGACCTCGAGAAGCGGTCGTGGTTCCCCGACGAGCAGAGCCTCGGCCGCGCGAAGTCCTCGGTCTGCGACGACGGCCCGTACGACATCCACGTGTTCATGGTCGCCGGCAGCAACAGCGGACACCCCGGCTTGCCCCCGATCTCTCTCTACGGCGGCGCCATGCGCGCCATCTCGGAGGGCACGGTCACACTCGGTGCCGACCTCGACGTCTCGCGCCCCGTCGTGGATCACCGCTACGGGTCGGACGACGCCGGCCACGACCGTCAGGTGCTCTCCGAGGCCCTCGACCTCCTGACCTCCATGAGTGCAGAGCCGGGACTAGCGGAAGTGCTCGGCGCGGCCGTACCCCGCCACCACGCCCCCCTCGACGACATCGTCAACTACTGCCACCCGGCCGGCAGCTGCAAGATGGGGCCCGCCGAGGACGCCACCGCGGTCGTCGACTCGACCGGCGCCGTGCACGGAGTCGCAGGCCTCTTCGTCGCCGACGCCTCGATCATGCCCGCCATCAGCCGCGGCAACATCAACCTGCCCACCGCGATGATCGGCGCGAACATCGCCGCACAGATGCTCGGCGTCTCACCCGTCACCGTGACCGACCACTCCGCTAACCAGAACTGAAAGAGCACCACCATGGACACGACACCCTTCGAACTCGACATCGCCGCCCAGCCCGACGCACTCCGCGCCATCGCCGCCGCCGAGGTCTCCCCTGACCTGCTCGAGGTCGCCGGCCGCACCTGGTCGCGCATCGTCTTCACCGGGATGGGCAGCTCGCACTTCGCCGGCATCCCCAGCTGGCGTTCGCTGACGGCGGCGGGGCTGACCTCCTGGGCCGTGGACACCGGCCAGCTCCTCGACACCCTCGACCTGGTGACGCCCGACACCCTCGTCGTCGTCACCTCGCAGTCCGGCGGAAGCGGCGAGGTGACCGCACTCCTCGACCGTCGCGGCTCCGGCTTCACCCCCGGCGCCGTCATCGGCATCACCGCCGACCCCGCGAGCCCCCTGGCCCGCGCCTCCGACGTCAGTCTCTTGCTCCGCAGCGGAGAGGAAGCAACGGTGAGCACGAAGAGCTACCTGAACACGCTGATCGCGCACGCACTCCTCGTCGCCGTCCTGACCGAGGGCGACACCGACTCGGTCCGCTCCGAAGCCCACAGGCTCGCGGACGTCGTCGCCACGCTGATCGATTCGACCGATGCCGTCTCGATCGCCTCGACCACGCTCGACACCGACCGTCCTCGCGTGGTCGCCGTCGGGCGTCGTGACGACGCCGCCACGGCCCTGTTCGCCGGACTGATCACCAAGGAGTCCTCGAAGATCGCCATCGAGGGCCACATCGGGGGCCAGTTCCGGCACGGGCCCTTCGAACTCGCAGGCCCTGGCCTGACCGCGTTCCTGTACGGCGCCACGTCGGCAGACGCCGACCCGTCGATCGCCCGCCTCGCCCGCGACCTCGTCGCCGCGGGCTCGCATGTCGTCCTCGTCGGAGACCTCGAGATCGACGGGGCGACCACGCTCCGTGCGACGGCCGACTCACCGCTCGAGGGGCTCGTCACCGGCGCCGTGGTCGCTGAGCTCATCGCGGTCGATCTGGCCCGGGAGAACGGCGTCGTACCCGGCGCCTTCGCCTTCGGGAGCAAGGTCACCACAGCCCTGTGAACGACGGACCAGTCGTCGGCATCGATCTGGGAGGCACAGCCTCACGGATCGTCGTGATCCGCGACGGAGAGCTCCTCAGCTCTGCGACCATCAGCACACCCCACCAGCTCGGCGAAGGCGTCCGGATCGTCGCTGACGGTGTCCGCTCCGCCCTTGCGGCGGCATCGGTCCATGTGCGCGATCTCGGCGGGATCGGAATCGGTGCCAGCGGCCCGGTCGACCTCGACGGGGTGATCCGCAACCCGGAGACGCTCCCCGGCCTCTCGGACCTCCCCCTGACGGCTTTGCTCGGTGCCGAGTTCAAGACCCCCTGCGTGATCGACAACGACGCCGTGACCGCCGCCCTGGCAGAATCTCGGACACCAGCAGCTCAGGGGCGGGCGGGCTTGCTCATGATCACTCTCGGCACCGGGGTCGGCGTCGCGGTCGTCCGCCGCGGTACGCCGTTCCGCGGCGCGGACG
>Ga0265780_10007834_pt1 | contig 13066 bp, 10 predicted proteins | sample P1T30metagenome_FD_192432 | JGI IMG/M metagenome (GOLD analysis project Ga0265780, IMG submission 192432) | Plant litter microbial communities from East Loma Ridge, Irvine, California - P1 T30 | ecosystem: Environmental > Terrestrial > Plant litter > Unclassified | place: USA: California...
ATATACTTATAGAGTTGAATTTTGGCATTTTACGGCTGGTATATTCAAAAATATCAGCGATGATTTTCATGGAAGGGGTAGGAGGGTATATGTACGTATTACGCACCATGAACTCCTTTAAAATGTCATTTTGTATGGTTCCCGATAGCAGTTCGGCGGCAACACCCTGTTCTTCGGCAGCCACTATATAAAAGGCCATAATAGGCAATACTGCACCATTCATGGTCATAGAAACCGACATCTCATTCAGCGGAATCTGGTCAAACAGCACTTTCATGTCTTCCACACTGTCTATAGCAACCCCGGCTTTACCAACATCGCCCACAACGCGTTCATGGTCGCTATCGTAACCACGATGCGTAGCAAGGTCAAATGCTACCGAAAGCCCTTTTTGTCCTGCGGCAAGGTTACGCCTGTAAAAAGCATTACTCTCTTCGGCAGTAGAAAAACCGGCATACTGGCGAACCGTCCACGGGCGGCGCACATACATGGTAGAGTAGGGCCCACGAAGGTTTGGTGCAAACCCGGCACCGAATTTAAGGTGTTCCAGGTTTTTTATATCAGCCTTGCTATAGTTTTCTTTAACCTCTATACCTTCGGCAAACAAAAAGTTTTCCTTTCCGGAAGAAACGATCTCTTTTTCCTCTTGAGGCTTAAGTTGTATGTGTTGTATGTTTTTTCTCATTGCTGTTTACCATGGCTGTGCCATGTATTATTTATTCCCTCGTTTGTCCCCAGGTCGTTGCCGCGGGCTATTACGTCCGACCCCCCTTCAGGGTCGTGGGATTATCACTCTAACAATAAATTTAATCTTTTTATTTTTCAGCATCAGCCTTTTCGCTTTCCAATCGTTCCTGCTCAATTTTTTCAGCAAGTCTTTTTTCTATAACAGGCTGTATAAGCGTCTTTCGTGGGTTAGCCTTTACGAAAGGATATAACTCCAGGTCATGGCTCATACGGTCGGTCTTATTAGGGTATTTGTTAGTGCCTAGCAAAACTTCTTTGCCGCTGTCAAACAATTCCTGTTCTTTAACAGCACTTTCGTGTATCTTACGCTGTATGGTTCCTTCTTTAAGTTGAGTAAGTAAGCCGCCATTAGCCTCAATGTCTTTAAACAAGGCGAGGGCTTTTTCGGCAAGCTGCTGTGTAAGTTCTTCTATATAATAAGCACCATCGGCAGGATTGTTTACCTTGTCAAAATAGCACTCGTTCTTTAATACTAATAACTGGTTACGTGCTATACGGTCGCCAAATTCATTGTCTTTGTGGTAAAGTGCATCGTAGGCTAAATTGGCTACCGAATTCGCACCACCCAGTATGGCACTCATGCATTCGGTTGTTGTGCGCAGCATGTTTACATTATAATCGTATAGCGTTTTATTGCGCTTTGTAGGTGTAGCAATAATATGGCAGTCGAAGGTATGGTCGTATTCTGCGGCTATAAGGTTAAATAATGTTCGAAGGGCACGCAGTTTTGCAATTTCAAAAAAGTAGTTGGTGCCAACGGCTACCTGAAGCACTATGGCTTTATTTATGGTAGCCACACGATTAAAATACTCGTTAGCATGTGCCAGGGTATAGGCAATCTGCTGAACGATATTTGCACCTGCATTTTGATATACACTGCCGTCTACACTTAAAAAATGAATGTTGGCGCAGGCAATAGCTATGGTGTTTAAAGCCTCAATATCTGTTTCCAGATTGGTGTGCCAGTTACCATCTTTTGTAAGGTGCCCTATAGGGTCAAGCTGAACATAAAATTCGGCATTTCTCTCTTTAGCCAGGATATCCAGATTCTTTACGAAATCGATTGATATGAAACCCAAATAAAAATACACGGGGGTATCGTTTGGTATCTTAGCAATGAGGGTTTTTACATCAGTAGCGGCATCAGTAATAGTAAAACGGATACTTTCGGCACCACGTTTTATAGTTGACGCTGCCCTTCCTGCCGACTTTTCGGTATCATGAACAAAGATGTTCTGGCATATAGTAAACTCAGCAGCTTTTCCGGCAACAGATGGCCCCTGCGTAAAATCATCAATATGGTAAAAGGGCTTTACCTTAATACCTTCAGGACTTTCCCAAACAAGCGTTTCATTATAGTCGGCTCCCTTAAGCTCGTACTGTATTTGCTGTTTCCACTGTTTGGAAGAAACGGACTCAAAATCATTAAATAGGTTGTCGCTCATGCAGAAAAATTTTAAAGTGATTTCGTTTCCTCATCCTTCGGGGCGGGCACGTCATCTTCAAATTCTATGATGTAAATATCCTCGTTATCGCGTTTCATATAATATTTCTCACGCGCGTATTTTTCGGTCTGGTCAGCATTATTAAGATGCTTAATACTAATGCTGTCTTTCTTGATTTCCTGTATGTAGTAACGTTTGTTGGCTTCCAGTTCTTCTATTTTTTTGTCGAGTATACGATTTTCAAAATAGGAGTAATTATCAAGGAAAGTAAGCCATATTACAGCAAAAACAATAACCAATACATACCTGTTCCCTAATATTTTAAGGATAGGATAGCGTGCGGTTAGTTTTTTGAATGCGTTCATGCGGCTAAATTACATCAAATTACCAAAAGACAGATTCCAAATTGCAAACTTTTGTGAACCGATTTTTAATTATTGGAATAACTTTTGTTTTAACAATAAAAACCATTAAAACAATCACTTTATGAAAAACGTATACTTATGCCTTTTTGTCGTTTTCGCACTAAAGTCTGCTGCGCAAAATTCCAGATTTTCTTCTGCTTCAGAATTTATATATAATTCAAACTACATACAAGTCAATTTAGACGAAACAGAAATGGCTATTTTTAAATCGGGATGGAATGAAACAGTACAGTTTTATCCGGCAGAGATAATAGACCTTAAACAAAACACTAAAATGTATGGAATGAATGTTACCACAGAATATGTGATAACCCAGCAGAACGCAGATAACTTTAGGGTAATTGAAGATGCATGGATAGGGATGGAGGAAATAGGCGATATGATCGTGTGGCTTGAGGACTACGTTTTACCAAATATGGAAACTTCAGCAGGTAAAAAGAAAACGGTAAAATACATCTTCAATTGTAATGAGCTTACCCTTAAGTTCGAGGTGCATAACAACACACAGATCTTCTCTGTGATATTAAACAATTCAGCCTATCCGGATAAATATTTCTGGACTGAAGCAAAAGTAAAAGAAATACCAAAGGTACTTGAGACCTTAAAATATCTCCAGGAAAAACATTAATTCGCCGTTTGGGAAGGGGGCATTATGTTATACGCTGATGGATAACCGCCCTTACAACGTCTATAGCTACAGTGTTGTATTTATCGTGTGGAATAATAATATCGGCATATGCTTTTGTAGGTTCAATAAACTGCTCATGCATGGGCTTAAGCGTATTTTGATAGCGGTTTAAAACCTCTTCCATATCACGCCCACGTTCGGCGATATCGCGTTTCATACGTCGGATAAGTCTTTCGTCGGGATCGGCGTGTACAAAAATCTTTATGTCAAACATATCACGAAGGCGCGCATCAGATAATATAAGGATACCCTCAACAATCATAACCTTTCGCGGATGCGTAATAATAGTATCGCTGGTGCGGTTGTGGGTAATAAAAGAATATACAGGCTGCTCTACATTCCTGCCGGCTTTAAGTTCGGCAAGATGCTCGGTAAGCAGTTGAAAATCTATAGCGTTAGGGTGATCAAAATTTATTCGTGCCCTGTCTTCGTAGGTAAGGCCATTTGTCTGCTTGTAATATGAATCCTGTGAAATGATGCCAACTTCCTCAGAGGGAAGCTCATTCATTATTTGTTGTACCACTGTAGTTTTACCGCTTCCGGTACCACCTGCAATTCCTATTACCAGCATTTGTATAAATTTTTTTAAACGTTGCAAAAATAACAATTATCCCCGGTTACAACGTTATTATAACATCATGTTGCTACATAAATACCTTATATTTGAAACCAATCAAAATATAAATATGAAAAGGTTATTCCTAAGTATAGTTTGTGCTTTATGCATAACACCATCTTTTGCGCAGCGTGAAATTCTATACAATATAAATATAGGTGATTTTTTTGATAGCGATGCCAATGGGCAGGGCGACATAAAAGGCATACGTGAAAAACTGAATGACCTGCAATTTCTGGATGTAACTACAATTGTGTTGTCACCTGTTTATGAGTCTGATGGCACTAATGCAGCCGTTGGCGACCTCGATAAAATCAATACACAATATGGTAATTTTAAAGAATACCGCGATCTTATTCAGGAAGTGCATAACCGAAAAATGAAACTGTATCAAACGGTTAATCTTCAAAATGTTGGTGCTAAGCATTTATGGTTTAAAGACTCTTTTAAAAATACGAAATCGGCATATAGCAATTATATCTATTATGCTGATAACAAGAACGAAAATCCTGCCTTTAAAACACAAACCAAACAGGATGTAGCAGTAAATCTTAAAAATGCTAAGGTAGCAGCATATTATAATAAAGCACTGCAATATTGGGCAGATCCTGATGGTAATGGCGTTTTTTATGATGGGGTAGATGGATTTATTTTTAAAGATGTTCAGGATAAAACAGACGCTATAGATAAAAAAGGTAACCTGTTAAAGGAATTTTGGGAACCGTTATCGGTTATGCTAAAAAAGATTAATCCTGCGATACAAATTATTACAGATGCTGCCGAAACAACTTCTTTCAGGCAGTCACTTTACACCAGTGCAGATGGCGTAGCTGCCTATAAACTTCAGCAGGCAATAAGAACGCTTGATAAAGCTAAAATTAATATTGCCGCTGATAGTACTTTTAATGCATTGCCTCCGGGTAAATATCCTGTAGTCCAGCTTGAAAATGAGCAAACTGTTCGTTTAGCATCTTTACCAAAAAGCGATGCCGGAAAATTAAGGGTTTTTGCAGGCTTAAATATTTTAATTGGCGGAATGCCGGTTATTTATTATGGCCAGGAGATTGGCGTAAAAGAGACTTCAGCTAAAAATGTAATTGATGGCGAAGCACTTAAAGCAATGCAAAAAGATAAAAATTCGCTATGGAATTACTATAAAGAACTTTTAAAAATAAAAATCACGCCTGCTTTGGCGGTAGGTGCATACAGGGATATACATAACAGCAATAATGAAGTAATTTCCTTTCTTAGGATATATGCTGATCCTAAAACGGAAGGAAATGAAACTGTGCTGGTTATGATAAACCTTTCAGCAGAAAATAAGTTTGTAATTCTGGACAGGGATAAAGATTTAAAAATCAGCAGGCTTAAGCTTATATCCGGGACACCTAATATCGTTTTTCCAAAAGGTGGCAGCAGTATAGAAATGACGCCTTACAGTGTACAGGTATGGAAGGTGCTGCCATAAAGCAATATGCCATAAAAAACAGCTCCTCTAAGGGAGCTATTTTTTTATAGAGTAAGTTTTAGTTCATGGAATTTAAAGGTTGTGCAGGGTTATTGCAGTTATATACGATACTCTTTTATTCCATTCTTCAGTAAGATGAAAGGTGTACGATGGAATCCGCCAGATTTTGGTTTCGTATATGCATTTTCCAAATTTTTCAAGTTCGGAAGAAGTAGAAAAATCTTTTAGCTTTTCAAGGCCGCGCATTGCAATTATTGCAAAATCAGGTTTTAAGTTTAGGTGTAAAACCGATTCCATTATAGATGTAATTTTTTTCTTTTGTTCTGTTGGTGCCCCTGATACCATAAGAATGTTTTTCTTTCTTACAGTAACTATATAAGTACCGTCTGAAATTCCCGATGCCGGTGTTATGCTTTCTAATGATACTTTTCCGGATTCAGAAAAGTAAACTTTACGTATGGCTTCAGGTTTCAACCGTTTGCAGACAGCGTTGATAGTTTCTGCCTTGCCGGAACTTCTTGCCCCTTTGATAATTATATATTTCATTGTAGTAGTAATTTTAGGTTTTAGTGTTGGTTTTGCAAGGTGTGTATGGATGTGTACTTTTGTTCATGTCATAGGCATCTGAGTGGGGGTTTAGTGTTAAAGTCGTTCAAGGTAAATTTTGTGACCAAAATCATAATTTTTAAAAATAGCTGTAGTAGGTGCATTAAAAATGCAGATTTTTCTTAAAAATGTACAGTTTTAGTGTATATCTGTTGATATAAATTCGATGGGGGGTTAAAGGGTTATTATGTTTAAATACTAAAGTTACATCCGCATTGTGCTTTGTTGTTTACGGAAAACCGTAAACAAATGTTAAAATTATGTTAAAATCGACGAATTACACAATATCAATGTAGTACTGTATGTACTTTCTTACTATATGAGTCGCATATCTTTTGTTATTGCAACTAAGTGTATACTATTATTTGCTTTAAACATAAATTTTAGCTTGTTTATTTTTTTTTCGATACTGCTTGTGCTTGGCGACGGGTAGCTTTTATCTTTAAAAACAGTACTGATATCTTCCTGTGTAAATCCTTCCGAAAGCAATTTTAAAATTTCAACATCATACTTATCTACTTCAAAAACAGATGGGTCTTTAAATACATCTGCAAACTCAGGTGATAGGTATACACCACCATAATACACGTTGTGTATAGCATCTGTAAGTTCGTTTAAGCTATCGCGTCCTTTTGCCACATAGGCGTTAATATCGCTGGCGTTAAAAAGTGACCGTATAAGAAATGGCCTGTCTTCTATAGAGTAAACAATAATTTTTACGGCATAAAATTCTTCTCTTACCCGTTTTACAAGTTCTTCACCGGAACTTATTATTGTTTCTCTATGATCTTCCTTAAACGAAAGATCTGTAATTATAAGGTCGAAAGGATTTTCTTCTAACGCTGCTTTTTTTACAAGCAGGTAACCTTCGTCGCAATATTTTGCGCTAACAATTTCTGATTCAAATTTATTTTCGAGCATAGCAATAATACTAAGGCTAATGCTGTCAATGTCTTCTATTATTAAAATTTTTCTGAACATAAGGCGTATAAAGAGGGTACGTTAATGTAATGTGGAAACCTTTACCGGAACCGGTATCAAAGTGTACAGCGCCATCTATAGAAGTCATCCTGCTTTCTATATTCTGGAGGCCATTTTTAGTAAGCAGTTTTTCCTGAGTAGCGCCAACACCATTATCGGTGTAGTTAATAACAATTTTTTTGTTATCTATTGTAAAATCTACTACTACAAGCGATGCCTGGCTGTGTTTTTTCATGTTTACCATAAGCTCCTGCAGCGATCGGTAAGTTGCAATTTTTTTAATTGCATCAATAGAATCCCAGTTTATATCTGCAATGCCTTTAATGATAACATTTACAGTATAGCCTGAATAAGCGTTAAGCATCATTTTTAAATGCTCAGGATATTCATAACCGGTATCGATATTATTAGTTTCCCGCGATATGTTTTTGGTCATCAGGTAAATAGAATCTAAGCGGGATAAAAGCTTTTCCTTGTCAGTTACCGATATATCTTCATCAGAAGCCAGGTCGTTTATAGTGCCGTAAATTTCATTGGCAATTTCGTCGTGTACCTTTTTTGCAAGTCTTGTTTCGGTAGAATATGATTCCATAAAACGCTCTTTCCTGTGCCTTGAGCGTACAAGGTAGTATACCATAATCGAAGAAAAAATGGTAAACACTAAACTGATTAAAAGCAATTTGTTATGGTCGCTGCTAATCTGCATTAGTAATGCCCTGTCCTGGGTTTCATTTTTTTTAAGGGCAGCCGTTTCATACCTTGTATCATTATCGATAATATCATTAAAACTGTTTTTGTGTGCTGTCCTTGTCTTCTTTAATGCTGTGTTGTAGGTTATGTATTCGTTAGAATAAAATTTTAATTCATCACCGGTGCTTATAGTAACCAGGCAGGAAAGCGCCTGAAGCATTTTTTCAGGTTCTCTTAGCTTTAGTGCTATGTCGTATGTTTTTTTAGCATATTCTTTTGCTGTTGCAGGTATGCCATGAACGTCGTAATATTCAGAAATGTGCTGGTAGCTGTAAAACAGCCCTTCAATGTCATTATGTGTTTTTCGAATTTCAAGTGCTGCCAACAGATGCTCTAATCCGCTGTTATTGTCTCTAAGCATGGCAAAGCCAAGCCTGTCTATAATATAGGCATAGGTAGAAGGTGACTTTTTAGCAACTTCAGACTCCTTAATGCCCTGTAGTATACCAATAGCTTCCAGGTTATTTCCCAATTCTATATGTACACGGGCAATATTGTGTAAAATATTAAGTTTTTCAAGGCTATCTGTAGAAACATCCTGGGCTTTTTCAAAATACAGTAATGCATTTTTATGGTCAAAAAGGTGTTTGTAAACATGCGCTAAAAAGGTATATGCTTTTACAAGTTCTTTTTTATCGCTCTGTTTTTTTATAAAAGGCAGGTTTTCAAGTATTGTTTTTTCGGCACCAAAATAATCTCCGGCAGTAAGCTGAACCTCGGCCATAAGGGCAATGTTTTTAGCTGCCTGTATAGAGTCGTTGTTTTTTAAATGGTGTTTTTTAGCTTCGTTATAATAATAAAAAGCACTGTCTAAAGCACGCATATATGTATAATGCTGCGCTTTAGCTTCAAGGCTGCAATTGTGAGGCTTTGAAGGCTTATGGGTAGTAGATGATGTATCATTACCTGTACAGGACAGGAATGAGGCAAATACCAATAGCACCATCAGCAATATTAACTTTTTTATAATCATTTAATCGTTTACGTAATAACAGATAAAATTTTATCAATTTAAACCACAAACACATATGGGCAGCCAGTATAACTGGTGCCGTAGTGTTATAAGCGGTGCTTTTACACACCCATTAAACTGTTTCCTGCAAGTAGTAAGATTGCAGAAAAAAAACTTAACAGTAACCCGCAGCTGCTAATGCAGCATAACGAAAATTGCTATCAAAATTAATATTTAGATGTAGCTAAGGTGCTTCTAAAGTTAATTACTTTTTTTGTATTTGCTGAGTGTTCCCCTGAATTTTAAGGTATTTTTTTGGTACTTACGACTATTAGTCAAACTCAGATGTAAAGAATAGTTTGACGCTTGGGTATTTAGATTGCGTCATTGAGATAGAAAAATCAGAGTCTGCCAAAAATACAAGCTGTCCATACTTGTCTTTAGCCAGAAACTTTTGTTTTATCCTTTTAAATTCGGCAAATTCTTCATTTTTAGCATCGTCCGGTTTTACCCAACATGCTTTGTAGGCAGGGAAATTTTCGTAAGAACATTTTGCATTATACTCATGCTCAAGCCTGTACTGTATAACCTCATACTGTAGTGCCCCTACGGTACCAATAACCTTACGGTTATTCATCTCCAGGGTAAACAGCTGTGCAACACCTTCATCCATTAGTTGGTCGATACCTTTTTCAAGCTGTTTTGCTTTAAGCGGGTCGGCGTTATTAATGTAACGGAAATGTTCAGGCGAGAAGCTTGGTATACCTTTAAAGCTCATAATTTCGCCCTCGGTTAGCGTATCGCCAATTTTAAAGTTTCCTGTATCGTGCAGGCCTACAATATCGCCAGGATAAGAAATATCTACAATTTCTTTTTTCTCGGCAAAAAAGGCATTAGGGCTCGAAAACTTAAGGTTTTTGTTTAGCCTAACATGTAAATAAGGTTTATTTCTTTCAAAAACACCCGAAACAATCTTAACGAATGCAATCCTGTCACGGTGTTTTGGGTCCATATTGGCATGTATCTTAAATACAAACCCTGCAAATTTATTCTCATCAGGCTCAACGAGCCTTGTGTCAGAATCTTTAGGCCTTGGCGACGGTGCAATCTGAATAAAACAGTCAAGCAGCTCGCGCACACCAAAGTTGTTTAACGCCGAACCAAAAAATACAGGTTGTAACTTACCATCAAGGTACGCCTGCCTGTCAAAAGGAGGGTACACCTCATCTATAAGTTCAAGTTCTTCCCTTAACTGGTTAGCTGGTTTTTCGCCAATTATGTTTTCAAGCTCAGGGCTTGCAATATCACTAAAGGCAATAGTTTCCTCAATATTTTTACGGCTGTCGCCACTAAAAATGTTAATATTTTTTTCCCAGATATTATATATACCCTGAAAGTCGTAGCCCATACCTATTGGGAAACTAAGCGGTGTAACTGTTAAACCCAGTTTTTGCTCCACTTCGTCCATAAGGTCAAAAGCATCTTTACCTTCACGGTCAAGTTTATTAATAAACACCAGCATAGGTATATTACGCATGCGGCATACCTGCACCAGTTTTTCGGTTTGTTCCTCAACACCTTTTGCAACGTCAATTACTACAATAACACTGTCTACCGCAGTAAGCGTCCTAAAAGTATCTTCAGCAAAATCCTTGTGTCCCGGTGTATCCAGGATATTAATTTTTATGTCTTTATAGTTAAAGGCAAGTACAGACGTGGCAACAGAGATACCCCTTTGCCTTTCAATTTCCATAAAGTCACTGGTTGCGCCTTTTTTAATCTTGTTGCTTTTTACAGCACCCGCTTCCTGAATAGCCCCTCCAAATAAAAGGAGTTTTTCGGTTAATGTTGTCTTACCGGCATCGGGGTGGGAAATAATACCAAAAGTACGCCTTCTCTCAATCTCTTTATTAAAATTCATCGTTTTGCCTCTGTTCTAAAATTATTTGCAAAAGTAGGTTTTTCCTTTTTTACAGCCGCAAAGATAAGATGTTCCTTTCATAGATAAAAACAGTATTTACGTCGAGGCTTTTTCGATAGTTTTTTTCTCACATGTGCGGTATGTATAGTTTTGTTACCTATTACTATTTAAATTAAAAAATCTAACTGTCAATTGATTACGGGGAATCAAATAACAGGATATAAAGTGATGCATATAATTTATGTACTGGTTATTCTATGCCTTTCGGCGAATGCCAATGCCCAGATTAAAGTGTATGCAACGTCAGTACTAAGCGAATCGCATACTACAGATGCTAACAAAGCACATGACGGAAACCTCAGCACCTTTGCTGTTTTAACCGCCAGTTCGGGTCTGGTTTTAGGAGCCGGAGCCTATTCAGGACATATCGAACTGCAATTTTCTGCCCCATTACCGGCTAACACTGTTTCGTACGTAAAAATAAATATGGCAAGCACAGCTATATTAAACGGATTACTGAGTGGTACATTAAATAGCCTCCTGTCTGGTATACTAGCAGGCAGCCAGGAATTTTCGGTAGAAGCAAAAAGTCCGCTTGGGGTAGTGGTGCTTTCCGGTGATAGTCAGGATGCCGGTGAATTTAATACCGACAGTATGAAACTCCTGGTAAATGATGCAGGAGAATACCTGATAAGGATAATCCCCAATAGTGAATACCAAAGTATTAAGATAACAAACAGGCTTGGCGCACTGATAGGTTTTTTTAATGAAAAAACGTTGAATGTATACGAAGCCTACCATGTAACTAATGTTCCTGTTTGCGCTACTATGCCATCCTACAGTTCCTACAATGGTACAGGCAGTGGTATAACAGTTGGTTTGCTAAATTCGGGTGCAGTAGGTATAAGCAACCCTGCCTACGCTATAGATGCCGATCAGTCAACGTATTCAGTTATAAAACTGGGCGATATTAGTGTGGCATCATCGTTAGAGCAGGTAGTGTATTTTGACAGGCTTTCGTTAGCATCAGATAAAATTGCCGTACGGCTTAGCGTACCGCAAACACTTGCCAGTGTATTGGGCAGTGTATCAGTAATAGCATATAACGGAAGCACTGCTGTACAAACAAAAACACTGTCAGAATTATTATCCTTAAATCTTCTTACGGCGGTGGCAAATCAGCCAATTACACTATACATGACCCCTGGTTTACCTATAGACAGGATAACCGTACGGCTTTCTTCGCTTGTGGGTGTAGTGCAAAGTATTAATCTTTATAGTGTTTCAAGAACGCTTGCATTACCTGTTATAACACAAAACCCGCCCATATGCCAGGGCAGCCAGGCATCTGTAATTGCAACAGCTCCGGCAGGAACGTCTATAAACTGGTATACATCTTCGTCAGGAGGGACCCCGCTTGCAACTACAACAACAGGCCAGGCTGTAATATCTTCTGCACTTACAGCTACAACCATTTATTATGCCCAGTTAAACTACGGTACATGTGTTGGAGCAATGCTGCCCGTAACCATTACGGTAATCAATATTCCTATGGCAGGTAGTATAACCGGAGAGCAAACCGTATGCTTTACAAGGACTCCAATTGAGCTAGGTACTACAACATACGAATCTGGCGCAGATATTACTTATAAATGGGAGTCGTCTTTAGACCAGGCTACATGGACGGCCATTTTGCCTGCTACTTCACAAATATACCAACCCTCGATTTTAACCCATACAACTTACTTCAGGCGGATAACAATTCGTACGGTAACAGGTGTGCAATGTGCTTCTTCCCCAAGTAATATAATTAAAGTAACCGCAAGAAACTGCATGGTTATCTCTAACCCTATGGTTAGACAACGTATAAAAAGCGGCGTTTAACTATATATCTATAATTTAGATAAAATAACGATTTTTTCTAAATAAATAGTTAAATTTTCTATAATTTTTAGTCAGAATTTAACTATGTAATTCATCGATAAAATTTGTAATTTCATCGATACTTATGCGATATTCGCAACATTGCTTTAAGTATACGTGCGTATGGGAGTAATTTCATGCTGTGAACCAATGAATTATTTAATTAATCTTAATGTTTATGGTATTAAAAACTACTCTCAAAAACCACAAAACTCTCTGCCTGCTTTTAATGCTGGCACTTTACCTGACTCCTTACCAGGTATTGGCACAAACAAGAGTTTATGCATCGTCTGCAACGTCTGCAGACACAGATGGCCCTGGCAGGGCGTACGACCAAAGCATGACAACTTCTGCCCAGGTCAGGGCAAGTTCAGGTATTGCTGTTGGCATTGGCCAGTATTCAGGCTACATTGAACTACAGTTTCCTTCTACATTACCGGCAAATACTACCAGTTATGTAAAAATTACAACAGATGTAAACTTATTACCATCGCTACTTGGCGGTAACCTTGGCGGCCTGCTGGCCGGTATAGGCGGAGTGGTA
>Ga0265780_10007835_pt1 | contig 13059 bp, 14 predicted proteins | sample P1T30metagenome_FD_192432 | JGI IMG/M metagenome (GOLD analysis project Ga0265780, IMG submission 192432) | Plant litter microbial communities from East Loma Ridge, Irvine, California - P1 T30 | ecosystem: Environmental > Terrestrial > Plant litter > Unclassified | place: USA: California...
CATCTTCTTCTTCACAGCCCTCATGCTCGCCACCGTTCCCTCTTTCCCCTCCCCCCTCCCGACCTCCACAACAATCATGCGCACAAAGTCCCTACTCAGCCAATAACTGCTATGCGCACCGAGCATCGTCAGGTACTGAATCTCCAACGGCCCGCCTCCATATTTCATGAAATAGTCAATCTGGCCATTATCATTGAGCAGATACGCTCTCTTCTCCGCAATCTCCTCACGTGTGAAATTGTGCGTCTCGAGCTCGACATTAGAGGGCAGGCGGGTTACAGAGGGCTTGTATGCATCACTGGCGGTGGTGTGGCCGTAGCTGTCTGTGCGGCGGAAGGGGTTGGCGAAGGAGAAGTAGGATGATGTTGCGGAGGGGATGGTGGCTGGTTTGAGGGTGTTGGCGTAGACGACGTCGACGGTGGCGTTGATACGGCAGGCCACGGGGTCGTAGGGGTTGATGATATTGTAGATGTTGTCGACGGCGATGCAGCCGTATGTGCCTTGCTCGCCGGCTACACCTGGTGCGGCATACGAGTCTGCGCCTGGTTTCTCCTTGTCGCGACGGGGTAGGAGGTTTGCGTTTTTCATCATCAAGAAGAGACCGACTGGACTGCCGCACACGAAGAGATCGGTGGTGTTGAAGATGAAGTGGTCGTCGGGGAGCTTGTCTTCAGGAATGTTTGGGTCGTGGAAGTGAGGGTCGACGTAGCTTGGTTGTGCGCTCAAGATGTCAATTGCCATGACTGAACCGAGAGAGTGGGCAACCAAATGCACACGGCCGTTCTCTGAGAAGCCTGGATTGTTCGCACACCATAGCCGGTAAATCCTGTTTGCTTCTTGTATACACGCAGCAACCATCTTGGGGTTGTGCTGGGGCGAGAGATAGTAGGGAATGTCGAGCATGACATCGCTGACGATGCCTCGCACTGACGGCAGAGTCTCTGGAGTGATGTCCTTGAGGGTGTACTTGTTAGCAGATGGGTCTTCAGCTGCATCTGTATCTAAAGCGCCCATGTCGAGTGATACGCGCTGTCGCCAATTTACCTGCGCAGAATTAGTATGCAAAGACAGACAGTGCATGTATCAACACTTACGGGCAACACCATCATACCACCCATGTCCTTTCGCAGGTGCCGCTTGACTTCTGGTGTTCCGAGCTCCACATTGACTTCTCTCCTGAAGCCATTCATGGCATGTGTGAAGTGGAACGTCTCCATGCGCTCCGAAAGCTTCTGTCCAATACCATGTATAACCAGCACAAGATCAGTCACCTTTGGTCTCTCAGACAGTGCAAGGTCTGGGTCCGACTTTTGTCTCCGATACTGCGGCGCTCCACCTTGCGATGAAGAGACTCCTTCGCGCGCAGCTTTTGCTTTGGGCGAATTCTTGTTCGGATGCAATCGGTCCCATTTGGCTTGATCGAAACCTCGCACGACGGGGATGCCGATCGGCCGCGCCTTGCGGATATAATTTGCCAGTGGCCGTCGTCCATAGTACTCTGATGGTTGCAATGCCGGCTTCAGTATGCACGCTTCGTTTTCGGTGGAATAGATGACGCCAGCCTTCAAGTATAGATGCTTTTGGCCGTTCGCACCATACTCGAGGTCTCCCACTGATTTATTGTCTGGCCCATCTGGCCCGGTAGAGATGTCTATCAGATCACATACGTTCTCTACTACATCTCTCCGCTCTTGCTCTGGGTCCTCGTCCTCTTGCGGCATCGTGCTTTGAACCAGGCCCGTTGACTGCATTTGCTGAGACGTCGAAGGTCGACTATTGGCAGATCTGCGCGGCTTGTCGGGCCACAACTTGTGCAGAATCTTCATCTCGCCATATGCGCCAACCTCGATTGCGCTGTTCAATTCGTCCTTCCACGTCTGCGTCCACGGCTGCAGCTCTATGTATCCCGCCTCGAGCATGTTTGCGACTTCGACCTCGACCGGCAGCATATTGTCCTTGTAGAACCACGTCCCTCTGACTATCTCCGCGACGTCACTCAGGGGTGACCAGTATATCGGCTCCATCCGAAGCGACTCGGCTTCCAGAACGACCTGATGCAACCGCGACACGCCCACGGGTACTTTGGTCGAAAGGCCGTCTTTCGGCCTCGAGGTCTTCTTTGCCGGTCCCTTGTCCTTGTTGCTTGATAGAGCTGGCTCCATGTCGTCGTCCCATTTGTAGCTGTCGTGCTCGTGCACTGTAGGCCGGCCGGAGCTTTCCGCGGCAGGAGGCTTCCATGAGCGAGGTATATTGGTGCGCGAGGGTGCTCGGATGAAGGGCGTGCCCGTTGTTGGAGGCTCGAGCGGCGATACATGTCCCGTGTCCGTCGCCTTCAGTGAGCCGCCGCTTGACCCCGGCCGTCGTCTCTCTGCCAGCTCAGCAGACCTCGAGTACTCTCCTCTGCTAGAGGACCGGGCTCCTGGGATGTCTCTGCCGTGCATGTAGCCCCCTTCGGGCGACGCACTGCTGCTGCCTCTCTTCCTCTTCAGGCGCTCGACTGCTGCGTTCGTCGGGGTGCCGCGGCCATGGCTGTCCTTCTCGCCAAGCTCCTCATTGTGCTTCAGTATCTTCTTCCTGAGCTCGAGCCACGACTCGTTTATCGCATCGTTGTCGTACTCGGAGAAGGGGCGTGGTGGCTGCTTCTTGCCGGCTGCTGAGCCCGTCACGGGCGGTGGAATGGGAGACAGCGGGTCGTCTATAGCGAGGGGAGACGTGTAGAAGTAGCGGACATGTATTTCTGGCGGCGCTTCAGTCGTGTGCAGGACTTCGCGGATGTACTGGTTCGCATGTGCAGACAGCGTTGGCTCGTTGTTCGCCATGGCCGCGATGGAGGCTCGGTGAAGGTAGGAAACAGACTGGAAAAGCTACGTAATTATCATCACGTCAGTATACAGAGAAACCACGCGTCCTCTCGGTGATGGCGCGTGGGTACAGCATGGCACAGTCTAGAAACATGGCAGCCTTGACTTGTGCATTACCCGTCGCGGTTGTTTTCCCATGTCACTTGGGGCGGTGACGCAGCGACCCTCGCTAAACTGGCGCCTGAGCATGTGAACGCCCTGCCCATGTCACCTGCAACCATCACTCGAACGTTATCAAAAATGAAGCACACCTCATGTCCGGCTGCAGGGTTCTTTGGCATGCCTCCAAGAACGAAGTCGTCGGTTTGACCAGTCATGCTAGCGATGATTCCAACCAGTTGTTCTCGGATTTCATCCTCTACCGTGAAATACAGTATGCTACCACTAAGATTTCATGTGCTCCCTAAAAGAAGCCTTAGATAGTCCTAGATCTATCTATACTATTATTGAGCTGTTTTCTTAACTTTATAGACTGTTGTAGCAGTCTTGCTGCGTTAATCTTGCTTATATCCCGCCTATTCTGTAACATAAGAGCCTGGATGCGGTACTTAGCGAGCCGTTCTCGTGGCAGATCTACTCTGTTCAGCAAGTCGCGAAGTAGTTAGGAACGCGCCGGGGTCTCCAGCCTACTCTTTCTCGTGAACGTCTGATCCACACATGAACCCCTCCCGGAAGACCTATCTCACAAGGGTCGACATGCAGCCTTTGAGCGGAACGGATACAGGAACGTGGCATTTTATTGAATCGCTCAGCGAGATCGCACACATTATGGAGTATGTCAGTCTGGAGAATAGTACGGAAGGTGGATGCGCGGTTGGGACTGGATGGTGGAAGACTTTTGCGCCCATGCACCACCTCTCAGATCTCAGTCATACTCCCGCGTAGTTAGAATTTATATAAGGAATTAATGTACACAGTTCTGTAATATGTATTGTAGTTTTGACTGATACATCTTTGTCCTAACCGAAGAGTACGTCCCCGAGGCGGATCGACACAGTCTTACTTTGAAGATAGTTATCCAGTGCAGCCTCTCCAAGCTCACGGCCCAGGCCTGACTGACGATATCCCCCGAACGGGAGAGCGTGATGGAGAGCGTTGTATGTGTTTACCCAGACGGTGCCGGCGCGGAGTGCGTTGGCGACCTCGATGGCGGTGTTGAGGTTGGTGGTGTGGACAGCCGCGGCAAGACCGTACGTGGTGTTGTTGCCAATTTTAATGACATCGGCCTTGGTCTTGAACTTCGAAATGGTGCAGACAGGGCCGAAGATCTCTTCTTGCTGGATCTTCATATCCTCGGTGACGTTGGAGAAGATGGTGGGCTCGATGAAGTAGCCCTTGTCACCCTTGCGCTTGCCGCCGGTCTCAACGGTAGCCCCGGATTTCTTACCCTCCTCAATGTAGCTTAATTTACATTAGTTGTGTTCTAAACTGGAGCGGAAGTGCGACATACCTCATGATGCGGTCAAACTGAAGTTGTGAGACCTGGGGACCCTGGAAGGTGTCCTTGGCGAATGGGTCACCGACAGCGTTCTGAGCAGCACGCTCCCTGAAGCGGGCGAGGAATTTATCATAGATCTCTTCCTGTACGTAGACACGCGATCCAGCACAGCAGCATTGGCCGTGGTTGAAGTAGATACCGAAGTTGACCCAGTTGATGGCCTCATCGATGTCCGCGTCAGCGAACACGATGTTGGGGCTCTTGCCACCAAGCTCGAGGGTAACCTTCTTCAAGTTGGAGCCAGCAGCCGACTTCATGATCTGTCGCCCGACAACGGTGGAACCGGTGAAGGCAATCTTGTCGACGTCCATGTGAGCTGAAAGTGCGGCACCAGCGATCTTACCGAAACCAGTAATGATGTTGATCACACCTGGTGGGAAGCCGGCCTCTTTGACCAGGTTGGCGGCAACGTACGCGGACAGAGGAGTCTGCTCAGCAGTCTTGATGACGACGCAGTTACCGGTGGCGATAGCAGGGCCGATCTTCCATGCCCACATGAGAAGGGGGAAGTTCCAGGGAATAATCTGACCGCAAACACCGACCTATGTCTATCAGCTCCGTACTGTTGGAGCAAGAGGGCATGCTACTCACGGGCTCCTTGCGGATGTAGTTGAATGTGTCGGGGGTGGTGTCAACGACCTTGCCCTCGATCTTGTCTGCCCATCCACCGTAGTATCTCAGGCAACCTGCGCAGGAGGGAACGTCAACGTTCCTAGCCATGCTGAAAGCCTTTCCGTTGTCGAGAGCCTCGACTGAGGCGAGGAGGTCGGCATTCTTCTCAAAGAGCTCGGCAAGCTTGACAAGAAGCTTTCCGCGGTTCTCAGGGGTCTCCTTCCTCCATGGGCCATTGAATGCTTTGCGGGCGGCGGCGACGGCAATGTCGACATCCTTCTCTGAAGCCTCCTGAACCTGGCAGATGACTTCTTCGGTGGAGGGGTTGATGACGTCGAAGGTCTTGCCGTCAACGGCCTTGACCCATTCGTTGTTGATGAAACTTGAGATATGTTAGTAGCTTCTTTGATAGTCCAGGGAAAGTTGGCTTCCGAAGATATTCGGAAGCGCGCATTGTTACTCACAGACCGGTGGGCTGGTCGTATTCGCCCGTCTGAGGGGTCTTGAGCTTAACTGAGAGACCAGACATGATGATTATTGTGCTCTGTTGTCAATTAGGGTATCTTTTAAGGGGAGCAGACGCGAAGAGCAGATTGCAGGGTAGGAGATGAGGGGTAGAGGGACGCGCAAATCTTAAGTACTATTTTGGCCCATGCCGGCACGAAAGGATGTCTCCACCCTTACACCCACCTTACGAGACCATCACCTAACAGCCTCGGCCATGAGGAGCCAGTCCCAGGACGCTACAGCGGCCTATCGCACGTTGCCGTACTGCAGCTCAGCGGCGCCCTGACGTACCGGCTCCAGATCCTGCCCCGCTCTTTTGACCATTGAGAACCTACCCCTCCCCCGCAGGCCCTGCCCCCAAGCCCTTCAACCGCGTCTTGGGAGCCAGATTGGGACTCTCGATCGAGCATTTGAAATCGACACATGCCCGTGCTAAGAAGCTTGTCGCAAACTTTACTGATCTTCGGCGTCAAGCGCATCATGCCCGATCATCACTCAACAGTGACCTTCTTCATCCCAGTGCTGGATACGATAGCGAAACGTGGCAACCCACCTTGCCACAATGCTAGCACCGAAGAGGCATCTTTCCTACTCCACCTTCGGCTTGCATTCCAGCGAGATGTCTGAGCTGAGCACTTTAGCACCGACGCATGTACGGGGCGAGACAGGGCGTCCAGGATGAGACGCCTGGCGACATCTAGGTGCTGGTTTTCCATCTGAACGAGCGTTTGCATCGGATGAGCGCGTCCTTTTGCCCCAGCAGCAGCAACGCGCGGGAAGCTAGAGCTTCCGAGTACCTCCAGCTGACTAGCTTATCGCGGGGAAAGCTTACGGAAGCCAAACTAATCATGCTGGCGTGATACTCCGCACCAAAGGAGACTCTGAGTGCGAATAGAATTTAACAAAGAGACTAAATCGCAACACGACTGACAAGCGGCACCCGTAGCCCGGCGGTGGTGTGATCTGCACGCTCAATGTCTTACCACATCTTGACCAAGTGCTTAAAAGCCGAACACTAGGCTGACGAAATGGTTACTTGCGGGGTCCTTTGTACATGCATCGGAATGATTCCGCCTTCTTGGAGATGCACAGAGAAGAGTGAGAACTGAACGTAAGAAACAACTACACCGTCGTGTCATCCTAGCGTGACGCGGGCACTCATCATCTCATGCCTTGACGGCTCGTGTAGGTCAATGCAGATTCGTGAACACCCACTCGTCTACCATCAGGTAGTAGGGTACTCAGATGAACAAAGCGAGCAGAGAAAACATGCGTGATCGAACCCAGTTGGGCCGCGTTGTAGCAAAGCCAGTGGGAACATGAATCACAAGGTTTGAGTGCAAAGTAGACATAGATCAGCGTCTGATTTCGTCTTGATTTAAAGCTACCTAGAACCTGGAGAACAATCTGATTGAATCGAAGAAAGTCGTCGTGAATAGTGTACAGAAAAGAGCCGTGTCGTGATTCCATCGTCGCCAGCAAGAAGAAGCCAGGGACGTTATACGGTGGATGTGGTGAATAGAGACGCTCCCAAAGAAAGGCACAGAGTCAAGAGAGACTGATCTGAGCTGCGAACAGTCTGCTCATCCGTGGCAGGATGAATCCAAGAAAGAAAGAGAGGCGATTTGGATGCTAGCTGTGCAAGGGCTCAGAGCATCTCGTCATCCATGGCGGTGTCGCCAACGGCCGTGGTCGTCTGGACATCTGCGCCGCCAATGGCTGCAACATCCGTGTTGCCTTCGCCCGCAGGGAAGTAGTCGGCCATCTCGGCGTCCAGTTCCTCGACAGTCTTCTTCTTGGTGCGCTCGCGGGGGTTGCGGCCGCCACGTCCACCACGCGCTTCAGCACGTCCACCACGGCCGCGACCTTTTCCAGCGGCAGCGGGGGCTGTCTTCGCTGCGTTCGCAGGCTTGGGCTTGTCCTTCTTGGGTTGACTACAGGATGTCAGTCACGCACGATGCATGGAAGGATGGGGTACTTACGTGACGCGTTCGGCGAGAGAAGGCGCGGCGGCAGACGAGACGTTTGCTGCGCTGACGAGCATCTCCACTCGGACGGGGCGGCCGTCGATCTTGACGCCGTTAAGGATTCCTGTGGCCTTGACGGCTTGCTCATGCTTGTGGAAGATAATAGTAGCGCTGCCGAGGCTGCGACCGGTAGGGCCATACTGGAGGAGGACCTTCTTCGGCCTGATGTTGATAACCTGAGCAAAGTATTCCTATTAGGCGTATTAGTTGTCGTGACTGGAGTTTGTTTCGCGAAAGCAGAAGAATACAAGTCCACCCAGAGGCGGAGCGACAGTCGCGATATCCATGGTTCGGCAGTGGTGAGTGCCACTCGGAAAGCATGTCTGATGGACAGACGCAGAATGTGTTGTGCAGCGGTGGCAATACATCGCAACATGTGTCTGTTGCGATAGTGTGGTGCGAGCCGAATCAAGAATCTGAGAGTGCTTTGCCCACGCCCACTTGATCTTGTTTGTGCAGCTCTGAGATGTCTTGTTGGCTCGCTTGTGCTTTGCCTTTCTTGCGCCACTTGGGCGGTGCCATGTACACGATCTGGAATGAGCGCGATGCTGGAACATCATTCTGGTACTTTCGTCGTTGCGACACTCCGGAATGTTTGCGTATTGCTAGTCTTATGCCAGTCATGCTTGCCAAACACTGATCGTGGTCTGACTTTTTGCAAATCGTAGCGAACAAACCGTACTTGGGACGGAGGAACAGCGTCGGTTTGTATGTCGGCTCGATCTCGCAGATTGCGAAGTAAAGTAGGCTCAAAGACCTGCAATGGTCTGACATACCTGGAGCGAGTTCTGATCGACATCGTGAGGCTGAAGACTGTTAGCAAGTTCCGGATTATGCGGGTTGGTGAGAGTGCTTACAAGACCGCTCACGAGTATCTTGCCGTTGGTCTCTGGAACGGCGGCGGCGGCGGCAGGCGCGGCTTTGGGCTGCCTAGCAGGCTTGGTCGACTTGCCAACGCCACCTACGGGGCCGGAGGGAGCTGGACGAGCAGCATCTGAGCGACGGCCGCCGCGACCGCGACCCTGGCCCTGACCCTTGGTCTGGCGCCTGGTCTTGAGGATGTCATCGAGGCTGGTGTCGAGCTTGGAAGACATGGTGACTTGATGAAGGTGGTGGTAAGGCGCGTAAGTGAGGCGCGGTAATGTTCAGTAGTTTAGTGAGAGAGGTGGCTGCTCAGTTGACGAGACTGAGTGGGCGTGGCCTGGCGGCGAACGTGATACAGACAAAGGGGCGCGCTGTTGTGGGGCGCAGCGCGTCAGAGCAAACGGGACTCGTGGGCTGAGAGTCGTTGACAGAGTTGCGCGTGTTTAGTGGGGTGAGCGCACTCAATTATAGTCGTGGAAGAGATGGCACACGAAGTTGAGGTTGAAGTTGATGGAGGTGGTGGAGTGGAAAGGTAAAGAAGGGGAGGGAGCGCAAGAGTGAGCAAAGAGGCAGCAGGCAGCAGGCGGCGCGGCGGTGCGGCGGCGCTAACCAAACACAGCCACTAGCGCGTCAGCCTGGCCAGGGTACCTGCCCCAAGCTTCTAGAGTGACGATAGCTGCTGCTGTCAGGAAGCGGCGAACATGGAACGGTAAAGGCAGTGGCAGTATGGCAGTCACTCCGGTAGGCGCTCGTGACCTCGACATGACAACATGGCGAAGCTGACCCGGGAACAGTGGCAGTTCAAGTTCTTTGACGTGGCGCAAGTCAAGCTACCCGATGAAGAGAGCTCATTCCTGTCCGAAGTATGTCAATCTCGCCGACGCATATACAGATGCTTACATGGCGTAGGTCGGGAATATCACGTCAATAGTCTCGGGTTCGGAGAGCATCTTCTTCGGCAGCGCAGATGGCATCGTGCGCATCGTGTCGCAGGCCTTCAAGGTCGTGCGCGCGTTCAAGGCACATGACACGGGCGCAATCAACTACATGAAGCAGATCGAGGGCACGTCGCTGCTGGTTACAATCGCCGAGGACCTGTCGGACGAACCGGTACTCAAAGTATGGGCTCTGGACAAGCTGGAAAAGAAGACGGGCATACCGCGCTGCCAGAGCACCCTCACCATCCACAACGGACGGAAGCAGTTCCCCATTTCCGCCTTCGCTGCGCTCGACGACCTCTCCCAGCTTGCCGTTGGCTTCGCGAATGGCGCTGTTACCGTTGTTCGAGGCGACCTCATACACGACCGGGGCGCCAGGCAGCGGACCGTCTTCGAATCCGAGGAGCCCATAACCGGGATAGAGTTCCGCGAAGGGAGCATCACCACACTGTACATTGCGACGACGAATCGCATAATGACACTCGTCATTTCCGGCAGGGGTCAAGGGCAGCCAGCCAAGTCGCTCGACGAGTACGGCTGCGGGGTGGATTGCATGGCCGTGGACAAGAACACGCGTGAGGTCGTCGTAGGGAGGAGCGATGCCATCTACTACTATGGTCAACATGGACGAGGACCCCCATATACGTACGAAGGAGAGAAGAAGATGGTTTCGGTATATAAGGATTATGTTGTGATTGTTGCGCCCCCTAAATCGAACGCCATGCCACGGTCGAATCCCTTGCGAGCTTTCGGCATCGGGGCCACCGACGATGTTTTCAACACATCAAGCTTTACCCTGCTGAACACAGAACTCCGCTTTGTGGCGCACCAGGAACAATTGACGTCTCAAGTCAAAGCAGTCATATCAGAGTGGGGTGATTTGTTTGTCTTCACCATGGACGGAAAGGTCGGTCCACATTCGTTTTCAGCGAAATGCGCGTCTGACACAGATTAGATCTTCCGATACCACGAGAAGCCCTTTGCACAGAAGCTGGATATACTGTACCAGCGAAACCTGTATGTCCTGGCCATCAACCTCGCACAAAAGGCAGGGCTAGATGCTGCACAACAAAATGTCATCCTTAGAAAGTTTGGCGATCACCTGTACTCGAAGCAAGACTATGACACAGCCATGCAGCAATACCTGAAGGCGATCGACAACACGGAGCCTTCTCAGGTCATTCGCAAGGCAAGCTGCGCGTGCGTACCCTTTTTGCCTACGCTAATACTTAACTAGTTTCTGGATACACAAAGAATACACAATCTCATAGAGTATCTGGAAGAGTTGCATGACCACCATAAAGCGACGTCAGATCATACAACACTATTATTGAACTGCTACGCGAAGCTCAAAGATGTTGAGAAATTGGAAGAGTTCATAAAGTCGCCCGATGACCTGAAGTTCGATCTCGATACCGCCATTTCGATGTGTCGACAAGGAGGCTACTACGATCAAGCTGCTTATCTTGCCCGAAAACACGGCGAGCATGAGCTTGTTGTTGACGTGCTTATCGAAGATTCGAAACGATATGCCGAAGCACTGGCATACATTTGGCGATTAGAGCCTGAGGTTGCGTACTTCAACCTGATGAAATACGCTACAGTACTACTACAACACACAGCCAAGGACACCACACAGTTATTTATCGACTATTATACCGGCAGCTTTCGTCCAAAGAAGGACGCTATCATGATCCCGAACGCTCCCGCGACACCAGGAGGGATAGGTATGGGTCTCGGTGTAGCATCGACTGCCGTGCAGAACCTCGCCGCTCTGCTGCCTCTTCCATACATGAACACAAGCGCTGTAACATCAAATCCTCTCGGTGAGCAAAAGAGCACAATGAGCCAAGCCCAGATAGTAGAGACAACTACGGATGAGCCTGCGCCTGAGTACACGGTGCCCAAGCCGCGGACCGCATTCTCGGCGTTTGTAGACCACTCTCAAGAGTTCATTGTATTCCTGGAGGCATGCATCGCGTCCGAGAACCTTCGTGAAGACGACAAGGTCGATCTGTACACAACACTGTTCGAAATGTACCTGCACACCGCATCATCAAAGAAGGATAAAGAACGACAAGAGTGGGAAAACAAGGCCAAGCAGCTTGTGGAAGGTAGAGACATACCCATCGACACGTCGAATGTTTTGCTCCTCTCGCATCTCTCAAACTTCCGTGACGGAGCTATATTGGTGCGTGAACAACAAGGACTGCATTTCGACATCTTCCGCTCCTATACCGCCGCCAACGACACCCAAGGTGCCATCCGCGCGCTACGAAAGTACGGCCCCGAGGAACCTGCGCTATATCCAGCTGCCCTCGCATACTTTACATCTTCACCCGATGTCCTCGCAGAAGCAGGCGATGAGCTGGATAGCGTACTCAAGAAGATTGACGAAGACGGTCTCATGGCTCCTCTCCAAGTCATCCAGACTCTCTCCACAAACGGCGTCGCAACAATGGGCATGATCAAATCATACCTCAGCACGACCATTGAGCGCGAGCGCTCCGAAATTGCATCCAATCGTCGCACCATCGAAACGTTCCGCTCCGACACGGAGACCAAGAAGAACGAGCTGCAGAAGCTCAACACCAAGCCCGAAGTCTTCCAGGCCAGTCGCTGCCAGGTGTGCATGAAGACACTCGAACTCCCTGTCGTGCACTTCTTGTGCAAGCACAGCTACCATCGGAGTTGCTTGAGCACGGACGAAGATGTTGAAGATGCGGAGGTCGAATGCCCAGTATGCAGTGGGCAGAATGCCACAGTCAAGGCGATCAGACGCGCGCAGATAGAGAGCGCGGAGAGGCATGACTTGTTTCAAGATGCGCTCAAGAGGGGAAGAGATGGGTTTGCAGTCATTAGCGAATGGTTTGGACGAGGTGTTATGGGTGTAGCGAGTGCGGATTAGAGCGGATTATGATTGTAAAGCACCACTATTGCCTCCCCTTTCATGTATAATTGAATATCGCACATGTTCTCGTCTGCAATATATTTTTCAGGTCAACATATCCGCTCTCAGTGACCATGGGAGTGAAAGTGAGTTTGGAGCGAAGAGGTGGGTTTGGCATGCGTTGGATAGCGTGATTAGGGAAACGGGGGAGGTGTTCGGATGGGTGATGAGTGATGTAGAGACAAGTTGAGGAGAATTGGGAGAGGGATATTGAGGTGCTTAAAGAGGGAGGAGACGACAACAAGAGCGGGTGTTGTATTGATTGATCAATTAAAATGGGTTCATATCGCTATTAGAGCGGCACTACGTATAGTTTAGGTATTGACTGCGATTTTTTGAGCTTTTGAGCATGGATCTAAGCTATTATAGGGTTCTGGTAAGCTACCACGGTTCGACGTCTGCCCCATCCATGTCTCTGTCGTACTCAGTCGGCAGTGGATGTCCTGCTTGTACACTGAAGACCGGCAATAGAGATGGCATGGGTATCAGCACACACGCTTCTCCGCCCTCGCTGGATCGGGCTTTGGATCCTTGACGAGGCGGACGTGAATTGCGCGTATCCGTGGCACGCATTGTCCTGGCTCTATTGGCTGAGTCACAGCAATGTCAGGAGCCTCATTCAAGCTAAACCTACTGTGCCGTTGCACGAAGGAGAGAAATAGGGGCTTTCTTAGGGTCTACTTAAGGGGGAGACAGTGCAGGACAGAGAACTTACTACCTACTTAAGCTACTTACTTTAATTTACTGCTATTCTATTATAATAAATACTAATTATTTTATTTACTGCTCTACTCTATAGTAT
>Ga0265780_10007837_pt1 | contig 13056 bp, 14 predicted proteins | sample P1T30metagenome_FD_192432 | JGI IMG/M metagenome (GOLD analysis project Ga0265780, IMG submission 192432) | Plant litter microbial communities from East Loma Ridge, Irvine, California - P1 T30 | ecosystem: Environmental > Terrestrial > Plant litter > Unclassified | place: USA: California...
TGGCCAATCAGCGGGCGGGCGCATGCCTGAGGCTGTGAATGACCAGCTGCGCCGCTTCGGGCATGGCACCGCGACACCGCGACACTGGCCGTGGGATTGGGATTAGGATTGGGATTAGGATTGGGATTAGGATTGGGATTAGGATTTGATTATGGAGCGCCATCCATCGCCAGAGCCATCTGACCCGCTGCATTCGCCTTTGTCGTGTCGTCGCGTCCGGCGAGGGCTGAGCTGGTGGCTGACGAGCACGCTTGGAACTTGTCCTAGTAGGGCCACTGACTGCTTCGCTGGCTGCATCTACTCAATGAGAGCGACAATGACCACGCAGCAAGCGGGCGAGCGAAGGCAGCGCCGGCTGCATGTTTGAGCGACAAGAGGCTGCTGGGATGTGGGATGCGGGCTGCTGGGATTGTCGACCGCCATCACGCTTGCAAGCTTGCCATTGCCACGCCCGTGTTTCTCGCGCTCGCACCTGCACCTGCAGACTCCAGAAGGGCATCCGTGCGCGGCGGCGCTAGCATGCGCAGGCGCAGGCGCAGGCGCAGGCGCAGGCGCGGTTCATGTCAGAAGCTGCTTCCCTTCTGGATCAGCCTTTCTTGGTCTACACCCCTGGAACGTTCCGCCTCAATGAATTATGTACCGACGACGTTACTTTACTCTTCACTTCCAACAAACGGACCCAACCACGCTACTATGCTGGTGTTTGGGCCACGCTCCACATCCACCGTCCACAATCCGCTGCCGCCTCTAACAATCAATCCAGCCTGACCGGGCATAGTAGCTTCACCACCACCATCGTGCCGCCGTCTTCCCTTCTGCCTCTCCGCTTCTGCTCTCTGCTCTCTGCTCTGCCTCTGCTCTCTGCTCTGCCTCTGCTCTCTGCACCCTTTCTTTGCCTCCTCTTCCTGTACATAGCCGCCCCGGAAACGACGTTGCATCACCACATATTTGCACCCGTGCCTGTCAACAACCGACAACCTCCCGCCGTCTCCTTGCTTGACTCGACTTCACCACCCGTCCTCGCACTCACTCTCGCACACGCAATGCAGTGAAGGCCCGTACCCTGCAAACACCACCACACCCAGTAGCCCGCCCATGCTCGCCGCCTCACCGTGAGCACGCCGCCGTCCTCACCTCCTTCACCGCCGTCCACATGCTCGAGCTACAGCTCCCTCGCCCAATGCCTCACGCCCTCCCCCGGGAGCCTCCCTTCGACTTCTACGCCTCCCGCTCCATGTCCAAGATGGACTCCACCATGCAGCTCCCAATGCCTCGCATGGCCAGCGGCCACGATCACGTCCAGCGAGCGCCCCTCACACCTCCACATCTTCCAGGCTCCGCAGTCAGGGTAGTCTCACTGCCACCCAATCAGGGTGCTGGTCATCAGTATGGCTACCAACTACCTGCCATCGGCAACTCGAGGTCTGTGGCTGCACCACAAAGTCCCAGTCCGCAACGCCAGGCCCAGCAGCCGCCACAAGAGGTCACCCAGACACCACGGAAGAAGTGGTCTATTTCGCCCAACTTGCGGATACCCCCGACCATCAGCACCCCGCAAGAAGGCTTGCCTCAACTCGCAGCCGAGGTTAGTTTTGTGCAAGAGTAATATTGTGCCAAGGCTGACATGTCCAGATTACGTGCCTATTCTGGTTCGAAAGCTCAACCACACTCAAGCAAGTCCTCGATGCGAACTCGTCACCACACGCCATGCAGCCCCTCGTGCCCGATGCACACCCCACGATCGGATTCAAGAAGTGGGTAGCCACCATTCTCACAACCACGCAGGTCGCCCAGAATGTCATCTTGCTCGCCTTGCTTTTCATCTACAGGCTGAAGCTCACCAACCCCACCGTCAAGGGCAAGCCTGGTAGCGAGTATCGACTATTGACCGTAGCACTCATGCTAGGCAACAAGTTTTTGGACGATAACACCTACACTAACAAGACCTGGGCAGAGGTCTCGGGCATCTCGGTGCAAGAGGTGCATATCATGGAGGTCGAGTTTCTGAGCAACATGAGATACAGCCTGTTTACTTCCAAGAAGAAGTGGGACGAGTGGCACACTATCTTGGGCAAATTCGGAACCTTCTTCGACAAGGCCTCGCGGATTCCAGCTTCAGGCACCATCAGCCCCCCGACTCCCTCACTAGCTGTGCCACACAACTTTGTCCCGTCGCCACCAACCGCCCAGCAGACATCACCCCCGACCGCAATGATGTACTCGCCGAACCACGCTGCGTTTTCCAACACACCTCTGTTGCAGCCTCAGGCGACATCAACCACGGTGTCTCCAATTGGCACTCTGCCTGAACTTGGTCCAATCGTGCGCAAACGCAGTGCTGACTACGGCGCGGAACAACCATTCAAACGCCAGGCCCACGGCTTTGCCCCCGGCCCATATGGCAATGCTCCTCCTATTCCAACGTTGCAAACACCAGTGAACAGGTCGTTCGAGGTCCCACCTTCAGTCAATCGTCTACCACCGCTGCCGAGCTTGTCCATCCCCGCACCTCAGCCAATGCAGGCTGCACAGGGAAAAAACTGGTCAGAACTGCCACTCCCAGGCGCACGTTCAATGGCCATGGTGTACCCTCCCCCTGTTCAGTGGCAGCAACCTATTGGCACTCCAACATCTATGCCTGCGCACCCATTCTCCAACAACTATACCCCCACTTCGTCTTCCCGTCAGATGAGCCCGTATCCGCCTTCTGCTGGTTCTTCTCCGATTAGCGCATACCCAACCACATCTTCAAGGCAGTTGTCTCCATCACATTTCCTGAACCAGCGGCAGTCGCCATATCGACCTGTTCGTGGTGTGCATACACTTCTCGTACCCCCACCGCCGACGTCGATGCACAATCCGGCACAAAATATCGGATACAAACAAATGCAGTATCAGCCCCTGGGTCGCCCCAACACTGAGCGCCGCGCTGGCCTCCTGCCGTACATGGACCGCAACGCGTGGCCCGAGACGAATCAGTTCAACCAGCTTCCCGTCCCCCAACAACCCATCTTTCGGTGAGAGATGGCACATTCTCTTTCATGTATCGACTTGTACACGATGGGTATTTCTCACGGACCCCAGTTCTTCCTTTTGACGTCACATTTTATCTGCTGCGTTTGAGCGTGCATTGCATTTATGGCGTATTTTGTGAGCCACGACAGCACTCAATTGACTTGAGGGGCTATTCGGGATTATACTTGAGCATTTTTGGGCGTTCATGTACACTAATCAATCGGACCCACGTCGGGTCTGAGTGGCTATTGGAATGAGATCTGTTAGCATGACGTTGAGCATGCAGTCATATCGGCTTGGTACGACAGGCGAGACTTTGCACAGGCGCGGATCGTGAGGAAGGGCTAGTGCCCCGATTAAAAATGAAGGAGAGTACTAGGGCCTTTTGGGCTGCATTCCAGATTCCAACCCTGATCTTGGCAATGAATCAGTGACTCCACTTGTTGTAAGGTTCGGCATGGTGCAATGATTATGGTGACGTTCATTGCGACGACGGCAACGGAAGGCGATTGATTGGGTGATAGGTTGGAGCTAAGCGAGGTGGTTCGCGTGGAACTGCTCCGGGTCACAGGTCGGGCCTTTTCCTGGGGGCGCGAAGCGTGACTCGGGAGACTAACCATGTACGATGACCCATCTCCTAGATGCATCGTTTTCGAGGCACAGAGCTGATGCAAAACGAGTGTCATGGCTACACTGTAGTCAGAGGGGTGCATCGGTCATCATCTACAGTGCCAAAGTTTCTTCCAGTGTCTTCTAGTATATGGTCCTATTTATATATCGATCCGTGGTTCAGGTGGGAGGGCCGAAAGGCAGCACTCCCGGGGGGGAACGTGGGTGTCGGGGTGTGGGTGCGCGGATTGGGGGTTTGGATCATCTAGATGAAGAGCACGCACGGCGCCATACATAGCAGTAGCTTGAATATTTGAATACGAGCATGTACATGGTTTCATATATGCACCCCGCCCATCTATCTCGGCGTTGTATCGTACACGCAATTGCACGTGCTAGAACAGCTTGTTGTCCGCACTGGCCTTGGCGGCATCTCTTCTCGCAGTCTGCTTCTTCCTGTCCTTGGCCTCGCCCGGGGGCTTGAAGAACAGACTCGGGCTCTCGCCTTGCTTGACGGTGTAACTGAGGTACCCTCTGTGCGCCGGGTCGCGGTAGTACTCAATGTCCTTTCTCGCGGTGGCGTCGGGTAATCTGTACTTGTACTTTTCGCCGAGCTTCTTCAGCAGCGTGGCCATGGCTTCCTTCTTAGCGGCGTCGCTTGCAGTGGCGGACTGGAGGGACGAGAGGATGGGTGAGGCGAGGAGTTCGGGCGTCGACGACGAGGCGAGGCTGATGAGGTCCGACGAGGACTGGATGGATATGGTGGGGTGGGAGTCGCCGCGCAGCACGCGCTTGATGGATGTGGGGGAGTAGAAGCGCGTGGTCACAGAGCCGCCGAGAGACTCGATGCGCTCGATGGCTTCGGCGGAGGCGCGGGAGACGACGATGTGGATGGCGGAGGTCAATTGCTCGGGGTTCTGTCACGAGTGTGTTAGCCATTGTCTATGCGTCGTGGGAGCTGAGGGGGCCAACGCACTCGGGCCAGCAGCTTCACGCCGTGGCGCTTGACGCCGTGTAGACAGCGCGACTTGTGCAGGTCCTTGATTGTGATGGGCTTGGAGGGATCCAGGCGGCCTTGGTCGATCCACGACTGTATGCGGTCGAGGTTGATGGGCGACATTTCCACCTTGAAGCTGGCCCGTGTCAGCACCCTTCACTGTCCCCAAATACACGCTCCCCATTGCACGTACGGATTGTACTTGCCCCTCCCCCTCTCCGGGTTCGTGATAGACTGCGGCGTCTGTCCTCCCTCGAAGCCCGCGGGCACCTTTCCGTGCGCATGCTGGCCCTTTTGACCTCTGCCGCCCGTCTTTCCCTTGCCTGACGCTGGGCCACGGCCGCGGCGGATCTTCTTGTTATAGGCGCCCTTGTTGTCCGACAGCGACGACAGAATCGATGCGCATCGTTGCTGGGCCGGCGCGAGGAACGGGGCGATTGAGGCAGCGGCCGGCGTCCGGGGCGATATGGAGAGTAGCGACAGTGCGAGGCGCGTGGCCTGTAACCGGGGCGGCATGGCTGTGATGGTGCGTGGCCGTCTACACGTCGGTTCCCTTGCCCGTCGTGGTCTTGATACTGGACGTTGTGAAATTCCTAGTGCCAAGCCGCACTTCCGCGGCCTAACCTTGCGGGTGGTTCCTACACGGCACGCTCCACTTCATCGCCCCCCTTGCATATCGACATGCACCCGCCACAGTATATAATGCACACCCCGCCGTTGCAGAGGCTCCCGTCTCATTGTCTCCCCGTCAATTCTCCTCGCTTACCTGGAAACACTCCACAATGGTTCGGCTGCTTATTCCACCCGGTGAGCACATGACCGTGTAGTCCGCCCTACTGGTCTCCACTGAGACCCCAACTTAGGTGAAGGGCAGCATCCAGCTCTGTCCCGCGGGCCCGAATCGAGGTCCACTTATCAGATCGATGCATTTTTACTCGCACCACTGACTGCTAGTCTTTGGCTCCTCGGCCGACGTCTCTTGAGGCAGCCCCTCGATGCCCGATTTCCCAACAACACGGCATATTGGCTCTACAACACTGGCCTCGGTAGCGCTCTCTTACTGCCATTTGATGCTTGGGAAACATTCAACCGAATCACCTTCGCCTCGCGCGTGCTCCACCATGACCGCGTTCCCGACCCCACTCCCTTCAGATGGTGGGCACGCAGCGACCGATTCTCGCCCGACAATGCCTTTCTGCTTGGTGCCCTCGGAAGTTGCATACTCTCTGGTCGTTCCGCGACACTTAGGAGTCTGTCCTCGGTTCAACGCCAATTCGCACGTCTTGGTGTCGTCAGTGTCGGGAGTTTGCTTAGCGGCGTTGGTTTCCATCTACAATTCCGATATTTTCATGGGATGCAGACCACGGAGAAAGAAGAAGAGTCCATTTGTGTCAAACTCGCTGCGTTGATACGCTTGCAAAACCATCCAGACTTTATGCACACATTGAACATTGGCGAAAGGTTATATCTCATGTCTGCCATCAATGAAGAAAAACGCCAACTCGAGCGAGTGGATCGTCCTCTTAACCACGCCAGCAATGACTCTGAACCAAGGTTGGTGAAACAGTCCATGGCTGTCAGTTGGCTCAGCGTCGAAAGCTACCCTTCATTCCTCCGAGTAGATTTCGAGGCAGCAACTGACGAATTCTCCGATCTTTTTGATACTACAAGACCACCGGCCGAGCGACTAGATCACATGATCAAGGAGGCTTCTTACATCGCCGCCCTCCTCAGGGCTCGAATCGTCAAGGCTTCTTCCATGACCTGGTCAGATCCGGCCGCCCCAATCCTGTCCGGAGAATACGCCGTATTGACAGCCTTGCAAGACAGATTCGTCCGCAACATCCTTGCTCTGAAGCGGCAAGAAGATCCAACCTTTTCTTTCCGTCAGCTCCTGCTCTCTATTGACCCTGATGCCCCTTATCTGGAGCAGCATATACCGTCCGTTAGCCTTGAGTTCCTTGAGAATATGTTGGAAAGTGTGCGTTTGGTGTGCGCGGGGAAACTCAAGGTAGAGGAATTTGAGAGAACTGAACTGCTGGCAACCGAGATACCCATGTCGAACGTGGTTGAAGAAATGAGGGGACATGCGGCACGAGCTGAGCAGTTGGCCCTCGGTGAATGAGATGCGTGTACCCACTTTCCTGGCGTCAACCACAAAATAGTTATGCTATATACCCAAAATACTTTATCGGTCAATTCCATTTCCCTCAGGACTATCTACAGAGCAGTATTCCTTCCAATGTCACACAACACAAGTCTGGCCTCAACACGTGAGAACAATTAAAAGCCTGAGGTCCAATATCTTTTTACGTTTGCCGCGAGGCCACAACATCACGATTTAGAGCACAAGTTGGGTACTGAACTTTCAAAGAGATTGATTTTGGTAGTCGGAACCTCATGATCCAAGGCTCGTAACAATTACCACCCATCTGTATCACATTACAAATCATCCACCTCAAGGCCCGGCACCTCCACTTCTAAGTCGACTTGACATAAGGGGGCGCATCAGGGTCCTCCATACACTGGTCCACACGCATGAGGTCCTTGCCGGTCTTCTTAGCGATCTGGATGAACTCGCGAAGGTAGCTGACCGTGGACGGGTACAAGTAGTGCAACACGACCAAATTACCACCCTTGTTGACATCACGCTGAAACGCCACCTTCTGCTGCTCCGGCGTGTTAGTCTCGGCCCACAACCAGTCCTCCACATCGACGGACCAGTTGGTAATGGTAGCCTTGCTGCCGACCGCCTTTACGAGACGCGAGCGCATGCGCGCGCCCTCGTTGCCAAACGGAGGGCGGAAGTATGGCGTGGTGTAGCCGTTGAACTGCGACTTCATGGCCTTGATGTCCTCGTTGTACTCCCAGTCAATGGCGGCGTAGTCGGGAAGCGACTCCATCTTGGGGTGCGTGAACGAGTGCAGGGCAAGCTGGTGGCCGGCGGCTTGCATCTCCTTGTACACGTTGGTGAGGTTGGTGCCTGCGTCGAGGAGCGGGGCCCCGACTGTGAAGAACGTCACCTTGATGTTCTCCTCGCGGATGATCTTGAGCACCTCCTGCGCGAGGTCTGGCACGCCGTCGTCAATGGCAAAGGCGAACGAGTTGGGCCGCTTGCAGGAGAAAATCAGGTTGCCCGTCTCGTCCTTGGGTGGGATGCCAAAGCCGGCGGGGACAGAGGGAACGATCTCGACGACGGAAAGAGTGACGGGATCGGCGGAGTAGAATCCCTTCAAAGCAAAGCCGATGACGCGGGAGAAGTCGACGTTGAAATGGCTCATGGGGATGTAGATGTTGCCGTCCTTGGCATAGCGGGAGACTTCTGCAGAGTCCCATGTCTCCGGGTAAGGAGCAACGTCAGCGTTGCAACCCTTGTTGTGCTGCTGAAGGGCGACGGTGAACTTGGTATTTCCAGAGTACGCAATGTGGAGGTAAGAGCCCTTGTACTTGCTGTAGTCGCTGCAGGAGCCAGAAACCTGCGTGTAGAAGGAGTAGTCCGCATCGCTGGAGGTGATGGTGAGCTTTCCGCTGTTGTACTTGAGAGTCATGCCCTCGTCGCCACCGTGCCAGTTGCCGAGAGCGTTGGAGTCAGCGTTGGCAAACTTGTCGATGACAAGAGTGGCAGCAGCGGTGTTGGCGGGTGCGGCAACGGTAGTCTTGGAGCCAGAGCCACCCTCAACAGGCGGAACCTTGTACTCACCGGTCTCACCACAGTAGAAAGCCATGGGGCCAAACTCAAAAGTGGTCGAGAATCCGGAGAACAGGATCGTCGTAAGCTTCTCCACGTTGAGGTTGTTGCCAAACATGGAAAAGGGAATCAGGTACAGTTTCTCGGTACCATCAAAGCTCCAGCCGAGTTCTGCGGAAGATTTGAATGTGGAAACGGCATTGACAGGGTCGCAGTTGTTGGAAGAGTCAAGCTGAACCGAGATAGTGGCACCCTTGGGGGCCTTGATACGCAGGGAAATACCGCCGTATTTGTTCTTCGCATTGACACAGGGGAACTGGCTGTAGAAGTAAGAGCTGCTGCCATTGGGAACAATCTCAACGTGGTTGGGCGAGGGCTTTCCAACAGTGATGGACTTGACAGTGCTATCGGTCGAGGTAGGGTAGTTGAAGGCGTTGTAGAACAAGAAGGTTAGACGAGACTGGGAGATCCAGTCGTCGATGAGCAGAGGAGCGCACGTGCCAGAAGCTGCGGGGGCGGACGAAACTGTGACCATGGTGCTGCGCGAGGCAGAGACGCCGGCGCTAGAAGCCCTGGTAGCGGATGGGGCAGCAGAGGCGGCCTTGCTGACGGAAGGAGCGGCGGAGCTGACAGCAGCCTTGGTGGAGCTGGGGGCACCACCCGATGAAGCAGGGCATGCAAAGTCAATAGCACTCATCTGCCACGTAGTGGTGGTGGAAGAGAAGGCAGACCAGACAATACCGGTGACGGCGTTTCCATTGGCACCAGCGAAGCTGCTGAAAGGGATGTTGACGGTCTGGGTGTCGCCAGTCAATCCAGTGAGCTGATAGTAGTACGACTTGTAGCTTGCGTCGGAGCAGGCTGTCTTAGTCTGAAGCTCGACGACCAAGGAGCCCTTGGCGGGGCCCTTGATGCTGAACTGTAGGCCGCTCAGTCCATTGCTACTGGCAGCCTGGCAAGGAAATGTCTCGTAAAAGTATGAGCTGGACTTGGGCTTGAAGCTGAGCACTCCATTGCTCGCCGAAATGGAGCTCATAGAGCCATCATCTGCAAACTGTCAGAACCCGGGCGGCGATTGGGATGACTGGACACGTACCACTAGTCCATTCCCCCAAATTGTTCAGATTGCTTGACCTCTTGGAAAAGTCATCGATCTTGGTGTTTGAGGAGCAGGCGGCGTAAACGTGGTTGGCAAAGGCGGCGGTAAGGCCTATTAATGTAAAAGTACGCATATTAGACGTAGTGTAGCGAGAGACTGTGGAAAGCGAATGTACAGAAGTCAAAGATGACTTCCAAGTGTCGAGTTGGACCCCAACGAATTGGTGAAGAGGTACAGAGGATCAGGACGATAACTCGTGAAGAGCAAAGTACAGGCGGCTGCTTCCCAATAGATATAATTCCGCCCCGAGGCAGCGGCGCCATGCATGACACGGGCGAGATATGTCTAGCGGACTGGGCATGCAAGCCTTCGCGAGGAAGCCATCTATTTAGGGCAGTCAGGGCTCGGTAACTGCAGATCTATCAAACGCCCCTTAGCCCAGAGTAGGGTGGTTGGTGCTGGAAGTGGGAATTGGAGCGCGGTTAGGGCACTGCGACCCCTGAGACGTTCCGCACAGAAGCCCTACCCATGTTGCTGGTGTGCTGTAGGGCTGCAACGAAGACGGCAACACGGCGTGGTGCAGAGACTGCCCGCATGATGCTCTCCACACAGGCGACGAGCAGGTGGCATGCGCATCTGACCAGAGGCAATGATAATGATGGAGCTGCAGCATTGAGCCGATTTTCGCACCACGCAGCTGTAGATAGTCCGGGTGGGGCTGAAACTACCAAGAACATTGAATGCTGGGATGTTTTCCACAAACAGACCGTGCCCAATGCTGGAGCGTCAGCATCCTCCTCTGCGGGTAAACAAACTAACGACACGGACAGCTACCGGCGAGTTTCCCTGGGGTGGCGGGCTGCTAGCATTCCTTTCGCGGCGAACGGCAGCGGTCCTTCTTCACCGGAACCACTATCTGGACGGCCTGATGGATTGTCTATTCAGTGCGATGATCAACGTCGGTAATTGAGGTCAACTGCGAGGCGGCCTCGAGCAGTCGCTTTGTGGCAATCTTTCTTGGTGGCGCCATCTTTTCTGCTTCTGCGCCTCGTGCGTCCATGTTCGCGGGCTGATGTTCGTCTGGATTTTGCTCGAGCTAACCCTGCCCAGCCAACGAAAAAGGACCCGGCCGCGTGCCGAGACTGTCCTTCAGCTCAGCCACCGACTACTGTTTCAGTGAGTCGCGGCTTGATAAAGTTAGCATCCTCTAGATGAACTTTGATGAATTCTGGGGCTCGGTCTATTCCGAGGCTCGTGAGCGTTGATGGGGCTGCGACGCTGCGTGTTTCTCCTCCCTCCACATCCCATCGAGATCTCATGCTATCTTCGTCGCGAACCGTTCTCCTTTCCTGACGTCACACAGCTCGTTCACCTGCCGTCCCACGAGTACGATGGCGTCTATCATAATCTTAGGATTTGCTTCACTGGGAAGACGTGTGCGCCCGAAGCTGATGTGCAGCCAGACACCATCCATGTCGCCCACTGCAATAATACCTCACACGACATGGTTCTCGTATGTCAGGAGCATGCGACGGGAGGGCAAATCCTTGTCAACAAAGAGAGTTATGTGATAGTAAATAGCGACGCAACTTCATCTTCCATTCGAAATTGTCCTGCGAATACACCTCTTAACCGTCCAGGTGCTCTTATGAACTACCTACTCGGATCGAAGGTCACATTCTCAGTAAACCGTTGTTACGTTCAAGGGCCATCATCGCACCAGCAGTACCTACAGACTCACAGGTTTGTGTCATTACTGTCGTGCCAAAGAGCAAGGTACCTTAACTAGCTTACACGGAGCTAAACTCTTCTCAGCTAAGTTGACCCCGCTAACCGTCATCGACACCCGTATACATCATCACTTTCTCAAAGTACCACTATGCCATCTTGATCCAGAACACTGCTTTTTGTGTACAATCGGATGCGAGCTGCGAACGGTCTGAAGCGACTCTTCACGCCAATCCGGCAACAACGTACTATGTCTAATACTACTGAGTTTGTGTGATTTCGCTCTCTTGAGCAGCATGGTTGCTAATACATGTAGTCTCGTGAGGCTTGCACAGAAGCTCGTTGCAGATGGTCCACAAAAAGCTCAGCATACCCCGAGACGGGTACGAGGCATATTCAACGGCAAATACGCCTTCGATACCACCAAGGCATATCATGTTTGGGAACATCCGAATTATCCCCAGTCAGTCAAACGGCATAAGCAAGCTACGCTCAGTCTGATCATGGCAGGTTTTACGTTCCAGTCTCATGCTTCACCTCGGATGCGAGTCTCGAGAAACTAGGCTCAGTAGATGGCACCAAAGGCGCTGCTCACCTGGGCCGCTTGACTGTCGGAACCCATAGCACCCATCGCATCGTTATTTTCAGCACGACCACCCTTAAGGACCTGGTCAAAGTCGACTTCAGAGCGATAGACCAATGGTTTGAAGAAGATGTGCCCATCTTTTGCCACCCGAAGGATCCTTATAAGCGCATCGACATCCTGCAATCCACGCGCAATGTTAAAGTTGCCATTGATGGTATCACACTTGCTGAGACATCGAACCCTTTATTTCTCCTAGAGACGACTTTGCGGACGAGGTATTACTTGCCACCCACAAGCGTAAAGTGGGAGCATCTTGTACCCAGCGATATGGCATCCTTGTGTCCGTATAAGGGCAAAGCGAACTATTATCATGTTAAAATAAACGGGAAGATATACAAAGACATGGTGTGGTACTATAGGTACCCGACGCCCGAGAGCGCGCCCGTCGCTGGGCATTTGTGCTTTTACAACGACATGGTCGATATATGGGTGGACGGAGAAAAGGAAGAGAGGTAGTTGATCTCGGCGACCTTTTGTACAAGAGAAGCGGAATTTGACTCCTGGGGGGACCCGTGACGGTCGTCCCTGATGTTCGGACACTTCTCTCGCATCCTGTTCCAATCCACCCTTTTTTGCTTTGACCGCCTTCGCACCATCATGCTCAAGATGACATCATGTTCACTGAGTCAGCTTAGCGTTGCTGCTCATACCACGCGACGTCATTACAGCCGTGGACTCCACGAGCAAACTCGAAGCGCGGCCCAAAAATGAGAGCAATCCGTAGCTTTCGCGCTGGCGCGAAGAACCTTCCCCACACTGCGACCCCAGAAAGCTTAGTGGCAATCGCACAGGGCAACGATGACCATGAAATACTTGTTCCTCACGGACCTCACCCATGGCGGACGCAAAAATTCATTCTCGTACCGACATTGTACCGAAGCTGGAGACGATGGTCGGAACTATACATTCGGCCTGAGCCCGTCTGCAGCTATCAGAATTACAGCTTGCGACATAAACATGAAGCCATACACTATCATCGCTGGAGCCGCGGTGGCTATAGCCCAGCAAGTCTACGTTACGTGCCGACAACTTCATCGCCATTGAGAACTATTATCTCTATAAGCAGGACATAGAACGCATTGCATCTATGGGCGTCCAGTACTATCGCTTTTCGATCCCCTGGGGTCGCATCCTTCCTTTCGTGCTCCCAGGCACTCCAGTCAATCAACAAGGCCTGGCCCATTATGATGATTTAATCGGACGTGGACGCAGCGAATCACTTCAATTCTTTCCAGCTAGCAACCTTCGCCAATCCTATCTTCCTTGGCCAAGAT